>Ga0335075_10005687_pt1 | contig 19300 bp, 17 predicted proteins | sample Lox_Sample_24_FD_206723 | JGI IMG/M metagenome (GOLD analysis project Ga0335075, IMG submission 206723) | Soil microbial communities from Loxahatchee National Wildlife Refuge, Florida, United States - Lox_Sample_2.4 | ecosystem: Environmental > Terrestrial > Soil > Wetlands | place: USA...
GGAGATCGACTTCCTTCGCGCCCTCCGCAGCTTCGCCGCCAGACAGCGCCGCTACGGAAGCTAACGCGGCCTGGGCACCCGCTGCCGGGTACCCGGCCAGACCGGCCGGGTCCCGGCAGAGGACGGCACTCCTACCCGACGCTAAGACGAATTCGCGTCTGGGCCTGTCCTCGCGGGCCAGTTCCCAGATGATGATGACGTCTATGGCGAGCACGATGACCGACCAGAACGGATAGAACGGCAGGAACATGAAGTTCGCGATGGCACTCAACACCGCGACCACGATGCCGACGGTTCTGGCCCAGTGCATCCGGAGGAGCAACGCCAGGCCCACGATGAGGAGCACGACGCCGACAACCAGCAACGTTACGCCCCGGCTTCGGGTGCTGTAGTAGAACGGGTACGTCGACACGGTATTGAAGAAGATCCCCCTGACGAGCGCGACGCTCCCGATGAAGCAGCTCAACAGGCCGGACAGGATCATCAGCGTGGCGGCCATGCCGTAGTGCCTGCGCCCAGCCGCCCGGCGGTCCTCAGCCCGTCCGTACTCGCCCTGCTGCGGCTGGTATCCCTCATACGTGGGACGCTGGCCTGGCACTTGGCCGGTGTCAGCGGTGCCAGCCTCTCTGACCGGCGGCCTGTCGGCTGTCCGGCGTGGCTGGTCTTGAGGGCTGCTCACAAGGTGGCCCCTTTCTCACGGCGCGAGTCACGTACTCGCGTCCCGCGGCGCGCCGTAACGTTCCCCCGCCTTGGCCTCGGCGGGCCGGCAGGTCGCTTAACACCCGGTGCTCTAACCGAATGCGTCCGGCGCCTTACTTTGGGCATACGAGTTACCGATGCTAGGAGAGCCCGGCCCCTCCGGCATCACCCTCAGAGGGTGAGATCCGGCGGCCAGGCGTTTGTCCTCTGGCGCAAAAGATCCCGGCGTTCGCGCGCGGCGACATAACCCGACGTTCACCCTGCGCCGCTCCGTCGACCCGGCCAGACCCGGCCCCTGCCGACGCCGGAGCCGTAGATCCCCGGCTAGGCTGGCAGCATGGCCCAGGCTGCGCTGTCGCAGACCGGACTGGTCCACCGGGCGCGGCGGATCAACCGCGAGCTGGCCCGGCTGTACCCCGATGCGCGCATCGAGCTGGATTTCACCTCGCCGCTCGAGCTGCTGGTGGCGGCGATCCTGGCCGCGCAGTCCACCGACCGCAGCACCAACGAGGTGACCCGGGTGCTGTTCGCCAGGTACCGCACGGCCGCCGACTACGCCGCCGCGGACCGGGCCGAACTTGAGGCCTTGATCCATCCGACCGGATACTTCAGGGCCAAGGCGAACACCCTCATCAGCCTGGGGCAGGCTCTGTGCGACCGCTTCGGCGGCGAGGTCCCCGGCAGGATGAAAGAACTTGTGACGCTGCCTGGGGTCGGCCGCAAGACCGCCAACATGGTGCTCGGGGATGCGTTCGGCCAGCCAGGGCTTACCGTGGATACCCACTTCACGCGGCTGGCACGGCGGTTTGGCTGGACGGCTAACGCCGACGCCGCCAAGATCGAGCGCGATGTCGCCATGCTCCTGCCGCGCCAGGAGTGGACCGCGGCCTCCCACCGGCTGACCTGGCACGGCCGCCGAGTCTGCCATGCGCGCACACCCGCATGCGGCGCGTGCGGGATTGCCCGGCTATGCCCCTCGTTCGGCCTGGGCCCTACCGACGAGAAGACCGCGCTCAAGCTGGTCAAGCCCGGGCCATTCTCCTGATCACAAACGCTTTCAGTCGCCTGCGAAGGTAAGCCGCAGGTCATGGCGCCGCAGGACCCGGAAGAACCACAGCGTTGATGCGCCTGCGCCGGAGAGGATCACGAAAATCATGATCGCGGTCGAGGCCAGCAAGAAGAAGGCTACGGGCTGGGTGGCGACCAGCGCGGCGAACACGATCGCGAGCAGCCCGAAGATGGCCGCCCACAGCCAGGTGGCGCGCTGGAAGAAGCGCTGCAGCCCGGGGTGGCCCGCGCCGCCGTGGCGGAGCGAGACGACCTCGGTGGCCAGGCGGGAGATCAGGGGATGTTCGGTCGGCGCGGAACGCGCGAACAACAGCGCGAGGATGAGCTTGGCAATCGGAAACTGCAGCAGGTAGATCCAGGTCTGGCCGGTGGCGAAGACCAGGACGGTCTGCACGCTAAGCACGAGCGCGGAGATCATCACCAGGCCAGGCACCTGGCCGGTGACGACCTTACGCGCCGCCACGATCAGCCAGGCGACGGCGAGGCCGGCGAGCAGCCCTGCATCACGGCCCGCGAGGGCGTTGCCGGCCAGGTAAGCGCCCAGCGGCAGCCCGGCCGCCTCGGCCAGGCTCCAGGCGGACGTGCGCAGCAGGCGCCACGGCCGGGGCAGTTGCAGTACTTCGCTCATCCGTGCCGTCCCATCGCGGTCGCCATACGACGTGAACTCCTCCCTGGCCTGCGGCTGACGTTGGCTGCAGGCCCCTAAATGATCAACACCGAATACCCCTTGTGACTTCCAATGCGCAAAATCGCACCTCCCAGGAGCGGCAACCGGCGCGATGGAGCATTGGGCCGGTTGGGTCGAGCGCTTGCGCGGGGTCCGCGCGGGCAGGGGGGAGCGTCCGGGCGCGCATGCTCACCTCGACCGGGCGTGATCTTAGTCACGGAAGCCGGATGGGTGCTCAGGCGGGGGCGAGCTCGTTGAAGAGCTTGCTCATGTCTTGATGGTTCAGGTAAAGCACGATGCGCCACGACTGGTCGGCCTTGCGCAGGATGAAGGTCGAGCGCAAGCAGACGGGCTCGCGTGGTGCCTGGTTGCGCATCCGCAGATTCCATGACGTCCGTACAAGCGTGTGCAGGTCGTCAAGCGGCGTCTCGCTGATGTCCGCCAGTTCCAGGCCGTCGCTGCCGATGGCCTCGAAGAGCTGCTTGCGGCGGGGAAGAGCCGCCAGCAGGGCTTGCGGCGACACGGCGGCCGCCGAGCTGGCGTCAAGGCTCATGAACACGTCACAGAACAAGCTCGTCAGCGCCTCGCGGTCGAGGTCTTCGGATGCGCGCTCAAAGCGCCGGAAGAACGCGCGGACGTCGGGGCTAAGTCTATCGCTCATAAACGTAAGTTAGCTTACGTAAGCCGACTGAGCAACCGCTTAGCGGATCGCGGATGAGACTGCCCCGGGAGGGGTTGATCTAGAATCCGGGATAAACTACTGTTTGGGTTAATGACCCGAAGTGTAGAACAACCCGGTTCGGCGCGCGTGCCGGCATGAACCCGCCCGCACGCAACTCCAGGCAACCCTCATAGCCCGGTCTCGAAAGGAACGTCATGTTTGCTCAAGTCAACTCCGTGCAGACGACAGCCGACAAACTTGCCGGCCTCCTCAAGTTTTGCCAGGAGCAGCTTCCGGCCGTCCGTGAAACCCCCGGGTTCAAGGGCGTCTACCTGCTTGCGGATCGCCAGAGCGGCAAGATCGTCACCATCTCCTTGTGGGACAGCTACGACGATCTACGACAGAACAACGAAGCCCGCGGCGCCCAGGTACGTGAGGAAGCGAGTTCGGAGCTGGGCATCGCCCCTACTCCTGTTGACATCTACGAGGTAGTGCTACAGGCATGACCTGCCGCCGCGGGTCAGCACCGGCCGGTGAGTAAAGACCATCCCGATGAGCACACCGACTGATCCGCCCCCGGGTCTCAGGGAACGCAAGAAGATCAAGCTGCGCCGCGCCATCCAAACCGAGGCGCTGCGCCTGTTCGAGACCCAGGGCTACGAGCACACCACCGTCGAGCAGATCGCCGAGGCCGCAGAGACCTCGACCACTACCTTCTACCGCTACTTCCCCACCAAGGAAGACGTCGTGCTCGACAACGACGCCTCCCCCCTGTTCGAAGCCACCGTCGCCACGCGACCCGCCGACGAGCCCCTGGCCGCGACCGTCCGCGCCGCCATGGCCGCGGTCGTGGCGGCGGCCGAAGCCGACCGCGACCTAACCCTCGCCCGCATGCGGCTCGTCGCGACCGTCCCGGCCCTTGAAGCTCGTTACGCCGGGGAGGAGCGCAGGACCATCGACCTCCTGACGCGCCTGCTCGCCAACCGCACCGGCCACCCCGCCGACGACTACCAACTCGAACTCATCGCCTTCGTGCTCGCCGCCGTCCTGTTCACCGCCTCCCGGCGATGGGTGGCCGAACAAGGCGCTACCCCACTCGCCAGCCTGGTCGACCAGGCCCTCACCACCATCGAACCCCTCCTGGCCGCGCTGGAACACCCCGCCCGAACACCGCCATGACCTTGTGCAGCTCAACGCGGCCATCGCCCCGCGGATCTGGCGGCTCGAGCGCTTCTGAACGGGCCGGACGGCTTATCGCCAGCCGAGCGCCGGCGCGACGTGGGTGAGGATGCCGTCTATAACGTGGGCGTTGTAGTCGACGCCGAGCTGGTTGGGCACGGTGAGCAGCAGCGTGTCGGCGGCTGCGATCGCCTCGTCCTCCTTGAGCTGCTGGATCAGCACATCCGGCTCGGCCGCGTAGGTGCGGCCGAAGATCGCCTCGGTCTTTGCGTCGATAAACCCGATCTCGTCGGTGTCCTGGTTCCGGCGGCCGAAGTATGCCCGGTCTCGGTCATCGACCAGGGCGAAGATGCTCCGGCTTACCGAAACCCGTGGCTCCCGCTGGTGGCCGGCCTTCTGCCAGGCGTCACGGAATGCCTGGATCTGCTCGGCCTGCTGCAGGTGAAAGGGTTTGTCCGACTCGTTATTGATCAGCGTCGAACTCTGCAGGTTCATACCCATCTCGGCCGCCCAGGTGGCGGTCCGCTGCGACGCGGCACCCCACCAGATGCGCTCCCGCAGCCCATCTGAGTGCGGCTCGAGGCGCAGCAGGCCGGGCGGGTTCGCAAACATCGGACGGGGATTGGGCTGGGCGAAGCCCTCGCCGCGCAGCACCTCGAGCAGCACCTGGGCGTGCCCGCGGGCCATGTCGGCGTCCGTCTGACCCTCTTGCGGCTGGTAGCCGAAGTATCGCCAGCCGTCGATCACCTGCTCCGGTGAGCCACGGCTAATCCCCAGCTGGAGGCGGCCGCCGGATATGACGTCGGCCGCGCCGGCATCCTCCGCCATGTACAGCGGATTCTCGTAGCGCATGTCAATGACTGCGGTACCGATTTCGATCCGGCTGGTGCGCGCGCCGACCGCGGCCAGCAGCGGGAAGGGAGATCCCAGCTGCCTAGCGAAGTGGTGCACGCGGAAGTACGCGCCGTCCGCGCCCAGCTCTTCGGCGGCGACGGACAAGTCGATCGACTGCAGCAACGCGTCCGATGCCGACCGCGTCTGCGAGCCGGGTGACGACGACCAGTGCCCGAACGACAGGAAGCCAATCTTCTTCACCAGCGCGTCAACGCGAGCCGCCCGGGCGGCATTCCTTCCGGTCCTGCCGGGGGAATGGCGGGACCGGGTCCTGCCGTGGTCCGTCGGGACTGTGCAGTTTGGGTGGTTTTGTGGCAACGTGCATTCATGGGACTTGACCTGAATCGCCTGCTTGAAATCCGGCTATCCCAGGCTTTCGACGTCGACGAGTCCGGCCGGGTGCTGGTCGGCAGCGATGACACCGGCTCCACTCAGCTGATCGAGATCGCCGGCGATGGCACTGTGACGCCGCTCACCGCGCTGCCTGGCGCGTGCACCGGACGCTACGTGCCCGGGCAGCGCGCGGTGATCGTGTCGCACGACCAGGGCGGCAACGAGCGTTTCCAGCTGTCGTTGCTCCGGCTGCCCAGGCAAAACGCTGCGACCGAGGATGACCTTGAGCCGCTGGTGCGTGACCCGCGGTATGTGCATGCGCTCGCCGACGTAGCGCCCGGCCGGATCTGCTACCTGACCAATCGCCGGAACGGCGTCGCCTTCGACCCGGTGATCCGCGACCTGGCCGCCGGTACCGAGCGGACCATCAGTCTTGGCGACCACAACTTCGTCGAAGCAGTCATCTCCCCCGACGGCAGGTGGCTTGCGCTGACGGTCGCATCCCCCGTCACCGCGGCCGCCGACCATGTCGCCCTGGTCGACCTGACCGGCCCATCGGACGGCGAGCAGCTGATGCTGGTTACCCCGCCCGACGCGCCTGCCATGAACCGCAAGCTGGCCTGGACACCGGGCAGCGACGCCTTGATCTTCAGCTCCAACAACGACCGCGAGTTCATCGCGGTGGTGCGGTACGACCTGGCCAAGAAGGAACTGACCTGGCTGGTCAGCGACAACACCGCCGACCTCACCGGTTGGCTTTCACCGAACGGCGCCGCACTGCTCGTTGAGCACAACGACGATGGCGCGTCGGAGTTGGCGCTCTATGAAGCGGCCGCCATTGACCATAAGGTTCGTGACCTGCCGCTGCCAGCGGTCGGCACGGTCAACAGTCCCAGGCTTGCCGACCCGAAATGGGCGCCGGATTCCCGCACTGTCGCCCTCTCGATCAGCAGCCCCGAGCTCCCCGGCGACGCACTGCTCCTCGACGTCGGGCTTGTCGACGCAGGCACCGGCGGGAACCGCGTGCTCAAGCTTACTCATTCGGCGCGCGCGTTCGGCGCCGACGCCCCGATTCTCCCGGAGCAGCATCGAGTCCCGACACCCGATGGCGAGATGGTGCCCTGTCGCGTATACCGGCGTCCAGATCCGGGCCAGCCAAGCCACGAAGACGTGGCCGGGAGCGCGGTCCTGGTTGTGCACGGCGGTCCAGAGCTCCAGGCCAGGCAGAATTTCGACCTGGTCGTCCAAGCACTTGCCGCTGCCGGTCACACCGTCCTGGTCCCGAACGTCCGTGGCTCGACGGGTTACGGCAAGCGCTGGTACACCGCGGACGACAAGCACCGCCGTCTCGACTCGGTGGCCGACCTCGCTGCCCTGCACGCTTACCTGCCCAAGCTGGGTGTGGACCAGAGCCGCGCGGCGCTGTGGGGAGGCTCCTACGGTGGCTACATGGTGCTGGCGGGCCTGGCGTTCCAGCCCGGGCTGTGGGCAGCCGGCGTGGACATCGTCGGCATCGCCTCGCTCGTTACTTTCCTCGAGAACACCTCGGCATACCGTCGCGCCTACCGGGAACGCGAGTACGGCACGCTCAAGGACGACCGAGAGTTCCTGCGTGAGGCCTCCCCGCTCACGCACATTGACGACATCATTGCGCCGCTGTTCATCATCCATGGCGCGAACGACCCGCGGGTGCCGCTGAGCGAGGCCGAGCAGATCCACGCCGCCATGACCGCCCGCGGCCGCGAATGCGAGCTGCTGGTCTATGCGGACGAGGGACACGGCCTGACGAAGCGCCCGAACCGCGCCGACGCCATGTCGAAAGCATTCGCGTTTCTTGCCAGGCATCTGGTCGGCTAGTCGGCGCTCTTTAAATATGGGCTTCGAAGAGAGACGTTGCTCACTTCGCTTACGTAAGCTACCTTACATATATGACGGATTCCCCGGACGTTCTCGCCGCGCAGGACTTGAGGCTCGCGATCGGCCGCGTAGCACGCCGGCTGCGGCAACTGTACGCAACCGAGCGCGACAGCGCGGCGAACTTCATCGAGCTGGGCATCCTGGTGCGCCTCCAGCGCGAGGGTCCCACCTCCCCGAGCATGCTCGCGACGGGGGAGGGCGTTACGTCGCAAGCAATCGCCGGCGTGGTCCGCGAGCTGGAGCGCAGGGCGCTGGTGGAAAGAACTGGCAGCCAAGCCGACCGCCGCCGCGTGGCTGTGGCGATCACCGACGCCGGCCGCCAGCTGCTCATGAGCCGCGAACATGTAGTGGTCGACGCCATGATGAGGGCGCTGGCTGAGTACACACCCGCCGAGCGACGTCAGCTCGAGTCCGCCATTCCCCTGCTCAACCACCTGGCCCAAACACTGTGACTCGTCCGGAGAAGGTAGCGACGGGCGCGGTCCCGCCCCCGCTAGGGGACCGCACCCATCGCATCAGAACTACGGTCCCGTGCCCGCCGGGTAATGACATCGGCCACCTGGCCGATCTCCTGCCCAGAGCCAGGCCAGGGCCCGCGTTCCAGGCCATGACCAGGCCGAGCCTGGCTGGCCAGGCGCGCCCGCCGGGGCCGCAGTACGATCCGGACATGGGCGCGCCGGTCCCGGTCACGCGGATCTGCGGGCGTGAGGCTGAGCTCGGGGCCCTGGGCGAAGCCCTGGACCGTGTGGCCGCTGGCGGGCCAGCGATCGTGCTGGTGGAGGGGGAGGCCGGGGTCGGCAAGACCCGGCTGCTGGCCGAGGCCCTGGAGGATGCGCGGGGTCGTGGCATGCAGGTGGCCGCGGGCTGGGCTGAGGAGCTTGAGCGGTCCCGGCCGTTTGGCCTGCTGGCTGCCGCGCTGGGGTGCGCCCGGTCATCGCCGGACCCGCGGCGTGCGTTGATCGCCGGGTTGCTGGCCAGTCCGCGGGCTGGGGAGCTGGGCCCGATCACGGTGACCAGTGACCCGGGCCTGCGGTTTCGGGTGGTGGATGCGCTGATCGATTTGGTGGAGGAGCTGGCGCTGGCCGGGCCGGTGGTGCTGGGCCTGGATGACCTGCAGTGGGCCGATCCGCCTAGCCTGCTGACGCTGGGGGTGCTGGCCCGGCGTCTGGGTGATCTTCCGGTGGGCGTCATCGGGTGCTTGCGGCCGTCGCCGCGCAGCGGGGAGCTTGACCGGCTGGCCGGTGTGCTGCAGGCGGCTGGTGCCCGGTGTGTGGTTGTGCATCCGCTCACGGGGGAGGCGGTGACCGGCTTGGTGGCGCAGGCGGTGGCGGCCGAGCCGGGCCCGCGGCTGCTGGCTCAGGTGGCCGGGGCGGCGGGCAATCCGCTGTTCGTCACCGAACTGCTGGGCGCGCTGGCCCAAGACCAGGCGATCACGATCGCGGCCGGTCGGGCCGAGGTAGCGGAGGCGGTGCTGCCGCCGACGTTGCGGCTGACCATCTTGCGCGGGGTCAGCTTCCTGCCCGAGGCTACGCTGCAGGCGCTGCGGTCGGCGTCGGTCCTGGGATCTGGGTTCACCCTCACCGACTTGGCCACGGTCACCGGCCAGCCCGCCGTCGACTTGTCGGTCGTGCTGGCGGAGGCGATCCGGGCCCGCGTGCTGGAAGACGACGGGCAGCGGTTGCGCTTTCGCCATGAGCTGATCCGCGATGCCATCTACGAGGACCTGGCCCGCAGCGTGCGCCGGGCGCTGCACCGTGAGGCGGGCCAGCGGCTGGCCCAGGCGGGGGCACCGGCCCTGCAGGTTGCCGAGCACCTGGCCCGCGGCGCGACGGCCGGGGATACCGAGGCGGTTGGCTGGCTGGCCCGGGCGGCCCGGCAGGCCGCGCCGCGGTCACCCGATGTCGCCGCGGACCTGCTGGGCCGGGCGGCCGGGCTGATGAGAGCGGGGGATCCCGGCCGCGACCGGCTGCTGGCCGAACGGGCCGACAGCTTGATGTGGGCCGGGCGGATCGCCGAGGCCGAGGCGGCCTGCCGGCTGCTGCTTGGCCGCGACCTGGATCCATCCCTGGAGGGCACCGTCCGGGTATGCCTGGGGAACGTCCTGCTGGCCGGCGGACAGGCGCGCGATGGGCTAGGCGCGCTGGAGGAGGCCTGCCAGTCGCCCCTGCCCACCGGCGCCGAACGAGCCGAGGCCCTGGCCTGGGCGAGCATGGCCCGCCTGGTGCTGGCCGACCTCGACGGCGCCGCAGCCGCCGCCGCGCAGGCACGCCCGGCGGCCGTAGCGGCCGGCAATCACCTCGCCACCAGCGTCGCCATGGTCTCCCTCGCCCTGGTATCTGAGCTCCGCGGGAATCTCGGGGACGCACTGCAGATCATCGACGACGCCGTACGGCTGGCCGACGACAGCCCGGGCCGACTGGGACACCGCTACCCGATCCACGACTTCAGGGGACACATCCTTACCGCGCTCGACCGGCTCGATGACGCCAGGGCTGCCCTCGAAACCGGGATGCGGATCAGCGAGGAACTCGGCACCCGTTGGAGTTTTGCTCATCATCAGCTGGCGCGCGCTTTGGAGCGTTTCCTCGCCGGGCACTGGGACGACGCGGTGGCCGAGCTCGAGACGGACACCGGGCCGGGCGGCGTGCCCGGCGGGAGCTACAACCTCCTCCTCCGCCGCAGCGTGCTGTCGCTGATCAGGCTGCACCGCAACGACCTGCCCGGCGCCAGGGACGCGGCCGTGCTCGGCGAGCTGTCCGCCGCCGGCGCCGGTTACCGCGCTGATTTGTTCACATTGGCGCAAGCTCTTCTGCTCGAGGCCGACGGCGAACCTGCGGGCGCGCTGACGACACTGGCCGACTGCTGGGACCGGTGCGCCAGGTCGGGGCTCGCGCTCGAATACCCGGTCATCGGTCCCGACCTGGTCCGGCTGGCCCTGGCCGCAGGCGACGCGGGCCTGGCCCGGGAAGTCACGGCCGCGGTCACGGGCGTGGCCTCTCGTAACGAGGTGGCCTGGATCACCGGCGCCGCGCTGCGCTGCCAGGGACTGACCGCCGACGACGCCGGCCTCCTGCAGGCAGCCGTCGACGCCTACGCCCGCGGGCCGCGGCCGCTCGAGCTCGCGCTCACCTGCCAGGACGCGGGCACCGCGGTCGCCCGCCAGGGCAACGCGGACCGCGCAGGACAGCTGCTGGATCAGGCGATCAGCATCTTCGAGCGGCTCGACGCCGCCCGCGACCTGGCCCGGGCCGAGGCCACGCTGCGGCAGATCGGCATCCGCCGCGGCCGCCGGGTCACCCACAGCCGCGCCCAGAGCGGCTGGCCGAGCCTGACCCCCAGCGAGCGGGCCGTGGTGGCCCTGGTCGCCGAGGGCCTGTCCAACCCCCAGATCGGCCAGCGGCTGTACGTCTCACGCCGGACGGTGCAAACCCACCTCGCGCACGTGTTCGCCAAGCTCCACATCACCTCCCGCACCCAGCTAGCCGCCGAGGCGGCCAGGCACCGCAGGTAGACCAGCCGCAGACGGCACCGGCGCCGCACCCGGGGCCTCAACTTGCCCATCGACGAAGCGCTAACGGTCGAGGCCGCATGCTTCGCCGGCACCCGGTCCGCCGACGGCGTGCGCAACGGACTGCATCGCTTCCTCGACCGGCCGCGAACCTGACCAGGCGACTGCTGCTTCGGCTTGCCATTGAGGGTAACGATGGCAGGCTGCCTCACCTTTGCCCAGGACAGGCTGGAGCGCCGGGCGTTCGGTCCAGCAGCGGCGCTCAGCATGCGGACATCGCGGCGCGAATGCACACTCCCCTCCGCCAGTTCGCGGCTCCGCATGGCCGGGACGTGGCTTGGTGCGGGCAGCCGCGTGCCGTTCCCGCTGCATCCGGGGATTTGGCACTGGTGACGCTTGGTGCAGCGCGTAGGTGTAGGGGTGGGCGGGCTGGCCTGAGACTCGTTCGGCCGGGCCGGTTTCCACGACCCTGCCCTGGTACATCACGATTACCCGGTCGCAGAAATAGCGGATGACCTCAAGGTCATGTGAGATGAAGATATAGGTCAACCCCGAGGCGGCCTGCAGCTCCCGAAGCAAGTTGAGGATCTGCGCCTGCACGGAGAGGTCCAGCGCACTGAGCGGCTCGTCAAGGACCACCAGCTGGGGTGAAAGCATGAGGGCCCGGGCGATGGCGATCCGCTGCCGCTGCCCGCCGGAGAGCTCTCCCGGGTACCGGTCGGCGGTATCGGCGGGCACGGAGACTCGGTCGAGCATGCCGTGTACCCGGTTCCGGATATCGGACCCGTCTCGTTCACCACGGGCCTCAAGCGGTTCGGCGAGCGCCTGGCCGATGGTTCGTGACGGGTTCAGGCTGCTGTAGGGATCCTGGAACACGAGCTGGATATGCCGGTAGGAGCGGCGGCGTTCGGCAAAGTCCAGGCGGGTGATGTCCTGGCCGGAGAACCGCACGGAGCCCGACCGGACCGGGGCTAGTCCGAGGACAGCTCGCGCGACGGTGGATTTACCCGACCCTGATTCTCCGACCAGCCCGACGGTCTCGCCGGCCGATGCCTCGAAGCTGACGTCGTCGACAGCGGTCACGATCGCCTTACGGCGCCGGTAGGTTACCGAGAGTTCACGGACCTCGAGGAGGGGTGCGGCGGTCACCGGGCATTCGCCTCCTCGAGCACCTGCTCGACGCGCAGGCAGCGCGCCAGCCTGTCGTCGCCGTGCTCGGCGAGGCTGACCGGGCCTTCCCGGCACGCCTCGCGGGCGAGCCGGCAGCGCGCCGCGAAACGGCATCCGGCGGGCCACGCGCCGACGGGTACAACGCGGCCAGGCAGGGCATCCAGCGGCTGCCCGGCACGGGCCAGCGACGGATGGGACCGAAGCAGCCCCAGGGTATAGGGGTGCAGCGGGCGGTCGAACAGCTCCTGGGCGTGCCCTTGCTCGACGACCTGGCCTGCGTACATGACGATGGTCCGGTCGCAGATGTCGGCCAGGACGCCCCAGTCGTGGGTGATCAGCACGATGGCCAGACCGGTCTCCCGCTGAAGGCGCCGCAGGAGGGCCAGCAATTCGGCTTGCACGGTGACGTCCAAGGCTGTCGTGGGCTCGTCGGCGAGCAGCAGCTTCGGTCGCCCGGCCAGGGCCAGCGCGATGGCCACGCGCTGCGCCATGCCGCCCGAAAGCTCGTACGGATAGGCCCGGGCGACCTGCCGGGGGTCCGGGAGTTCCACCTGGCGCAGCAGCTCAAGCGCCCGTGCCCTGGTCGCTGAGCGCGACGCGCGGTCGTGACGGCGGATCACCTCGGCGAGCTGACTGCCGACGGTGAATGTCGGATCAAGGCTGGCCTGGGGTTCCTGGGAAACGTAGGCGAGGGCGCATCCCCGTAGGCGGGCGAAGGCGCGGTCGGGCATCCGAAGCAGGTCCTGCCCGCCCCACTGCGCGTGCCCGCCAATGACGCTCAGGCCCGCCGGCAGCAGCCGAAGCAGCGCGAGGGCGGTGACCGTCTTGCCGCATCCGGATTCCCCGACCAGTCCCAGTGTTTCTCCGGGGAAGACATCGAAACCGACCGAGTCGAGGACGAGCTCCGGGCCGGCCCGCCCGGCCCGCGCCACCGACAGCCCCCGGACCGACAGCAGCTGTCCCTGGCCGCTCGCCGGCTGCGGCTCGCCTGCCGGGGCGCGGCGGCGTGCCGTCTTGCCGGAGGCCGCAGAGGCCTCGACGCGCCGCGCGGGCACGGGGATGTCTTCCACCACGGCGGCGTCCCGGACCGCGTCCCCCAGCAGCCCGAAGGCCAGGATCGTGATGGCGATGAGCGTGCCCGACGGAACCAGGAGCCACTCCTGCTGCTCGATGACTGAGGACGCCTCCGCGACCATCCCGCCCCATGTCGGCGCGTTGGGATCGGCGGTCAGGCCCAGGTAGGCGAGGCCGGTCTCGAACAGCAGGGCGTAGGCCGCGAACAGGGACGCCTGGACGATGACGGGACCGGCGATCCTCGGGAGGACGTGACGGCGGACGATCTGCAGGTGAGAAAGGCCCGAGACGCGCGCCGCGGCGATATAGAGGTCTTCCCGCACCTTGAGCGTCGCGCCGCGGACGACACGCAGCATGGCGGGCGCTCCGAGCAGGCCGAACACGAGCATGGCCGCGTCCTCGTTCCCGGGGAGCACGGCCAGCACGACCAGGACGAAGATGATCGGCGGTATCGCCATGACCAGCTCCGCGGTGCGGCTGAGAGCACGATCGGCCAGCGAGCCCCCGTAACCCGCGGCGAGGCCGAGGGGGACCCCAAGCGCGAGGACCGTGGCGAGGCCCTCCGCCACCGACAACAGGCTGCGTCGTCCGCCGTAGAGCAGCCGGCTCAGGACGTCCCGGCCGAGGGTGTCGGTTCCAAGCAGGTGGTGCAGCGTGGGCCCGGACAGCACATCGGCCAGATTCTGTGTTCCCGGGTTGTCCGGGGCGATGAGCGGTGCCGCGGCGCAGGCCAAGATGAGAAGGACGAGATACGCCAGCGCCACCACAGCGACAGGCCGGCGCATCAGGCGCCGGGCGAACGAACGCGGCGGCCCGGCGGCCCGGACTCGAGGCCCGGCCATCATGCCCCACGCACCCTGGGGTCGAGCCAAGAGTAGGTGAGGTCGACCAGCAGGTTGACGCAGATCACTATCACGGTGAAATAGACCGCGACGCCCTGGATCAGCGGAAGGTCATGCTGGCTGGTGGCCTGGACCGCCAGCCCGCCGAGGCCGGGGAGCGCGAACACCGACTCGACCAGGACGGTGCCGCTGAGGCTGCCGATGAAGCAGCCCGGTGACGGTGACCACCGGGATCGCCGCGTTCCGCATGGCGTGCCTGCCTATGATCGATCGCCGCGGTAGGCCGGCGGCTTGCAGGGTCCGGATGAAGGGCCGGCCCAGCACTTCGCGCATGGCGTCACGGGTCTGCTTGGCGATCACCGCGATCCCTGGCACCGCCAGGGTGACGACCGGCAGCACCAGGCTGCGGATCCAGCCGCCCGGCGACTGGGTCAGGGGAACGTACCCCGTGGCCGGGAATACCCGGAGCGTCACGGCAAACCACGCGATGAGCAGCAGGCCGAGGAAGAAGTTCGGGATGGCCAAGCCCGCCAGCGCGATGGCGTCGACGGCTCGGCCCAGCGCACCCGCATGCAGCGCCGCCAGCGTGCCGAGAATCATTCCGAACGCCGCGGCCAGCGCGGTTGAGCCGATGACAAGCGAGAGCGTGACCTGCAGGCGGCTGTCGAGCAGGGAGGTGACCGGCTGCTGCCAGAAAAGGGATATGCCCAAGTTCCCGTGGACCGCGTGGCCCAGCCAGGCCCAGTACCGGATGACCAGCGGCTCATTCAGGCCCAGGGAACGCCGCAGCTGCTCATACTGGGCCTGGCTGGCGTCGGCGCCGAGGATGGTGCGCGTGACATCCCCCGGGATCAGTGCCGCCAGCAGGAACGTCGCGGTCGGTACGATCAGCAGGAGCGGGATCGACAGCGCCAGCCGTCGGCCGATCAGGCCGAGCACGCCCTCACGCCCTTGTCATGAGGCCGGGCTGATCTCGGTCATGTACACCACATTGCGTTGGGGAGTGGCATTCACCCCTGTGACCTGCTGGCTGTAGAGCACCACGAGTGGCGTCGCCACCACTGGGACGAACCACGCCTGATCGACCAGGATCGCCTGCATCTGCCGCGCCAGGGCCGGCTCCTCCACGGCCGACGCGGCGCTCAGCTCGTTATCCAGGGTTACGAGCTGAGGGTTGGCCGTCTTGAACGGGTTGAACAGTGCGTCCGGTCCCCACAGCTGGTCATAGTCGAAGACAGCCGGGAGGCGCCCGAAACTGAGCGTGGCCGCCGGGTAGCTGCCGCTGGTGAGCGCCTGGATGTAGGCGCCCGTGCTGGTCGTAATGTCCGGTTTCACGGTGACGCCGACGTTGGCCAGCTGGCCCGCGAGAGCGTCGGCGAGCAGGTCCTGGCCGACGGCGTTGACCGACGCGACGGTCAGCGTGAACCCGTGAGGGTAGCCCGCCGCGGCCAGCAGCTGACGCGCTTTCGCCGGGTCGTAGGGGTACGCCTGCAGGAGAGCGGAGTCGAAGCTGTCCCATCCAGGGGCCGCCATCTGGTTGATGGCAACGCCATACCCTGCTCCGATCACCTTGGCCAGGGCGCTGCGGTCGATCGCGTAGTTGAGCGCCTGGCGGACCTGGAGGTTGCCAAGCGGCTTGTCGGTCTTCCCCCCACGATCCATGATGTCCAGTCCCAGCAGGAGGGTGAGCGGCGCGACGTAACGCAGCCCTGCCTTCTTGGCGGCCGGAATGCTGGTCACGGGCTGGGAGGTGGCGACTTGAACCTGCCCTGTCTGCAGCGCCTGCAGCGCGGCCGTCGGGCTAGCGATGACCTTGATCACGACCTTTTTCCAGTGCACCGCGGCCTTGTCCCAGTAGTAGGGATTGGGCACGTACGTGTAGCTCGCGCCCGGGACGGTAGCGGCCGTATCCAGCGTGTAAGGACCCGCTCCGTCGGTCCTTGTAGTGAGCGTACGAGCGGCCACCGCCTTCGGGCTGCCAATCATCCCCATTCCCAGGGTCTGGCCGAATACATAAGGGAGCTGCGGCGCGGGCTGAGTGAACCTCAGCGTCAGCGTCAGCGGCCCGGTGACGTCCACCGCCGCGAGGCCGGTGAGCCACGTGGCTCCGCCTTCCCCGGGCCGCATCTCATACTGGATCCAGGTCCTGACCGCGGAAGCTGTCACGGGCGTCCCGTCGCTGAACTTGACGCCCGGGCGCAGCGTGATCATGAAAGTCTTGTTGTCCGGCCCGTACTTCCAGCTCACGGCCAGGCCCGGCCTGAAGGTGCCGTCCGGCGCCTCGACGATGAGCGGCTCGTAGGCGAAGTCGTAGTAGGTCTCGTTCGCGGGCTGGCCGCTGGCGGGGTCGAGGGTGGACGGCGGGCTCGGCGCGGCCACGGTAAGCGTGGTGGATGCCTGCTGAGCGCCGACGGAACTGCTGCCGCAGCCCGCAGCCAGTGAAGCGACGAGCGTGACGGCCGCCAGTACGGCGCTCGCCGGGCTGAGCCGGGAGAACGAGAGCCCGTGACGGCCAGGTCATGTCTCACAGCTGCCTCCTCTTCGAGCCAGGACTTGATGGCCGTGAGCCGCGAGGCCGACCACCGAGACTTACTGACTACTCAGTCTGTTTCAGTCAGGCCTTACCGTCCAGTCAGTCAGTTGTCTACAATGAATCCGTGAAACGACCAGGAGCTATCAGGGAAGAGCACGGGCCCGGCGGCAACGCCAAGACCCCGTCCCCGAAGGGGCTGGCCCGCAAGGAGCTGATCATCGACGTAGCCACACGGTTCCTAGCGCGAAACGGTTCCCGCGGCACCAGCCTGGGGGAAATCGCCGCGGAGGCTGGAGTATCCCAGGCCGGTTTGCTTTATCACTTCCCGACCAAGGAAGAGCTGCTTAACGCGGTCCTGGATCGGCGGGACGAGGTCGAAGATGCCAGGCTCTGGCAAACGGCCGACCCCGGGCTCGGGATCTTCACCGTCATCGCGCGTAACGTGACGCGCTGGGCCAAGCACCCCGAGATCGTCGGAATGCACACGGTACTCGTGGCGGAGAACGTCGGCGACGAGGGGATCCTTCACCCGCGGCTGATCAGCCGGTACCGAATGACCGTTGATCGCATCCGGGCCACCCTGGCCGCGGCCCAGGACCGCGGGGAGATGCGCACCGACGCCGACCCGCGCCTCAAGGCCATCGAGATCGTGGCCTTCCTCAACGGCCTGGAGACCGCGTGGCTCCTCGACCCGGGGATTCCGGCGGCCAACACCGCCGCAGCCTGGGCAGAAGACCAACTGCGCACCCTGCGCGCGTAGCCCATCCAGGCGTGCGCTGCTCGGTGCTCGGTGCCGTGCTCAGTGCTCGGTGAGCGCCGTGGGAGGCCTCCGGAGGGGCAGCCACTTGAGGACATCCTGGATTTTCCCATCCCAGTAGTCCCACGTGTGTGCACCGGGCCCGAAGTCAACCGTCAGGGGAATGTCACGTTCCCGCGCCGCCGACTCGAAGCGGAGGCTCTCGCCGTAGAGCGCATCCTCGCTCCCGCAGGACACGTACAGCTCAGGCAGGTGGGGGAAACTCGGTGCCTTATCGAGAAGCCAGAAGACGTCATCCGGGGTTCCGACGATCGGCTGGCTGTCGAAGATCTTGTCCCACAGAGGCTTATCCCAGCCGACCGCGCCATTCCCCTCAAGCCGCTGGGCCAGGGCAAGGGCCCCCGACAAGCTCGCGGCGGCAGCGAAGCGATCGGGCTGACGAAGCGCCCACTTGATCGCGCCGTACCCGCCCATGGACAATCCGGCGACGAAGGTGTCCTCGCGCAGGCACGACAGGCGGAAGAAGCGCCGGGCGATGCTCGGGAGCTCTTCGGACAGGAACGTCCAGTACCGGTTGCCGTGGGCCTCGTCGGTGTAGTAGCTGCGATGCGCCTGCGGCATGACCACCGCCAGGCCGAGCGGGGCGACGTAGCGCTCGATCGAAGTGCGCCGCAGCCACATCGTGTGGTCATCGCTGAGCCCATGCAGCAGGAACAGGGTCGGATAGTCGGCGGGCGGCCCGGCAGCCGGGTTGATCGAAGGCGTCTCCTGCGGCAGCACAGCGGTGATCGAGGTGCCCATCTCCAGGGCCTCGGAATAGAAATCACACTGAACAACTGCCATGCGTCACGCACTCCCCGGTTGGATCCGTGCCCGGCTGGGCATCGTTGCACCTAGAAAACTTACTGAGCACACAGTAAGTTATCTCTATGCGGTATGTCCAGCGACATGCGGTCGCACGCTGCGACTCGCTTGATCAGCACCGTGCGGGAGGCGTCACATGACGGACGTGGCCCTGCCGCCAGTCATCCAGAAGGTGATCGGCGACGCTCCGAAAGACGTCCCCGCTCGGCGACGCGATATGCCGCCAGCGCTGCCGGGAGGCCGAGTGCGTCCTCATCGCGGTGGACTACCGGCTGGCGCCAGAAAACCGGTTTCCAGTCCCGCTCGACGATTGCTACACCGCGCTGAGCTGGGCGGTAACGAACGCCGGCCTTCTTGACGTTGATCCATCCAACATATCGATCGGAGGCGCATCCGCCGGAGCCAACCTCGCGGCGGCTGTTACCTTGCGTTGTCGCGACGAACGCGGGCCACGCTTGGTGTTTCAACTGCTCGAGGCTCCAGCGCTCGACCTCACCGGCCGCACCGCACGAGAAACCCTGAACTCTGGTCTCATACCAGATGCCATCCCGCAGTCCGATATGGAAGATCTCGCCCTCACCTATCTCGGCGACCCAGCACTCGCCCAAGATCCCCTGGCATCACCACTGTTCGCCGGTGACCTGCACGGCCTGCCTCCCGCACACATCATGACCGCCGAATATGACGTCCTCCGCACCGAAGGCGAGCTATACGCCGACCGGCTTGCGCTAGCCGGCGTCTGCGTCACCCGCCATCGATATCCCGAAGCACTCCATGGCACCTCGATATACACGAGGATCTGGGAACTCGCCCGCACATGGCAGCATGACGCGGCGAGCGCCCTGAAACGAGCACACAAGCCAACGCCCGGCCAGTGACCACCATCAAAACGGTGCCGGGGCCGGACTGGCTTCTGAGCCGGTGATACCGAACAGCGGCTCGTCGGGAGAGCGGAGGTCGGCGGTGGGCAGGCCGCCTGGGTACAACTGCCTGACCTTCTCGGCCACCGAGATGGCGATCTCGAGGGCTGACCGAGATCCTGGCACCGCCGGCCGCTAGCCGGCCCAGCTCCCGTTCCAGGTACCAGCGGATCGCCCTGGGCGAAGCGAACTCGCCCTCGAGCTTGGGATTGTG
>Ga0335075_10005688_pt1 | contig 19300 bp, 16 predicted proteins | sample Lox_Sample_24_FD_206723 | JGI IMG/M metagenome (GOLD analysis project Ga0335075, IMG submission 206723) | Soil microbial communities from Loxahatchee National Wildlife Refuge, Florida, United States - Lox_Sample_2.4 | ecosystem: Environmental > Terrestrial > Soil > Wetlands | place: USA...
TGAATCCGGTGTCTCCAGACTCATCGATAAAAGTGGGCATCGGACCATTCTAAAAAGCTCCATGCCCTGGCGAAAGCCGATTCCTCCACCTGCCGACGGACGAACCCTCAAAATGCTCGTCCGCCGCGCCAGCAAGGGGTTCCCTTGCTGGTGCGACGGACGGGTTCTTTCATAGAATATCTGCCTATCTCCCGCACCTCAGGAGCATCATCATGGCCAAGAAGAAACCCAACCGCAAGAATGGTCGCTCTCGCCGTCGCAAGGCCGAGGATGCATTCGACATTCCCGATCCGCGCACGATGGAGGCCATGCTGCGACAAATGATGGGCGGCATCACCGGCAGCCCCGCGTCTGATTCACCGCTTGGCCGCGCCCAGGATGTCCTGGAGCAGGCGTATGACGAGCCGTCGCCGAAAAAGCGCGCCAAGCTGGCCCAGCAGGCGCTGGCGATCTGCCCCGATTGCGCCGATGCCCATGTCTTGCTCGCCGAGAATGCCGGCAGTCGTAAGGAATCGCTTGAGCAGTATGAGAAGGCCGTGACGGCAGCCGAACGCGCCCTCGGTCCGGAAATCTTTCGTGAGGAAGTGGGCAATTTCTGGGGCATTCTTGAAACGCGGCCCTACATGCGCGCACGGTTCGCGCTGGCCGATACCTTGTGGACGATGGGACGGCAGGAAGAGGCCGTCAACCATGTCCGCGACATGCTGCGTCTCAATCCCGGCGACAACCAGGGCCTTCGCTACACCCTGGCCGGCTGGCTACTCAATCTTGACCGCGATGCGGAGCTGGCCCAGCTTCTCGAACAATACGGAGAAGAAGGATCGGCAACATGGGCTTACACCCGCGCTCTGCTGGCCTTCCGGCAAGAGGGCGACACCCCCGAAGCACGCCGCCTGCTCAAGGAAGCCAAGAAGATCAACAAGCACGTTCCCGATTATCTGCTCGGCAACACACAGCTGCCGATGGCGCCGCCTCCCTTCTATTCCCCCGGCGATGCGAGCGAAGCGATCGAGTACGCCGGCAGTTTTCTGGCACCGTGGAAGAACACCGCCGGCGCGCTCGACTGGCTCCAGGAGGCGACTGGCTCGCGGAAAAAGCGCGCAGCCGGGGTCAAGGGACCGACGCCGCTGCTGTTAGCCCGGCTGAAACGTCTGCCCCATCGCGGCGATACCTGGATGGCCGACTGCCGGGAATTGCCGATGTACATCGAGGGCAATCGCGGTCAACCCACGCGGCCGTGGATCATCCTCGTCGTCAGCTTCGGCCAGCAGCTCATCCTGGCTCAGCAAATGTCCGAAGAACAACCCACGGCCGAACAAATGTGGGACACGCTGACGGAGGCCATGCAAAAACCTCTCATGGGATCCAAGCAGCGGCCCGCCGAGCTTCAAGTGCGCGCCGGGCTGGGCTGGGAAGAATTGCAGCCAGCGATGGAAGAGCTGGGTATCGAAATCGTAACCCAGGAAGAGCTGGTACCGATCACCCGGATCGTGGCGGACCTCGCGGAGAGTCTTGGCGGCGAGCAGCCGCCCGCTCTCGTGGACCAGCCCGATCTCAGCATCGAGCAGATCGGCCGATTCTACGAGGCCGCCGCCGAGTTTTATCGGCAAGCGCCCTGGCGCCATCTCGGCTACGAAAACGCCGTTCGCATCGAGTGCCCGCGGATCGAGGGCGGACCGTGGTTCGCCGTCCTCATGGGCCAATCCGGCCTGACGATGGGTGTGACGTTGTACGACGATTTGAATCTCCTCAAGCGCTTGTGGTCGCACAATTTCTCCGACCGCAAGAACGCCGAGCTGACCGTGGCCACGACCGTTACGTTCGGCGGTGCCAACGAGATCGCGCTGGCGGATCTGGAAGCGGCCCGCCAACATGGCTGGGAGGCGGCTCGTGCCGATGCGTATCCCTCGATCTTCCGCAAGGAGCGCGGCATGTCGATGCGTCCGCCGACCGCGGAGGAGCTGGAGCTGATGGAGGCGAGCATGCGCGCCCTGCCGGAATTCGTCAAGCACCGCCGCCAGGGCGATTTCACGCCGGAACAGATCACCGTCTCCACCGACGCGGGCGAGCGCACCCTGACCCTGGCCTGGGAGCAGACCGATTAGGGCGGAGCATCTATCCAGGATGTTCGCAAGGCAGCGGACGTCCGGTGAGCCAGTAGCACCGACGCTGCTTCGGAGGTTGGAAGATCACATTGTCCCTCAGGAGCTGTGTCATGACCTTACGGAATTTGGATTCGGAAATCACACCCAATTGTTGGGCAACGGGGGCGAGACCGGTGAAGGTTACGTGAAAACGCCGGAGGCGTGTCCTCTGCATCCCCAAAACTTCGTTAACGATGTAGACCGGCATTCTCGGCGCTCCCTCGCGAGCCCGACATGCGGCGAGTGGTCTTGCCGAGAATGGTTTTCCCGATGTAGCGGTTTTGATGGCTTGCTCCGACGACGCGGAAGAGAGGCAGCGAATTACTCAGGAGCGATTTGATTCCGCACCTCTTTTCTGCTCCGTGGGACGCGGCTGTTCCGCGTTGCCGCGAAGGGTATTTGACGGATTGGAAGCCTCCACTCGGCAACTGTCGTCTTTTTCCCTCCACAAAGTCGAAGTAACGATCGAGGGGCGGCGGCTCCCGGCCTTTGCGGCGCCGGCTTTCACGAGGTAGCAGCCTCTGAGGATTCCATGGAAGTAGCGAGCAACCAAGGCAACACGTCCTTGCCTTCGGCTGCCCCTGCTTCCGGGGCCGTGGATGCCGGGCCGATGAAGCTCCATTTCGAGCTTACCTTGCCCCGCGAGCTGGGCGGCGAATTGACGGCGTGGCGAAGGACGTTCGAGCGCTTCACCGACGTGATGGAGCGCTGGCTGGAAAGCTCGCTCGCCCATCCTGGTTTGCCTGCGCCGCCGCCGATGCCGTGGATGACCCCGGCCGCCCGCGCGGTGCCGCAACCGGCTCCGCTGCCTTCCCCTCCGCCCGCGCCGAGCTTCGAGATACCGGTCCCTCCAACACCCAGGACCGTCGAGACGCCGGTCCAACCGCCAACGAGGACCGACGAGACCCCGATCCCGCTGCTGCCGCCTTTGTCTCCGTCCGGGGGGCTGGCGCCTTGGGTGGCTGAGACGCTCCGCGGCTCGGAGCGCGCTCGCCAAGCGAGCTCACCGGAGCCGCGGTCCCTCCTTCCGGCGATGAACGCCGTAAAGTGGAAAGCGAACGAGTTTCGCCAGGGACTCGACCCGTTCGCTCCAACTTTTTCCTGACAGCGCGGGGATGATCGCGACTCACCTTGTCCTCAATTAATTCGAGATACTTTCCCATTCGGTGCTATATGGGGAGATAGATCGATCCAAGAGCTTGAAAATGAACGATCATCCGAACAAGCACATACGAGAGGCGGTGGATTACGCCCTCGAAAAGGTTGGCTGGTGAAGTGCGGCCCGCGCGCTCATGCCTGGGGAAGGTTGTACTGTTCTCTGCAAACACGGGCGGGCTGCATCGTTAGCGTCTACAGTACGCCCCGAGTGCCTGAGAACCACGCCCGCTACATTCGGCGCCGCGTCGATGCCTGTCCGCACGAGGATCCTCAGGGCGCGCCAGAAGTAGACATATGAAGACGTATGAATTTGATGTCGTCTTGAAGGACATGGCGGAGGTGGCCGACACGCAGGCGGATGACCTGTTCACCGCCGGCTGCGACGATGGCACCCCGGCCTCCTGCGCCGGGGCAGCCTGGATTCATTTCGATCGGGAAGCGGCCTCCCTGGAAGAAGCGATTTCTTCGGCTGTCGCCCAGATTCAAGCCGCGGGTTTGCGCGTGTCCAAAGTGGAGCTGGATGGGGACGCGGCGGTGTCCCTCGGCGCGTAAACGATGTCTCGATTGGCCGCCACGATAGGCCGAATGCCCTTCCAGTCGTTTCCGACCGTTGACCCCATCCGACGAACGCACTAAAGTGGAATGCGAATGACCTTCGCCGCGAATCGTTCTCTCGGTCGCCGTCCGTCCGAGGGAGACTGCGCGGCCGTTTGCGGAATCGAATGCTAACCAAACGCATTATCCCCTGTCTGGATGTCGATCGCGGTCGTGTCGTCAAGGGCGTCAATTTCTTGCAGCTGCGCGACGCCGGCGATCCGGTCGAGGCGGCGCGGCGCTACGAGGAAGACGGCGCCGACGAGCTGGTCTTTCTCGACATCAGCGCCAGCCATGAAGGACGCGAGATCATGCTCGACGTGGTGCGCCGCGTCGCCGAGGAAATCTTCATGCCGTTCACCGTCGGCGGCGGCATCCGCACCCTCGACGACGCCACGCGGCTGATTCAGGCCGGCGCCGAGAAGGTCAGCCTCAACTCGTCGGCGGTGCGGACGCCGGAGCTGATTACCGAAGTGGCCGGCAAGTTCGGCTCGTGCGCCACGGTCGTCAACATCGATCCGCGGCGCGTGCCTGGACCGGACGGCCGCGAAGTGTGGGAAGTACACATCAACGGCGGCCGAATTCCTACCGGATTGGAAGCCGTCGCCTGGGCGCGGCGCGTCGAGGAGCTGGGCGCCGGCGAGATTGTTTTGACCTCGATGGACGCCGACGGCACCAAGAACGGCTATGATATAGCCATGACGCGCGCCGTGGCCGACGCGGTGCGCATTCCGGTCGTCGCCAGCGGCGGCGCCGGGACGCCTGAGCATCTGGTGCAGGTGCTCACCGAGGGACGCGCCGATGCCGCCCTCGCCGCCAGTATTTTCCATTACAATGAGTACGGCATCCCTGCCACCAAGGCGTACCTCGCCGAGCGCGGCGTGCCGATCCGATTAGCGACGCTTCGCAGAAGCGTCGAGACAAGCGACGCTTCTGCGAAGCGTCGCTAACCGAAGTCATTCCTGGGAGATTTCATCGATGGCCACTGCCGATGTCAAAGAAGTCAACATCGCTCCGTCTTCCGTTCCCGCCGCCGCCAAGCGCGAGCCGGAGGCCAACAAGCTTTTCCGCATGGTCATGAAGCACGAAGCCAGCGACTTGCATCTCAAGGCCGGACAGCCGCCCATGATGCGCTTGCGCGGCGACATCCAGCGCGTGAACATGCCGCCGCTGTCCGGCGACGACCTGGATAAGCTGCTGCTGCCGCTCCTCAAGCCTGATCGCCGCAAAATCCTGGAGGAAGAAGGCGGCGTGGACTTCTCCTACGTGATCGGCAACGACGAGTGCCGTTTCCGCGTCAGCCTCTTCCGGCAGCGCGGCAAGCTCAGCCTGGTGGCTCGCCGCGTCAATACCTTCATCCCCAGCTTCAAACAGCTCGGCCTGCCCGACAGCATCGAGAGCCTCTGCCATTTCCCCGACGGCTTGATTATCTTCGCCGGCGTCACCGGCTCCGGCAAAAGCACCTCCATCGCCTCCATGCTCGACTACATCGCCGAGCACGAGCCGCTGCACATCCTCACCGCCGAGGACCCCATCGAGTTCACCTTCTCCGACAAGAAGGCGTACTTCAATCAGCGCGAGATCGGCCTGGACGTGTGCGACTGGCACAAGGCGCTCAAGGACGCGGTGCGGCAAGACCCCGATGTCATCCTCGTCGGCGAGCTGCGCGACGTCGAGACGTTCGATGCCGCCGTGCATGCCGCCGAGACCGGCCACTTGGTGTTCGGCACCATTCACGCTTCCACCGCGCCGTCCACCATCAACCGTATCCTCGACCTGTTCCCACCGGAGAAGCACGGCGCCATCCGCAAAGGTTTGGCCAACAACCTCCGCGCCATCATTGCCCAGAAGCTGCTCAAGGGACTCAAAAAGCCGCGCACGCCCACCAATGAAATCATGATTGTCAATCCGACTATCCGAAAATTGATTGCCGAAGGCATGGATCTGAAATTGGGTGACGCCATCAAGATGTTCTACAACGAAGGCATGGTCGATTTCACGGAGAACCTGCGCCTGCTCGTCGAGAACGGCGAGGTGGACAAGCAGACCGCCCTGGAGTTCGCTCCCGATCCCGAGAAGCTCAAGATGGCCTTCAAGGGCATCAAGGTCTCCGCCCCCGGCATCCTCTAAAGAGATTAACCACAGAGACACAGAGGCACAGAGAAGACAAGAAAGTAGAGGAAAGGAATTCAGCAATGTACGCACGATTTCGCCTGCGGTCCTCCATTCCTTTCTTTTTTTCTCTGTGTCTCTGCGTCTCCGTGGTTAATCCTCTCCTCGCGGCGGAGGCAGCGTTTCCGCGCGGCCCGGGCTTGTACTTCAATCCCGCCAAGCTCGTGCTTCTCCTTCTCGTCTACTTCGCCTGGCTGTGGACGTGCTGGTGGGTCCACGCCGATTGCCAGAAAATGAAGCTGCCGGTGGAGATGTGGAACCCCATCCTGTTGCTGTGCGGCATGGGCGGAATGCTGGCGGTGTGGCTGTTTCCGTTGTTCGCGCTGGGCTTCCTCGTTCTCGTCGTTCTCTATCTGGCGCCGACGTTATCGTACGTCAGCATCCGCAACGAGAAAGCGTCGCCGGAGCAGCGCGTGCTGACGCCGCAGCACCTGCGCAAGCTGGTGCGCCGCTGGCTGCGTCTGGATCTGCCCGAGCCGGAAGAAGAGGGTGAGAAAGCCATTCCGGTGCGCTTCATCGGCAAGAGCACGCAGCAGAACGAGGAGGAAGCGCGCCGCGTGTCCCGGCTGCAAGGCTCCAAGGGCTATCGCGCCGCCCTGGAATTGATCGCCGACGGCATCAACAAACGCGCCACGGACATCCACCTGGAGCCGTCCAAGGACGAGATGATCGTCCGCTTCCGCATCGACGGCATTCTGGAGGCGACTCAGCCGTTCGCGCGGGCGACCGGCGATGCCGTCGTCAACATTTTCAAGGTGCTCGCCGACCTCGACATCACCGAGAAGCGGAAGCCGCAAGACGGCAGCTTCTCCGCCGAGGTGAACATGCCCGTGGAGCCGAAAGCGCCGGTTGAGCCGCGCGAGAAAAAGAACGACGGCGACGAGGACGAAGCTGACGAAGCACCCAAGGCTCCCCCCACGCAGAGGCGCCAGGTTGATTTTCGCGTGGCCACCGCCGGCAGCGTCGTCGGCGAGAAGATGGTCATGCGCATCCTCGATCCGACGCGCCAGGTGGCCAGCCTGACGCGCATCGGCATGCGCGACGTATTACGCAAACGAATCCGCGCCATTGTCACGCAGCCGCACGGCCTGTTCATCGTCTGCGGCCCCACCGGCGCCGGCAAAAGCACCACCCTCTACGCCTGCCTCGGCGAGATCGATCGCTATCAGAAGAACGTCATCACCGTCGAGAACCCGGTGGAGTACCACATTGACAACGTGACGCAGATTGAGGTCAATCCCAAGGCCGGCAAGACCTTCGCCTCGGAGCTGCGCAGCATTCTTCGTCAGGATCCCGATGTCATTTACATCGGCGAGATTCGCGATCAGGAGACGGCCGAGATCGCCTGCCAGGCGGCCCAGACCGGCCACATGGTCTTCACCACGCTGCACGCCAACGACACCGTCACCGCCGTCGCCCGCCTGATCGACCTGGGCGTGCAGCCGTTCATGGTCGCCAACTCGGTCACGGCCGTGCTCGGTCAGCGCCTGGTCCGCGTGCTCTGTCCCCACTGCAAGCAGCGCTACAAGCCTAATGCCGAGCTGCTGCGCAAGGCCAATCTGCCGGCCGACAAGATCAAGTTCTTTTATCGCCCGCCGGAACAGGAGCAGAGCGAGGACGATAAAGTATGTCCCGTCTGCGTCGGCTCCGGCTATCGCGGGAGAACCGGCGTCTACGAGCTGCTGGAGCTCACCGATCCCATCCGCGACATGATCCGCGAGAACCCGAATTTCAACGCCATCCGGCAAGAAGCGGTCAAGCACGGCATGAAATACTTGCAAGAAGACGGCCTGCGCCAGGTCATCGAGGGACGAACATCCATCCAGGAAATACTGCGCGTGTGCAAATAAGCAGTTCCAAGTTCTGAGCTCTGAGTCGAAGAAAGACTCGGTTGCTACTCAGAACTCAGAACTTGGAACTCAGAACTTGGAGCTGAGCGAGACGGATATGTTTCTGGGCTTTCTTACCATCGTCATCATGCTGGCCGGCACTTACGCTTTCTGGCGTCAGGGCGTGCTGGCGGCCTTCGCCATGACCGTCAACATTCTGCTGGCGGGACTGCTCGCCTTCAATTTCTTTGAGCCGATCGCCGAGCAGCTCGCGCCGATGCTGGCCGATTCCTTCCTGTCCGGCTACGAGGACAGTTTTTGCCTCGTCGTTCTGTTCAGCGCGGTGCTGGTTTTTCTGCGCTGGGCGAGCAATGCCCTGATCCACACGGTCATCGAATACCACCCCGGCTTGCAACAGGGCGGCGCCGTGTTGTTCGGCATGATGGCCGGATACCTCATCGCGGGCTTCCTGGTGTGCGTGGTGCAGATGCTGCCGGCGAATGAGCATTTTCTGGGATTCGAGGCGCGTGTCGATGCTCCGGAGGCGAAAGTCCGCCACCGTATTCTGCCCCCGGATCGCGTCTGGCTGGCTTTGATGCATCGCGCCAGTATCGAGTCGCTCGGCTGGGACGAAACCCCGTTCGATGCGGATGGCAGCTTCGAGCTGCGCTACCGAGCGCGCCGCCACGCGGACCAACAGGAATCACACGAATAACACAAAAAAACAACAACAACAGACAGGGAAAAAGCGCGAATGGGTTGTTCGACAGCTCGCTCTTTCTCTCTTCGTGTTTCCGTATTTCTTCGCGCTATTCGTGTGATTCGTAGGCTTTTTTTCCGCTTCTTCAATTCTGAAGGAATTGTTTCACCTCATCGGCGACGCGTTCGGGCTGGGCCACAAAAGCGAGATGGCCGCAGCCGGCCAGACCGACCCGGCGCGCGTCGGGGATGCTCTGGAACAGGTCGAGCAGGCTTTGCGGTGAGACCAGCAGATCGCGGTCGCCGGCCATGAGCAGCGCCGGCACCCGGAGCTTGCCCAGGCGTGGCCCCGGATTGAACGATTCCACCAGATGGAAACGATGCGTCATCACGCTCTGGTCGGTTTGCCAGCACTGCCGGGTGACGAACTCGAACAGCGCCCCCGGCTCCTGGCGCGCACCGAAGAGCAGATTGAAAAACTGATTCACGAACGGGCTGTCCGAGGGTAGGGGATAGCGAGACAATACCCAGCCGGCCACCTGCTGCAACAGGCCGCGCTCGAAGCGCGCTCCGACGCCCTGAGTGATGAGCGCTTGCAGGCGGCTCGGCCAGCGCATCGCCAACTCGAGGGCGAGCACGCCGCCGAAAGATACGCCAAGGACCGGAGGACGCTCCAGGCCGAACCAGTCGAGAAATTCGCGTAAGTCGTTAACCAGATCGGGCAGATCGAAGCGACGGCGCAGGGCGAAACAATCATCCTCGCCCCGCAGCTGATAGCTGATGACCTGAAAGTCGCGGGCCAGTAGACGGGCTAACGGTCCCAGAAGCTCGAAGCCGCCCGCCAATCCCGGAACGAGAACGAGAGGCTGCCCGTCGCCCCAGACACAATAGCGGGCTGTGTAGTGCTGGAGATGGGCCAAACCGGAGCGACCGACGCCGGGACTGAACTCCGCGCCACTTCCCGTCAGCCAATCAAGCGATGCCTGCACGCTTCTTCTCCTCCATCCTGGGTTCCGGATCTTCGAGAAAGTCAGCCACTCTATTGGCTAGAATGGTTAATCTCTAGCACGCCTCATACCAAATCCGACACACGCGAACTACCCCATTTCATTCTCAGAACAATCGACGCAACCGATTGAATTTATTCATCTTATGCCAATTGACGCTTGGCGCCGAACCGCGACAAAGCGAAGAAGTGTCAAGCGATCGTCACTTTTCGACGCTTTTCGGCGCTGAACGACGACATTTCGATATCAACTTGGCGCTTTGGAAAAGATGGAATATTTGTTGTAACCTTTCGAAAGCGAACGAGGCAACGAACCATGAGAAACGCTCTTTTCGGAATTATGGACGGAAAATGATGGTTGATGCTCCGTGGTAACATGGATAGAGTGAGGAGATACGATTGTTCGTTTTGGCGCGAACATTCTGTTTCTGGCGCCAAATCATTGAAACGCAAGAAGTTAGGCATCGGCGCCGAAACTTCGGCGCAGGGATGCACTCGCTGTCGCAACGGATTCAGAGAAAGAAAGGCCGTTCATGCACCGGATCATCCTGCGAGCCTGGGATCCGATTCGCGTTCTTGCGCGGAGGTGGAAGACGCTGCCTTTTTCCGTGCTGTCCTTGCTGCGCCTGTTGTTCCAGCGCAAGATCGCGCGTCGCCGTCTGGCGATTGTGGCGGCCGCTGTCCTCGTCTTCGCCTATGCGGGCGGCGTTCTCAGCTACGTCATGCTGATGCCGGACATCGGCGTGCGCTGCGCCTTCACACCGGTCGTCAATCAGTTCAATCCCGACTTCCTTTTTCGAGAGGGTTCGCCGGACGCGCAGCCTCTCGACGGCGACGACGAGATCGTTCGCATCGGCAATCAAGATGTTTCCAACTGGGCACAAATACTTCACGAGCTGAACCAGCTGCGGAGCAACCGAGGCGTAGAGAGCACGGACGAGAAGGATCTGGAGCCTGAGCCTGGTGCGGGCAAGACGCACCTGGTCTACAAAGGGCAAGAGATCATTCGCGTCGGCTACAAATGCGCCAAGGAGGGCAGCAAAACGCGCGAAGCGTGGCTGCGCGTCGGCCGGCCGCCCTACGAGACGTTGGTTCCGTCGCTGTTGTGGTTTTCGCTGAAAATCATGCTCTTCGCCGTCGGGGCCATCGTCTTCTGGAAGCGTCCGGAAGATCGCTCGGCCACGCTGTTTTTCCTTTTCTGCCTGGTGTCGTTCGGTGCCTACATGGGCGGCTATCACTGGCACCGCATCGTCACGCAGCCGCTGCTGATCCTCGTGTTCATGATTTGCAGCATTCTGCTGCCGGCCGTCAGCCTGCATTTTTATCTCCTTTTCCCACGTCCCAAGGCGGTTCTCGATCGCGCGCCGCGGCGCGTGCTGCTGGCGCTGTACGGGCCGCCGCTATTCTTTCTGCTGTTTCTGATCTCCGGCTATTTGCGCATCCGCTGGCTGTATCGGCCTGACTTCACGTCTGCGGGTCCCCTGCTCCATGAGATGCTTTTCGAGATTTACTGCTATTTCGGCGTGGCCGCCCTGTGGTATCTGGCCAGCGTCGTGTGCCTGCTGCACAGTTATCGCACCGCTGCCAGTGTCACCGAACGCAATCAGGTGAAGTGGATCCTGTTCGGCACGTTGGCCTCGTGGGCGCCGATCGGTTACTCGCTGTACCTCGCTCTCCTCGAAAAGCAGCGCTTCGGCGGCGGGGCGGCGACCTGGCCGATGTTCTTCGCCTCGCTGTGCGTCACCGTCGCTTTCGCCATCAGCATCACGCGCTATCGCCTGATGCAGCTGGATCAGCTCATCAGCTCCAGCGTGGTGTATTTCCTCATCAGCTCCGTCGTCGGTCTTGCGTACTACGGCATCTGTCTGGTTTTCACCGGCATGGTGCTGCTGGATAGTCGCTCCATCGAGCGGCCGTCGCTGGGGCAGGTGCTGGCGTTCAGCGGTACGATGTTGCTGGTGCTGGTCAGTCTCGACTTTCTGCGCGGCCGGCTGACGGCGGTGCTCAATCGCCACTTCCGGCGTGAGAAGAGCCAGCTCGATCACACGCTGCAACGTATGAGCCAGGCCATCGAGCAGCTGGTCGATCCGCCGGCCCTGGCGCATCGTCTGCTGCACGCGTCGGCGGAGCTGCTCGGCGCCGGCCGCGGCGCCGTCTACCTGCGCCAGGGCAATCCGCCCCTCTATCATCTGACCGAAGCACTCGGCCCCGCTCCCGCGTTGACGGAGCTGTCTTCCGGTTGTCCGCTTGTCGAGACGCTGCTGACCCAGGGCACGCTGCCGCTGCCGGGACACAAGCCGCCGACTGCCGCCGGTCCGCGCCAGCTGCACTTCCTGGGCGGCGCCATCGCGCAGGGGCTGCTGCACGAAGGGCAATTACTGGGCATTCTTGTCCTCGGCCCTCCCGCCGAGCCGCGCGGCCTGGCCGTCGAGATGACCGGAGGCTACACGGCTGAGGATCTTCACTTGCTGACGGCCTTCACCCAGATGACGGTTTTGGCCCTGGTCAGCGCCGAGGGACATCGGAAGATCGAGACGCTCAACCGCGAGCTGCAAACCAAGGTTGAGAAAATCGCCGAGCAGCAGCGCCGCATCATCGCCTTGCAACATCAGCTATCCGCCGTCCGCCATCCGCCGTCCGCCAAGGATAACGGCACAGAGGAGATAGCGGATAGCGGACAGCGGGTAGCCGATTGCGGCATGGTCGGCTCCAGCCCGCAGGTGCGGAATCTGATGCAGCAAGTGCGCAAGGTCGCTCCCGCCGATTCCGTCGTCCTGCTGCGCGGCGAGAGCGGCACCGGCAAGGAGCTGCTGGCGCGGGCCATCCACGACAACAGCCCACGGGCCGGCCAGCCCTTCGTCGCCGTCCACTGCTCCGCCCTGTCGCCGGGCTTGCTGGAAAGCGAGCTATTTGGACACATTAAGGGGGCATTTACCGGCGCCATCCGCGACAAGGTCGGCCGCTTCGAAGCGGCCAACGGCGGCACGCTGTTCCTCGACGAGATCGGCGACATCAGCCTGGAGGTGCAAATCAAGCTGCTGCGCGTCCTGCAAGAGCGGACGTTCGAGCGCGTCGGCTCCAGCGAGCCGTTCAAGTCGGATGTGCGCATCATCGCCGCGACGCATCAGCATCTGGAAACGCTGATGCGGCAGGGGCGTTTCCGCGAGGATCTGTTCTACCGACTCAACGTCCTGGAGATTCGGCTGCATCCACTGCGCGAGCGCGTCGAGGACATTCCGGAGCTGGCCTTGCACTTCCTGCGTTTTTACAGCCAGCGCATGAACAAGCAGGTGACCAGCATCGACGACGATGCGCTCTTCCGCCTCAAGGGCTATCCGTGGCCGGGCAACATCCGCCAGCTGGAAAATGCCATTCAACGCGCCGTCGTGATCGCGGAGAATTCGGAGGTTACGCTCGCCGAGCTGCCCGCCGAGCTGCGTGGCGAGCCCTTGCCGCTGCCGCCGCTCACCTATCAACCGGCCGCCGGGCCTGGAGGCGGCTTGCAAGACGAGAAAAGTCCGCTGGATGAGAAGCTCCGCGAAGTGTCGGAGCACTGGTCGCCGCTTTTTGTGTCGCCGTCCGCGCCGTCGGGCATCGTCGCGCCGCCGGGCTTGATGACGGCAATTCAGAACGAACGAGCGGACCGCGAACGGCGTGAGCGGGAAACGTTGGTTCGCGCGCTCGCGGCGGCCGCCGGCAACAAGGCCGAGGCCGCCCGCGCGCTTGGCATGGCCCGCAGCACCTTCATCAGCCGGCTTAAACGGCTTGGACTGACGTGAAAAGTTTTGATGGTTAGCGACGCTTCGCAGAAGCGTCGGCGGGCTTCGGCGCTTCTGCGAAGCGTCGCTAACCACCCGGCGAAAATTCTAGCGTCCTCCACTACAGAATAAACCGCGTCAAATCTTCTTTCTCGAGAATGTCCTTCAGCCGCTGCTGAACATAGGCTCCGTCGATCCGCACGTGCTTGTCGGAGCGGTCGGGGCCGTCGAAGCTGATGTCCTCGACGACTCTTTCCAGGATGGTGTGCAGACGGCGCGCGCCGATGTTTTGCGTCGTGCTATTGACCTCGTAGGCGATGTCGGCCAGCGCTGAGATGCCGTCTTTTGTGAATTCCAGAGTCACGCCCTCCGTGGCCAGCAAGCCGGTGTATTGCTTGGTCAGCGAATGCTTCGGCTCCGTTAAAATCCGCAGGAAATCCTCGCGCTTGAGGTCCGTCAGCTCGACGCGGATGGGAAATCGGCCCTGTAGCTCCGGCATCAGATCCGACGGTTTCGAAGTGTGGAAGGCGCCGGCGGCGATGAACAGAATGTGATCGCTGCGGACCGGGCCGTAGCGCGTGTTGACCGTGGTGCCCTCGACGACGGGCAGCAGATCGCGCTGCACGCCCTGGCGCGACACGTCCGGCCCGTGCGTCGATTGCGGGCCGCAGATCTTGTCCAGCTCGTCGAGAAAAATGATGCCGTTGTTCTCGACCAGCTCGACGGCCTTCTCGGTGACGACCTGGCGATCGATGAGGGCTTCGGTCTCCTGTTCGAGCAGAAGCCGGCGTGCTTCGCGCAGCGGGATCTGCCGCTGCTGTTGCTGGCGCGGCACGAGGCGCTCGAACATGTTCTGAAAATCGACATCCATCTGCTCCATGCCCAGGTTGGAGAAGATCTGCACGGGCACGGCCTTCTGCTCGACGTTCAGCTCGACCATGCGGTCTTCCAGCTCGCCGGACTCCAGCCGCGTTTTCATCTTGTCGCGGCTGCGCTGATGACGCTCGTTTTCCTCGCTGTCTTCGGGATCCCAGCCGGACGAGCGCGGCAACAGTAGATCGAGCAGCCGTTCGTTGACGCGCTCCTTGGCCTGCGTCTCGACGAGCTGGCGTTGCTCCTGGCGCACCATGCCGATGGCGATTTCGGTGAGATCGCGGATCATACTCTCGACATCGCGGCCGTGGTAGCCGACCTCGGTGTACTTGGTGGCCTCGATCTTGAGAAACGGCGCCCCGACGAGCTGTGCCAGCCGGCGGGCGATCTCGGTCTTGCCGACCCCGGTGGGGCCGATCATGATGATGTTCTTGGGCGTAACGTCCTGGCGCAGCTCCGGCGAAAGCTGCTGGCGGCGCCAGCGATTGCGAATAGCGATGGCCACGGCGCGCTTGGCGGCGTCCTGGCCGACGATGTAGCGATCCAGCTCTTGTACGATTTGCCGAGGCGTCAAATCAGCCACGATCAACCTCCGTCAGTTGTCAGTTGTCAGTTGTCAGTTGTCAGAAAAGCATTCTCGTCTTTTCTGACAACTGACAACTGACAACTGACAACTCTTTTTATAGCTCTTCCACGTCGATGTTGTTGTTGGTGTAGATGCACAGATCGGCGGCGATTTCCAGGGAGGAGCGTACGATCTGCACGGCGCTGAGGTCGGCGTGCTTCAGCAGCGCCCGTGCGGCGGCGATGGCATAGGCACTGCCGGAGCCGACGCCGGCCACGCCGTCGCTCGGCTGGATCACATCGCCGGTTCCGCTGACCACCAGTAAATGCTCGCGGTCCGCCGCGATCAGCATTGCCTCGAGACGGCGCAGGATGCGATCCGTGCGCCAGTCCTTGGCCAATTCCGTCGCCGCTCGCGGCACGTTGCCCTGAAAGTCCTTCAGCTTGGCCTCGAAGCGTTCCAACAGCGCGAAGGCGTCCGCCGCGGAGCCGGCGAAGCCGGTCAGGACGCGGCCATTGTGGAGACGGCGGATCTTGTGGGCATCGCTTTTGACAACGTACTGCCCCAGCGTGACCTGACCGTCGCCGCCGAGGGCCACGCCGCTGCCATGCCGCACGGCCAAGATGGTGGTCGAGTGTAAGCGAGGCACCGTAAATCTCCATCAAATCGATTCGTTTCGCCGCGAATCGCTTCCTGTATAAATGGACAGCGATCGGCCTCCGTCTCGGGGGCTTTTCCGCAAGGCCCGTCTACCTGATAATATAAGAGAAGTATCGCACGGTGTTCATGGCGGCTGCCCAAACCTGTTGCTGAGGAGACAGTGGCTCATGGCTTCCAACTTCCGCTGGCTGCTGATTCCGGCCCTGCTGATGGGCTGGCTTGGCTCGATTCCAGGAGCGTCGGCCGCTGTCGCGCCCGTCATCAAGGATGACGGCAAGTTCTTCTCTGCCGAGGCCGTCAACAAGGCCAACGAGAAAATCAAGAAGATCGCCCAGGACTACGACAAGGACTTACTGATCGAGACCTTCCCCGAAATCCCGGAGGGGCTCAAAAAGGATTACAAGCCGGAGCAGCGGAAGGAGTTCTTTGAGAAGTGGGCGCGCGAGCGAGCCCATGAGAACGCAGTCAATGGTGTGTACGTCCTGATCTGCAAGCAGCCTCCGCACCTGCAGCTCGAGGTCGGCAACCAGACGCAGAAAAAAGCCTTCACGCCGCGCAATCGGAATGAGCTGGCCAAGATGTTGCTCGGCAAGTTCAAGGAGAAAAAATTCGACGAGGGCTTGCTGGAAGCCGTCAATTATTATGGGAAAACGCTTCAAGAGAACCTTGGTCGATCCAAGGGCGCACGTGCCCAGCCGGGCGAGGAATGGCCGGGGCGAGGGCGCAAGACGGCGAGCGCACCGCCGGCGAACGCGAACGCGAATCGAGGAGGGAACCCTCTTCTGGGCTGGATCTGCATTGGCGTGGTGGTGTTGCTGGCGCTGTGGCTGGTGTTCGGACTGATTCGTGCCTTTACGGGAGCCGGCCGTGGCGGGTATGGCGGCGGCGGTTATGGAGGGGGCGGCTACGGCGGTGGAGGCGGAGGAGGCGGATTCTTCAGCTCGCTGCTCGGCGGTATGTTTGGGGCCGCGGCGGGCATGTGGATGTACGACCACTTTTTCCACGGCGGATCGTCGGGATGGGATAGCGGTGCCGCCCACGCCGGCACGCCGCCCGTGAGCTCGGACATGGGAACGGGCGAAGACACGGATTACTCCGGAACCGGAGGCGATTACGGCGGGGATGATGGCGGCGGCGGGGATTTTGGCGGCGATGATGGCGGCGGCGGCGACTTTGGCGGGGGTGATGGCGGCGGCGATTTCGGCGGAGGAGACTTCGGCGGAGGCGGCGATTTCGGCGGAGGTGGCGACTTCGGCGGCGGTGATTTCGGCGGCGGCGATTTCTGAATCGACCCCGTCGAGCCGCATTCAGTGGAAGGATGGCTGTCATGATTCCGTCCTCAATGCGTCTGCTGGCCCTGATCGAGCTGGCTTGCCTGGCGAGCGCCGCGCGGGCCGAGACTCCGTCCGCGCCGATTCGCGATGACGCCGGTCTCTTTCATGCCGACGCCATCGCCCACGCCGAGAAGCGGATTGACGACATTCGCCGGACATTTGACCGCAATCTGTTCGTGCGAACCGTCGCGTCCGCCTCGCCGGGTCAGCAACATCGGTTCCAATTTCTGCTGCGGAGAGAGGTCAACCATCTCCTGGGAGAGCAAGCCCGCAAATATGCCGACGAGCTGTGTCTGCCGGGGATTTACGTGGTCATCTGCAAGAAGCCGCGTGATGTCCACGTCATGGTCCGGCCGAGCGACGATCCCGAATTCACTCATCGCAACGCCGAGACGCTGCGGCGCACACTCGCCCGTCGCTTGCACGACAGCGGCCCGGACACGGCATTGCTCAGCCTGGTGGAGCAGGTCCATCGCATCATGCAGGACCATACCACGCCCGGCGAATCGCACGCGGCGGTCAACGAATTCGTTGTCGCGGGTCTTCTCGGTGGAGGACTTGGCCTGTGGATCCTGCTCGTCATGATCCGCCTCAAGATACGTGCAGCCCGGCCCGCCACGCCAGGCACGGAAGACACGACGACGCAGGCGCGGAGCGCACCGGCCCTGCTCGGCGCCATGTTCGGCTTTCCCGCGGGAATGTGGATTTACGACAAATTGTATCCCTGTCCGTCCGGGACGCCGCTGCCCCTGTGCGAGCCGGAAGCGGAGCCAACGCCTTTGACGGAAGAGGAGAGCATGGAGGGCACGGACGCGGAGGAGCATCCACGGGAAGAGCACGCCGAGGATGCACCGGTTTCGCCCTGATGGTCCTACGATCGCCCTGGCAGGGAGATGTACTTGAATAAACCGGATTGTCCGTTTTGCTGGAAGATAGAAACGATTGAGGAGCTGGGTGCGTCCGACGTTGTCTGGCGTTTCCCGCACAGCGTCGCTCTGCTGGGCAATTGGCAATTCTATCAGGGTTACTGCATCCTGGTCTCGCGCCGGCATGCAAAGGAGCTGAACGAGCTGCCGGCGGACGAGCGCCGTGCCTATCTCGAGGAAATGTGCTTGCTGGCGCAGGCCATTTCGACGTGTTATCGTCCGCACAAGCTCAATTACGAGCTGCTGGGCAACCAGGTGCCGCACCTGCACTGGCATCTGTTCCCGCGTTATCCGGACGATCCCAATCGGCAAGCCGCCGTGTGGCTGGACATCGAGCGGGCGCTGCGCGAGGATGGAGCCTGGCGGCGGCGCATGGAGACCGGCCGCGAAGAACGGGCGACGACAGCGGCGAACCTGCGGCGAACCTTACAAGAGCTAGGCGCACCAAAATAAGTACAAAGGACGAAGTGCAAAGTACAAAAGATGAATCAGAACCTTGTGCCTTTTGTCCTTCGTCCTTTGTACTTCGTACTTAACTAGCATGAATCCTTTGCGAATCGGCACCCGCGGCAGCCCGCTGGCGTTGTGGCAAGCCCACTACATCGCCGACCGTTTGCGCCCCCTGGTCGCGCCGCGCGCGGTGGAGCTGATGGAGATCGAGACGTCCGGCGATCGCATCCGCGACGCGGCCTTGACGCAAATCGGCGGCGACGGCGTGTTCACCAAGGAGATTCAGCGCGCCCTGCTGGCCGGGGTGGGACCGGCGTCTCGCCGGTCGATCGATGTCGCCGTCCACAGCTTGAAGGATTTGCCGACCACGTTCATCGCTGGCCTGACGCTGGCCGCCGTGCCGGAGCGCGGCCCCTCGGGTGATGCGTTCGTCTCGCACAAGCACCGGCATTTCGACGCTCTGCCGCCGGGCGCCGTCGTCGGCACCAGCAGCTTGCGGCGTCGCTCGCAGGCGCTGCATCGCCGCCCCGATTTGAATCTCGTCAACCTGCGCGGCAACGTCGAAACGCGGCTGCGCAAGCTGGAGGAACAGAGCCTCGACGCCATCATCCTCGCCGAGGCGGGCTTGCGTCGGCTCGGTCTGGAATCGGCCATCACGGAATTGCTCGATCCGCAATGGATGCTTCCCGCCGTCGGCCAGGGAGCGCTCGGTCTGGAGTGCCGGGCGGAGGATGCGGACACGCTCGGTTTGCTGGATCGCCTCAATCACGTACCGACGCGGCAAGCCGTGCTGGCGGAGCGTGCCTTGCTGCGCGGCCTGGGTGGTGGTTGTTTGGTGCCGATGGGAGCGAGCGCTGGCGTGGAAGGGAGCGAGCTGTTGTTGCGTGGCGTGGTGCTGTCGCCGGATGGACGGCAGCGCATCGCGGCCGAACACAGAGGAGCGGCCGCCGAGGCGGAAGCCCTGGGACAGCAGCTCGCCGAGAGGCTGCTCGCGTCGGGAGCGCGGGCGTTACTCAAGGTATAGAGCTTACGGACCAAACGATCTGAGCGGGAGGGTCAGCCCCCTGAGTGCCGCGTGCCTTGGAGGCACGAACAAAAAGTGGGGGGGGCGGGGGGTGCGGCGGCGGGGAAT
>Ga0335075_10005689_pt1 | contig 19298 bp, 19 predicted proteins | sample Lox_Sample_24_FD_206723 | JGI IMG/M metagenome (GOLD analysis project Ga0335075, IMG submission 206723) | Soil microbial communities from Loxahatchee National Wildlife Refuge, Florida, United States - Lox_Sample_2.4 | ecosystem: Environmental > Terrestrial > Soil > Wetlands | place: USA...
GCCATCGATCCCGATAAGGCGTTCCAGGAGTTGGGCTTTGACTCGTTGACCGCGGTGGAGATGCGTAACCGGCTCAAAGCCGCCACCGGGCTCGCACTTTCACCCACCCTCATCTTCGACTACCCGAACTCCGCGGCGCTGGCCGGGTACTTCCGTCAAGAGCTGGTCGGCGCCTCGGCCGAGCCGACGCAAGTTGCGCCCGGCGAGGCGGAGATCCAGCGCGTTGTGGCGTCCATTCCGGTCAAACGCCTACGGCAGGCCGGAGTCTTGGACCTGCTGCTCAGCCTGGCGAACGAGGCTGACGGGACCGATGCGGCAGAAGACAGGGAAAAAGATATCGCAGCAATGGATCTCGACGATCTCGTCAATGCTGCCCTCCTCGACGACGACGACTAGCCAGATGAGGTTTGAGGTCAACCGGTGAGAGTCGCCGTCACCGGGGCGAGCGGAGTGATCGGTCGCGGTGTTGTCGCCCGACTGGTCAGCCAGGGTCACGATGTTGTCGGTCTGGCCCGTCATCGACCCGAAAGTTGGCCGAGTTCAGCCGACTTTCTACAGAGCGATATTCGCGATGCAGCCGGGGTGCGGCGTGCGATCACAGGCGCGGACGTCGTCTTGCACTGCGCCTGGGCGGCCGATCCTGAGATCAACATCGGCGGAACCGCCAATGTGCTTGGCGCCGTGGCCCAAACCGGTGCCCGCCGCATCGTGTTCGTCTCATCGTCCCGCGCCGACGGTGCCCACCCACCAGTCTCTACGGAGGCGCGCGTCGAAGAAATGCTGGCCGACTCCGGTGCGGAATGGGTGGCGATCCGATCAGCGATCATCCTCGGCCGAAACGTCGACAACTGGGTGCTGCGCTTGCTGGCCTCGCCCGTGTTGCCCAGCTTCGACGGATCGACCGAGCACAGGTTGCAGGTGGTACACAGCGACGATGCACTGCGGGTAGTCGTGCGGGCAATCCTCGACACCGGCATCGAAAACGGTCCGGTGAATCTGGCCGCCCCGGGAGTCCTCTCGTTCGGTGAATTGGCTGCCGCCCTCGGGCGCCCGGTGGTGCGCATGCCCGGGTGGTTGGGGGCGTTGCGGCGTTGGTCGATGGCCACCGAGCTGGAACGTTTGCATGGCGCGCCATTGATGGACACCTCGCGGCTGCGCGGCGAATGGGGATTTACACCGGCCTGGAACGCCGATGAATGCGCCCGAGATTTCGCGTTGGCGGTGCGTGGCCGGGTGACCCTGGGCAAGCGAACGGTGTCGTTACCCTGGCGGCTGACCAATGTCCAGGACATCCCGGCATTCGATGCGCCAGCAGCGGACGGGACAGTTCCCGTCCTGGCCGGCCCGCACGGCGGCAACGGTGAGTTCGACACACCGATCGACCCGCGCTTCCCGACGTTCCTCGCCACCAATTTGTCGGAGGCGCTGCCCGGACCGTTCTCGCCGTCGTCGGCATCGGTGGCAGTGCGCGGCCTGCGCGCCGCCGGCGTGGGCATTGCCGAGCGATTGCGGCCCGGCGGGCTGATCCAGCGCGAAATCGCCACTCGCACTGTCGGGGTTTTCGCGCACCGCCTCTACGGGGCCATCACGGCCGCGCATTTCATGGCCGAAACCGTGCCATTCGTCAAACCGGCGGCGGTCATCAGCAATAGCCAGTTCTTTGGTCCAAGCCTCGCCGGGCTGCCAATCTTCGGTCCGCAGCTTTTGCCACGTGAGTCCAGGCGTGGCCCGAAACTACTGCGCACAATCCGCAATATCGCGGTATTCGGAACCAACCTGATCGGTCTGAGCGCCGGATCAGGGCGGGATACCCGCGACTACACCGCCGATATCGACCGCCTGGAACGTCTGGTAGGCGGCGATCTTCGGCAACTGGACGAGCGTCGCCTGCTCAGCCTGATTTTGTTGGCACGCGATCATGTCGTGCACGGCTGGGTGTTGGCGGGAAGCGGGTCGTTCATGCTTTTTGCGGCGTTCAGCGTCATTCTGCGCGGCCTGGGCGGACGAAACATCACACCGTCCGCCGGCCCGGAGTTGGTCAGCGCGCGCCTGCTGGCCGCGCTGCATCGACTGGTGGCCGCGGCACGCCGCGACCCGGATGTGCTACGTGTGCTCGCCGACCCGGGAAGGCGCCTCGACGTGCTGGCTGAACAAGTTCCGGAATTTCATGCCGCGGTTCTTGCCGAGCTGACGCTGATCGGGCACCGCGGCCCGGCTGAAGTCGAGATGCTGTCTAGCACTTACAGTGACGATCCCGAGCTGCTGATCCGGATGGTAGCGAAGTCGTTGAACTCTTCCACCGTGGCGAAGCCCCGCCATTCGTCGATCCCCGTCCAGGCGCGGCCCGTCGCGCGGCTGGCCGTGCGGCAGCTGCGCGACCGCGAACTTCGCCGCGACAAAATGGTGCGTGCCATCTGGGTGCTGCGCCGACTTCTGCGTGAATATGGGCGTCGACTTGTGGATTCCGGCGCTTTCGAAACCCCCGATGACGTCTTCTATCTGTTGGTCGACGAACTCGATGCGCTGCCGACAAACCCATCAGACGTCGTCTTGCGGCGCCGTTCCGAACGGCAGCGGTTGGCCGGCATCGTTCCGCCCGCGGTCATCAGCGGCAGCTGGCAGTCGGCGACCACATTGGCGACGGTTCTCAGTGTCGGGGACAGCCTGCGCGGCCTGGGTGTCTGCGGTGGCCGGGTCCGCGGCCGGGTGCGGATCATCCGACCGGAAACCATCGACGACCTAGAACCCGGCGAGATCTTGGTCGCGGAGGTCACCGATGTCGGCTACACCGCCGCGTTCTGCTATGCGGCCGCGGCCGTAACGGAGCTCGGCGGCCCGATGTCGCATGCCGCAGTAGTGGCCCGCGAGTTCGGATTTCCCTGCGTGGTGGACGTCCATGGCGCCACTCGGCGTCTCCCACCCGGCGCGCTCGTGGAGGTCGATGGCAGTACGGGAGAGATCCGCGTGCTTGAACTTGCCCCGGACGACAACGCCGTTGCGGGTCATCGAGATTGACGGTGTGTCCAAAAGAGCGCGGAAATCTGCTCTACCGTCGATCTCGGTCGAGCGTGACCCCCTGAGGTTCGCTACCGTCAGGTTATGCACGAACACACCGTCCGCGTGACGACAGCCGCCGGTACCGTCGAAGGCTTTACCCGCGGCGGTGTGCATCGCTGGCGATCCATCCCGTATGCCCGGCCCCCGGTTGGTGCGCTGCGCTTTCGGGCACCGCGGCCGGCCCAGCCGTGGCCGGGTGTGCGGTATTGCCACGGCTTCACCAAGTGCGCACCGCAGGAGCGGCGCTACACGGTCATCGGCGTTGGCAAGTACCAACCGATGGGCGAGGATTGCCTCACCCTGAACGTCGTGACACCGGAAGTGGCGGAAAGCGAATCGCTGCCCGTCATGGTCTTCGTGCACGGGGGCGGGTATATCCTCGGCAGCTCGGCCACCCCGCTGTACGACGGGGCGGCCCTGGCCCGCCGTGGGTGCGTCTACGTATCGGTCAACTACCGGCTCGGTGCGCTGGGCTGTCTGGACTTGTCGTCGCTGTCGACGGCCGACATCACATGCGAGAGCAATCTGTTCCTGCGGGATCTGGTGTTGGCGTTGCGCTGGGTCCGGGACAACATCGCGGCGTTCGGCGGTGATCCGGACAACGTCACGGTGTTCGGCGAAAGCGCCGGCGCACATGCGGTCGCCACGTTGTTGGCTGTGCCGGCGGCTGAAGGTCTTTTCGCCCAGGCGATTTCGGAGAGCCCGGCGACTGGCATGGTGCGGTCGCGCGAAGTCGCGGCGGAGTTCGCCGACCGATTCGCGACGATACTGGGGGTTCGCAAGCAGGATGCCGCCTACGCGCTGCGGCGGGCTTCTGCCGCCGAGTTGGTGGCGGCACAAAACCGTCTGATCGACGAGGGCGTGCGAGACATGCTGGGCGCGTTCCCGATTGGCCCGGTATCCGGTGATGACGTGCTGCCGCTGGACCCCGTCGATGCGATGCGGCGCGGCAAAGCGCACCGGATCCCACTGATCGTGGGGACCAACGCCGAAGAGGGGCGCTTGTTCACCCGCTTCCTGCCGATGCTGCCGACGACCGAGCCGATGGTCGAAGCGCTACTTGCCGAGGTGGACCCGGCTGCGCGGGAACGCATTACCGGCGCTTATCCCGATTATCCCGAGCGGTCTGCGTGCGTGCGGCTAGGCGGCGATTTCGCCTTCAGCTCGGCCGCCTGGGAGATCGCAGAAGCCCACGGCAGGCACGCTCCCGCCTATCTGTATCGCTACGACTACGCGCCGCGGATGTTGCGCTGGTCGGGGCTGGGCGCCACGCACGCCACCGAGCTGCTGGCCGTCTTCGGTGTCTACCGCACCAGGTTCGGCGCGATGCTGAGCGCGGCCGCTGATCGACGATCTGCGCTGCGGGTGACCAACGAAGTGCAAAGGCGCTGGCGATCATTCAGCCGTACCGGGGTGCCCGGCGACGACTGGCCGGTCTACACCGACACCGACCGCGCGGTGATGGTCTTCGACCGTAAGTCGCATCTCGAATTCGATCCGCACCGTGAACGGCGGATGGCGTGGGAGGGCTTCTCGCTGGCGCGATGACGGCGGATGTGGTTTCGTGGACGAGCCATGACACCGCACACCGACGACGTCGTCGAACGCCCCGGTGATCTCACCGCCGACTGGCTGACTGCCGCCGTCGGCGCTGGAACCATCGCCGATTTCAGCGTCGAGCGCATCGGCACCGGCCAGATGAGCGAGTGCTACCGGGTTCAGCTGACCTACGCCAACGGCGCACCCGGCAGCGGCGGACCGGACTCGGTGGTGCTCAAGGTGGCGGCCACCGATCCGATGAGCCGGCAGACCGGCGGGAGCCTGGGCCTTTATCAGCGTGAAGTTTGCTTCTACCGAGACGTCGCCCCGCGCCTGCACGGACCGGTCGCGCCGTGCTACCACGCCGCTTTCGACGCGTCGGCGGGCATCTTCGATGTATTGCTCGGCGATGCGAATCCGGCGGTCGTCGGCGATGAAATACGCGGCGCCACAATCGCGCAGGCTGAACTCGCCGTCACCGAGCTGGCCCGGCTGCAGGGCCCACTGCTCGGCGATACCACGCTGGCCGATGCGCCGTGGTTAAACCGCGATACGCCGATCAACCAGGGACTGATCACGGCGCTGCACGCCGGCTTCGTCGATCGCTACGGTGACCAGATCGCGCCGCAGCATCGGATGGTGTGCGAACGGCTGGTCGGCGGATTCGACGCCTACCTGGCCGAGGAGGCCGGCGAGGGCCGAATTCACGGTCTGGTGCATGGCGACTATCGGTTGGACAACATGTTGTTCGGTGCCGTCGGCGCCGACCGCGCCCTGACGGTGGTCGATTGGCAGACGGTCACCTGGGGCCCGGCGATGACCGACCTCGCCTACTTTCTGGGTTGCGCGCTGCCGGTGGCGGAGCGGCGGGCGCATTACGATGCGCTGCTACACGCCTACCACGCGGCGTTGGGGCCGGACGCAGCGATCGGCCTCGCCGAGGTCCGCGAGGGAGTGCGCAGGCAGAGCTTCTTTGGGGTGATGATGGCCATCGTCTCGTCGATGCTGGTGGAACGCACCGAACGCGGCGACGCGATGTTTATGACGATGCTGCAACGGCATTGCGAACACGTGCTCGACGTTGACGCGCTGACGATCCTGGCCGCACCGACGGCCGCCGAGCCGCTACGTCCGTCACGCGACGACGAGTCGGCCCATAGTCCGACCGCTGAGCCGCTATGGAGCGAGAGCTGGTACGCCGACTTCGCCGACGCAGCAAGCGGATTGGGCGGGTGGGTACGGCTCGGCCTGATCCCCAACCAGCGGACCGCATGGCTGCACGCGCTGTTGTGTGGTCCAGACCTGCCCACGGTCGCAGTCGTCGACTTCGAGGTCCCGCTGCCGTCCGATCCGTGGGCGCTGCAAACGGGCACAGTCGATTTCACGCACTCCGCCAGCAGACCACTGCAGAGCTATCACATCGGCCTGCATGGTCGCGGCCAGTCCTACCCCGACCCGGCCGCGCTGTTGCGCGGAGAACCGGGAGCGCCGGTCGACCTCGCGATTGATCTGGTGTGGAGCACCGACGGCGTGCCGTACAAGTATCGGCTGACCACACGCTACGAAATACCCTGCACCGTCTCGGGCTCCGTCACGCTGGATGGACATCGCTACACCGTCGACTCCGTGCCCGGTCAGCGCGACCACTCGTGGGGGGTGCGGGATTGGTGGAGCATGGACTGGATCTGGAGCGCACTGCACCTCGACGACGGGACACATGTGCACGCCGTGGAGATCCGCATTCCGGGTGTCCCGGCAGTTGGTATCGGCTACATCCAAGACCGCGACGGTACGGTCACCGAGCTGCAAACCATCGCCGCCCGCCAAACATTCGACGCCGACGGATTACCGGCCACCGCGACGCTGGCAATCGATCCCGGTGGCATCACCGCGACCGTTGACGTCCGCGGCCACGCGCCGCTGCGCTTGGTGGACCGCGACGGGCGGATAAGTCAATTCCCGCGGGTGTGGGCCAACGTCAGCACCGCCGACGGGCGCAGGGGCGTGGGCTGGCTGGAGTGGAACCGCAATCTGCGCTGAAAAGCTTTGTTCGCCAGGCGCGCCGATCGTGGTCATGGGTGTCTCCGGGTCGGGCAAATCGACGGTGGGAGCAGCGCTGGCACGGCGCCTCAGAGTGCCTTTTGCCGACGCTGATGCCTTTCACCCGGCAGCCAACATCGCCAAGATGACCGTGGGCAAGCCGCTGACCGACGACGACCGTTATCCGTGGCTGGAAGCGGTCGGCCAGTGGCTGGCCGACCACGACGATGGCGGCGTGATGTGCTGCTCGGCGCTCAAGCGCAGTTACCGCGATAGGTTGCGCTCGCACTGCCCTCGGATCGAGTTTTTGCACCTGACGGGTTCACCCGAACTGATTGCTCGCAGGCAAGCCGGCAGGCGGGGCCATTTCATGCCGTCGGCTCTGATGGACTCGCAGTTCGACACGTTGGAACCGCTTGCGCCGGACGAGCATGGCATAGCCCTCGACGTCGGAGCCGGCGTCGCGGACATCGTGCAGAGGTTTATGGCCTATCTGGACGAGGTCAGCGCTTGACCACTTGGGTACCGCCGGCCAGTTCGTCATGCTTGCCCTGCTTGGTCGGGCTGGTGTTGATCGTCACCGCGATAACGATGTAAGCGACCAACGCGAGCAGATGACCGATGTAGGGCACCACTGCCAGCAGGGTGAACGCGTTGCGGATAGCCGATTGTTTGACGTCCGGCTTTGGCGCCCCACCTGGGCCGTGCACAGCCAAGCCCAGCAGCCTCTTGCCCAGGCTGGTGCCATAACCGACTTCGAGGAGCACAAAATAGCCGAACATCATGACGCCCGAGAAAAGACCGGTCACCATCCACCAGTAATCCCAGTCGAATAGGACAATCGACATCCCCAACGCCACCAGGTTCACCAGGATTCCGTCGATCAGCCGGGCAAAAAATCGCACGGCGAGTCCGCCGGGTTGGCCATGTGACCATTGCGGCGAATCCGCCGTCGAATACCCGTACTGGGGCGAGTTGGCGTCGAAGTCAGCTGGTGTCATGAGATTCGCTCCTGACCACATCGGTAGGTGCCAATCTACCTAGTGATGTATCGACTCGTGGTCGCAGTTGCCGTCGGCGTGCACTTCGCCTTCCTTTGCTACCTGGTCGTCGGCGGCTTTGTCGCGTTGCGCTGGCGCCGCACGATCTGGCTGCCCGTCCCGGCGGTGCTGTGGGGGATCGCGATCACCACCCAGCATCTCGACTGTCCGTTGACCTGGCTGGAGCGCTGGGCCCGCGCCAAAGCCGGGATGGCACCGCTGCCGACAGACGGCTTCATCGCGCACTACGTCATCGGCGTGCTGTACCCCGCCAGCTGGGCCGACGCGGTTCCGGTTGTGGTGTTTGCGCTGGTAGCGGCGTCCTGGGTGCTGTATGCGCGGTCGCGTGCCAGGGATCGGCCGGTCAACGCCAACGACGAGCTTTGACCCGTCCGCGGTGGGCCAGTTCTTCGCCGCGTTCGCGGGCCCGTTCGCCGAATTCACTCCCGCGTTCACGCGCGGTTTCGGCAAGTTCAGCGGCCAGCTCGCTACCCCGGTCGCGGGCTCGTTCGCCCAATTCGGCGCTGCGTTCGCGGGCCCGCTCGCCGAATTCGCTACCGCGCTCGCGTGCGGTTTCGGCCAGCTCGGCACCGCGCTCCCGCACCGTCTCGGCCAGCTGGTGACCACGCTTACGCGCGCGCTTACGGGCGGCTTCGACCACCGGTGCACTCTTTTCGCCGGCAGTGCTGGCCAGTTCGCCGCCGCGCTTGCGGGCGGCTTCGACTAGCGGTTCGCTCCTCTCGACTGCCGTGCTGGCCAGTTCGCGGCCGCGCTCTGCACCTACCTGAAGGCCGTGCGCGATCCGTTCTCCCAGCTCGGAATCGAGGAAACTGCCGTCGGAGCTATCCAGCGAGAGAGCCTCGGAAAGGCGGCCGGCTGCTTGTCGACCACGCCATCCCAATGACGGCTTGCCCGCGGTGTCGGCCGACGCAATGATCAGCCCGCCCAGCAGGCTCAGGTCGGTGAGCAGATCGCGGCGTTTCTGCGCTTTGACTTCGGGATCGCTCTCATTCCAAAACAGGTGCGCGCCAAGGCTGCCCGGTATCACCGTGAACGCGAGCGCCGCCGAGGCGATCCGCGGCAGTTTGCCGGTGGCCAGCAACAGGCCACCGCCGACCTGAACGGCGGCGTTTATTCGTGCGGCCGTCGCGGGATCTGACGGAATTTTGCTTCCGAAGGGTTCCGGCAACGTTTGTAACGCGTTCACGGTGGGCTGCGCCGCTTCGACGGTGACCTTGGGGTTTCGCAATGTCTCGACACCTTGGCCGATGAATACCGCGGACAACAACGGACGAGCGATTCTGCGGATCAACATGGCCGCTGTGTTCCCGGGTTGGCAGGAGTGCAAACCGGGCCTGCGTACCGGCCGCGTTGTCTTTACTGGGCCGGTGGGGGTTCATGTCGCACCCGCAACGGCACCACTACCCAAAAGATGATTTGCGCCGTGAATGCACAGATCCCGGCGATGACGCCCGCCAGGTGACCGGCCACCACGCCGAAAATGATCACGGCCACCCCGGTAAGGGCTAAGCCCATCAGCAAAAGCCCGGCGTAAGCGAGTCGATGCGCCGCGGATACCACCGACAGCAGGCGATGCCGACGAAACAACAGGCGATGTATACCGACCGGAGCCTCCAACAGAACCGTGGCACCGACCGAGCAGCCCACCGTCGTCAGATAAACCACTCGCATCGCCGTACTCAGCCCGTCGAAGCGCGGCTGGAAGGGCAATGTCAGCAAAAAGCCGGTCAGCAACTGGACGCCGGTCTGGACTACCCGCAACTCCTGCAGCAAGCTGACCCAATTGCGGTCTAATCGTTGGTATTCGGTCTCCGAGCGCATCGCAGCGTCCCAGGCTTGGTCGCGTTCAGGGTGATCGACGACGTCCATGGCCGTGATCATGCCAGCCGACCGACGTTGTGACCGCCAGTTTTAGCCGCCGATGCCGCCGCTAGGGCGGAGAAGACGGCGTGCCGGCTAGCAGAAGTCGCGCCGATGTCTCGAGTTGGTCGGCGATATGGCTGTACGAGGCATATCCCATGCCGGCCCGCACCAATGCCCCGGCGTAGAGCAGCTCCAGCGATTCGACCACGTCCGGCGCGCGGTCCGGGCCCAAGGCCGTGACCAGACGCTGATGGATCTCGCCGCCGATGCGCAGTCGCAGATGCTTGACCTCAGGATCCTGGCCCAGCAATGCGTTGGTCACCGCACCGGCGAGTTCGGGTTCATCGGCAACCAACAGTGCGATGTGGCGCAGTACCGCGATGACGCGCACGGTCGGATCGGGCGAATCGGTGGTGGGAACCGGGCTGGACGCCAACCGCCGCCAGAAAACTTCGGCAACGAGGTGTTCCTTGGAGGAGAAGTACGTGTAGGCGGTCGCTGCGCCGACTCCGGCCTCTGCGGCGACCATGCGAATCGTCAAGCCGGAGAAGCCTTCTCGGCTAAGTACTTCAATCGCGGCGTGGCCCAGCCGGTCAACGGTGTCGGCTTGCTTGGCGGTCAGTCGCCGTCTGGTCGATTCCCGAGCTACCGGGTTGGACACGTGTCCGGACACTACTACACCATCGCAGGGGCGGCAAGGCGACTGTTACGGTTCAGGTGATGACGTTCTCCTCGGATTTGCCGGCTGTCGACGAGCGGACCGCTCGACTATTCGAACTGGCCGATCGGGTCACCGGATTCATGCCCGCCGATGAGGGCCGGGCGCTGCATGATGCTGCGCTCAGCTACCTCGATCACGGTGTGGGCGTGGAGATCGGGACGTACTGCGGCAAGTCGACGGTGCTGTTGGGCGCCGCGGCGCTTGCCCGTGACAGCGTTCTCTACACCGTCGACCACCACCACGGTTCCGAAGAACACCAGCCGGGATGGAAGTATCACGACGCGTCACTGGTAGACGAAACCACCGGCCGTTTCGACACCTTGCCGACCTTGCGGCACACGCTCGATGCGGCCGGCCTGGACGACAACGTGGTCGCGGTGGTGGGCAAATCGACCGTGGTGGCAAGCGGCTGGCGTACGCCGCTGCAGCTGTTGTTCATCGACGGCGGCCACAGCGAAGCCGCGGCGCATCAAGACTTCGACGGCTGGGCGAAATGGGTGAGCGTCGGCGGCGCGCTGATCATTCACGACGTCTTTCCCGACCCCCGCGACGGCGGGCAGGCGCCGTACCAGATCTATTGCCGTGCAACACAAAGCGGCGAATTCGTGGAGAGATCGGTGACCGGGTCGTTGCGGGTACTGGAGCGGGCAATCAGCTCCAGCGATCCGACGGGCTGATCACGCACTCGCAGTCGTAGTCGCCCTCCAGGCCACGCGGCAGATCGGTACCGCGGAAGATGCCGTTGCCGGCGGTGGTGCACGACAGCGCGTCAGCGGCGAGAATCACCGCTGCGCCGGTCCAGGTGGTTCGCTCTACGGGCCAGCGCTTTCCGTCGCTGAACACCAACCCGGTCCAATAGGAGCCGTCGTCTTCACGCAAGTGCTGCATGGCGGCGAACTGCCGCAGCGCCGCCGGTCGGTTACCCATGGCGTCGAGCGCCAGCACCAGTTCGCAGGTCTCCGCGCCGGTCACCCACGGCCTGTCGTCCACACACCGGATGCCCAGACCGTCGACGACGAAATCGGCCCACCGCTCGGCGATCCGGGCGATCGCAGCGGGGCCGCGAAGCGCACCGCCGAGGATCGGGTAGTACCAGTCCATCGAGTGACGCGGCTTCTCGGTAAACGCCAACGGGTGGGCGGTGATCGCGTGGCCCAGCCGCCCTAGGGCGACCTCCCATTCCGGTTGCGCCTCGTCGACATAATTCGCCAGGGCCAGCGCGCAGCGGATGCTGTGGAAAATACTGGCGCACCCGGTCAGCAGCGCTTCGCCAACCGGCCCTGAAGGGCCACGCGCCCAGCAGATTTCGCCGCCCTCAAGCTGCAGCTCCAAGACAAAATCGATGGCGGCGCGCACCGTCGGCCACATCGCGATAGCAAACGTGTCGTCTCCGGTGATCAGTACGTGGTGCCAGACTCCGACCGCGACATAGCCGCAGAAATTGCTGTCGCTGTTGGCGTCTTCGACGACACCGGCGCGAAGCTGAATCGGCCAGGAACCATCCGCGCGCTGGTGGTGCCGACACCAGTCGAACGCGTGTCGCGCATGGTCGATCAGGCCCGCCGCGGTGAGCGCCATTGCGCATTCCACATGGTCCCACGGGTCGGTATGCCCGCCTTCCGACCATGGGATCGCACCGGATGGTTCTTGCACGGCAGCAATCGATTTCGCGGTCTGTCGGCATTGTGTGGGGGAGAGGACGCCAGGGACGCCCGGTACCTCATACCAGTTCAACAGCGGGCACCGGTTTCTCGAAGTACAACACGACACTCTTACCGATCAGCGGGTTGAGGGTGGATTCGGCCAGCCGGGTAATCCGGGGCCGCTGCATCATGTCCCACACCAACATCTTGTGATAGGCGACGACTGCGGGATGCTCTGAATTCTTAACGCCGACTAAGCATTTCAACCACCAAAATGGTGCGTGTAAGGCATGGGCGTGATGGGTGTGAGTAAAGGCCATTCCACCGCCGGCGATTTTGGCGCGCAGCCGGTTTGCCCGGTAGATGCGGATGTGGCCGCCCTCGTTGCTGTGGTAGTCGTCGGAGAGTAGCCAGCACAATCGTTCGGGTAACCACCTCGGTACGGTGACTGCCAGCTTGCCGCCGACCTCGAGCACGCGAATCAGCTCGTCGATCAGTCTGTTGTCCGCCGCGACATGCTCCAAAATCTCCGAGGCGATTACGCAGTCGAACGTTCGATCCGGGTACGGCAATGCCAATGCGTCACCGACGACGGCCTCGGCGTGAGCCGATGGCGGCACCTCACCGGCATCGGCCATGGCGCGAAACACGGCGTCGACGTTGTCCAGCTCGGCGGCATCCTGATCGAACGCGACCACGTCGGCACCCCGGCGATAGGCCTCGAAGCTGTGCCGTCCTGCCCCGCACCCGACGTCGATAACCTTGGTGCCGTTGCCGATATCGAGGCGGTCGAAGTCCACCGTCAGCACGGCTCGCCTACCGCCCGGGTCGAATCCTGTACCGGCAGCTGCCGGGTGATCGCGCGTTGGTAGACGCGGGCGGTCTGCGCCGCCACCGATTCCCAGCTGTATACCTCGACGGCCCGCCGACGACCAGCTACGCCGAGTCGGTGCAGTTGCTCGGGGGAGACCAGCAGCTCGCCCAACACCCGGATCAGCTCTGCGGCGTCGCCCGGTCGCACCAACCTGGCGCAATCGCCGTCGGGGCCGAGCACCTCGGGTAATGCGCCGGCGCGGCTGGCCACAATCGGCGTACCGCTGGCCATCGCCTCCACCGCGGGAAGTGAAAATCCTTCGTAAAGCGAAGGGATACAAGCAATCTCAGCGGATGCAAACAACTGCGCCAACGCGGCATCGGAGAGTCCGCTAGAGGTGTGAACGATATCGGAGATGCCGAGTTCGGCGACCAGCTTCTCGGTCGGGCCATTGGGTTCGAGCTTGGCAACGAGCTGCAGCTCCAGGTCATTTTCAGTCCGCAGCTTGGCCACCGCCTGCAACAGATGCCCGACGCCCTTGAGCGGTCGGTCGGCGCTGGCGATCGCGATGATGCGGCCTCGAATTCGCGGCCGCGTGGATGGTGCGAACACGTCGGTGTCGACACCCAGCGGCACCACGTGAAGCTGGTCGGGGTCGACGCCGAAGTCCGTGGTGATGTCGGCGGCCGACGACGACGAGACGGTCAGCAAGTCCGGAATGCTGCGCGCGACCCGTTCTTGCATCTTCAAAAAGCCATACCACCTGCGTACCAACGGTTTACGCCACCACCGGGCCGCGGCGAGATCCAGCACCCGGTCGCGAGTGATCGGGTGATGTACGGTCGCCACCACGGGCAGGCCGGTCGCCGCGATTTGCAGCAGGCCTACGCCCAAGCTCTGATTGTCGTGCACCACATCGAAGTCGTCCCGCCGTCCCGCGAGCAGACGGGCGGCGCGCAAGGTGAACGTCCGTGGCTCGGGAAAGCCCGCGGTCCACACCGTGGCCAGCTCGCGAAGGTCGATGCGGTCCCGGATTTCACCGGGATGCGGGATCCGGAAGGGGTCGGGTTCCCGATACATGTCGAGGCTGGGTACCCGAGTCAGTACGACGCGGGGATCGAGGCCTTCGGGGTAGGGCTGTCCGGAGAACACCTCGACGTGGTGTCCGAGTTCGACCAGTCCCCGGCTGAGGTGACGGACGTAGACCCCCTGGCCGCCGCAGTGCGTTTTGCTGCGATACGACAGCAACGCTATCCGCATACTCACGCCCATTCCGGTCTGATGCCGACAGGTGCCACGGGAAAGCGTTCGAATAGGACGTCAGCGAACTGCCTGGACACGTGTCTGGACTATAGTTTGACTATCTAGGTGATGCAACGCGCACCGGCTTGACGTTGACTTTGCTGATCCTACCCAGCCGAAGAACAGCGATGACCTGGGCGCTGCGGTGTGACAAACGTCAACCGCGATATGTGACGCGGGTCATTGCATAAACCGCCTAATTTAGGGCAGCCTAACCTGCCACTGAACGTGGACGTGGGAGTGGCTCATGCTGGACAACTCAACTGGCCTGGAATTCGCTTATGACCTGACCCTCGATGAGGTCCGGCGGCGCGCTGCGGTGCTGGAGGCCATCGGTGAGGACTGGGATCCGATTCGCGCGCTGGCCGAAGAGGAAAAGGCGTACGCCATGCTCTACTCGAACCTCGACCCCGATCAGCAGCGCCATTACGACAATCTGATCAGCGCCGGGGTGCTGCCGGAGCGGGTGGTGGACCATGCTGCCGATTGATCCGGACGCAGACAAGAGTCGCCGCGCCTGGCTGGCCTGCCCGAGCTGTGATCACGGCGCCGCATGTGGCGATTGCCGCAGCGGCCGCAACTGCCACGCCCACTGGCAGTACCTGCTCAGCAACAGTGCCGCGGTGGTGCATCTGCAGTGCCCGACTTGTGCACACCTGTGGTCGCTGGACACCGCCGCACGCCGTCGCAGCCGCCGGAACGCCGCCGCTTAGGGTTCGCCGATCGTCTCGACTCGCCTGAGGGGACCGAGTCGGGGCCCACCGGCGATACCGTGGGTGTCATGCGGGCGTTGATCGTCGTCGACGTACAGAAGGACTTTTGCGAGGGCGGTTCGCTGCCCGTGACCGGCGGCGCCGCGGTGGCGAGGGCCATCAGTGATTATCTGAAGGCCGGCGCCGACTATGGCTACGTGGTGGCCACCCAGGATTTCCACATCGATCCGGGTGATCATTTTTCCGACCACCCGGATTACTCGTCGTCCTGGCCGCCGCATTGCCTTGCCGGGAGCGTCGGCGCGCAATTTCACCCCGATCTCGACTCCGACCGGTTCGAAGCGGTGTTTCGCAAGGGCGCCTACGACGCCGGCTACAGCGGTTTCGGAGGCGTCGATGACTCGGGGACGCCGCTGGCCGACTGGCTGGGCCAACACGAAGTCGACCAGGTCGACGTGGTGGGCATCGCCACCGATCACTGTGTGCGCCGGACCGCGGAGGACGCCGTGCAGGCCGGCTTGGCCACCCGGGTGCTGCTGGATCTGACGGCAGGCGCGGGGGAGGAGTCCACCGCCGCGGCCGTCGAAGCCTTGCGGGCCGCGGGTGTCGCGATGGCGCCGAGCGCGTGACCGGCCCGGCGGAGTGGGCATTGCTGGCGGCGGTGGAGCGATCGCCACAGGCGGCGGCGGCGCATGACCGAGCGGGCTGGGTGGGGCTGTTCACCACCGACGGCCGCATTGAAGATCCGGTGGGCTCGTGGCCGCACGTGGGACCGGTGGAGATCGGCCACTTCTACGACACCTTCATTGGCCCGCGAGATGTTGTCTTTCAACGCGATCTCGACATCGTCCGCGGCTCGGCCGTCATCCGCGATCTCGATCTCGAGGTGGCGATGGGCTCGGCGCTCACCATGACCATTCCGGCGTTTCTTCGATACGACCTGCGCGAGGTCAACGGCGAGTGGAAGATCGCGACGCTGCGCGCATATTGGGAGCTGCCTGCCATGATGCTGCAGTTCCTGCGCAACGGCGCACCGGCGGTACCGGCCACCATCCAGCTGTCGCAAGGACTCATCCGCAATCAGCGGCTGCGCGGCACCGCCGGGTTTGCGGCCGGCTTTCGTCGCGTGGGTTCGCGTCACAAGAAGTTGGTGGACACCTTCGTGAACTCGATTGGCGCAGGGGACGAGTTGACCGCGCAGCGAACGCTGTCATCGGATGCCGCAATCACTTTCGGCGACGACGATGCCGCTGACGTCGCCGATCTGGTCGCGCGGTGCCGCGGCGGCAGTGCGCCGAAGGTCATTGCCGCGGGCTGCACCGTCGCCGCCTCGGTCACCTCGGCGCAAGGGCGCGGCGTCTTGTTCGCCGATGTTGCCCGGCCTGGAAATAAAAGGGGCAACGAAATCCGCCGGATCCGCTACTTTCCCGCCAGCAGCACCAGTGAGGCCGCCGACAGCCCCAAGTAGGCGCCCGGGAAGGCGATGTTGTAGAGGACTCGAGCCCGGACATGGGCGATTACCGCGCCGACGAAAAACAACACCAGGCCGGCCGCGGCCGCGATCCCGATCGCCGGTATGCCAACGAGGCCGACCAGCAGTCCGATAGCTCCGGCGAGTTTCAGGGCGCCCAGCATCGGTAGCCACGAACGCGGCACATTGACTTTGGCCGAGTTCGCCAGCACGAACTTGGCGGGGATGAAGTCGGGTATGGCGACTGCCGCGGTGATGATCGCGGTCATCACCGTGACAACAACGTATAGGCTCATGGCGTTGGTCTCCTCTGCAGGGAGCGTTCGTCGAATGTGGTCATCTCCTTGACGGTTTTCGCCCGGGAAAGGTGACCATGAGGACCATTGAAGATCTCGCTCGGCGGTTCGACAGCGACCGGCGACACCTGAAATCGGTGGCGTTTCACCTGCTCGGCTCGGTGGCTGACGCCGAAGATGCGGTGCAGTCCGCGTGGCTGAAGGCCAGTCGGACAGACCACGACATGATCGACAACCTGACCGGTTGGTTCACCACGATCACCGCCCGTGAGGCAGTCGAGGTGTTGCGGGCCCGCAGACGGCGAGCCGAGCAGCCGCTCGCAGACCCCGATCAGCTCGAGCGGACTGCCGTGGCGACCGCCGCGGGGGCGGACGAAGATACTCTGCTCACCGACTCGGTCAGCCGGGCCTTGCTGGTGGTCCTCGATCGGCTCTCGCCGGCACAACGTGTCGCCTTTGTGCTGCACGACCTGTTCGCGATGCCCTTCGACACCATCGGTGAACTCTTGAACCGATCGCCGGATGCCACCAAGAAGCTGGCCAGCCGGGCGCGCGCTCGCCTACACACCCGGGGCTCTGCAGAGCCCCGGCGAACGGCTCAACGCGTCAAGATTGTCGAAGCGTTTCTAGCGGCCTCGCGTGGCGGTGATATCGGTGCGTTGCTGGACCTGCTCGCCCCCGATGTGGTGCGCAGGGTCGACCGCGCACTGGTGCCCGACGATGTGCCGACCGAGCGCCGCGGCGCCAAGGAGGTCGCCGAGGAAACCCGACGGTTCGCGTTGCGCGCGCGAGCCGGAGTCGTGGTGCTCGTCAACGGGATCCCCGGTATTGCCATTGCGCCCGCCGGACGCGTCGAGGCACTGGTGCAGATCGGCATCGACGACGAACGCATACATACCATCGACATCATCGGCGATCCCGATCGGCTGAAAAGTGCGATTCTCGGCCTGCCGCACTACGAGAAGCCCGGAGATTAGCTACGAACACCAGCCCCGTTGTCGACAAGCATTTCGATCGGCGAACGCTTTTACGAGGCGCCGGCGCCCTTGGCGCGGCGTCGCTGTCGCTGTGGCCCACCGCGTGTAGTTCCGACGACGATGCGCTGACGTTCTTCTTCGCGGCCAATCCCGAAGAGGCGGATGCCCGGTTGCGTGTCGTCGACGCGTTTGCACGTAGGCACCCCGACATCAAGGTTCGAACGCTGTTGTCCGGGCCGGACGCGTTGCAGCACATGTCGATCTACTGCGCGGGCGGCAAGTGTCCGGACGTCCTGATGGCGTGGGACCTCACCTATGCCGGATTGGCCGAGCGGGGAGTCCTGTTGGACCTCAACACCATGCTGGCCCAAGACAAGACTTTCGCCGCGGAGCTGAAGGCAGAAAGCATCGCGTCGCTGTATGAGACCTTCACGTTCGACGGCGGGCAGTATGCCTTTCCCGAGCAGTGGTCCGGCACCTTCTTGTTCTACAACAAGAAGTTGTTCGCCGAGGCCGGCGTGCGCCCGCCGCCGGGGCGATGGGAACAGCCATGGAGTTTCGGCGACTTCCTCGACACCGCCAAGGCGCTCACCAAGCGCGAGCGATCCGGACGGGTCCGTCAATGGGGATACGTCGACACCTGGGTCGCGTCATACTCGGCGGGGCTCTTCGGCACGAACAACGGCGTCCCATGGTCCACCCCGCGGATGAATCCGACGCACCTCAACTTCGACAACGACGCATTCATCGAGGGCATCCAGTTCTATGCCGATCTGGCCAACAAGCACAAGGTCGCCCCCACCGCATCGGAGACCCAGTCGATGTCCACGATGGATCTATTCTCTTCGGGGCGGGCGGCCATGGCGCTCGGCGGACACTGGCGATATCAGACGGCCGACCGGGCCAACGGCCTGGATTTCGACGTGGGTGTCCTGCCGGCCGGTCCGAGAGGACGCGCTGGCCGCTCGAACATCGGCACAACCGGCCTCGCCATCGCGGCGAGCAGTCGCCGCAAGCAGCAGGCATGGGAGTTCGTGAAGTTCGCCACCGGCCCGGTCGGACAAGCTGTGAGTGGTGAAACGGGACTCTTCGTGCCGGTACTGCGGACCGCGATCAAATCCGCCGGATTCGCCAAGGCCCACGCCAGGATCGACAATCTGCATGTGCTGACCGGCGGGCCTGCTCATTCCGAAGGCATGCCGGTCACCCCGAATTGGCCGAAGATCGCCTCGTTGATGGACCGCAACGTCGGCCCTGTCCTGCGTGGCTCACGGCCGGCGACATCGCTGGCGGGCGGACTGGCGCACGCGATCGACGAGGTGCTTCGTAGCACATGACCCCGATCGAGGAAGCCGCCACCAGTGTGGCCCGGCGACGGCGGTCTTCCACCCGCCGCGCCCGAGCCGGCCGCATGTTCGTCGCGCCGAACCTGGCCGCGGTCGCCGTATTCATGCTGTTCCCGCTCGGATTCTCGCTTTACATGAGCTTTCAGAACTGGGATGTCTTCAGGCCCGCCGAGTTCGTCGGCTTCGCGAATTACCGCGGCCTCTTTACCGACGACCCACTGTTCGTCATTGCGCTACGCAACACGGTGGTGTATACGGTCGGGACCATCGTCCCCACAATCCTGATCAGCCTCGCCGTGGCCGGTGTGCTCAACCGGAAAGTCAAGGGAATCGGTGTCTTTCGAACAATCGTATTTTTGCCCTTGGCCGTGTCATCGGTGGTGATGGCCGTCGTCTGGCAGTTCGTCTTCAATACCAACAACGGCCTGCTCAACATCATGCTGGGCTGGATCGGG
>Ga0335075_10005690_pt1 | contig 19292 bp, 15 predicted proteins | sample Lox_Sample_24_FD_206723 | JGI IMG/M metagenome (GOLD analysis project Ga0335075, IMG submission 206723) | Soil microbial communities from Loxahatchee National Wildlife Refuge, Florida, United States - Lox_Sample_2.4 | ecosystem: Environmental > Terrestrial > Soil > Wetlands | place: USA...
TAGGCGGCTCGTTGCCGCAACCATCGTCCTAAGTCGGGGAGCTGGTTGGCTGCGGGCGGGCTGGGCGGCGGGGATGACGGGTCGGGGAGGGACGGCTTGCCGCCGATGAAGTCGGCCCAGTCGGCCTGCAGCGGCGACCAGCGGCGGTCGAAGTCGGCCGCACGGCGGGTGGCGCGCTCGAGGCGCTTGCCCCGGTACCGGTGCCTGCCCCAGATCGACGTCGGGCGGCCGAGCCGGAGCGCGCCGATCACCCCCACCGGCGGCAGGAACAGCCCGAACAGCGCGGTCCGGTACTTGCCCTTGAGCACGCAGACGAAGCCGAGCAGGCCGTCGAGCGCGAGGATGCCGGTCGCGGTCAGCCGCAGCGACAGCTCGATCCCGTCGACGTCGCGCACCCCGAACGGGCTGAACCCGACCAGCGCCAGCCCCAGGCAGGCGGCGGTCAGGCTCACCGCCTCGACCGAGAGCTGGCCCTCGCCGCTCCAGTAGACGTCCTGCAGGTGCAAGATCAGCGCGAACTCGTCGAGCACGAGCGACGTGCCGATGCCGACCGCGAGCGCGCCGAACGCCCGCCAGCCGAGCGAAGGCGGTCCGCCGACGGCGGTGAACGCGCCGATGATGAGCAAGAGGATGCCGGGTACGGCGTGATGAACGTGCAGCCCGCCCGCGGTCACGTGGTTCCTGAACGGGCCGCGGCCGTCGCGGATCATCCGGGTGATCGTCCGCGTCACCGCGAACGTGAGCACGAACGCGAGGAAGCACAGCATCAGCGGCAGCTTGCCCGCCGCGATCACGTCGCCCTCCCACCACGAGGTCATCCCGCCACCTTAGAGCCCGCGACGGTCGTCGTCTGTGCGCTGGCGACAACCGGGTGCGGGCCGGTTCTGATCGTGCGCCGATGGGCCGCCGGGCGGCTGGTCGATAGCCTGGCTACCCGACCGCGCGTCCGAGAGGCAGCCGCCATGCTCTTCGCCGTCTTCGACCACAACGACGCGACCGGGCTCCCGCCGGGACGGCAGCTCGACGAACGGCTCGAGCTGATCGCCGCCTACGAGCGGCTCGGCTACTACGCGTACCAGCTGGCGGAGCATCACGGCACCCCGCTCGGGATCGCCAGCCCGCACCTGATGCTGGCGGCAGCGTCCAAGCTCACGTCGTCGATCAGGCTCGGCACCATGATCTCGATCCTGCCGCTGGTCCCGCCGCTGCGGATGGTCGAGGAGGCCGCCACCCTCGACCAGCTCACCAACGGACGGCTGGTGCTCGGGGTCGGCCGCGGCGTCTCCCCGGTCGAGACCGGCTTCCACGGCGTGCCCGGGGACGAGGCCCAGCCCCGGTTCGACGAGGCGTTCGCGGTGCTGCTGATGGGGCTGTCGGGCGACGTGGTGGACTTCCACGGCCGGTACTACGACATCGACTCGGCCCCGGTGGTGACCAGGCCGGTCCAGCAGCCGCTCACCCCGTGGTACGCGACGCGGACGCCCGACAAGGCCCGCTGGTGCGCGCGGCTCTCGATGCCGATGCTGGCGCTGGTCCCTTCGCCGCAGGTGCGAGTGCTGACCGACGCCTACCGGGCGGAGTGGGGGGCGCTCGGCCGCGATCCGGGGACGGTGCCGCCGCTCGGCGTCTCGCGGCAGATCGTGATCGCCGAGACGACCGAGAAGGCGCAGCAGATCGCGCGGCGCGCGTTCGTCCCGTTCGCCGACCACCTCACCTACCTGTGGCGGAAGTTCAACGTGGCCGTCCCGCCGGGGGTGGCCGAGGGCGACTTCGGGTCGTCGCCGGACGCGCATCGCTTCGCGGGAGATCCCGACGGCGCCCGGGCCTGGGTCGCGCATCACGCCGCGACGGCCGGGATCGACTACTTCTCGCTCGAGTTCGGGTTCGGCGACATGACCGCGGCCGAGGTGCTGCGCTCGGCCGAGCTGTTCGCGACCGAGGTCATGCCCGCGTTCGCCGGGTAGGCGCGGGGCGCTGGGCTCAGCCGGCCTGCCGCCGGGCCGAGACCGAGCCGGCCAGCGCCTCGAGCGCCTGGGCGGTCATCTCGATGTCCATGCACGCGTCGGTCACCGACTGGCCGTAGGTGAGCGTGGCCGGGTCGCCCGGGTTCTGCCGGCCGGCCACGATGAACGACTCCAGCATCACCCCGATCAGCCCGCGCTCGCCGTCGGCGATCTGCCCGGCCAGCGACTCGGCCACCGCGATCTGCCGGGTGTGGTCCTTGCCGCTGTTGCCGTGGCTCGCGTCTACCATGATCCGGCGCGGGACGCCGTTGGCCGTCAGCAGGTCGAGCGCGTCGGTGACGTGGGACGAGGAGTAGTTCGGGCCGCTGCGGCCGCCGCGCAAGATCACGTGGGTGTCGGCGTTGCCGGTGGTGGTCACCAGCGCGCCCGCGCCGGCGGTGGTGACGCTGAGGAACACGTGGCTGGCGGCCGCGGCCCGGCACGCGTCGACCGCGACCTGGACGTCGCCGTCGGTGCCGTTCTTGAACCCGACCGGCATCGACAGGCCGGACGCGAGCTGGCGGTGGACCTGGCTCTCGGTCGTCCGCGCGCCGATCGCGCCCCACGTCACCGTGTCCGCGATGTACTGCGGGGTGATCGGGTCGAGCCACTCGCAGCCGACCGGCATCCCCGACTCGACGATGTCGAGCAGCAGCCGCCGGGCCGTCCGCAGGCCCCGGTGGACGTCGTACGAGCCGTCCATGGCGGGGTCGTTGATCAGGCCCTTCCAGCCGGTGACCGTGCGCGGCTTCTCGAAGTAGACCCGCATCACGATCAGCAGCTCGCCCGCGAACCGGGCCCGCAGCTCCGCCAGGCGGCCGGCGTAGTCGAGCGCGGCGGCCGGGTCGTGCACCGAGCACGGTCCTGTGATCACCAGCAGCCGGTCGTCGGCGCCGTCGAGCACCGCGCTGACCTCGTCCCTGGTCCGCTCGACGAGCTGGCCGCCGGCCTCGCTCAGCGGCAGCTCGTACAGCAGCGCGGCCGGGGACAACAGCGGCTGGTAGCCCTCGATCCGGGTGTCGGTGAGCTTCATCCCGATCGGAGCGTTACGTGTCTGGCTCACCGCCACAGCTTAGACGCAAAGCCCTGGTCGCTAGCCCGCTTCCAGCGCAGGCCCGGCCTCGGCGGCGGGGCGGGCGCGGTGGTCTCTGATCATCCGGATCGCGGTGTTCAGCAGGCATCCGAGCAGCATGACCACCATCAGCGCCCAGAACACCCACACCGGCCAGTCGTAGTGCCTGGTCACCTCCCAGGTCTCGCCCGCCGCGAGCAGGAACGCGCCGGACGCCACCGTATACCAGCCGGTTGCCTTGCTGCGGAAGCTGGCCATCTGCTCGAGCTGGGCGTCGGTCAACTGCGCCAGCGCGGCCTGCCTGAACGCCCTGATCCAGCGCCGGCGCAGCACGTACATGACCGGCGGTAGCAGCCACCACCAGGGCGACGGCCGGTCCGGGGCCGCCCCGATGGCCGACCGCTTGACCCCCTCGATCCCCTCCCGGTCGATGTCCAGCTCGTCGAGCTCGATCGAGCCCTGGTAGAGCGGCCCCGCCACCAGCAGCCAGGCCCCGGCGAACTGGGCCCAGATGATCACCTCGTTCACGGGCCAAGCCTGCCAGGGCGGCGGGTTTGCCTGTGGTCTCCTGGTGGAACCTGGGACCGTTCGGTGGAATGGTATTGAATTTTTTGATATTGATCTTCATCAAAGCAAATCACGGGAGTCGCGCCCTGCAACTCTTTTTTACTGCCTCTTTAACAGCGGACTATTGCCACGCGAACAACCACGCGAGAAAGTGCTCTCAGCTCGTGAATTACCGCACCCACCTGTGAAGGGTATTTCCTTGTGAAAAGAAATTTGATTCGTGTCCGTGCCTTCGGCGCCGTCGGCGCCGCCTCGCTGCTGGCCGTCGGCCTCAGCGTGGCGGCGTCGGCCGCCGCCGGCGTCTCCGCCTCGGCCTCGGTCAACCCGGGCAGCGGCCGCGTCGCCCTCGCCGGGACCAAGCCGGCCGTGGCGACCGCGAAGGCACTGCAGAAGGCGGCGCCGGCGCTGCCGTCCCGCATCACCGCCAGCGTCTACCTGGCCAACAGGAACACCGCGGCGATGACCGCGCTGGCGAAGGCGGTATCCAGCCCCGGCAGCGCCGAGTACCACCACTACCTGACCGCGGCCCAGGACAAGGCGATGTTCGCCCCGTCCGCGGCCGAGGCGAGCGCGGTCAAGAGCTGGGCCGCGTCCAACGGGCTCAGCGTCGGCACCTCGACGACCGGTTTCGGCGCCTACGTTCAGGTCAGCGGCACCTCAAGCGCGATCGCGCGCGCGTTCGGAGTCACGTTCGGCAGCTATCAGGTGGGCGTGCGCAAGCAGGCCGAGCGATTCTGGGCGCCGGAGCAGTCCGCCTCGGTGCCGGCCTCGATCGAGGGCGACGTGCTGACCGTGACCGGTCTCGACAGCGCCAAGCACCAGGCGACGCCGAGCGAGGCGCTGCCACCGCCGGGCCAGAACTACGTCGTCGCGCCGTACTCCTCGTCCTACTACGGGCAGAAGGTCACGGCGGGCGCGTACGGAACGGTCGCGGGCACCAAGACCAAGATCCCGGCCGTCAACGGCAAGGCCGTCCCGTGGACCGTCACCGGCTACACCCCGGCCCAGGTCCGGGGAGCGTACAACGTCGGCAAGTCGGGCGACACCGGCAAGGGCGTGACGGTCGCGATCATCGACGCTTACATCCCGCCGACGCTGAAGTCCGACGCGAACCAGTTCGCCGAGTGGGCGGCCAAGCAGCCGGGCGGCAACCCCAAGCTCGACAAGCCGTTCACCGCCGGGCAGTTCAAGACCGTGCTGCACCCGGGCGCGAGCACCTGGGACGAGACCTCGGCCGCTGACTGCGGTGCGTCCGGCTGGTACGGCGAGTCGACCCTCGACGTCGAGTCCGTGCACGGCATGGCGCCGAACGCGAACGTCACCTACGTCGCCGCCTCCGACTGCACCGACGTGGGCCTCGGCAACGCGATCGCGTACGTGGTCAACACCCACGCCGCGTCGATCGTGTCCAACTCGTGGGGCGAGGAGTACGACACCTCGTCGCTGACGTCGGTCTACGACCAGATGTTCATCGCCGGCGCGGACGAGGGGATCGGCTTCTTCTTCTCCTCGGGCGACGACGGCTACGAGGACCCGAACTACGAGGACGCGTCCGACGCGGTGCAGGTCGACTACCCGACCTCGAGCCCGTGGGTGACCTCGGTCGGCGGGACCAGCCTGGCGATCGGGAGCAAGCAGAACTACGAGGGCGAGACCTCGTGGGGGACCTTCCTCAACCCGCTGACGGTGAGCAAGGGCAAGAGCAGCTGGACGTTCGCCCCCAACGACACCTTCGACGAGGTCGAGAACTACGACTACGACGGCTCGAGCGGCGGCGGCGTGTCCACCGCCTACGCGCAGCCGTGGTACCAGAAGGGCGTGGTGCCGACGAAGCTGGCCGAGACCGAGGTGACGAGCACGCCGATCACCTACGACACCGGGACGACCGCTTACGGGACCGTCACCCTGGGCTACGACGAGAGCGTGACCACCGCCAGCAGCCCGATGCGGGTGGAGCCTGACGTGTCGGCGCTGGCCGACCCGTCGACCGGCATCGCCGAGGGCGAGACGCTGTACGGGCCCGACAACGCCAAGGGCGTGCCTGGTCCGCTTAAGTTCCGGCTCAGCCGGATCGGCGGCACCAGCGTCGCCTGCCCGACGTTCGCCGGCATCGAGGCGGACGCGCAGCAGGCGGCCGGGTTCACGCTCGGCTTCGCCAACCCGGCGATCTACTGGCTCGACAAGCACGACTCGGGCGCGTACCACACGGTCGCCGATCACCCCGTCGGCGCCTCGTTCTACGAGGTCCGCTCCAACTACACCGACCCCGACAACGCGACCCTGCCGCTGGTGACCTACCTGCGCGGGCTGGGCGTGGACGGCTTCACCGGCGCCAACGTCTCGTTCCCGGCGGTGCCGGCCGGCGCGCTCGGCACCGGGTCGCCGGCGCTGCCCAGCGTCACCGTCAACCTGGAGAGCGCGCTGCACGCCAACGGCGGGTACAGCGACGCGACCGGCGTCGGGTCACCGAATAACTACATCCAGGCGTTCAATTTCCACGGCGGGGTCTAGGTCCGGGCTGATCAGCCAGCCTTAGATCACGCCGCTGAGCGCGGAGCGCGGGGGCCGTCCGGAGATGTCCGGGCGGCCCCAGCGTCGTTTTTCCTTCGACGTTTTCCTTCGCGTTTGGTCAGGGTTTTCTGGCGATGCCGGCGTAGCCGACGAGGCCGGTCGCGGTGGCGTCGGCGCTGCCGCTGGTTCCGCTCCCCCACTGCCCGAGCGGGACCAGATGTCGATGAACTGGCGGACGCCGTACTCGGTCGCCAGCAGCGTCACCGCGTCGGTCAGAAACCGGCGGGCGCCCCGCGCGACCAGCGGCATCGTCGGCAGCGCGTCGATCACCCGGTCGCCGACCGCCCGGTCGGCCGGGAAATTGTCGGTGCCGCCGAGCCAGTAGTTCCACATCCGGGCCGGGTTCGGCGCGGTGATGTCGAATTCGTGCGAGACCGGCGCGCCTTACTCCGCGGTCTCTTCGTTCCAGGGCAGGGTCGAGCTGGTCCAGTGGGTCAGCGTCTCGAGGTCGGCTTCCGTCTGCACGTGGCGCGGCGGGGTCATGAAGCTCGCGTACGGCTTGAGCCGGATCACCACCCGGTCTTCCTTGATCGCCATCTTCGTCGCCTGCTCGCGGGCGGACGCGTCGAGCTCGCGTCCCGCCATCAGCTCGAGCACCCCGACGAGCACGTCGACGACCGCATCGAGGTCGGACTCGACGGTGGCCTCGAGCACCGCGTCGCAGAACAGCGTGATGTACGTCGGCGGCCAGTTCTCGTCGAGCACGCACAGCGACACCTTGGGGTCGCGCTGGACCGCCTTGGCCTTGCCGCGGGCCAGCATGGTCGAGATCAGCAGGTCGTCGCCGTCCATCAGGTAGTAGAGCACGGTCATCGCGGGGCCGTCGTCGCGCCTGCCGTAGCCGAACACCGCGGTCCGGTGCTCGCGCACGAACTGCCGGCGTTGCGCGGTCGCCAGCTGGCCTTCCTGGGACGTGGTCATGCGGGTTCTCCTTCTGCGGCCGGGCGATGGGGGTCTCGCCGCCTGCGGTTCTCTCACCGACGTGACCGACCTTAAACGCACCACCGCGGGTGCCGCCAGCGACCGCCCCCGGCGCGGCTGGTGCCCGCCTGCCGCCGCCGCGAATCGGGCAAATTACGGCGATAAACACATAAATGGCCGGGAAGCCATTTACTAATGGCCGACAATTCCCGGCCGAATACCGACCGGCGCTTTGCCGTCAGACTATATTTAGCTGCTGAAGCCGGTCAGACGGTCCCCTTAGTTACACATTTCCCTCAATTCCCGTTTTACGTGCGTGTGCGTGGAGCCTGGCTAAACGCTGTCCCGACCTATGTCCGGCGTCGCTTTAACGCGCGCTTTTTAGGCAAATCGGGCCTTTTACGCGCGCGCCGAAATCTGTTTGGCGTCCCGCACCGCCCGTTACTGAGCTGCCCGTGAGGAGGTCGGCGGCATGGCAACCGAGCACGCGCAGGCGTGGACGGCCGAGGCCGGCCTGCTGCTGCCCGCGGCCGGCCTGCGGCTGCTCGGACATCCCGACGGCGGCGCTTACGGCGGCCGCGGTTTCCTGGTCAGCCGGGGCGACGGGCAGATCGTTCCGCTTCCGCTGCTGCCGTACCTGATCATGGCCGCGATCGCCGAGGGCGGCGTGGACGGCGGCTGGACCGCCGAGCAGGTCGGCGCCCGGGTGCGGACCGCGTCCGGGCAGGGCCTGACCGCCGACACCGTGCGGTACCTGGTCGCGGGCAAGCTCGCGCCGCTCGGCCTGATCGCGGGCGTTGGCGCGGACCATGTCGCCGGGGCGGGCGGCTCGGGTCTGTTGGCGACGCCGGGGCGATCGCCGCTGGCCGGCCCGCCATCGCGGCAGCGGCGGCGCCGCCAGGCCCTCGGGCTCGGCGCCGGCCTGGCGCTGGTCTGCGTCGCCGCGACCGCTCCGATCATCGCCGCGACCTCGGGCACGGCGGCCGGCTCGGCGGGCGCGGCCGCGGCGGCGCTGTCGGGGTCGGGCTTGTCCTCGGCGTCGACGTCGGCGTCGGCGTCGGCGTCGGTTGCGCGGGCGGGCTGGCGGCAGGCCGCGGCGTGGGTGGCGGAGCAGGTCAGCCCGGACGTGAAGGTCGCCTGCGACCCGGCCATGTGCCGTCAGTTGCGGCAGGACGGGTTCCCGGCCGCCCGGCTGACCCAACTGGCGGCCGGCGCCCGGACGCTGCCCGGTGCCGGGCTTGTCGTCGCCACCGCGGCCGTCCGCGCGCAATTCGGGCCGCGGCTCGCGACCGCGCTCGCGCCCCAGGTGATCGCGGGCTTCGGGGCCGGGGCGGGGCGGGTCGAGGTTCGCACGATCGCCCCGGACGGCCCGGCCGCCTTCCGGGTTCAGCTCGCGGCCGAGCGGGCCGCGCTCGCGTCGGCCGGCCGTCAGCTCCTCGGCAACACGAACGTGCAGGCGTCGCCGTCCGCCCGGGCGGCGCTGACGGCCGGCCTGGTCGATGCCCGGCTGCTCACGATCCTGGCCCTGGTCTGCGCGCAGCGGCCGGTTCGGCTGGCGTCCTTCACCGGTGCGCCGGGGGCCGACCCCGGGGTGCCGCTGCGCGGCGCCGAGATCGGGGTCGCGACGCCCGTCGCCCGGTCCGCCGTCATCGGGCTCCTCGACGCCCAGCAGGGCCCGTACCGGCCCGCGGTCGTGACCGCCGTCGCCGGCGGCACCGACGCGCTGATCGCGGTCCGGTTCGACGCGCCCGCCGCCATGAACATCTCCCAGCCATGAACGTCGTCAACCCTCAACGGCACTACCCCCCAAGGAGACAACACCGATGAAGCACCTGTGGAACATCAGACGAGCCGTCCTGCTGCTCGTCGCGGCCGTGCTCCTGCTGGTCGCGCCGGCCGCGAGCGCGACCGCGTCGACCGCCGGGTCGTCGACCGCGAACGCGGGCACCGGCTGGATCCGGCTCGCCCACCTGTCGCCGAACACGCCCGCGGTCGACGTGTACCTGTACTCGTTCGGGAACCCCGACGCGAAGATCGTCTTGCATCACGTCGGCTACGGCGACGTCTCCCCCTATCTGGCCGTCCCGGCCGGCGAGTACAGCGTCGCCATGCGCGGGGCGGGCGCCGCGCCCGGCAGCCCGCCGGTGCTCACCGCGAGCGCGTGGGTCCAGGCCGGCTCGGCCTACACCGCGCTGGCGGTCGGCCCCCGCACCGACCTGCGGGTGCGGGTCTACCACGACGACCTGAGCACGCCGTCGGGGCGGGCGCTCGTGCGGGTCGTGCAGGCGTCGATGAAGCACCCGCAGGTGACGGTCAGCTGGGGCGGCGCGGTGCTCGCGAGCAAGCTGCCGTTCGCGTCGGTGACGTCCTACCAGCCGGTCGCGCCCGGTGACCAGCGGGTGGCGGTGACCTCCGGCGCCGACGGCGCCAAGTCGGCCGTGTCGCTGACCGCGGGCAGCATCCACACGCTGATCGTGCTCGACGGGGCCAAGGGCCTCGAGGTCGTCAACCTCGAGGACGCCGACGGCAGCAGCCAGCTGCCCCAGGGAGGCGCCCAGACCGGATTCGGCGGCACCGCCCCGCGCGGGCCCGAGTCGCCGCTGCCGTGGCTGACGGTCATCGCCGGCGGAGTCGCGCTGGCGGCCGGGGCCGGCCTCGGGCTGCGCCGCCGTCGGTTCGGTCGCGCGCTGTCGTCGGCGGCATGACCACGCGCGAACGCTGGTGGGCGGCGGTCGCCTACGCCGGGCTGGCGGTGGCGATCGCGGGGACCTGCGGGCTGATGCTGACCAGCCACGGGACGCCGGGCCTGCGCCCGGCGGCCGCCGCCCAGCTCGACACCCAGGCGGCGTTCCCCGCGCCGACCGCGCCGATCGTGGCGGCGTTGCCGTCCGGCCAGCCGGCCGCGGTCGCCGCACCGGCAACGCTGTCGATCCCGGAGATCGGGGTGAGCACCCGGCTGACGTCGCTCGGCCTCACCGCGCAGGGCACCGTCCAGGTGCCGCCGACGACGTCGGTCGCGGGCTGGTACAGCCACAGCCCGCGGCCGGGCGCGGTCGGGCCGGCCATCATCCTCGGCCACATCGATTCCTTGTCAGGACCGGGGGTGTTCTTCCGGCTGCCGACGCTGCGGCCGGGTGATCCGGTCTACCTGCGGCGGGCTGACGGGTCGACGGTTGAGTTCGTGGTGACGCGGGTGCAGACGTACCTGAAGGCGCGGTTCCCGACCGAGGAGGTATACGGGCCGACGCCGGACGCCGAGCTCCGGTTGATCACCTGCGGCGGCGCCTTCGACGCGAGCACCAGCCACTACCTGAGCAACATCGTCGTCTACGCGACCGAAGCGGCGTGATGCGGCAGGGTACTTGGGCTAGGCAACATGGCGTTGTGGTCGCCAGGACGACCACAACGCCATGTTGCTCGATCCGTAGCGATCATGTGCGGGCGGGGTTCGGGCGGGCGCGCGCGGCGGTGGGCGAGTCAGCCGGGACCGTTCGGGGGAAGCTGGAAGTTGATCTTGACTTGGGGTCTAGGGGCGGCCGAGCCAGGGAGTTAGGGGCGGGTGGTCGTCGGTGGTGGTGGCCCAGGCCAGGTAGCCGTCGGGGCGGATGAGGGCGGTGCGGACGCCGGCCCAGGGCGGGTGCGGGCGGTCGAGGGTCGCGGTCACCACGTCGAGCCGGGTGGCGTAGCCGGACGGGATCGCGGCGGGCGCCGGGGCGCCGAGGGTGAGGAGGACGAACCTAGCCGGGTGCATTAGGCCGAAGATGGTCGCGGCCGGGGCGTCGCGCAGGTCCAGGTCGGGCACTCGCTGGCCAGCGAGGTCGGGCCCGGTCGCCGGGTCGACGCCCCGCTGGCCGGCAGTGGGGTCGCCGACGCGCGCCGGGCGCGGGTAGCGGACGGCCAGGCCGGAGAGGCGGCGGGCTAGGTCCTGGGCGAGGGCGGGCTGGTCGCCGAGGATGCGGTTGAAGCGGTCGCGGAGCGCGAGGCCCTCGCGGCTGGGGTTGGCGATCAGGCCGCACTGGGCGAGGGAGTCGTCGATGACGTCGAGGCCGACCGGGTAGCGCTCGTCGTGGTAGCTGTCAAGGAGGCCGGGCGGCGCCCAGCCGTGGATGTCGGCCGCGAGCTTCCAGGCCAGGTTGGTGGCGTCCTGGAGGCCGAGGTTGAGGCCCTGGCCGCCCGCGGGATAGTGGATGTGGGCGGCGTCGCCCGCCAGCAGCACCCGCCCGGCCCGGTAGCGGGCCGCCTGCCTGGTCGCGTTGCCGACCCGGCTCAGCCAGGCGTCCGGGGTCTCGCGCATGCCGAAGTCGGTGCCTGCCACCCGCCGGGTGCTCGACCGCAGGTCCTCGATCGTGACCGGCCGGTCGGCCGGGTCGAACAGCGTGGCGTGGTCGATCACCGCCACCCGGTGCCGCCCGTCGCCCAGCGCCACCATGTAGAGCGCGCCGCCGGGCTGGTCGAGGGTGACGGCCGGGGCCGACGGCGGGTCGGTCAGCTCGATGTCGCCAAGCACGGTCTGCCAGGTGTCGGGCGTGCCCTCCCATTCGATGCCGGCCGCGTCGCGGAGCACGCTCTTGGCGCCGTCGCAGCCGACGGCGTAGCGGGCGCGGAACGCCAGCGGCCCGTCCGGGGTCACCACGTCGAGCTCGACGCCATCGCCGTCACTGCCGCCGACGCCGCCGACGGTCCGGTATCCGGTAACGGCGTGCTCGCGCAGGCAGGGCACGCCGAGCTCGGCCAGGTGCTGCTCGAGCAGCTCCTCGGTTCGCCGCTGGGGCACGAACAGCGTGTACGGGTAGCGGGTGTCGGCCGCGAGGAAGGCGAAGTCGAGCCGGTTCTTCAGCAGCGCGAAGTGCGACGAAGGGACCGGCCTGCCCTCGGCCAGCCAGCGGTCTTCGATGCCGCGCATCGCGAACTGCTCGACCGTGCGCGGGTAGATGGTGAGCGCCTTCGAGTGCGGCGGCCTGGCCGCGCGTCGTTCGAGCACGACCGGGCGGACGCCGGCCCGGTGCAGTTCGGCCGCGAGCCACAGGCCGACCGGACCGCCGCCGACGACGGCGACGTCGTACTCGCGCTCAGCCACGCGACGGCTCATCCGACGCACCCGCTCGTCCGAGGCCGAGGTAGGAGTAGTCGACGGCGACCGCGATCGGGTCGGGGCCGTCGGGCGGGATCAGGCCGCTTGACCGGAGCGCGCCGACCGCCGCCGCGAGAGCGTCGGGGGCGGACCTGAGGCCGTCGGGGATGACGCCGTCGGCGGCCAGCTTCCGGCAGGCCGCCAGCGCGTAGCGCCGCTCGACGCCGGTGCGGGCGGCGGCGATCGCGGCGGATTCCTCGACCTGCCCGCGGAACCAGCGGGCCCCTTCGGCCAGCGCGGCCAGGAACGGCGTGAGCGCGGCCGGGTCGGCCGGGAGGCGGACGCAGACCGCGTTGAAGCTGAACGGGCCGGTCGCGGGGCCGAGATTGGTGAAGCCGGCGTCGGTCGCGATGTCGTCGTACGGGATCATCTGCAGGGCCGCGTCGATCGATCCCGCCTGCAGCGCCTTCCACCGCTCGACGTGCGAGCCCTCGAGCGCGAAGTCGTAGTCGGCCGGGTAGCGCAGGCCGCTGGCGGCCAGCATCCGCTCGGCCACGTGCCTGGTGCCCTCGGTCAGCGAGGAGGTGCCGACGCGGCCGCCGCGCAGGTCGCCGACCGCGGTGTGGCGGGCGAGCGCGATCAGCGACAGCGGCGGGCGGTCGGTCAGCCCGGCCACCACCCGCAGCGGGCCGCCGGCGACCGCGTCGGCGATGCTGCCCTCGGGCGCGGTCAGCGCGACGTCGACCTGGCCGTCGAGCAGCGCCCTGGTCACGCCGTCGGTGCTGCCGATGACCCGCTCGGTCGCGACCAGCCCGCGGCGCTCGAGGAAACCCTGGTCCTGCGCCACCCAGAGCGGGACGTTGACGAAGGCGGGGGCGACGACGCCGACCGCTAGCTCTCGCATCGGGGCTCAGCCCGCCAGCCGGCAGAGGTAGCCGTAGCCGGCGTCGAACTGGGACTGGGGCCAGACCTGGCGTTTCTTCAGCGCGATCTCCTCGGAGTCGGACCACCGCTTGACGGGGCCGGCCGCCATCGCCTGCAGTTGGTTGTGGCAGGCGCGGGCGAGCAGCACCGCCCGCATGACCGCGACGGCCGGGTTCGGGCCGACGGTGACGAGCCCGTGCTGCGGCACCAGGCAGCCGACCCCGTCGCCGATCGTCTCGGCGAGAGCCTGGCCGAGGTCGGCGGTGCTGATCAGCGCGCCGGTCCTGGTGAAGCGGGGGACCTGGGGCTCGGCGAACTCGACCCCGTCGTGCGAGATCGCGACCAGCGGCACGTCGAGCGACGCGAACGAGACCGCCGCGGGCGCGTGCGTGTGCACCACGCTGCCGACGTCGGGCCGGGCCAGCATCACCTCGGTGTGGATCGGGTACTCGATGTGCCGCGGCCCGTGGCCGGCCAGCACGTCGCCGTCCGGGCTGACCAGCGCGACCCGGTCGGGCGTGATCTCCTCGAGCGACCAGGTCGCGGCCTTCATCCAGACGCCGCGGTCCTCGGGGTCGCGGACCGACACGTGGCCCCACACCATGTCGCTCTGCCCGCTCGCGCCGAGCGCGCGGCTGGCCTGCGCGGTCTCGGCGGTGAGGCGTTCGGTGGTGTCCATGTCTCTCCTCGATGGGCTGATTCAGGCTAGACCGCGCGCCTGTCGGATGGAACGGAATGTGCCTATGGTTCTGTCGTGGAGAACCAGGCGCCGCCGTATCCCGTGCAGTCGGTCGATCATGTGCTCCTGCTGCTGCTGATGCTCAAGCGGGACGGGCTGCTGCGGGTGAGCGACGCCGCGGCCGAGCTCGGGGTGGCGAAGTCGACCGCGCACCGGCTGATCTCCATGCTCCGCTTCCGCGGCTTCGTCGAGCAGGCCAGCGATCGCACCTACCGGGCCGGGAGCGCGCTGGCCGACCTCGGCGGCGGCGGTCTGGGGTCGACCACGGCGCTGCTCGGCGTCGCCCGACCGCACCTGGCCCGGCTGACCGAGCGGGTCGGCGAGTCGAGCAACCTGATGGTCCGGGTCGGCGCCGACGTGCAGTTCATCGACACGGTCGAGACCGGGGCGGCGCTGCGGGTCGGCCGCCGAGTCGGGGTCAGGCTGGCCGCCCGGCTCTGCTCGGGCGGCAAGGTGCTCCTCGCCGAGCTGCCGTTCGCGGAGGTCGCGGCGCTGCACCCGCAGCTGGCGGGCGACCCGCCCGGGCTGAGCGCGCTGCGGCGGCAGCTCGCGGCGACCAGGCGGCAGGGGTTCGGCACCGCGATCTCCGAGGGCGAGCGGGGCGTGGTCGCGCTGGGGATGGCGGTACGCGGGGTGGACGGCGCCGCGATCGCGGCGGCGGCGGTCGCGCTGCCGACGGTGCGGTTCAACCGCGGCACGGTGGCGGACCTGCTGCCGCCGCTGACCGAGGCGGTGGAGGGGATCCGCGCGGACATCATCGGGCGGGCGACGCAGAAAGGGCGCGGCGGGCTGGCCGGCTGAAACCGGCGCGCGGGGCGCGGGGCGCGGGGCGCGGGGCGCGGGGCGACGAGCCACCGTCAGAACCGGATGCTGACGTTCTTGACCTGGGTATAGGACTCGATCTCGCTGAGGTCCTCCTCGCGGCCGACGCCGCTGTTCTTGACCCCGCCGAACGGCGCCCCGAGGAAGTGCCTGGCCGTCTCGTTGACCCACACGTAGCCCGCCTGCACGTCGCGGGAGAACGCGAGCGCGGTCCGCAGGTCGCGGGTGAAGACGCTGGCGGTCAGCCCGTACTCGACGCTGTTGGCGATCGCGAGCGCCTCGTCGTAGTCGGCGAACGGGATCGCGGCCAGCACCGGGCCGAAGATCTCCTCGGTCGCCAGCCGGCCGTACGGGTCGACGTCGGCGAACAGCGCCGGGCTGACGAAGTTCCCCTCCGCCAGCGTGCCCTCGGTCAGCCGCTCGCCGCCGGTGACCAGCCGGGCCTGCTCGGACCGGCCGACCTCGATGTAGCCGAGCACCTTCTCGAGCTGCTGCCTGCTGACGATCGCGCCGGTGTCGCTGGCGGGGTCGAGCGGCGAGCCCGGGCGCATCGCCGCGATCCGCTCGCCGACCCGGGTGACGAAGTCGTCGTAGCATTCCCGGTGCACCAGCAGCCGCGACGTCGACCCGCAGGACTGCCCCTGCCAGGTGAAGTTCATGCCGCGGACGGCGCCCTCGACGGCCAGGTCGAGGTCGGCGTCGGGGAAGACGACGATCGGGTTCTTGCCGCCGAGTTCGAGCGTCACCGTCTTGACCCCGGCCGCGGCCGCGCTGGCCTGGATCCTGCGGCCGGTGGCGGCGCTGCCGATGAACGCGATCCGCGGGATGCCGGGGTGCCTGACCAGCGCGTCCCCGACCTCGCCGCCGAGGCCGGTGAGAACCTGGACCACGCCCGGCGGGAACAGCCGCTGCAGGTCGTCGGCCATCGCCAGCGCCGACAGCGAGGTGAACTCAGACGGCTTGAGTATCACCGCGTTGCCCGCGATCAGCGGGGCGGCGATCTTGGTGCCGGCGAACATCAGCGGGTGGTTGAACGCGATGATCCGGGCGGCGACGCCGAACGGCTCGCGGACGGTGTACTGGAGGCGGCCGGGGGCTTCGGGCATCGTGTGGCCGCGCGCCTCCAGGGCCAGGCCCGCCATGTACCTGATCTGGCTGGTGGCGAGGCCGATGTCGTTGCGCATCTCGTGCAGCGGGCTGCCGTTGTCGAGCGAGTCGAGCCTGGACAGCTCCTCGCCCCTGGCTTCGATCGCGTCGGCGAAGGCGAGCAGCGCGGCCGCCCGGAGCTGCGGCTCGGTCGACCGCCAGCCGGGCGCGGCCCGGCGCGCGGCGGCGGCGGCGACGTCCACGTCGCGTTCGTCGCAGCGCGGGATCTGGCCGATGACCTTGTTGGTCGACGGGTTGATGACGTCGAGGGTCGCCCCGGAGAGCGCGCCGACGCGCTCGCCGTCGATCAGCGCGCGGCTCAGGGAGGGGCTAAGGGTCGGTTCCACGAGCGCCGGTACCTCCGATTGGGATCTCTGTGATTTTGTCGGCTGAGCTTGCCGCCGGCCGCAGGCCGGCCGCTAACCGCCGAGCGCGCCGTAGCCGTCCGGTCTGACCCGCACGTCGACCAGCGCGCAGCGGCCGGAGCGGGCGGCCGCGACCGCGTCCGCCAGCGCCCCCGGCAGCGCGGACAAGTCGCTGACCTGGTCGCCCGCCTCGAAGCCGAGCGACCGGGCGAACGCGGGCAGTTGTGGGTCCGGGTCGGTGATCGACTGGCCGATCCAGGAGTTGGCGGCCGGCCGGCCGCGCTCGCCCGCCACCCGCTGCTGGTGCACGACGTCGTTGTAGTACGACCCGTTGTTCGCGACCACGATCAGCAGCGGCAGCCGGTAGTGGGCGGCGGTCCAGAGCGCGGCCCCGCCCATCAGGAAGTCGCCGTCGCCGAGGACGGCCACCGGCAGTCGTCCGCTGCCCTCGAGCGCGAGCGCGGCCCCGACCGCCATCCCCGGCCCCGAGCCGATGCCGGCGCCGCCGTCCTGGCCGAGGTAGTCGAGCGGATGCGCGGCCCGCAGGTCGGCTCCGGCCCAGCCCAGCGGCAGCCGGACCAGGCACGCGGGCGCGTCCGCGAGCGCGTCGCCGAGCGCCTGGGCCAGGTCGTGCATGACGATGCCCGCGTCGCCGCCCGCCAAAGCCGCCCCGGCGGTGCCCGGCCCGACGGTGCCCGGCCCGGCAACCGCCAGGTCATCCGCGGGCAGCCACTCCCCCGGCTTGGCCGGGCCGTCCGATTCGAGCAGTGCCCGCACCAGCAGGTCGGGATCCGCGTCGATCGTCAGGTCCACCGGCTGGTAGCCGAACGAGTCCTTGGACCACCCGTTGTGCAGCGCCGCGTCGGTCGTGCAGGACACGATCCGGGCCGACGTCTGGTCCCCGTGCGTCGCCGCCGCCGCGATCGTCCCGGCCAGGTCGATCCAGTCCAGGCTGACGATCAGGTCGGCCTGGCCGATCAGCCGGGCCGACGCCGGGGGGAGGAACATCCCGGGCGCGTTCTGGTGCAGCCGATGCCCGGACGGGAACACCGCGCCGGTCTTCAGGTCGGAGATCACCAGCGCCCCGTACCGCTCCGCCAGCGCCACCCGGCGGTCCCAGTCCCGCTCGTCGCGGCTCAGCCGGCCGAGCAGGAACAGCGGCCGCCGGGCCCGCCCGAGCTCCTCGAGCACCGCCGCGACCGCGGCCGCATCGGGCCCGTGCGACCGGGGCGACTGGTCCCGGCCGACGTCGGGCAGCGCCGGCGGCTCCGCCAGCGGCTGCTCCTGCAGGCTCACGTCGAGGCACACGTAGACCGGTGCCGACGGCGCCTGGGCGGTGACCGCGTAGCCGCGGGCGAGCGCGTTCAGCGCCGCCTCGACCGAGCCGGGCTGATCGTCCCATTTCACGAAGTTCCTGATCAGCGCGCCCTGGTCGGCGGAGGTGTGGATCCAGTCGATCCACGGCCGCCTGCGAGCCGCGTCGACCGGGCCGGTGGCGCCGATGACCAGCATCGGAACCCGGTCGCAGTAGGCGTTGTAGAGCGCCATGCTCGCGTGCATCAGGCCGACGTTGCTGTGGATCGCGACCGCCAGCGGCCGCCCGGCCGCCTTCGCGTAGCCGTGCGCGATCGCGACCGCGTGCTCCTCGTGCAGGCAGACCAGCAGCTGCGGGTCGCGGTTGCCGTGGTAGTTCACCAGGCTGTCGTGCAGCCCCCGGTAGCTCGAGCCGGGCACCAGCGCGATGTACGGCAGGCGCAGGCGGCCGAGCAGCTCGGCGACCGCGTCGCTGCCCCACTCGATCGCGACCTGCCCGCGCTCGACGCCGTCGGGGTCTTCTGCCCTCACGTCGGACCTCCCACCGCAACCGTGCCCTGGTCCTGCCGACCCTATAGCGGACCGGCCCGGACGTGTCCGCAGCCGGCGCCCGGGTTCTGCCCCCCAGAACGCTGGGCACAGTGAGATCATGCGCCCGTTCTTCAAGAGCGAAGACTTCAACTTCCTGACCGAGGTCGCCCTCGGCTCGGTGTACTGGCAGGCCGCGGACGTGGGCGAGGTACTCACGACCGTCGACCGGATCCACGACGGCAAGGCCCGCTCATGGGTCGACCAGTGGACCGCCACCGCCGACCGGCTAACCCAGCTCGCGGCCGCGAGCGCGGCGGCGGGCCGGACCCAGTCGGCGGCCGGGCAGTACCTGCGGGGGTCGCTGTACTACGCGCTGGCGACGTACTCGGCCGACGGAACCGGGGAACCCGAACTGTTCGCGGCGCTGTGGGAGAAGCACCGCGACGCCTGGGACCACGTCGTGGACCTGGGCGAATTCGGCGGCGCGACCGCCGAGCGGATCGAGATCCCCTACCAGGGGACGACGCTGCCGGGCTATTTCTTCCGGTCAGGCCAGGCGGGCGAGCCGCGGCGGACGCTGATCTTCAACAACGGCAGCGACGGGTCGGTCGTCAACGCCTGGACCGACGGCATCGCCCCGGCCCTCGCCCGGGGCTGGAACGCGATGACGTTCGACGGCCCGGGCCAGAACGCGGCCCTGATCCGGCAGGGCCTGCCGTTCCGGCCCGACTGGGAGCGGGTGATCACGCCGGTGGTCGACTCCCTGTCCGCCCGCCCCGACGTCGACCCGGGCAAGCTGGCGCTGCTCGGCGTCAGCCAGGCCGGCTACTGGGTGCCCCGCGCGCTCGCGTTCGAGCACCGGATCGCGGCCGCGGTGGCGGATCCGGGCGTGCTCGACGTATCGACCACGGTCTTGCGGCACCTGCCGCACGTGATGATCAAGCTGCTCGACGAGGGCAACCAGGAGCGGTTCGACCGCGACGTCGACTGGACGCTGAAGATCTCCTCGTCGATCCGGTCGATCCTGGCGCTGCGGATGCGCCCGTACGGCGTCACCTCGCCGTACGAGTTCTTCTCGGTCGTCCGCGACTACGCCCTGACCGACGAGCTGATCGGCCGGATCAGCACCCCGATCCTGGTCACCGACCCCGACAACGAGCAGTTCTGGCCCGGCCAGTCGGGCGAGCTGTTCGGCAAGCTCACCGGGACCAAGGCGATCATCGCGTTCACCGAGGAAGAAGGGGCC
>Ga0335075_10005691_pt1 | contig 19290 bp, 23 predicted proteins | sample Lox_Sample_24_FD_206723 | JGI IMG/M metagenome (GOLD analysis project Ga0335075, IMG submission 206723) | Soil microbial communities from Loxahatchee National Wildlife Refuge, Florida, United States - Lox_Sample_2.4 | ecosystem: Environmental > Terrestrial > Soil > Wetlands | place: USA...
CGCTGCGTCCCACTGCCCGCGGCGGCACCCGCATTGGAGACCGCGCTGATGGCGACGGCCAGCAGCGCCGCAACTCCGCAGAGGACGATCAGCGCTCCGCGGCGCCCGGGTCGCGACGACATCGCTCGGCAGCGTAACCGGCGCCACCGAAAATGGTTGTTATGACAGCCGAGGATCGACGAGGTGCTTGCCGCCCGTGCTCGCCGCGCCGTAGGTGCGCACCACGTCGGGATCCACGACTGCGGAGAGCCCGATCGAGTCGGTGAACGACGTGGCGAACGTGGTCGTCAGCTCGGCCGCGACGCGGGCCTGCATCTCCGCCGCGGCCTCGCCGCCGAGGCGTTGAAGGCTGCGGTACAGCAGCCATCCCCCGACGCCCCAGGACATCCCGTAGGTGCGCCGCAGGGTCGTCGGGCTGCGCTCCAGGCCGCCGTACACGTAGACCTGCTTGTGCGTGGTCGAGCCATAGCGATCGAATGGCCGGCCGCGCATCTGCGCGCGTTCCATTGCGTCGAGGATCTGGTCGATCAGCTCGCCGCCGCCGAGCGCGTCGAACCCGAGTGTGGCGCCGGTCGCGGCCACCGCGTCGGTGAGCTCCTCGGAGAACCGGCGTGAGGACGAGTCGCACACATGCGTGGCGCCGGCCTCCCGCAGCTCCGCTGCCGGCTCGGCGCGACGGACTACGTTGACCAGACCGACGCCGTCGGCCAGGCACAACCGCAGCAGCATGTGCCCGAGGCTCGATCCGGCGGCGGTGTGGACGATCGCGGAGTGGCCCTCCGCCCGCATGGTGGCGAGCATCGCCGACGCGGTCATCGGGTTGATGAACCAGCCGGCGCCGTCCGCGGCGCTCGTCCCCTCTGGAAACGGCTGGCAGGCCCGGAGGTCGATGCGGCGCAGCTCGGTGTACATCGCCCCGCCGACCATCCCGACGACCTTGCCCATCAGCGCCTGGGCGGCCTCCGAGGAGCCGGCGGCGATCACTGTCCCGGCCCCCTCGTTTCCGGCGGTCAGCGGTTGACCGGCACGCCCCGCCACGGCACGGGCGGCCCCCTCCGAGAGCGGAGCCACGAGCGCGGGGCGCCCGTCGCGCTGCACCGTCTCCGCCCGCTGGAGATCGGCGCCGGCGAACAGCACACCCAGGTCGGAGGGGTTGATCGCGGCTCCCTCCACCCGCACCACGACCTCATCGGGACCGGGCTCGCCGACGGGGACGTCCTGGAGCGACACCTCGACGGTCCCCTCGGCGGTGACCAGGGTGCGCACCGCGAGGGACCGGGCGGAGTCGGGCATCGGTTGACGCCCGGGATATCAGGTCGGGCGCCGCGCGGCAAATCGGTAACGTCGAGCGCGTACCCCGTCGGCACGTTCTGGAGCGGCTCATGTCCTACGTCGTGGATTTCAAGGATGTCTCAACGATCGGCCTGGAGTCCTCGCCGGTCGCCCCGGCGCTCGCGGGCCTGCGCGCCAACGAGTCGCGCTACTTCAAGAACAAGTACGACCACGATTTCACCGTCAAGCCGGCCGGCGAGGCGCAGGATGCAATCGCCTGGGTGCACCGGATCCTCGACGAGGAGCGCGGTCTCGTCATCGGGTCCCCTCCGCTCGAGGCAACGGACGTCTTCCAGGTCGAGAACATCAAGATGGCGTACGTCTTCTACGAGAGCGGCCTGTCGATCAACGTGATGTACACGATCGACGGCCCGGGGAAGCGGGCCGTCGGATTCAAGCTCTCTGAGGGGATGGAGATTCCCGAGGAACTCGCCCCTCGGTTCAAGTTCGCGCGACAGAAGTCGAAGCTGGCCGGGACGATCCGCGGCTCCTACTTCGCGTTCAAGAACGACTACTGACCGCGTGGTGCCCGGCCGGGGCGCCGTGGTGCTCGAGTGAGCCGAGGACCCGTGCGAACCGCATCACCCGGGCCAGGACCATCCCGATCGCCAGCAGGATCAAGGTGTCGGTGAGCCCCGCGACCGTGACCTGGTGGGCGGCCAGCCACTGGCCGAGTGCCGCTGAATACCAGTGCTCGGCGCCGTAGCTGAACAGCACACGCGCGCCAATCACGGCGGTCCAGAACGCCGCATAGCCCGTCCCGGCGACGCTCGTCGCCGTGCCCGCGGCGCCGTCTTGCCGAACGCTCATCAGTCGATGAGAGCCGATCACTCCGAGAGCGAGGCCGATTCCGAAGCCAGCCAGCTCGAGAGCCAGGCCAGTCCCTGAGGTCTGCGGGCTCTTCACGAACACCGCGACCGCGATCGCGGACACGATCAGCGGGCGCAGGATCCGGCCCTGGCGCTCGCCGGCCCGGACCACCGTGGGCAGAAACGGCAGCCGGGAGGCCGAACCAACCCTCGCGCCGACCCCGACCGGCACGCGTGGGCAGTTCTGGCGCGCCGCGCGTGGGTCCGACGGGCGGGATTGGCTGATCTGGGCGCCCATTGAGCCCAAAGAGGACGAGCCGCGCCGCGGGCCGGCCGACGATGCGTCCTCCGCTCAAATCGGACCCCTTACGCGATCAAGGATTGGCTCTTATCAGAGGTCCAATGCCGCCGTACGGTGCCGATCATGAACTCGCACCGTCGCTCTTCCACCCTGCTGGCGGCCCCGGGCGCCCGGTCGCTGCTCGCCAGCTCTCTCATCGCTCGCCTGCCGCTGGCGATGTTCAGCCTCGCGATCCTCGTCCACGCCCGGCAGCTGAGCGGATCGTTCGCCGTTGCCGGCCTGGCGAGCAGCGCCTACGCGGTGTGCGGCGCGATCTCGGCACCCTCGCTCGGCCGGGTGATCGACCGGACGGGGCAGACCCGCGTCCTGCTCATGGGCTCGGCCGCCAGCGCCGGGATCCTGATCGGCCTGGGGATCCTCGGGCGCGGCGCCTCCCCGGTCCTGATCGTCGGGCTCGCGGCGGCAGCCGGGCTGACGACGCCTCCGCTGCCCGCGTGCGTGCGGACGCTGCTCCCCGCAATCGTGGCCGATCCGTCGCAGCTGCCCCGGCTGTTCGCGGTCGAGTCGACGGCGCTCGAGCTCACCTTCGTGATCGGACCGCCGCTGGTGCTCAGCCTCGGGGCGATCTGGTCCCCGGGCGGGGCGCTGGTCGTGAGCGGACTCGTTCTGCTCGCCGGAACCATCGCCTTCGCCCTGCAGCCGCCGTCGCGTCGCTGGCGACCGGCGCACGTCCCGGACCGACCCCGCCGGCAGCCGAGCTCGTTGACCTCGCCGGCGATCCGGGCGCTCGTCGTGATCTCGTTCGGGATGGACGTCGTGTTCGGAGCGACCGAGGTCGGCGTCACCGCGACCGCCCAGCATCTCGCCGATGCCGCGGCGGCGGCACCGGTGCTCGCGCTCTGGGGCCTCGGCTCGCTGATCGGCGGCCTTGTCGCCACGCGGCTGGCGGGCCGCGGGCGCAGTGCACGCGGGCTCGTCGTTCTCCTCGCCGGGCTTGCGCTCACGCACGGCGCACTGATGCTCTGCACCGGGAGCCTGATGGCCGCCGGAGCCGTGATCCTGTTGGCCGGGGCGACGATCGCGCCCACCGCCGCCATCGTGTACGCGATGGTTGACGCCACCGCCCCGCCCGGCACCGCGACGGAGGCGTTCTCCTGGGTCGCGGCGGCCGACGCGACGGGCGCGGCGATCGGCGCCGCGATGGCCGGGATCCTCGTCCAGGACATCGGCCCCGCAGCCGCGTTTGCACTGGCGGGCGCCGCGGGCGCGCTGACCGCAATCGCCGCGGTCCTGCGCGCGCACACGCTGAGCGCTCCCGCCGCGGCGCCGTCGCTCGCCGCCGCCCACGCGTGAGCGTCAGCCGCCGTTAGGGCGCAGCCTGGTGATGGCCTGCGCCAGCCGAGCCACGCCGTCGGCGATGGCGCGCTCGGTGAGGCTTGAGTACCCGAAGATCAGGCCGCCGCGGCCGCCCGGCACCAGCCGGTAGTGCGAGACCCCGGCCAGCTCGACCCCTTCGCGCCGCGCCGCCTCGATGACCGCCGTCTCGTCGAGGTCCTCCGGGAGCCACGCCACCAGATGCAGCCCAGCCGCGATGCCCGCCGGCTGCAGCTCGGGCAGGTGGCGCGCGAGTTCGGTCAGGAGCGCGTCCCGCAGCGCTCGATACACCGGCCGCATGCGCCGCAGGTGGCGATCGAACTCGCCGCGGGAGAGGAAGTCGGCGAACGTCAGCTGGTCGAGGATCGGAGATCCCCGGTCGGCCAACAGCTTGGCCTCGCTGAACGGCTGGACGAGGTCCCGGGGCAGGACGATCCAGCCGAGCCGGAAGCCGGGGGCGAGCGTCTTGCTCGCGGTTCCGGCGTAGGCCACGCGGTCAGGATCGAGGCCCTGAATCGCACCGACCGGCGCGCGGTCGTAGCGGTACTCGGCGTCGTAGTCGTCCTCGATGACCAGCGCCGAGGTCTGCTCCGCCCAGGCGAGCACGGCCCCCCGCGCCTCCGGCGACAGCACCCCGCCGGTGGGCCACTGATGCGACGGGGTGAGGATGAGCACGTCGGCGCGCAGCTGCGCCAGCGCGTCGACGCGCACGCCGTCCTTCCCCACCGGGACGCCGACGAGCGTCATACCGAGCGACGTGGTGAGCGGGCGGGCGTCGTCGCACGCCGACGGGTCCTCCACCGCCACACGCCGGGCGCCGCGCGCGGCCAGCACCCCCAGCAGCAGCGCGACCGCCTGTGCGTAGCCGTTGGTGATCAGGATCGTCTCGGGATCGGCCCGCGTCCCGCGGACCCGGTTCAGATACGCCGCCAGCGCCGTCCGCAGCTCGACGGCGCCGCGACCGTCCAGGTAGCCGAGGCGGTCGTCAGGCGCCTCGGTGAGCACCTTGCGCACCGAACGCAGCCATGCCGCGCGCGGGAACGCCGATAGGTTGCCGCGGCCGTACCCGAAGTCCACCACCGCGCTCGGCACGCGCGGCGGAGCGGTTCGCGGTGGTCCGGCGGAGGGCGCGCCCGCCGAGGCCGGGGTGGGGTTCGGCAGCGGCGCGACCTGCGTATAGCCGCCGCTGCGGCTCGTCAGATAGCCCTCGGCGACGAGCTGCGCGTAGGCCTCGACCACGACCCCGCGCGAGACGCCGAGGTCGGCGGCCAGTGCGCGGCTCGGCGGGAGGGCGACACCGGCTGGCAGGGCTCCCGAGCGGATCCGCTCCCGAATCGAGGCCTCGATCTGGCTGTGCAGCGCCTCCCCACCCGAGCGGTCCAGGTCGATGGCCAGCTCCGAAACGGGGGACAGGTTGGCCTTGGGCGTGGTCACGGCGGGCGAGCGCCATCTTATGCCCGCCGGGTCGCGTGGGAGCCGGATGCGTGATTCCGTGTCGAGAAGCCGTGACCGGCTCCGCTCACCAGATGAACGGCCACGACCCGCGCGGCCGAGGACACCAGGAGATCACCATGCCCAAGTACCTGCTGCTCAAGCGCTACCGCGGCGGCCCCGAGCCGCACCATGCCTTCCCGCCGATCGACCAATGGGCGCCCGAGGATGTCGAGGCGCACATGGCGTTCCAGGATCGCGTGAGCGAGCTGCTGGAGGAGCACGGCGAGTACGTCGACGCCCGGGCGCTCACGCCGGCACGCACCTGGGTGCGCTACGGCGGCCCGGACGCCGCGCCGGTCACCACCGACGGCCCCCACCCGGAGACCAGCGACCTGGTTGCGGGCTGGTGGATGATCGACGTCGAGTCCTACGAACGTGCGGTCGAGCTGGCGGCCTGGGCCTCCTCCGCGCCCGGTCCGGGCGGGAAGCCGATGTACGAGTGGATCGACGTGCGCGAGGTCATGTGGGAGCGTCCGCAGACGACGGAGGAGACGTGACCGAGAAGCCGAGCGGCGGGCTGGACGAGGATGCGTTGCGCGTCCTCGTCCCGCACGCGCTCGCCGCCCTGGTCCGGCGTGGCGAGGATTTCGACCGGGCGGAGGACGCGCTCCAGGAGGCGCTGCTGGAGGCGTTGCGGGTGTGGCCAGAGCACCCGCCGCACGACCCGCGCGCGTGGCTGGTCGCGGTCGCGAGCAGGCGACTGGTCGACGCCCGCCGAAGCGATGCCGCGCGGGAGCGCCGTGAGGAGGTGCACCACGCCGAGCCACCGGCAGCCGAGCCCAGTCCAGAGAAGGGCGACGACACCCTCTTCCTGCTGTTCTGCTGCTGCCACCCCGAGCTCGCGCCCAGCTCCCAGGTGGCGCTGACGCTGCGTGCGGTCGGCGGCCTCACCACCCGGGAGATCGCCGACGCCTTCTACGTGCCGGAGGCGACGATGGCGCAGCGGATCAGCCGCGCCAAGCGGGCGCTCAGCGGCCCGCCCGTCCGCCGACTCGACCAGCCCGGCGACCTCGCGGTCGTGCTCCGCGTGCTCTATCTGGTGTACACGACCGGGCACGGCGGCCGGGTGGATCTGGCGCGCGAGGCGATCCGGCTCACCCGCCAGCTCACCCTCGCGACCGAGGAACCGGAGGCGCGTGGGTTGCTCGCGCTCATGCTCCTCAACCATGCCCGCCTCCCCGCGCGCCGGGACCCTGAGGGTCGGATCGTCACACTCGACCGGCAGGACCGCGGCCTGTGGGATACGCGGGAGATCGCCGAGGGCGTCCGGGTCCTGCAATCGGCACTGACCGCCGGGCGCCCGGGGCGCTACCAGATCGAGGCCGCCATCGCGGCGCTGCACGACGACGCGGCGTGCGCGGAGGAGACCGATTGGCCTCAGATCCTCGCCTGGTACGACGACCTGATCGCGCTCACCGACGATCCGGCGCGGCGGGACCCGGCGGCCGTGCTCGGCCGCGCGGTCGCCCTCGGCCACGTCCGCGGTCCGGCCGCGGGACTGCGCGAGACCGATCGGCTGCGCGACGTGCTCGGCGATCGCCACCGCTGGCACGCGGTCCGCGCCCATCTGCACGAGCTGGGGAGCGACCTGCCGGCCGCCGCCTCCGCGTACGCCGAGGCCGCCCGGCGCGCGACGAACGTCGCCGAGCGCGACCACCTGGTCCGCCAGGCCGCACACGCGCGCGCCGCCCGGATGTAGGAAGGTTCACGCGTTGCCACCCTGCACATCAGCCCAGGAGTCATGGACATGCACCCGTTCCGCCAGGCGGTCGAGGCCCACGACCTCGACGCGTTCCCCGAGCTTCTCGCCGAGCACGTCACCTTCCTCAGCCCGGTCGCGTTCCAGCCCTACGAGGGCCGCGCGCTCGTCGCCGCGATCCTGAGGGGCGCCTCGCGGGCGTTCAAGGACTTCCACTATGTCCGGGAGATCAATGACCGAGACGGACGCGAGCATGCCCTGATGTTCAAGGCGCGCGTCGGCGATCGCGAGGTCCATGGCTGCGACTTCCTCCACCACGACGACGACGGGCTGATCGGCGAGTTCTGCGTCATGGTGCGACCGCTGTCCGGGGCCCGGGCACTGGCGGATGAGATGGCCAGGCAGTTCGAGATCATCAAGCAGGAACTGAGCGCCCAGATCTGAGCTGTCGGGGGTTAACCCCCGAGAACTCTGGTGCCCTCACCACCGACAGCGGCGGCCATGATGTGGAGTATCCGGGCATGCCCTCCATCGATGCCATCTCATCCTGCGGACCGTCGATTCGGCCCGCCCCGCGCTACCGGACGCGTGTGCTGTCCACCGCCGGGCGCGACCTGCTCTACGTGCTCGCCGTCCTCCCCCTCAGCATCGCCGGGTTCGCCATCTGGGTGACCGGCGTCTCGGTCACCCTCTCGCTCGCCGTGCTCGTCGTGGGCGCGCTCGCCTGGCTGGGAACCGTCGCGCTGGTCCGGCTGGCCGCCGACTGCGATCGGCGTCTGGCGGGCTGGTACCGCGGCGCCCGGATCGACCCGGGCTACCAACCGACACGGAGTTCAGAGCTGGGATCGACACTGAGGACCGTCACGCGCGATCCGCAGACCTGGCGCGACCTTGGCTGGGTCGTCGGGAACTCGACGATCGGCTTCGTCGTGGCGACCGCCGCCGTGACGCTCACCGGCCTGGTGCTCGGCCTGATCACCACACCTGCCTGGTGGTGGGCGATCCCGCACCCCTCCCAGGAGTACGCGACCCTCAACCTCGGCATCTACACCGTCACCTCGACGGGCCTCGCCTTCGTGAACACGGCGCTCGGCCTGGTCCTGCTGCCCGTGGCGGCAGCGGTGAATCACTGGGTCGCCGCGGGCCACTCACGACTGGCGGCGCGGTTCCTGGGCGCTCGGTAGCGTGGGTCAGGGCGGTGCGGTGCGCCGGGGCGTTGCTGGTGCTGCGTGGCGTCCGCGATGTGGCATGCCGTGACGCCGGCCGTCAAGCAGCGCACGCAGTTCTGCTGGGGTCCCTGTTCCGTGGGCGGCGCTGCTTGACAGCCGTCGCCCCGCCATGCAATTGGCAATGATCTCGGGCCCACTCCGTGTGCCCGAGCGCGGGCCAACCAGGACTCTTGACGGCCCCGGGGGGCGCGGATGCGATGTTTTCGTCCTCGTGGTGCACTTTCCTCGCAAGCCCGCCCCGAACTCCCCACTCCGAGCGCCTCAAGGGCCGTGAGCCGGACCGGGTTCCACGGAGACTGGGTTAGTAGGTTCCTGGTTGGTAGTTGATGGTCAGTGTGCTCTGTCCGGAACGGCCGAGCGGAGACGAGCCCGAAGGGCTCGTAGCTCGGTGGGCGTGGTAGGCGTCTTCGAACTCCACCGGCGGGACGTCACCGAGGGACTCGTGCAGGCGGTCGTGGTTGAACCAGCTGACGTATTCCACGACCGCGAGCTCGAGCTGGGAGCGGGTGCGCCACACACGGTCTTTGATCAGCTCGGTCTTGAAGGAGTCCACGAAGGACTCAGCCAGAGCGTTGTCGTAGGCGTCGCCGACGGAGCCGATCGACGCCAGGACGTGGTGGTCGTCGATGACCTGGGCGTAGTCATAGGAGGTGTATTGCGACCCGGCATCGGTGTGGGCGATCAACTGGAAGTCCGCGCCCGGGTTCCGGGTGCCCAGCGCCATCCGCAGCGCGTCGAGCACCAGGTCGGTCCGCATGTGCGACGCCAGCTGCCAGCCGACGACCTTGCGGCTGAAGACATCGATGACGAAGCTGAAGTAGGCCTTGCCCTCCCAGCAGCGCAGATGCGTGAAATCACCGACCCACAACCGGTCTGGCGCCGGCGCGGTGAAGTCACGATCGACCAGGTCAGGACGCCGCTCCGCCGCCGGATCAGGGATCGTGGTCCGCCACGGCTTGCCGCGCCGCTTGGCGCCCCGGATCCCGTGCTCGCGCATCAACCGCTGCACCTGACAGCGCGGGACGGCCTCACCCGCCCGGACCAGCGTCTTCCACAGTTTGCGATACCCGTAGGCCTCGAAGTTCTTCTTGTGGGTGACCCTAATGACCTCCAGCAGCCGCTCGTCCTCGAGCCCGCGTGCGGAGCGCTGGCCGGTGGCGCGCTGGTAGTAGGCGGACGCCGACACGCCCAGGACCCGGCAGATCGGCTCGACACCGAAGCGATCGCGATGCGCGTCGATGAACGCGCTCACTTCGGACGGTCTGTATCGAGCTCGGTCGCAAAAAACACCGACGCGGCCTTCAAGATCTCGTTGGCGCGACGCAGCTCATAGTTCTCGCGCTTGAGCGCCTTGATCTCCTCACGCTCCGCACTCGTCGGCAGATCCGGGCGCAGACCCTGATCAGCCTCTGCGCGCCGAACCGCCTTCCTGAGCGTCTCAGACGGCAGCCCGATGTCCTGGGCGACGTGCGCCACCGGCCGACCAGACTCGATCGCGAGCCTGACACCCCGCTCGATCAACTCCTTCGGGTACTTCCTGGGTCGTGGCATTGCTGGAGGGTCTCCTGTCCCGAGGACAGATCGTCCTCGATTCAAAGCCTCCGCGGAACCCGGCCTGGCTCAGAGTGAGTCGCGGTCGTCCAGTCCGTCCCTACCCCGGGCACGGCCCGCCCGTCGCAGCCGCGCGGGGAGCGTCGGTGGGCAGCGGGGAGAGCTGATGAGCACGGTCGCGGGCATCGTCGCCCTGATCGCGCTACTGATCAGCGGTATGGGGGTCTTCGCGCTCTACTACGCACTATCGCGCTGGCTGAGGGGCTCGCGCGCACAATGGGGGGCGCCGGACCACAGCGCTCGTCGACGCGTCTGGATCAGCCTGGCTTGTGAACCGGTCTTCATTGCCGGCTGCGTAGCGGTGCTGATCATCTCTCCCTGGGGTCAGCACACGATCCTGTACCTGTTCGGCGGCATGGCCGTGTTCTTTGTGGTCGCGATCCCGATCTACACACCGTTTCTCGCCCGCCACCAGATCCGAGAGGCCGAACGGGCTCGCGAAACGCCCGCCAGCAGATCGGACGCGGGCCCCACCTCAGACGAGCCGACCGAACCGCGACACTAAGACCGCGATCGGATCTTGGAGGCGCGCTCGCGCTCGCTTTCGCTTGGCCGCCACTCCCGACTCTCACGCGCGCATCGCGACGAATGTGAGTCGCGGCCGGGGAGTGGGCGGTTCGCCTTGGCGGGAGACGGGAGTGCGTGTCGGCGGAGCGTCATGGGATGCTGGGATCATGGCGGGCAACCGATGGTCCTCAGTCGTTGAGTTCTAGGACGACCTCGCGGAGGACTACCACCTGGTCTACGGCGGCGTCTGGCACCTCGCGATCCACCGCCAAGGCGAGGCGCTTGACGCGCTTATCCAAAGCCGGCTGCGCGCAGCCCGGACTGTCCTTGACTGCTCATGCGGAGTCGGCACCCAAGCAATCGGTCTTGCCCTTCGCGGCTAGGACGTCACCGGCAGCGACATCAGCGAGCGTTCGCTAGAGCGGGCCACGCGAACCGCAGCCGAGCTGAGCGCATCACTGAAGACCGTGGTCGCTGACTTCCGAGACCTCAGCGCGCTTGCCGGCAACTTTGATGTCGTCATGTCGTGCGACAACGCCATCCCGCATTTGCTCGACGAGGATGACGTCGACCTCGTGGTCCAGCAGATGTGCGACCAGCTCAGGCCCGGAGGGCTGCTGATCGCAAGCACCCGGGACTATGAGACCGCGCTTGCCGAACGCCGCCGAACCTTCCCGACGATCGATGTCCCGGGCCCTCCACGCCAGCTCGTCGTGCGAGTCCACGAGTGGGAAGCGCCCGACAGTCTGCTCTACACGGTTCGCTTTCTGATCCTCACCCAGACCGAGACGGGATGGGAAGTAGCCGACCGCGCAACCCGGTACCGCGCATTGCCCGCCCGCCGTCTCATCGAAGCGGCCCAACGCGCCGGCCTGGAACCCGCCGAATGGATGACCGCGAGCGACGCCCACTTTCACCAGCCCGTGCTCGTCGCCCGACGCCCGCGAACCTAGACCCGACGGGGCAGGGCCACGATCAAGCCCGCAAAGCGCGTTATGCGACGCTCGCAACCGTCGGTCGGCCCGGCCACCTCGAGATGCCCGCTTGGCGACGAACCGAGGCGTCGCGTCGAGTTCAGTCGGGCTCGTGTCCGGTGATCTGCCCTCGTCCGACGACATGGGCGCCTTCACGGATCTCAAATCGCCGGCCGACCACAAGCTCCGTTTCGGCGCCGGGCGCCCAGAGGCGCAGCGACCCTGTCCCCCGGGCGCCAAGAGCGAGCGGCGGCTGGTCGAGCGTAAGCTCGAAACCGTAGTCAAGCTCGCCCGCGTCAAACCGCGCGAGACCTCGATAGCCGGATGTGATGCCGCCGCTCCTACGTCCACCGTCCTCGGTCGAGAGCAACTCGATCGTCACCGCGGCTCGTGCCGGTCCCGTCGAAGACATGGACGAGACCGTACAGACGGACCGAGAGGGCAGCTCGGCCGGCGAGCAGCGCACGCTCGCTTCCAGGTTCTCACCTTCAATCATCGGCGCATCGCCCTTCGCGACGCCTACGAGCGCCAGTCGGTGGCCGCACGCGGTGCGCGGCTTAGGCTCTACCGACGCCCGCGAGGGAGATTCAGGAGCACACCGCAAAGGATGATCGCGCTGACAAGCGTTGCTATCCAGGCGGCGAGACCGGTCACCGCAACAATGGCGACCGCCAGCCCGACGGCGCAGGCGCTCGTGACGAGCGAGGCGCTGAGCCGCTTGACCCTAACCGGCAGCATTGTGTGACCCTACGCGAAGCCGAGCGGGGCGCGTGCTTTTCTTTCGCATCGCATGAGCCGACGCGCGCCCGCTCGGCGACGGAACCAGGGCCTTGATGTCGGTTGCCCGCGACTGAGAGGGCGCGTCTTGTTTCAGCGCAGTTGCCAGGGGTGCTGAGGGTTGGGTGCGGGGTGAAATCCGAGGCGGGCGGCTAGCGCCGCTGCTCTGGGTAATCCCGCCGCCACCGTGTGGGGGGCATGCGAATCGCTCCCGAACGTCACGACATTTCCGTTGTCAGCGATCCACCACTCGAGGACCTGGGTCTCGAGCGGTCGTCGCGTATTGATCTCCAACGCACCGCCTCGAGCCGCTAGCGCCGCGAGCGCATCGCGGTGCTCGCGCTCGAACTGTTGTAGGTCCAATGGCTCCGCGTCGTCAGGCCAGTAGCGAGCGGCGTAATCGATGTGAGCAAGGACGCGAACGTCCGTCGTTTCGATCATGCGCCGGACCTCTTCAAGATACGTACGGAGAACCTCACCTGGCGAGCGTTGCGCGAAGAGGGCATAGCTCTCGCATGCTCCGCCATCGACCGGGCATGCGTGGACAGAACTGATGACGCGATCGAGGCGGTCGTCGGCCAGAAATTCCTCGGCTTGCTCGGAGTGCCAGTGTGGCTCGCTGATCTCCACGCCGCTGAGAATCGTCAGCTTGGGATAGCGCCGACGGCACTCCTCGACCATGGCAAGGTATGGCTCAAGATCCAGCTGCGGCAACCGCAGAGTCTGACCCTCGCGGTATGGCTCCCACGCAGGATCAGTCGCGACACCGGGTGGGATGACCCAGGCGGTGAGATCGGCGTGCTCAGTAAACGCGATTCCGCCCAGCCCCAACTCGTCGGCGCGCTTGCAGCTTGCAAGCATGCACCCGCCGGAAGCGTCCCAGGAGAACTGGCTGTGCGTGTGCCCGTCAATCAAGGTTCGCAGGGATGCCATCGCGCAAAACAGTCTGCCCGACGCGCTTATCCCGAGGCCGTCCGCGCGACGCAGCGATCCCCACACGCCGCCGGTCTCACCGAAGCTCGGCGTCTCGCTCCCGGGTGCTCGCTTTCAAACCGAGGCTCAGCGCACTCGGGCTCGCGGATTGCGACGACCTGAGCGTCTAAGGCGGTCGCGCGCTGTGGCTTAGTCGTGGTCTGTGTCTACGCGAAACTCTGCGGTTGTCTCGATTGGGGGGATCTCCGCATGCGCGATCCACTCGTAGCCGGGATGAGGGTCGGCATCGGCGTTCAGCCGTTTACGCAGTCGGTAGCGTCCCGCTGGCAGGTCCTGGGGGAGATACGCCGTGATCTGCGTTCGATTGCCTGGGAGGAGCCGCCGTCCCCAAGCTCGGAAACCGGCGCTGGTCTCGACTGGCTGCCAGCCATCGCCGGCATCGCACTCAAGTGAGTAGTGGGCGCCGAGCCTGATCGGCAGATCGCCGATGTTGATGACGGTGTATTCCAGCGGGCCTCCGGGCCCGGCAACGGGTCGCGGCAGCTCGAGGCGCGCAGCGAGTTTCGGGGCCGTGGCGTCGGACACCTTGTCGACTTTATGCGGGTCCGCTTCGGGTGTCGAGGATTGCTCGTGACACGTCCCGCGCGGGGGGAGCAGGCGGCAATTTCCGGGCGGGACGCATCCTCTTGTATGCCGCTCTTCCGCGCTGCGACGGTCGCTCGGCGACGACTGCATCAGTGCCGACCGTCGCGAAGAGCCGTCGGGGCGATCCGGTCGGCGTAGGCTCGGATTCGTGGCGGCGATCACCACCGAGCGTCTTTCGCTGGTGCCTTGGCGAACCGAGCATGTCGAGTTGCTCAGCCACCTGGCCTCGATGCCAGAAGTGATGACCTTCATCGGGCCGGGTGAGCTGTGGCCTGAGCAGAAGAGCGAGGAAGTCTCAAACGCTGCGGTCGCGCATTGGCAGCAGCACGGGTTTGGCTGGCGGGTGGCGGCGGAGCGGACGACCGGACGGGTGATCGGGTTCATCGGTCTGAACTTCGCGGGCGAGGGCACCCCAAGGGTCGCGGTCGATGAGTTCGAAATCGGCTGGTGGATGGACCCGATCGTCTGGGGTCGGGGATACGCGCGCGAGGGCGGTAGCGCAATCCGTGACGAAGCGTTTCTCAGGCGGAGCGCGCCCAGCGTGATCGCTCGCATCCAGCCCGCCAACGGCGCATCGGTCGCCGTCGCAGAGTCCATCGGGCTCGCCCACGACTTCGACACAACTGGCAAGGTCGGAGAGCCCGTGAGCGTCTACCGGCTCAATAGGCCAAAGACAGCAACGTGAACTAAGCCCGCTGCCCCGGGCTTTCGCTTTTCACGTCTCATGTGGTGCCTCGCGCACGCGTGGATTGCGACGAACGGAGGAGCACCAGCGGCTATCCTTACATCAGCGATCAAGTAAGGAGCGGTGTCGTGGATTCGAGTGCGAAGCTGACTTCGAAGGGGCAGGTGACGATCCCGAAGGCGGTGCGCGATCAGCTCGACTTGCATGCGGGTGATGAGATCGTCTTTCGTGTCGAGCGCTCGCGAGCGATGATCGCGAAGACCCCGGACTTTCTGGAGCTCGCCGGGAGCGTGGCGGTACCGGCCGCCAAGCGCGGAACCGAGTGGGATGAGGTGCTGCGGCGCACCCGTCGCGAGCGATCGCGAGCGGGCCGCTGACCGCGTTTCTGGACACCAATGTCCTGATCCGGCATCTCACCGGCGACCCGCCCGAGATGGCCGCGCGAGCGACGGCGCTCTTGGCCAGCGGCGAGCCGCTGCTGATGGCCGATCTGGTGTTCGCAGAGTGCATCTACGTCCTTGAGTCCTTCTATGAGGTTGAGCGGGCTCGGGTTGCGGTGCTGATGCGCTCGGCACTGTCGCTGCAGAACCTCAAGACGACCGACCCAGGTCTGCTCAGACGTGCCTTGGAGGTCTACGAACTCGATCGCCTCGACTTCGCCGAGGCCTACCTGGTCGCCCAGGCCGAGGCCACCTATGTCGGCGAGATCGCCTCGTTTGACCGGACCATCGACCGGGTCAAGAGCGTCCGCCGCCGGGAGCCCTGACCACCCCCTCACCAGGCGGCAAGCCCGAGACTGCCGGATCGTTCAGCCGGGGCTCGACGCCCGCTTTCGGTTGTCCGATCGCCGTTCACCGTTCGCTCGCATCGCGACGAAATCGCTGTTCCCGGACTTCTTTTGTCGACGTGTAACGATCAGCCTTCTGGCGGGCACTTAGGGGTGTGGAGGATGTCAATCGCCGGGTGCGTTTTGAGCGGTTGTTCGCCGATCACGCGACGGCCGTGAGTGCCTATGCGCGTCGGCGGGTGGGTGAGGTGGCGGCGGATGATGCGCTGAGCGAGGTGTTTGTGATCGCGTGGCGGAGGTTGGATGAGATCCCGGACAACGAACGTGCCTGGCTGTACGCGTGCGCTCGGAACGTCATCGCTCATCAGCGCCGCCGGGCCGCTCGGGATGTCGCGCTGGTTGAGCGCCTGAAGGAGTCCGTGACCGTCTTGCCGGAGAATGACGAGGTGCTCGCTCGGGCGTTTGCCGAGCTCACCGGGCGAGACAGGGAGCTGTTGATGTTGGTCGCGTGGGAGGGGCTTGAGCCCGCGGAGGCGGCGGCGGTGCTTGGGTGCTCACGCGGAGCGCTGGGCGTTCGGTTGCACCGGGCGAGGCGGCGGCTGGCGCGGGCGCTTCACCGAATCGAAGCGGACGTGAGTACCGAAACGCCGCAGCCCGCGACTAGGGAGTCGATGCCATGACTGTCGATCCGCTCGAGCGCCTCAGAGCCGCTGATCCCGTCCACGATTGCCCGGCTCCCCCGATCGAGCCGGTGTGGCGGCGCCTGGAGCTTGAGCAGCTGACCGCGGGCTCCCCCCATCAGGGCCGAGCGCGCTCGCAGCGACGGTCTTTCCCTCGTGCGTCACGTCTCGTGAGTTCCGCTTCTGGGGTTCTCGCGATCGGTGTCGCGATCGCGGTTGCCGCGGGGGTGCTGGTGCTGCTTGGCGGCAGAAGTTCGGCGCCCCGTCGAGGGGAGCCGTCACCGCCGACGAGCGCCCAGACGCCGGCTGCGGTGTCTCCGGCGCCGGCCCGTCGGCAGCTCGTGAGAAGCGTCGCGCTGCTTCGACGCGCGCAGACGCGCGCCGATCGTCAAGCAGGTCGTTTGCTCGGACAGGGAGGGCTACTCCCGGGGTGGCTCACGACCCAACGTCGAGCCCAAGTGTGCCGGGCATCTCACGAGCGCGCGCCCGGGTGCGGCACTCGCATCGAACACTCACTGATCAGGCGGCTGCCGGTCTTCGGCTCCCATGTCCGCGCCCTGATGATCCCGATGGTGCTGACCCAGTCGGTCTCAGACATGCCGCGCGGGCAGTTTGGCGTGCTGTTCGCGCTCGCCGGCCCTCATATCGGCGTCTCGTCAAGCAGCACGACGGGCGGTGGCTCTGGGGGCGAGGCGCTCAGCTCAAGGCCGCTGACCCCGGTCGCCGCGTTCGAGCGCCGCGGGGCGATCGCCTCCTACGACGTCCGGCGGCCCGGTCAATGGGCGACCGCGACTGATCGCATCGCGATCTTCGTTCCAGACCACGTCACCCACGTCACGCTCACCGACCTCTCCCTGGCCAGCATACGGACCGGCCGGGCGCTGACACGCCTTCCCGACCTCTCTGCCACGGTGCACGGCAATGTCGCGGTGATGCAACTGGCTCATCTGACGTTGTCGCGGTTCGGCCAGGTCGTCCACCAAGCATCGCTCAGTCAATCCACCGCCGGGAGTCGCTGCAGCACCACCGCCCGCGTCGACACCGTCCTCACGACTGCCCACGTCAGCTGGCGTCGCGACGGGCATGAGCAGCAAGGCGGACGAGTCTCCCTCTTCCTCTACCTCGACGGCTCCCCCAAGCACCCAACCCGGTCACACTCGCCGTACTGCCAACAGTAAGCAGCCTGCGGGAGCAGCCGCCGCTGGCCCGCTTTACCGCGCGAACGAGACAACGCCGAAGGCACAGGATGAAGACGAGGAGCGGCAGAAACCTGGGCCCGCTGACGAGGGATCGGGACGCGGCAGGCGTTCATCGCGGACGCCTCCTCCGCGACGACCGCTCTAGTACGAATAGCGGTCCAACGAACCGGCCGGTCGAACCGCCGCCTGGAGCTCCCGCGCGAACTGGTCGAGCCTCCGCAGCGCTTCCTCATCGCCGTCCTGGCGCGCCTGCCGATGCTTCGCTTCGACCTGCCGCGGTGCGCGCCGAACGTTGGCTCGTCGGGCCTCCACCGCAGCGCGATCGAGCTCTGCGGCCTCCCGCGAGTTCGCGAGGAAGAGGTACCGCGGGGGCTCGCCGGTCCTCCGGGCCGATCTCGCGCGAGCTGGCTCGTGGGTTGCTGCGCTGCCGGTTCGCGATGGCGGCCTGTCGACGACTGCGCTTTGAACTCGGGACGAGTACGAGGCTACGCCCAACTGAGACGGCAACCGGACAGTTGCTTTCGCGATCCGGATCCGCCCCACCCGGACGCTCGGTTCGCGACGGACTCAAGCGCCAACCGTCCGTCGCCGGTCGCCTGAAAGGGGATGACTGCCGTCGTGCTCAGGAGATCGACTTCGATCTCAGGGCCGATCCCTCGACATTCGGTGCGATAGCGTCGACGCGTGGGGTTGTTGCGTCGGACAGGAGCCCGGGCCGGCAGCGGAGTCGCGTTGATTGCGCTGGGTTGTGTGGTGGTGTTCGGTCTGGCATCAGGCGGGTCGAAGGGCGCGATCCCGACGACGCACCCGAGCCCGCTAGTCGCGACTTTCGACTTTGGGGCCGTCAAGCATTCGATGGCGATCTACTCTGCGTTGACCGGCCGCAGGGTTCGTCAGCTTGGGACCTTCGGGTCGCGCCTGACCGGCGAGGGTCTGGCCGTCACCGCGAACGACACGACGGTCTTCTACGTCGTCCAACCGCACAACTCTCGACAGCAGTCTCTGGATCTGATGCGTCTGGATGTCGCGACTGGTCGCCGCCAGCTGGTCGCTCAAGGTCAGCAGCCCGCCGTTGACGCTATGAGCGGTCAATTGGCGTTCATCACCGGACTGGCCAGCGTGGAGGTCCGCGACCTCCGCAGCGGCGATCGACGCGAGATCGACCTGGAGAGGATGCTCGGCCATTGGTTTGATCCGCTCAACAGCCAACTGGCCTGGCTAGACGATCACCGAACGCTCGTGATGCTGCCCGTCAACCGCGCCGTGCTGGTCAGCAGCACCCACAAGGAGGCAGACAGATCAGATGCGCAGTGCCGGTCAACCCAGACGAGCTGGAGGCTGGTGTTCATCCACGTCCCCAGAGCCGGTCGCGTGATCGCTCGTTGCCGCAGTATCACCGCGACCGCTGCGTTACCTGCCCCTCTGCCCGACAGCGCCACCGTACTCGCGGCCAGTCCGACCAACCCCACGGCCGTCTGGATCGCAGACTCCGGCGACGACGCCAACACGATCCAGCAAGTCGCGCCCAGCGAACCACCCCGACTGGTGGCTGAACTCGGACGCAACGTGCTGCCTGAGGCGATCGACCCGGCGTCTCGCAAGCTGCTCTACGTCTACGGACATCCACCCGCGCTCTGGGAAGCGAACATCAGCCACCGCCATCTGACGGGGCGCCGGCCACTGATCGCGCGGTCAAACCTCGGCGAAGTCGCCTGGTGAGATCGATTGGGCCGCGCCTCAATTCCTGCTCCGACACCCCGTCATTAGATCCCGGTGCTCGCGGCCGGAAGTTGTCCCCTGATCGCTATGTGACCGGGCGCACGGTTGCTTTCGAGTTTCGAACGAGTCCACTTCGGACGCCTCCTGTGCGACGAACTCGCTAGTCGAGTTGGGCCGCGCTCAGCGCCGACCTCGTCGCGCGCAACACGAACGGACCCGGCACTGTCGTGAGGTCTTTGAGACGCGCTGGATCCTGACCGTCCATGACTGCATAGTCTTGGCGACGTGTCGCAGCTTTACGATCGCCTCGGTTTCGACTATGAGCAGTCGCGCCGTCCCGATCCACGGATCGCTCGCGTGCTCGAGTCGGCGATCGGGGACGCGCGCACCATCGTCAACGTGGGAGCGGGAACGGGGTCGTATGAACCCGACGATCGGTCCGTTGTCGCGGTGGAGCCGTCGGCCGCGATGCGGGCCAGACGACCGGCATCCGCGGCGCCGTGCGTCGTGGCCGGCGCAGAGGCGCTGCCTTTCG
>Ga0335075_10005692_pt1 | contig 19289 bp, 16 predicted proteins | sample Lox_Sample_24_FD_206723 | JGI IMG/M metagenome (GOLD analysis project Ga0335075, IMG submission 206723) | Soil microbial communities from Loxahatchee National Wildlife Refuge, Florida, United States - Lox_Sample_2.4 | ecosystem: Environmental > Terrestrial > Soil > Wetlands | place: USA...
GGGCGATAATTTGAGGCGGGAAGCGATGCCGTTTGTATCTTATGGCAGGCAAGGTCATGCCCGCGCCATTACCGCGCTCCCCGCTCACAGCCGGTTAACGTGATAGCGCCCCGGCGCGGATCTGCGGCGCCAAACCCTTGAGTTCCTGCAGGCGCGGTTCGGCAAAGCGGGCCATTGGTACTTTGAAATCGCCCGTGGCCGAGACGATCGTCCAGTTCAATCCGACCGAGAGCGAAAGTCTTCGGGGTCGGAGACAACCTTCTCGGACGATCTGCTTGATCCTGCTCGGATCGAAGCTGGCGTGATCGCGATGGCCGACGACGTTTGGGGCTGGTGCGAGAAAACGAATTGTTTTGGTCGGACCGTTACAGTGAAGATCAAATGGGCTGACTTCCAGATATCCTCTCGCAGCCGGTCGATAGAAGCGCCCTTTGAAACGAGGGCGAAGCTGCATGAACTTGCCCTCGAATTGATCCGATCTGTTTTTCCACCCCCGAAAGCGATCCGATTGGTTGGTGTGACGCTGTCCAATTTTTCGGTCGCCAACAGCGAGCGCCGAGGCTGAACTCCCATTTCGTGAAATCTAATCGGCCCCGGTCGGCAAGAATTGTCGCGTCCACCTTTCCTTCACACGGCATCATCAAGTTGACGATGCTTCGCGCCTACATCACCTCGGTCAGGCAGATATTCCCGAGCCATCGGCCTCCACGGGCCATTGATCAAGCGGCCCACGACCGGGGCAGGGATTTCCTGTTTGCGCCACCGCCTCCGAACCTTCGCCTGATGAGCGAAGGAGAAAAGGATGCCCACCGCTAGCGTCGGCCGCGCGGACAAGGGTTCGTCGCGGGGCTCCCGCGCGTTCCGCGCGCCCTTGCAGCGCGACCGCCTCGCGGCCGGCGGGCAGGGCAGGGGCGAAGACAAGCCCAAGGCCAGACAGCCGAGCTTCTGCGCTCAAACGCAAAGAGCGACCATGAGCGACCCGGAAATCGAAGACCTGCGTGACAGGGTGCATTGCGCCGTCGTGCTCGAGCGAACGCCGCCGCCATGGAAGCTCGACCGGAAGGAGAGCACCAAGCTCAGCCTGAAGTATCGCCGCGGAAAGGGCGAGATCCTGATCGTCAGCCATGGCGGACGCGGTTGGTGGGATCCGGCCAGCGACGCCAAGGGCGATGTGTTCGGTCTGGTCCAAAGGCTGGAGCCAGGGATCAACTTCGGCCATGTCCGAAAGCGCCTGCGCGACTTCGCCGGATTGGCGCCGAGCTTTCCGATCGCGGAAAGGACAGGGCGCCGCAAAGCCTCGGACAGACCCGTCGCCGAACGTTGGGCGGACCGGAAGGCCGTGTGGCCGGGTTCGCCGACCTGGCGCTATCTCGCCCGGAAGCGGTTCCTTCCACCGGCGATCATCGAGGCGGTTTCCGGGGCGGGCGTCCTGCGAGAGGGCCCGGCCGGCAGCGCCTGGTTCGCTCATTTCAACGGCGCTGGTTCTCGCCCACGTCGACATTCGCGGACCGACCTACAAAGGCTCGCTCGCCGGCGGCGCCAAGTCCCTCTTCCGCTTGCCCCGATCGGCTCAATCCTTTCCGCGGCTCGTTCTCGCTGAGGCCGCGATTGACGCGCTGAGCGTCGCCGCCATCGAGAGTCTTCGCGCCGATACGCTCTACACGGCAAGCGGCGGGGGCATGGCGCCGGGTACGATCGCCGCGGTCGAGGCGCTGCTCACAGCAATGGCGATGCTCCCGGGCGCACTCTTCTGCAGCGCCACTGACGCCAATGGACCGGGCGATCGCTTCGCAGAGCGCCACCGATCGCTCGCGGAAAAATTCAGCGCGCCGTTCGCGCGGCTTCGGCCTCCAGTCGAAGACGGCGACTGGAATGACGTCCTTCGCGCCCGCTCACAATATCAAGGATCGACGTCATGACGGTCGACACCATGGCCTCTCCCTCGGGCGCCGATCCCCGCGCCTTTGCCCCTCAAATCGAGACGCCGGCTCGACCTCTTCAATCAGGACCCGCATGCCTGGACCGACGATGACCTCGCGGCCGTCCTCCGCGTACTATCCGATGGGGCGGGGCGTCACGCTGGGGACTTGGCGGCGAAGCCTCGCCTTCGACGTGCGGCAAGCGGGAGATTCCATGACGCATGAGGCAACGATACAGCGACGAGCGCGTCAGATGCGAGATGGCCAGCTACAGCGCGTATAGGCGGTCGTCGAGCGGCAGCAGAGGATGCCTCCGGAAGGCGACCGCCGAAACCACCGAGGCCAGCGGCTCCCGTCCAAGAAGCGCCGTGGCAGCGTTGGTCATGCTAAGGTTAGTATGATAGTCTCTCATCAGATAGCAGAATTGAAAAGGAGGGGCGAAGGGGCCCGATGAACGAAGCTGCTCACATTGGGCTCACCGACGCGCCGACAGTCGTCGACGCCGCGATCCGCCGCTCTGCGATCGAACGTGTGCGGGCGCAGAGGATCGTGCTGCCGACGTTTGCGCAACTGTCGTCGCGCGCGCCGATTCCGCAACATATCGCTGCCCGCCTTCCGGACGTTGACCCCGACGCGCCGCATCCGGACAATCTTTGGCGCATCCACTGGCGCAATGCGCCTGATCGGCGCCATGTCGTTTCTGTTCCCGACCATGTCGTCCTGCCGAAGGCGCTAACGGGCGTCGACGCTCCGATCGTCGTGATGATCGGATCCCGCTTTCCAATGATCGGCGCACACAAAGTGCTACCGGCCTATGCGGGCCTGGTCGTCAGGCTCGTGACGGGCGGGTTCGATCCGGCTCGTCAACGCGCGGTCTGGCCCTCGACGGGGAATTATTGCCGTGGCGGCGTCGCCGTCTCCCGCATTCTTGGCTGCGACGGCCTCGCGGTTCTCCCTAAAGGAATGAGTGAGGAGCGCTTCGAGTGGCTTAGCCGCTGGGTGCGCGACCCTTCCCACATTGTGCGCACGGTCGGCACCGAAAGCAACGTCAAGGAAATCTACGATAGATGCCGAGAGTTATCCGCATCGCCGGACAACGTCATCTTCAATCAGTTCTCGGCGTTCTCGAACTATGCAGCTCACTATGTCTGCACGGGCGAAGCCTGTGGCGCTGTCTTCGATCATCTCGCTTTGAGCCGCGCGAACATAAAGCTCGCCGCCTTCGTCTCGGCCACCGGATCTGCCGGAACAATTGCGGCTGGCGATTATCTCAAGGAGCGTTACGGCTCGGCGATCGCCGCGGTCGAAGCCCTCGAGTGTCCGACGATGCTGGAGAATGGCTACGGCGAACACAACATACAGGGCATCGGCGACAAGCATATCCCGCTTATCCATAATGTGATGAACACCGACGCCGTGGTCGCCGTCACCGACCGCGACACTGATCGCCTCAACCTCGCCTTCAACTCGGCGGAAGCCGCGGCCTACTTCGCCTCTCGAAAAGATATCGACGCGTCGAGCGCGGCGGCGTTCAGCGAGATCGGCATTTCGAGCTGGGCCAATGTCCTTGCTTCGATCAAGCTCGCACGGTCGAAAGGCTATGGTCCTAACGACGCGATCTTAACGGTCGCGACGGACAGCGCGCGCCTCTATCGCACCGAGGCCGACGGGGCGCGACACAAGTTTTTTCCTGACGGCTTTGGCGCCAAGGACGTCGCGAGCGTCATCGAGACCTGCCTTACGGGAGCGTCGGACGAGAACGTGCTTGCGCTTGGTCCGTCCGAACGACGCAGGATTTTCAACTTGGGCTACTACACCTGGGTCGAGCAACAAGGGATATCGATGGAGGATTTCAACCGTCGCAAAGACCAGGGCTTTTGGCGCGAGGTCGCCAGCTCGACGCGGGAATGGGACAGCCTCATCACGGAGTTCAACGGTGACGTTGGAATCAACTGATCTCGCGCGACGGCCGCCCGAGGGGGACGGAGCAGCGGGGTACGAAGTGCGACCATACGCGAGGCTGCGTGAAAGTCTCGCGCAACGCGATCGCAGCCTGCGCGAGAAGGTGACATCGTTGCACGACGCGGCGACCCTCGTGCAGGACGGAATGTCTGTCGGCATTGGCGGATCAACGATGTCGCGCACGCCGATCGCGATGATCTGGGAATTGATGCGCCAGCGACGGAAGCGGCTTAGCTGCTCGCGCAGCATCGTTTCGACCGACGGCGACCTCTTGTTCGGTTCTGATATTGCCGACGAAGTCATCACCAGCTGGTTCGCGCAGGGGATTCTTTGGGGCCTGTCCAAGGTCATGCGCCACCATGTCGAGAAAGGCGGCAAGCGATTCCAGGAATGGAGCCATATGGCGATGGGCATGCGCTTCCGCGCCGGCGGCATGGGCGTGCCATTTTTGCCGATCCGCTCGATGCTTGGCTCGGATGTTCTCAAGCAACGCCGGGAATCCAAGGAGTTCGACTGCCCTTTCACTGGCGAGAAGCTGCTGCTCGTCCCGGCGCTCAACCCGGATGTGGCGCTAATCCACGTGCAACGCTGCGATCCTTACGGCAATGCTCAAATTGACGGGCTGCAGTTCATGGACATCGATCTCGCCATGGCGGCTGACCGGGTGATCCTGACGACTGAGCGCATCATCTCGAATGACCAAATCAGGCGCGCGCCGGATCAGACCAAAATCCCCTTCTTCTGCGTTGACGCGATCGTTGAAGTCCCCTTTGGCGCGGCTCCGCACGAATGCTTCGGCGTCTATGAGCCGATGATGCGTCACATGGAGGCTTATGTGGCGAAGGTGAACGCTGAGCCCGTTGAAGGGATGCGCGCCTACCTTGAACGCCATGTCTACGAGCCGAAGACGTGGACGGACTTTTTGTCACTGATTGGTCTGGACGGCCTGCTTGAGGCAGCCAACAGGGGACGCAGCATCTACAATGACTGACAGCCAATGCTGCACGGCCTCCGAAATGCTGGCGATCTTGAGCGCGCGCCAGCTGAAGGACGGACAAGTCGTGTTCGCGGGCGTCGGCGTTCCGCTGCTTGCCGCGACCCTGGCCCAGAGACTGCACTGTCCGGGCCTCACGATCCTGTTCGAGGGCGGGGTCGTCGGCGCGTTCGTGGAGCCGGGGAAGCTCCCTCCTTCGACCAACGACCAGCGCTGCACCAAGCGCGCGAATATGGTGCTCGGCAGCGCGGACGTGTTGCTGTTGTTGCAACGCGGCTATGTAGATGTCGGCTTCATGGGAGGAGCCCAGATCGACCAATACGGCAATCTCAACTCTTCCTTTATCGGCGATCCCGCCGCGCCCAAGACGCGCTTGCCCGGCACCGGGGGCGGAAACGATATCGCGAGCCTCGCCAATATGATCGTGGCGATGAAGCACGAGAAGAGGCGATTCGTCGAGAAGGTCGACTTTATCACGAGCCCGGGGTTCATCCGGGGGCGGAAGACGCGCGCTGAGAGCGGCCTGCCTGCAGGCGGCATGTTCCGCGTGATCACCGAGCTCGCCGTGTTTGGTTTCGACGAAGAAACGCGCCGAATGAAGGTGCTTGCCCTCAACCCGGGCATCGACCGCGCGCAGGTTCAGGACAACACCGGCTTCGAACTCATGTTCGACGAGGCCCTGTCGATGACCGAGCCGCCAACAACCCGCGAGATTGAAACGTTGCGGGTTCTCGATCCCGACCGTCTGTTCACGGCTTGACGAGATCGCGCGCCCCGGAGAAATGCTCATGAATAGTCTCGCCAAGACGTTTGGCGTCGCCGCGCGGAACTTCACCGCCTATCCAGAGATGCCGAGCGCCAAGGCGCTTGTCGAGTATGGCGTCCGGGTCGAAGAGTTAGGGTACGATTCGGTGTGGGTGTGGGATCATATCCTCTTGGGCGTCGAGCCCAATTTCCCGATTGTTGATTCGCTTACCGTTCTGACCGGAATCGCCGCCCGCACGAGCCGTTTGAAAGTCGGAACTGGCGTCCTCGTCCTGCCTCTGCGCAACCCGGTCACGCTCGCCAAGCAGCTGTCGAGCCTGGACCATCTTTCGGAGGGCCGGCTCATCATGGGGCTGGCCTCCGGCTGGTATAAGCGCGAGTTCGACGCAGTCGGCGTTCCGTTCGAGAAGCGCGGCAAACTCATGGACGAGAATCTCGAGATCATGAAGCGACTGTGGGCCGAGCCGAAGGTCGACGGGAAGTATATGAATCACAACATTTCCGGCGCGGTCATGTATCCCAAACCCTTTCAGAAGCCGCGCATGCCGGTGCTGATCGGCGGTTATGTGGAGAAGGTGTTGCAGCGCGCTGCGACCGCAGGCGACGGCTGGCTGACCTATTTCTACCGCCCCGCCGATTTCAAGAAATCCTGGGACAAGATTCGCGGTTTTGCAAAAGAAGCCGGCAAGGATCCCGATTCCTTGCTCAACGCCTCGCAGCTTCCGATCATGGTTGGGCCGTCCAGGGAGGCGGTGCGCGACGAGATGATGGAGTGGCTGAATAAGGAGTGGGACTTCCCCGCGCACAGCGACTGTTCGCGCGAGAGCGCGATCATGGGCACGGTCGACGATTGCGTCGCGCAGTTGCGCGAGCATTTCGCCGTGGGCGTGCAAAAGATCATCTTCGTTCCCTACAAATACCGCCCCGATCAGATCGAGACGATCGCGCGGGAGATCATTCCGCGCTTGAAATTCGCTGTGATCGACGCGGCGGACCAGGAAAGAAAGACGCGCCAATGACCGACGCCAACCATAAAAAAATCCTCGACAAAGTCGACGCAAGCCGCGACCAGGCGATCGGTTTCCTGCAGAAGATGGTCGCCATTCCGAGCGTCACGGGAGACGAGGCGGCGATCCAAAGGTTCGTGTCCGGTTACATGAAGGAGATTGGTCTTAAGGTCGATCTCTGGGAGACCGATTGGGAGGCTCTGAAAAAGCATCCCGGCTACCGGCCCGTTCAGCGCGGATACGAAGGGCGCCCCAACATCGTGGGCGTGCTGAAGGGCACGGGCGGCGGCCGTTCGCTGCTGCTAAACGGCCATACGGATGTTATTCCCGTTGGCGAGGGTTGGAGCGACGATCCGTGGTCGGGACGCATCAAGAATGGGCGCATCTACGGGCGCGGTTCCTGCGACATGAAGAGCGGCGTCGCGAGCCATATCCTGGCCGTGCAATACCTCAAGGAGCTCGGCCTCACTCCCAAAGGCGACGTCATGGTCAATGTCGTCATTGACGAGGAGGTGAGCGGCCACGGCACCCTCGACACCGTCATCCGGGGCTATAAGGCCGACGCCGGCGTCTCCGGCGAGACCAGCGACCTTGCGGTACAGCCCGCTTGCATCGGACGCATCTGGTTCGAGATCGAGATTCAGGGCAAGCCGGCGGGCATCCAGAAGCGGTATGAGGGCGTGAGCGGGATCGATCTCGGCAACAAGATAGCCAAGGCGGTCGCCGATCTGGAAGCCAAGCGGGTCGCGACCGTGACGCATCCGCTTTATCCGAGCGCCATCGATTCGCTGCCCTGCATCGTCGGCAGCTTTCAGGCGGGCGGTTATCCGAGCGCCTTCCCGGCGAATTGCTTGCTCAAAGGCAGCATCGGCACCGTCCCCGGAGAAGACCACGAGGGCGTGAAGCAAAGCCTTGTGGATGAGGTCGCGCGCGCCGCCGCGGCGGATCCCTGGATGAAGGATCATCCGCCGAAGGTGAGGTTCGTCGGATATGACGCCGAGGCCTCCGAGATCCCACGCGACCATCCAATTGTCGATGTCGTGTCGCGCGCCTATACCGAGATTACCAGCAAGGCTCCTGTGATCAGCGGGCGGCAGGGGGCGGCGGACACCCGCTTTCTCAACCTGTACGGCGATACGCCGACGGTCATTTTCGGACCCGGTTCGACGGCCATCATGCACGCCGACGACGAATATGTCTCGATTGACGACTACGTTACGTCGATCAAGGTGATGGCGCTCGCCATTTACGACTGGTGCAACGCCGAGCCGCTCCGCCGAAGTGCTTGAAAGGGATCGCCGTGACGAGTGGAATGACGCTCTCGTCCGGCAGTGAAGCACGCTCTGTGACTTAGTCGGGCGTTGCGGCTCAGGAAGGCCAGGCGATGAGCGATCAGGGTGTCGGCGCCTCGGTTAAGCGTAAGGAAGACGACCGGTTCTTACGCGGGCGAGGCCAGTTCGTCGGCGATATTCGCCTCGTGGGCATGAAAGACGTCGCCTTCGTCCGCTCCCCGCTCGCCCACGCAAAGCTGCGCGCCGTCCACATTCCCGAGGCGCATCGCGGCAGGGCCTTCGCCGCTATGGACCTCGTTGGCGTCAAGCCGATCGTCGCGGTGTCTGGACTCCCGGGGTTCAAGGCGTCGGAGCAGCCGGTCCTTGCGGACAAAAAGGTGCGGCAGGTCGGCGAACTCATCGCGATGTGCGTGGGCCGCACCCGGGCGGAGGCCGAGGATATCGCCGCAAGCATCGAGGTCGATCTCGAGGAGCTGCCGGCCGTGCACGATATGCTGGCGGCGCGCTTGCCGAACGCGCCCCTCCTGCATGAGCACTGGGGCGACAACACGTTCCTCGAAACGTTCGTCGACATCAATTTCGAAGCAGCGCTTGATGCGCCGATCAAAGTCACGCGGGAGATCTCGACCGCGCGCCAATGTATGGCTCCCATGGAGGGTCGCGGCGCCGTCGCTTATTGGGACAGCCGCATGAACCAGCTGGTCTTGTACACCGGCACTCAGATGCCGCATATCGTGCGCACCGGGCTCGTGGAATGTTTGGGGCTGATGCAAACCCAGGTCCGCATCGTTTCGCCGGATGTGGGCGGCGGCTTTGGCTACAAAGGCATTCTTCTGCCTGAGGATGTCTGTCTCGGCTGGCTCGCCATGCGCTGCGGCCATCCCGTCCGGTGGCTCGAGGACCGGCACGAGCATCTGACGGCCGGCGCGAATTGCCGGGAGCATCATTACCGCATCACCCTCTATGCCGACCGCGATGGAACGCTGCGCGGCGTCGATTGTGAAGCGACCGTCGATTCGGGCGCTTATTCTTCGTATCCGTTCTCGGCCTGCCTCGAGGCGGCGCAGGTCGCGAGCATTCTGCCTGGCCCGTACGATTTCCCCTCCTATCGTTGCCGCACCTGGTCGGCTGCGACCAACAAATGCCCGATCCTTCCCTATCGGGGAGTGGCGCGGACGGGCGTCTGCTATGCGCTCGAACTCATGCTTGATCTCGTGGCGCGCGAGGCCGGGCTCGAGCCCTTCGAGGTGCGGATGAAGAACCTCGTCCGGCCCGAGCAGATGCCGTTCGACAACATCACGAAAAAGCATTTCGACAGCGGCGACTATCCCGAGGCGCTGCGTCGCGCCTTGGACGCGGCCGGCCTCGAGGGCGTCCGCGAGCGCCAGAAGCGCGGCGAGCCGGACGGGCGCCTCATCGGCGTTGGCCTTGCGGTCTATTGCGAGCAAGGCGCGCATGGCACCTCAGTCTATGCCGGCTGGGGGATTCCGATGGTGCCGGGATATGAACAGGCGACGGCGCGCATGACGCCGGACGGAGGGCTTGAGCTCAGGGTCGGCGTCCACTCGCATGGGCAAAGCATGGAGACGACCCTGCCTCAGGTGGCGCACGAGATCCTGGGCATCGAGGTTGCTAAGATCAAGCTTGTCCACGGCGATACGGAATACACGCCCTATTCGACTGGCAGCTGGGGTTCGCGCGGCGCTGTGATGGCGGGCGGCGCAGTGGCGACAGCGTCGCGCGAGGTGGCGCGACTTGCGAAAGCAATCGGCGCGCATCTCTTGCAGACGGACGCTGAATCGGTCGAGCTGCGCGGCGGCGCGGTCCATGGACAATCCGGCAGCGTCACACTCGCGCAGATCGCTCACACCTGGTATCGACGCCCGCAAGACCTTCCGACCTCTGTCGATCCGCGAGGGCTTGAGGCGACGATCGGTTATAAGCCGGGGCGCGACTCGGGCACGTTTAGCTACGCCGCGCATGTCGCGACCGTCGCGGTCGATCCTGAGACCGGGGACATTGAGATTCTCGATTACGTCATCGTCGAAGACGGCGGCAAGCTCATCAATCCGATGGTCGTCGACGGCCAAATCTATGGCGGGTTCGCTCAAGGAATTGGCACTGCGCTTTACGAAGAGATGAACTTCGACCCTTCAGGCCAACCGCTGGCGTCGACCTTCGCCGATTATCTCTTGCCCGGTCCAACCGAGGTGCCTGCCCCTCGCGTCCGCCACATGGAGACGTTTGCCCCCTACACGGAGTTTGGCGTGAAGGGGCTCGGCGAAGGCGGCGCCATTGCGCCGCCGGCCGCGATCGGCAACGCGATCAACGACGCCTTGCGGCCTCTCGGCGCTGAAGTCTTTCATTCGCCGACGACGCCGCGCCGCGTGCTCGAGGCGATTGCCGCTGCACGGCGTGAGCGCGCGTCAGTTGTTTCCGAGGAACTGGAGGGGTGAAGCCGGTCAATTTCGACTATGCTCGTCCGAAAGACGTCGAGGCTTCGTTGTCGCTGCTCGCTGACGACGATCGTTCCGTCAAGGTCGTGGCCGGCAGTCAATCTCTCGGGCCGATGCTTAATATGCGGCTGGTCCAGCCCGATCTTCTCGTTGATGTGACCGGCATCGATGAGCTTCGGCAAGCCGAAGAAGACGCCGAGGGGGTCGTGATCGGCGCCTGCATCACCCACGCTGACATCGAGGACGGCCGGGTCCCGGATGTGACCGGGGGCGCGCTGCCCGGCGTCGCCCACGGCATCGCCTACCGCGCCGTGCGCAATCGCGGAACGATCGGCGGCAGTCTCACCCACGCGGATCCGTCGGCGGACTGGATTTCCATGCTCGCCGCGCTTGGCGCGTCGGTCACGCTGCGCGGCCCGAGAGGCGCGCGCACGATCCCCGTCGAGGATTACATGCTCGGCGCGCTTGAGGCCGATCTCCGGCACGGCGAATTGCTCGTTTCCGTCAAGACGCCGCGGCTCGGCCGGTCAGGCCGATGGGGCTATTACAAAATCTGCCGCAAGACTGGCGAATTCGCCCATGCGATTGGAGCTTTCGTCGTGGACCCGGCTCGTGACGTCTGCCGCGCGGTGATCGGCGCGACCGAGACGCGGCCCATCGTCATCGCCGACGCCCGTTCCATTGTCGCCGACGGCGCGCCCGAGCGCTTCAATAGCCAGGCGGCTGATGAATTGGCGACTTCCGCCGGCATGAATGATCCGCTGGAGCGCCAGACGCATATCGTCGCGCTGAGGCGCGCCGTGGAACGGGCGACTGGGCGATGAGCAAGGTCAGCTTGATCGTCAACGGCGGCGCGCTGACCGCTGAGGTGGAGCCGCGCACGCATCTCGCGGACCTGTTGCGCGAGACTCACAACCTTACCGGCACTCATATCGGTTGCGAGCACGGCGTCTGCGGCGCCTGCACGCTGCTTGTGGACGGCGCGCCGATACGCTCTTGCATCACCTTTGCGATCGCCTGCGAAAACGCCGATGTCACCACCATCGAAGGGCTCGACGAGGACGAAATCGCGCGCGCGCTCAGGGCGGCGTTCACGGCTCACCATGCGCTTCAATGCGGCTATTGCACCCCCGGCATGATTGTTTCCGCGCGCGATGTCGTCCTGCGGATGGAGCGGCCGACGGAACACGAGATCCGCATCGCCATGAGCGGCAATTTATGCCGATGCACGGGTTATGTCGGCATCGTGCGCGCCATCCAGAGCGTAGTCGCCGACCGTCGCGCGCGCAGCGTTGCGGCGGTTCCAGGAGGAAATCGCGACCGGTTGGGACCGGCCGGTTCAGGGCGCGCCGGTGAAGCGCATCGGACTCCTGTCATAGCTGCTTTCGCTGCCCCTCGCGCCGTCCCGCGCGCGGCTGCACACGCGGCCGCGAGTCTCGGGAGCGACTGGAAGCCGCTGGTGGAGTTCCGGCAAAGCTTCGTCATCGCGCATCCAGTCGAGGAGGTGTGGGCCTTCTTCGGCCGAGTCGACGACGTAGCGGCCTGCCTTCCCGGCGCGTCGCTCGACGGCGGCGAGAGGGACGGCAGGGTCGATGGCAAGATGAGGGTGAAGGCCGGTCCGATCTCCGCCGAGTTCGGCGGCGTCGCCCAGATCACCCGCGACGAGACGATGCGTCGCGGCGTGATCGTAGGTTCGGGCCGCGACGCGCGCAGCAATTCCGCGACGCGCGGCACGATCACTTACTCCGTCAAGCCGGATGAGGGCGGCGGCGGCTCCCGCATCGATGTTGATGTCGGCTACACGCTGACGGGAGTGCTGGCGCAATTCAGCCGCACGAGCTTAGCGCAAGATCTGGCGAGCCGCTTGACGGCCGCCTTCGCGCAAAACCTCGAGGCGCGTCTTTCTTCCGGGAATATCGGCTCGGCGCCGCCCGTGGTCCGCGAACTCGACGCTGGGTCGCTGGTCGCTGGGTTGCTGTTCGGCAAGGCAAGGCGCTTCTTTGCTAGACTCTTCGGGCGCGCTTGACCTGCCCGCGCGGCGCCATCGTCCGGGTTGTCAGCGGTCGCGAATTGGAATGGTTGTCCTGACTGTCATAGGAAAGCCGATGGGGAAATTTTCCACGATCTACAACCGCAGCCGCGTGCCGCTTTATCTTCAAGTCGCCTCGGTGATGCGTCAGCGCATCAATTCCGGGCGCTGGGCGGAAGGCGAGAAAATCTCGACGATCGAGGAGCTCGAAGAGGAATTTGGCGTGGCGCGAGTGACGGTTCGCCAGGCGATCGAACTCTTGCGCGCCGAGGACCTGCTGCAAGCCCACCAGGGCAGAGGCACTTTCGTCTCCGGCAGACCGCCGAACAATCGCTGGCTCAACCTGGCGACGGACTTCGATTCGTTGGTCGAGTCCATCCGCAACAACGTGCTCAAGCGCGTGTTCGTCCAGCGGGACGCCGAGCCGCCGGCGCTCGCACCGGGCGAAGGCGCTCCCGCAGAGACCTATACGTTCCTAAGGAGCGTTCAATTCAACAGCGGCAGGCCGTTTTCGGTCGTCAACCTGCATCTCGATCAGAGGCTGTTTTTGCGGGATAGTAAGCGCTTCATACGTTCAGCCGCGCTGGCGAAGATCGTCGAGATGGAGGACGTCACGATCACGCACGCCTATCAAACATTCACGATCGGCGTCGCCGATCCGGAAACCGCTGATCTGCTCGAAATCGGGCTCGGCGAGCCCACCGCGGACTGCCACCTCACCGTCATCGACGATCATGGCGTCGCGATCTATGTCGCTGACATCCACTACCTCAAGAATTGCTTCGTCCTGCGCAATGACCTGCTGACGCGCCGCTTCGAGCCTCGATAGTGGGAGGCGGCCGGAGAGGTCGCCCGCCTTCGCGGAGGCCGGTCGAACCCCGGTGGCGACCCGAGCCGGACCCTGTCGTGAGGGCGCCGTTTGCTATTGATCCGCCGGATAAAGTGGATGATAGTGGTACTAAGGATAGAATGATAGTGTGATGTTGTGGGAACGCCGGGATTTTGGTCGCCGCTCGGAAGTCGGCGATTCGCGAGGTCGGCCGCGTTTGATGCTCGATGCGGGTCTGCGCGTGCGCTAGCCAACCCGACTGATGAGCGGAGCGCTCGCATCGGAAGCGGCAAGGTTCTTGCGTGTTCGAGCGCGGTCCGGGATGAGGCGTAAAACAAGCGAAGGGAGAGGGTGATGCAACGGAATTTTCTTAAAGCGATGCTCTGTGCGGCTGGGACTCTCGCTTTGGCGAGCTCGGCGCTCGCTGCCGAGGCTGTCAAGATCGGCGTCACGCAGCCGCTCACCGGCGCTTTCGCCGCCGACGGCAACTATGTCGCGCAGGGCGCCAAGCTCGCCGCAGAAGCGATCAACAAGGCAGGCGGGGTGGACGGCAAGCAGATTCAGCTGATCATCGAGGACAACAAGTCGAACCCGACCGAGGCCGCCGCCACCGCAGAGCGCTTGATCGTGGAGGACAAGGTTCCGGTCATGATGGGCGCCTGGGGTTCGTCGCTCACTCTCGCCGTCATGCCCAAGCTCGAAGAATACAAGGTGCCGATGGTGGTGGAGACGTCCTCGTCGGGCAAGATCACCACCTCCGGCAATCCCTACATCTTCCGCATCAGCCCTACTTCGGAGATGGAGGCGAAGGCCTTCGCCCCGCTGGTCAAGACCATGGGCATCAAGAAGGCGGATTTCCTCGCCACCAACGACGATTTCGGCAAGGGCTCCATGCAGGAGTTCACCAAGATGCTGAAGGCGCAGGGCGTCACGATCGGCGCCTCGGAGACCATGGGCGAAGATGCGACCGACCTTTCGGCGCAACTCGCCAAGATCAAGGCCTCTGGTGGAGACACGATCTTCGTCACCACAGACGTCAAGCAGCTCACCTTGATCCTCAAGCAGGCCAAGGACCAGCAGGTGACGGCCCGCATCATCACGACAGGCGGCTCGGTGTCGCCCGACCAGCTGATCGAGCAGGCGGGCGACGCGGCCAACGGCTCCTATCATCTCGTCTTCTTCACCCCCTGGTTCCCGGACGCGGTGAAGAATCCCGAGGCGGCCAAGGTGTTCATGGACGCGTGGAAGGGGGCCAAATTGGATGTCGGCGGCCTGACCGAAGGCTTCCGTGGATGGGACGGGATCCACACCATCGCCGCGGCGATCAAGGACGCCGGCGGCAAGACGGACTCCGCGTCGATCACCAAGGCGCTGTGGGGCGTCCATGTGAAGGGCGTCAATGGCGACATCGCCTTCATCAAGCAGGGACCCGCCGGCAGGGAGAGCGGCCAGAGCGTGCCGAGCGTCTATCTGGTGAAGATTGACGGCGGCAAGGTCGTCAAGGAATAGAGGCTTCGCACGAGCTTTAGAACCGCGCTCGCCGCCGTGGCCGGACCAAGGCCTCGCGCGAAATCCGCTGACAGTTCCGAGTGACCCGGGCGTGGAGGAATTTTTCCAGCATTGCGTGAACGCCTTCATGCTCGGCGGCATCTACGCTCTGCTGGGCATTGGGCTTACCCTCATCTTCGGCATCATGCGGGTGGTGAACTTCACCCATGGCGAGCTCTATAGCTTCGGCGCCTATATGATGTTCGCCCTGGTGATGCTGTTGCATGTCAATTTCTTCCTGGCGTTGCCGCTCGCGATGGCGCTGGGCGTCGCGCTTGGCGCGGCGATCGAGTTCACCCTACTGCGCAAGCTGCGCGGAGCGGATATCGACACGACGATGCTGGTGATGATCGGCGCCTGGATCGCCATGCAGAACCTCGAGCAGTTTGCATGGTCGGGCGTCGCCAAGTCGGTCAAGACTCCCTTTCCGGCCACCCCCCTTGTGCTCGGCGGGCTTTCGGTCGCGTGGAGCCGGCTGTTCGTGTTCGCGGTCGCGATCGTCCTGATTGGCGGAACCTACACGCTCGTCGACCGCACACGGCTTGGCCGCGCGATGCGCGCAACCTTTCAGGACAGCGACGCCGCGAAGCTGATGGGCGTCGACATCGACAGGGTCTATCTGTCGACTTTCGCGCTCGGCTCAGGGCTCGCCGCGGCTGCCGGCGCGCTGCTGGGTCCGATCTTCGTCGTCTCGCCGGGCATGGGCGATCTCGCCGCGCTCAAGGCCTTCGCGGTCGTCATCCTTGGCGGGCTCGGCAGCATCGCCGGCGCCACCATCGGCGGCTTCCTTCTTGCGTTCATCGAGGAGATGGGCGCGGGCTACGTGTCGTCGGGCTATCGCGACGCCATGGGCTTCCTGCTCATCATTCTGGTCCTCGTCGTCCGCCCAACCGGACTGTTCAGCCGCAAGGAGCGGATCGGATGAGGCGCGCAGCGACCGCGGCGCTTCTCGCCTTTTTCATCTCGATTCCGCTTTGGGTCGCCAACCTGTACGTGTTGCACGTACTGATCGTCACCGGCATCTTCACGATCGCGGCGATGAGCCTCAATCTGCTGCTCGGCTATACCGGGCAGCTCAGCCTCGGTCACGTCGCCTTCTTCGGCATCGGCGCCTATGTGTCGTCGCTGGCGTCGCTCGGCTTCTCGGTCCACCTCGCCCCCGACTGGCTGGTGACGCTCGGCCCGCAACCCGTTTGGCTCGCGATGCTCTGGGCGATCGCGATCTCCGGCTTTTGCGGCTGGGCGATCGGCCGCATCTCCTTCAAGGTGCGCGGGGCCTATTTCGTGATCGTCACCATCAGCTTCGCGGAGGTGGTGAGGCTGGTCGCGCTGAACTGGGATGAACTGACCAACGGCCCAATGGCGCTCAACAATATCCCGCCGCTCACCGTATCGATTCCGGGGCTGATTGAGTTCTCCTTCATCGGCAAGGTCGCCAACTACTATCTCGTCCTCGCGGCCGCGATCGTCGCTTATGTCGTCATCGCGCGGCTCGTCCATTCCCAGGCCGGTCGGGCGATGATTGCGCTCAAAGAGAACGAGCCGCTCGCCATGTCGGTCGGGATCGAGGTCACGCGCTATCTTGTGCTTTCGGCGGTGGTGTCGGCGGCGATCGCGGGAATGGCGGGCGCGCTCTACGCGCAATACATCCAGATCGTCGATCCCAACATATTCCTGTTCATCTATACCGTGACGATGGTGATCATGGTCGTGGTGGGAGGCAAGGGCACGCTTGCCGGCCCTATCGTCGGCGGCTTGATTTTCGGGCTCTTGCCGGAGGGATTGCGCTCATTGCAGATCCAGCCCGAGTTGCAGTGGGTCGCTTATGGCGTGATGATGATCCTGATCGTCTCAATCGTGCCGAGGGGCATTGTCCCGGCGCTCGCCCACGTATGGAACGATCGTGTCCGCGCGAAGGCCGGACCGGCTGAAGCGTCGGAGGCCGGCGCGAGGCAGGCCGCGCAATGAACGGAAATTCGGCCGCGGCGCTTTCGGTCGATCGACTGTCGATCCGCTTTGGAGGGGTGACCGCCGTTGAGAGCATGACCTTCGAGGTCAAGGAAGGGGAGGTGCTCTCGCTTATTGGTCCGAACGGCGCCGGCAAGACTTCAGCCTTCAACGCCATCACCGGCTATCTGCCGGCCGCCGCGGGCGAGGTCGTCTATCGCGGCACGCGGCTCAACGGCCTCAAGCCGAGCCGCATCGCGGCGCTCGGCGTCGTGCGCACCTTCCAGAAGACCAGCGTGTTCGCCGGATGCTCGGTGCTCGACAACATTCGTATCGGCCTGCATTTGCAGTCGCGGCAGCATCCGCTCGCCATCATCCTCGGCTGGCCGTCGGTCGCGCGCGAGGAAAGGCGGCTTTTCGAGAAGGCGCGAGAGGTGTTGCAATTCGTCGGCATTGAATCGCGCAGGGACGATGTCGCCTCCTCCCTCGCCTACGGCGAGCTCAGGCTGCTCGAGGTGGCGGTGGCCCTTGCCGCCCAGCCGACGCTGCTTCTGCTGGACGAGCCGGTCGCGGGCATGAACTCGACCGAGACCACGGACTTCATGAAGATGCTAGGTCGCATCCGGGCCCTCGGGGTCACTGTTCTCCTTGTCGAGCACGACATGAAGATGGTGATGCGCGCCTCGGATCGCGTCGTGTGTCTCAATCAGGGCCGGATCATCGCGGATGGCCCCCCGGCGGAAATCCAACGCCATCCGGACGTCATCCGCGCCTATCTCGGCGAAAGGCACGCTCGTGCTGAAGGTTGAGGCTCTGACCTGCCGCTACGGCAAGATCACAGCGGTCAGCGAACTTTCGCTCGAAGTTCATCGGGGCGAGCTGGTGTCGTTGATCGGCGCCAACGGCGCCGGCAAGACCACGACGCTCAAGGCGATCTCCGGGCTCGTCGCGCCGGCAGGCGGCCGTCTCCTCTTCGAAGGCGAGGATATTACCGGCGCTTCGGCTAAGCGCGTACTCCAGCTCGGCGTCGCTCACTGTCCGGAAGGTCGGCGGGTCTTCCCCTACATGACCGTCGCCGAGAATCTGCAAATGGGCTGCCATCTGCGACGCGATGCGGACGGGGTGGCGGCCGACATGGACAAGTTCTTCGAGCGCTTCCCGATCCTCTATCAGCGCCGAGCTCAAATGGCTGGCACGCTCTCAGGCGGCGAGCAGCAGATGCTGGCGATTGCCCGAGCGCTCATGTCGCGCCCAAAGCTCGTCATGTTCGACGAGCCCTCGCTCGGACTCGCACCGAATATCGTCGATCGCGTCTTTGATGTGATCAAAGGCGTCCAGGCTGCGGGCGCCACCATCATCATGGTCGAGCAGAACGCATTCGCCGCGCTGGAGCTGTCGGACAGATCCTATGTGATTGAACAGGGGCGTCTGACGCTGACCGGAACGGGCAAGGAATTGCTCGGAAATCCGCAGGTGAAGGCTGCCTATCTCGGCGCGTGATTCCGCTAAGCTTCGACCCGGCGGCTCGCATCAACTCCGCCGTCAAGGCTGTCAAGATGCAGCTTATTGTGAGAAACTCGCGTTTCGCGCCAGCTCTGGACATCTTATACCAAGGGTCATAGCGGCTGACCGACGTGGGCCCAGTTGCGCATTCCGATCGAGGTGATCGTTTCGGGTTGAGCGATGAGCTTTCGCCAAGCGGCCTAGGCGGCGTCGACGATGGCGTCGTAGTTTTCGAAAACAGTGTTTGAGAGCCAGTTCTGGCGCAGATACTGCCAGACGTTCTCGACCGGGTTCAGTTCCGGGGCGCGCGAAGGCAGGAAGATCGGGGTGATGTTTTTGGGCATGTCGAGCTTGCTTGTGGTGTGCCATCCGGCCCGGTCGAGGATGAGAACGGCGTGGGCGCCCTCGGCGACGTTGCGCGCGATTTCGTCGAGGTGGAGTTGCATCGTGTCGGCGTCGGCGTAAGGCAGCGCGAGGGCCGCCCCGGCGCCGCGGGCCGGGCAGATCGCGCCGAACAGATAGGCGTTGTCGTAGCGCTGGTCGGCGGGCTGGCGAGGCCGTGTTCCGTGCCTGGCCCATTGGCGAACCTGGCCGTTCTTCTGGCCGATGCGGGCCTCGTCCGCAAACCAGATTCGTCTCCGGCAGGCCTTCGAGATGGGCCTTCAGCGCGCGCGGAGAGTTTTATGGAATGGCCCGCCCCTCCTTCCGGCGTCGTAGGCTCGCCGGCGAATCAGGAGGAGGAAGGGATGGATATCTCTGTGCTTGGCGTCGACCTCGGCAAGAACGTCTGCAGCGTGGTCGGACTGGATGCGTCCGGCGGGGTTGTGAGACGCCTGGCCGAGCGCCAAGCGAGGAGCGCTCCCTTAGTCGCCTCGTTTGAGGGTTGGATCCGCGCCGAGCGCGCCAAACTCTCCCGCCACTACGGCGTCACCAAAGCTCTCGATTACATGCTCACGCGCTGGCCGGCCTTCACCCGCTTCCTCGAGGACGGCCGCATCTGCCTCACGAACAACGCGGCGGAACGAGCGCTGCGCGGCC
>Ga0335075_10005693_pt1 | contig 19287 bp, 11 predicted proteins | sample Lox_Sample_24_FD_206723 | JGI IMG/M metagenome (GOLD analysis project Ga0335075, IMG submission 206723) | Soil microbial communities from Loxahatchee National Wildlife Refuge, Florida, United States - Lox_Sample_2.4 | ecosystem: Environmental > Terrestrial > Soil > Wetlands | place: USA...
GGCGGCGGGCCGCTTCCCGAAGGGGCGGAAGAATCGGTACGGCGGCTCGTGGAAAGCGTTCGCCGGATCGGTGTCCCTGCCGAACTCGCCAAGAAGGAGATTGGGATTTCGCTGGCGCTACGAATGTTTGGCGCCCTCGAGAAACCAGACCCGGTGCAGTTCGAGCGGGCGCTGGCCGCGGTGAATGCGCTGAAAGTCGAAATCGGCCGGTAGCGGGTAATTCACGACACGTAGCCCACGAAAAACCTGTCGGCTGGGTGAGGCAGGTTTCTGGGGCAGGTTTCTGGGGCAGGCGAACTATTAAGGCAGCACCAGGTCTTCGCAGTCGGCGACGGGTTGCGAGTGAAGCCGGCCGGCAGCGAGCAGGTACAGCCTTGGCCGCCAGATCAATTCCGCTTTGGGCGATGGCCGGAAGAGGTGGTGAACCCAAAATCCGTGGACCAGCGCGTCGGCGATTCCTTGCAGCGTCGTAGGGCAGCGAATCTCGTAGACGGGGCAGAGCGTCACCGTTTTTTCGCCACAGCGGGCGACGGGGACGTCCTCGCGTTGAAAGTTCACCGCGTGCGTGTGACCGGTCAGAATTGCCGGCACGCGATACTTTGCCGCGATTTCACGAAGCTGCTGCACCGAGCCGGCCGTCAGCGGCGAGGCCTTGAGGATTCCCGATTGCGGCTTTTTCGTGAACGCGTGGTGGCAAATGATGGCCCGCACGACGGTCACGCCGCGGGAAGCCGGCCGACGGTTGCTGGTGCGCAGCGCGTCCTCGAGTTGGGCGAACTCGGCCGGGGCAATTTCGCCGGCAGCGCGCCGGTTGGCGGTTTGGCCCGCCAGGCCCGAGTTGGAATCGACGCCGAACAGTTCCAGTTGGATGGATCCGTAGGCGCTGGTCCAAGGCTGCGGCAGATTATCCCACACGGTTCGCGTGACGTTTGCACCGAAAATCTGGGGATTCCAGGCGGGGGGCGGATTCTTGGTCCCGGAGCGCCAGATGCTCTGTTCGTCCCAGCCGTCGAAGTGGTCGTGATTGCCGGGGACTTCGACATACCGGCGCCTGGGTATCCCGAGCGTCGGCCGAAGCGGGCGCCCCAGCGGATCGAGCGCGGGCACGGTTTCGATGAAGTCCTTGGCAACGGCGAACTCCGCCGGGGCGCCGACGCGCGTCAGATCGCCGCTAATGATCCAACGTAAGTCGGAGGTCGGCACGCGGTAATGTTTGGCGATCGAGCGAATCCGCGTGACCAGCAATCGACACAGTTGCGGATCGTGTCCGCGGAGGCCCTTCGCTCCGGTGAGAACGGAGCACTCCAGTTGGTCGCTCATGTGCAGGTCGGAGATCTGCACCAAAACGAGGCTATCGCCTGGGATATTCGCTGGCACAACATTCCTCCTCGAAGCAACGTTGGCGTGGAACGGTCGGTCGATTCCGCGCCAGGTATCGATAGCCAATACGAGGAGGACCGTCGAGCAGCAGAAAAATTAAAGTGCGTCTTTTTGTCACCCCCCACGGGAGGGCGTTCGCCGGCCCGCGCTTTCAGACGGTTGCGAAGCACCAGGACAGCGACGACATCACCCATGGTTGCTCCCTTCTAATTCGGCGGCGTTTTGCCATTCGAGCCGGGCGGGTCGGGATCGGGAACGGCCAGCTCCTTGCGCAGGCGGGCGAGTTCGGCGAGCAGTTCTTCTTGCGTCTGGCGATAGTCGGCCTGGCCCCAGACGCTGCGCAATTCCAACGGATCGGTCTGGCGGTCGAACAGTTCCCAGTAGGGCTCTTTGCCGGTGTAGAAGCGGACGAGCTTGAAGCGGTCGGTCACCACGCCGTAGTGGGGCCGCACGCCGTGCGTCGGCCATTCGTAGTAGTGGTAATAAAAACTCTTCCGCCAATCGGCGGGCGTTTGGCCGCGCAGCACGGGGCCAAAATCGTGCCCTTGCATCTCGCCGGGAACCGGCTGGCCGGCAGCGGCCAACAGGGTCGGGGCGAAATCGAGATTGCTGACCATGGCGCTCGAAGTTTTGCCCGGCTCGGTCACGCCTGGCCAGCGGACCACGAGCGGCGTGCGCAGCGACTCGTCGAAGATCCAGCGTTTGTCGAACCAACCGTGCTCGCCGAGATAGAAACCCTGGTCGGAGGTGTAGACGACGATGGTATTGTCGGCCAGTTTCGCTTCATCGAGCGCGGCCAAGAGCCGGCCCACGCTGTCGTCGACCGCCCGGACGCAGGCCAGATAGTCGTGCAGATAGCGGTTGTAGCGCCAGCGGAGTAGTTCGTTTCCGGTTAGTTTGGCCTCGCGAAACTTCGCGTTGCGGGGTTCGTAATAGGCATCCCAGGTTTTGCGCTCCTCGGCAGTTAGCCGCTTCGGCGTTTGGAGCTTGAGATCGCCTTCGTTCATGTCGCGCGAGATCATCATCTTCTGTTCGTGCTCGGCCGGACCGCGCCCGGCAAAATCGTCGGCCAGCGTCGGCGGCTCGGGATACTGGCGGTCGTGGTCGTGGCCCAGCAGGCGCAAGGGGGGCTCCCACTGGCGATGCGGCGCCTTGTGCTGCACCATCAGGAAGAATGGCCGCTTGGGATCGCGCTTGTTGAGCCATTCCAAACTACGCTCGGTGATGACGTCGGTGACGTAGCCCTGTTCTTTGATCTGCTTGCCGTCGACGATCATTTCGGGGTGATAGTATTCGCCTTGGCCGGGCAGAATCTGCCAGTGGTCGAAACCAGTGGGTTCGCTGACCAGGTGCCACTTGCCGATGATGGCGGTTTGATAGCCGGCCGCCTGCAGCAGCTTGGGCAGCGTGGTTTGGCTGCCGTCGAAGCGGGAGTTTTCGTTGTTGAAAAAGCCGTTGCGGTGTGAGTAGAGGCCCGTCAGCACCGTGGCCCGGCTCGGCCCGCAAATCGAATTCGGAACCAGGCAGCGGTCGAACCGCATTCCCTCGCGGGCGATGCGGTCGATGGCGGGCGTTTCGATCAATTTCCGCGCGTCGCCATAGGCGCTGATGGCCTGATAGGCGTGGTCGTCGGAAAAGATGAACAGGATATTGGGCGGTCCGGCCAGGGCGGCTTGGGCCAAGAAGAGCAACGCGGCGAGAGAGGCGGCGAGCAAGCGGGGCATGGTTCGCGTCCTGTATTCTAAATGTCGCGTGGACAAGGGCGGCTGCGATGCACCGCTAACTGCAAAGTCGCAACTTTAAGACAATTCTTTTTGTACCGCCGCGAAGATTTCGTACATCGCGTCGAGATAATCTTGTGCTTCTTCCAGCGGCATCACCAGCGGCGGGCTGACGCGGATGACTTTCGTGGCCAGCGGGCCGAGCAGATGGATCGCCCGGCCTTTCGCGTCGCCGCGATAACAGGCGGCCACGCAGGCCGTGGCCACTTCGGCGGCCGAACGTTCGCCAAGCTGCGCGCATTCGACCCCCCACACCACTCCCTCGCCGCGAACGTGCGCCACCACGTCGAGCTCTTCCAGCCGGCAGAGGCCGCGCTCCAGCACCTTGGCCAGACGGCCGGCGTGTTCCATCACGGCCCCCGATTCGAACTCGTCGATCGTGGCCAGCACGGCGGCGCAGCCCAGCGGGTGGCCGCTCCAGGTGTCCGATACTTCGCCGTAGCGGAGACCCGCGAACACCTCGGCCCGGCCGACCGCGGCATCGACCGGGATGCCGTTACCCAGTCCCTTGCCCAGCACGACGACGTCGGGCTCCAGCCCATAGTGCGAAAAGGCGAACAGGTCGCCGGTGCGGCCAAAATTGGCCTGCACTTCGTCGAGGATGAAGACGATGTCGTGTTCCCTGCAAAACCGCTCCAAGAGTTGCAGATATCCGGGCTGCGGATGATACGAGCCCGCTCCGCCCAAGTAGGGCTCGGTCACCAGCGCGCACAGCCGGTCGCCATATTCGCGCCACAAGGCCGATAGCTCGGCGGCGTAGGGTTCCAAGTCGATCGGGCCGCGGCGCGTGGCCACGTCGATGCACTCCGCGCGGGGAAAGCTGATGAAGTGGACGCGCGGATCGCGTTCCGGATCGGTTTCGCTGCCGGTGACGGCGCAGGCCAAACCCTTCTTGCCGTGAAAGCCGAAGCGGGTGGCCAGAATCTGGTCGCTGCCCGGCCGGCGGCTTTGGGCGGCCCAGAGGGCTTTTTGAATCGCTTCGCTGCCGCTGGCTCCCCACACGACTTGTTCCATCCGCGCTCCGCCCGCCTGGCGTCGCAGCAGGGCCACGAGCCGCTCGGCGGCCGTGACTTCGAGCTCGGTGAGGGCGTTGTAGGCGGTGAGGGGTTGGGCCGAAAAAAATCCGTCTCCTTGCGGAATGTTGCCCAGACTCATATAGCCGAGCACGCGGCGCCACCAGGCCGCGGGATTGTGCCCGAGGTTCGACACCAACACGCCGGAGGTGAAATCGGCCAGCTTGCGCCCTTCGGGCGTCCAGTGATAACTTCCCTCGCTGCGGGCAATGGCCACCAGGCTGGGAGTGAACGTGCGCAGGGCGGCGGGCTCGACCGCCGCGGCGCGGCGGCGCAATTCGTTCGAGGCCGTTTCGCCGGCATGCTCGATTGGCGAAGGTTTCGCCGATGCCGGTTTCGTGGCGCTTGGCTCGGCGGGCTGGGGACGCGTGGTGGGGCTGGACATGTTCGTTTCCGCGATGGATGGGGTTAGACGCGGGGGGCGTAGAGCACTTCGGCCACGCTGGTGCCGGGCGAACGCAGGACGAGGCCGCCGTCCGCGCCGTTCACTTCGACAAACGTGTTCGGCACGCCCGCGGCATGCTTGGCCAGAATGGCTTCCATGGCTTGCACGGCGGCCACGGTCTGCCGATCGGCACTCAAGTCGTTATAGGCCGTGGCAGCGGCGGCTGCCAGCCGCTCGGGGCGCTCGCCGGCCGGCCCGCCGAATTCGACCGTGGCCACTTCGCGGGCGAACCGCTCCAGCACCTCGATGCCGTAGCCGCGCTGCGAGCGTTCGTTCCAGGGTTCGAGAAACGTGCCGTTGTAGTGATTGTTGAGCGTGATCTTGCGGGCGAGCGGCGTTTCGCCGGCGATCGTACACTCGACTCCCCGCTTGCGGCTGTGCCCGTTCCACACTCCGTTGTCGAAGCGGAACTGCACTTCCTGCTCGACGTAGCCGGGAAAATTGTCGGGCGTGACCCACGAGGTGTGGATGTCGAACGCCGCTTCGCGATCGGCGAAGCCGTAAACGAGCCGGAGCTGCGTCGAATCCCAGGTTGGGCCGTCGGCCGCTCCGACAATGCCGCGCTGGCCCGTGCAGTGAACGCTTTTCAGCCGGCCGCCGAAGGTGAAATCGATCAGCTTGATGTAGTGTACGGCCACGTAGGTGCCGGGATTGCGTCCGGCGATCCACTGGGCGAACTGGCCGGTGGCGATGCTGATCGGCTCCAGCAGCGAACAATAGCCGTTGTTCACGTGCTTGAGATTGCCATCGACGACCAGCGTGCGGAGTTTTTTGTGGTCGGGATCCAAGAGCTTGTGATAGACGACCTTGGCCAGCACCCCCTGCTGCCGGGCCAGGGCGACCAGCTCGTCGAGCTCGGCCAGCGTCAGCACCGACGGCTTTTCGATGAGCACGTGTCGGCCGGCGGCCAGGGCCGCGCGGGCGGCGGCGAAATGGCGATTGTCGGGCGTGGCGATGCAGACGAAATCGACCGGCGCTTTCGATGAATCGCCCGCTAGCAATTGTTCGATGGCGTGCGGCTCGGCGTAGCTGGCGAAGGGGGCCACTCGGCCGGCGGCGTGGCGGCGAAAGGCGTCGGCCCGCTGGCCGGTGCGGCTGGCGACGGCGGCCAGTTCCACCCGGGCGACGCCGAAGGCGGGATCGAAAAGGGGCCGCTGGTGGACCGCCTCGAAAAAAGGGCGATAGGTTTCGTCAAAGATCATCCCCAGCCCGACCATGCCAGCCCGCAAGGTGGATGTGGCCACGGCGGGGTGGGCTTCAGCGGCGCGGTTGTCGGCGGCGCTCGGCGCCGCGGCGCCTGCGGAGGTCTGGGGGCGGTTCATGCGCGTTAGCTTAGTTTCGCCCGCGCGGGCAAACAAGCGGTGCCGCGGCGTTCACTTTTGGCCACGCAGCAGGTAACGCACCAGCGAAGTCAGCCCGGCAAACTTGTAGGTTGGGTCGACATACTTTTCGATCACGTAGAAGGCGAAATAGTAGAACCGGCAGAAACTCCAGATCGCCAGCATCAGCAACCCGGCGGTCTTCCATGTCGGGTTTTCCGCGATCACCAGGCCCGCGGCCACGATGCCGATCAAGAGAAACAACAGCCCTTTCAACTTGATCCAGAACGGGCTGGTCAGGTCTCTCATCGGGTTGAACTTTCGGCTTTAGCCAATCCGCCACAGAGCAAACACGCCGATCGTCATTCTCTCGATTTCGTGCGGTGAGAGCACTTGGGAGAAATGGCTGCAACGGTCCCGCCGGCTTTCTTGTTACACCGGGCCGCGGTCTCGCGGTAATTCACTTTACCGCGTTCGGATTGTCAAATTTGAACCCTTGCCGACCATCCGGCCCGGTTTGCCAGTCAATTGTGGCGCCCATCAGAAAGAGCGAGCTGCGCTTGTCGACAACAACCTTTATGCCGTTAACGTCATCCATGTAGTCTTTGTCGCGTTCAAACGTGTCGTCGAACTTCATGTCGTACATAAATCCGGTTGTTCCACCGGAAACGACCGCGACTCGAAGATACGCTTTGCCGGAATCAAGCTGCGCCGTGCGTAGCCTTGCGATGGCGGCCGGCGTAAGCCTGACGACCTGCGTTAGCTCGGTCGCTTGAGCAGCTTGCGTGCGGCGTTCAGCAGACGCGTTGGCATCTGTGGGGATTTGCCGCTCGCTGCACCCGACGATGCCCACCGCGATCGCTGCAGCAGCAAAATTGCAAATTACTCGATTCATGGTAAGAGAGTAATGGTCGTCTGGGAATGGGACGGGAAGGGGCGGGCGTAACAGCAGCCCTTTCAACTTGATCCAGAAGGGGCTGGTCAGGTCTCTCATCGAGGTGAACTTTCGGCGAGGGGTGGCACGCTCTGCGGTCCTCCGCAGGGCGTGGCGGCAAACTGGCTGCGGAGTCACTCGGCCGGCGGCTCGGGCTTCGCGACTAAATCGACCGTGATCGCGCCCAGATCGATGGTCTTACGTTCCGTTGCGTCGGCCTCGGAAACCGTGAAGTGTACGAGGTGTGTTTTGGCCGGCTGACCTGGCAGACCGCGCGGGTGAGGCAATCCCTCGCGCTCGTGAAACACCCGGATCGCCAGCGTGTAGTCGCCGGCCGGCACGCCGTCGATGTGAAACGCGCCACGATCGGTCGGTTGGGCGAGGAAATAATGCAGCGTGTTGAAATAGGCCCACGACGCCAGGCTCGTGTGCCAATCGTCTCTCCAGCCGTCGGCTGCGGCAAAGCGGTCGGGGTCGAGCCCGGGCTGCGGCGGCAACACGGCTCCCTTCTTCACGAGCCACAAGTGGGCATGCTCGAGGCGAACGTCGACGATGTTTCCCTCGCCCAGCCCAATGTTGCCGCGCACCCGCGCGGCGGCGCCGAAATCGTGACTGACTTGCCCGCCGGCCGGAACCTCGATGGGTATGAATTCGACCCCCTGTCGCGCGTCGGATTTCGACGGCATGGCGTGCAGCAGGCCCCGGCCCGGCGGGACATGACTGAGGATAAAAGAGCCCGTCGGTCCGCGCGAGGTTGACGGCGTGCCGGAGATACTGGGCGAACCGGTGAGGGCGCGCGCGAGGGAGTTGAATCGCAGACCGGCTTCATCGGCCGCCGTCGCTTCATATTGCATGTGCGCTTCGATGCGGCCCCACGGGGCCAGGATCACCTCGCCGGCCATGCTGTCGGCGGCCTGCGTGACTTCGCCATAGCCCGAGTCGTGGACGGCGATTACGGTGTAGGCTTCGAACTGGGCGGGAAAGCTGAACGCGCCGAAGCGGTCAGTCGTCGCGTGCAACGTGAACTCGTCGTCTCGGCTGTCCTCGTTATAGAAGTGGGCCGGCTGCGAAGCGGTGGCCAGAAAGACCCGGGCTCCTGGCACGGGTTTGCGATCGGCACCGAAGACGCGTCCGACCGTGGGCGTGGCCGGTTCCAGCGCGAAGTCGGCGACGACGTTGGCCTGGTTGGGATCCAAGGCGGGGCTCATCGCCGTGCGATAGCCTTCGGCTTCGACGCGCAGTCGGTGGCCGACCACTTCGCCGCCGTTATTGCGATCGAAATTCCAAGTGAATTCTCCGCCCGAACATTCGCTGGCGCCGGGGCGGAAGGCATAACACTGTTTACCAAAATCGTCGACCGGCACGACGGTGAACTTTTCGATTCGCCGACCGGTCACCGCGTCGGTCACCTGGCCGGTCACCCTGGGAGACGCCTTGGCCTTGGCCAGCGTGGTCGCTACATACCCGGCGAGCAGCGAGCCGAGGACCAGGATCCCGGTCAAAGCCCGCTGCACGATTCTTTGATGCGCACCAGCGTGAATCATGCCGGCCAGCTTACTGCCGTCGGCACGGCGCCGGCAAGGCAGACTCTCGTGCTCCTGTCGCCGGGTGGCACGCCCTGAGGCCCGCCGAAGGGCGTGGCCGCGAACCGCGGCGGGGCAGCGGCATCATTCAACCTCTGGCGGCAGTACCGCGCCTGCCGGAAGCTCTTCGTCAGGGGGCTCTCCGGCAGCCTCAGCATCGGGCCGCAGTGCGGTGTCGACCTGGATCGCGGCCAGATCGATGGTGTTTCGCTTGGCCGCGTCGGTCTCGCCGACCGTGATTTGCACGAGGTGCGTTTTGGCCGACAGGCTGCGCTCTCGCTCGCGATGATGAAACACACGGATTGCCAGCGTGTAGTTGCCGGCCGGCACGCCTTCGAACCGAAACACGCCGCCCTTCGTCGGCTTGGCATAGAAGAGATGCAGTGTCCCGAAATAGGCCCTGCCGGCCGGGGTCTCCCAGGCGTCGTTCCAGCCGTCGCTGGGCGCGAACTTTTCAGCGTCGACCCCAGGCGGCGGTGTGATCAGCGCGCCCTTTTTAACGAGCCACACGCGGGCGTTCTCGAAACGGACGTCATCGGTCTTGTCGCCGGCAAGGGCGATGCTGCCGCGAATTTGACCGCCGGCACCGAATTCGTGGCTGATTTGCCTGCCCGGTGGAACGTCGACCGGAAGATACTCGGCCGAAACGAACTCGCTTGATTTCCGCCGCTGGACATCCAGCCCACCCCGGCTGGGCGGCACGCGGTCCAGGAAATAGCGGCCGGATGCATCGCTCTTGGCACACCAGGCGTCCTGGATCCGCTGAGCCTCGCTCCCTTGCGGGCGGAGCGGGGCGAAGCAGACGCTTGTCCGGTCCGCCACGGGGTCGCCATACTGCAACCGCGCTTCGATCCGAGCCCAGGGAGCCAGCACCAGTTCGCCGGCCATCTCGTCGGCTTTCCGTGCAACTTCGGCGTAGCCGGAGTCGTGCATCGCGATCACGGTATAGGGCTCGAACTGGGCGAGAAAACTGAACGCACCGAAGCGATCGGTCTTGGCATGCACGTTGGAGGGGTTTTGCCGAATGTCGCCGCCAGGGAGCCAGGCGATCTGCGACGGCGTGGCCAGAAAGACCTGCGCTCCCGACACGGGTTTACGAGCGCCGTTGAAGACGCGACCGACCGTGGCCGTGGCTGGCTCAAGGGCGAAGTTGACGACCGGGTCTTGCTGGCCGACGCGAAACACGTCGCTCATCGCCGCGCGATAACCTTCGGCTTCGATCCGCACCCGGTGGCCGTTTTTGGCATTCTGTAGGTCGAGCTGATATTGCCCAGCGGTGAAGTGCTTCGCCTGGCCGCGCTGCACGATGCATTCCTGATCGAACTCACTTACGGGAATGGCGTCGAACGTTTCAACCGGCCGGCCGGTCACCGCGTCGGTCACCTGGCCGGTCACTCGGGGGGACGCCTTGGCCTTGGCCAGCGTGGTCGCCACATGCCCGGCGAGTAGCAAGCCGAGGACCAGGATCCCGGTCAAAGCCCGCTGTCCGATTGTGCCCTGCGCGCGAGCGTGTATCATGCCGGCCAGCTTACTGCCGTCGGCACGACGCCGGCAAGTTGGATCTGGCGTAGGTCCAACGCGCACGCCCTGCGGAGGACCGCAGAGCGTGCCACCCTGCCCAGTTGTTCGGCCAGGTGCCATGCCCAGGGCGTTGAGGCGCTTCCCAGCGGAGCGGCGACGCTAACCACAAACCGCTCGCGATCGACGACGCCAAGCTTCGCGCCGTTGCGCAAATGGTCGCACGAACTTTTTCAATCCCCGGCGAGCGCTGGGTGGCACGCTCTGAGGTCCTCCGAAGGGCGTGACTGCAGAGCTATTCGTCGGCGGCCGGCTGGGCAGCCTCTTCGGCACGCGGCGCCGTGTCGACCTTGATCGCGCCCAGATCGATGGTCTTGCGCTGGGCTGCGTCGGCTTCGGTGACCGTGATTTGCATGAGATGCGTTCTGGCGGGCAGCGGCTGTTGGCCCTCGCGCACGTGGGACAGGCGGATCGCCAGCGTATAGTCGCCGGCCGGCACGCCGTCGATTCGTAACGCGCCTGCTTTGGTCGGTCGGAAGTTGAAATGGTGCAAGGCAGCGAGATAGGCACTCCCCTCGGAACCGTCGTCCCAAGCGTCATTCCAGCCGTCGCTGGCGGCGAACCTTTCAGCGTCGATGCCGGGGGGCGGTGCGACCACGGCCCCCTTGCGAACGAGCGACACCCGGGCGTGATCGAGTTGGACGTCATCGGTCGTGTCGCCGACGAGCACGAGGCTGCCCCGCACTTGCGCGCCGGCGCCGAAATCGTGGGGAATTGACTCGCCGGCCGGAACATCGACCGGGAAAAACTCGGTCGAAACCAGCACCTTGGTGTTTAGCCGGTCGGCGCCTAGCACTCCCCGGCCAGGCGGGACGCGGTCGAAGCTGTACTGGTCGGCTGCGCTGCTCTTGGCACGCCGAGCGTCTTCAACTTTCGGAATTCCGGGGCCGTGAGGGCGAAGCATGGCGAACCAGACATTCGTCCGGTCCGCCACGTCGGCGGGATATTGCAACCGTCCTTCGATTCGGCCCCAAGGCGCGAGGATCAATTCGCCGGCCATGCTGTCGGCGGCCCGAGTGACCTCGGCGTAGCCCGAGTCGTGCGTGGCGATCACGGTGTAAGGCTCGAACTGGGCGGGAAAACTGAACGCCCCGAAGCGATCGGTCGTGGCGTGTAGATTTTCGCGGTCCTGCGCGACGTCACCGCCATGGATCACGGCCCATTGCGACGGCGTGGCCAGAACGACTTTTGCTCCGGCCGCCGGTTTGTGATCGGCCGTGAAAACGCGGCCGACCGTGGCCGTGGCCGGTTCGAGCGCGAAATCGCCGACCGCGTTGGCCTGGCCGGAACTCCAGAGCGGGCTCATCGCCGTGCGATAGCCTTCGGCTTCGATGCGCAGGCGCCGGCCGACCATGGCGCCGGCACCGTTGATACCAAAGTCCCAGGTGTATTGTCCGCCGGAGAACTCGCGCGCTCCGTTGCGTTCGACACGGCACTCCTGGCCCCAGTCCTGCACCGGCACGACGGTGAACGTTGCGACCGGCCGGCCGGTGGCAGCGTCGGTGACGCGGCCCGCGACATGGAGCGGCAGAGAGAGCACGACGACCTGCTCGCGATCGGTAGGCGCGAGCTTAAGCGTGGTTCGCGCTAACTGCAGCTCTTTCTTGAGGGGGCAGACGTCGAACGTGACCGCGTCGTCGGGGGCCCAAGTCCACAGGTACACACTGTTTTGGGTCCGGCGCGGAATGGCCGTGGGCAGCACGTTGGGGTGGTCGTAGTTGTATAGCGACTGTTTGTCGCGCCAGCCGGCGACCTGCACCGCGAATTCCGGCAATGGCCCCGGGCCTGGCAGCACGAAACGCACCTTGAGCGTTTTGCCCGGCCGGAGTTGGAAATCGACCGGGCCCAGCTCGGGCGCGATGTCGACTGTGCGCAACTCGGGCATCCAGCCTTCGGCCACCACGGTGACCGCCATCTTGCCGGGGGGCAGCGGCGGGAACTGGTAACGCCCCTCATCGTCGCTCAGCACTTCCTGCCGCGGCCGGTGCTCGAGATAGGGATTGTCTCCCCAAATCACCACGGCCCGGGGCACGGGCTTGCCATCGGGATCGGTGATGCGGCCGGCGATTTCGACGCCGCGCCGCATGACCAGCACGGCCGATTGAGAGCGCAGGCTTTCCAGCGCAACGTTCTGGTTCTGCTGCGACTCGCCCCAATTCATGTCGCTGATGTAGTCGGGATGCGTGAGCTTGATCCGTAGGTTGCCATCGCCCCCTGGCGGCACGTTGTCGAGCGTCCAGCCGCCGGCGCCGTTGGTTGTTTGGGCCTCGTCGCCGTCGGCCAGCCAGCGGGTGAAGACAGGCCGCTTGGTCATCTCGACGTTCAGCCCCTTGTGCTCGTACATCACTTCGACCTTCACGCCCGGAATCGGCTGCCCCGCTTCGTCGCGCACGGTGCCGCCGATGACATCCCCTTCTTGCATGCTGAAGGAGAACGATTCGGGAATTCGCTCGACGTCGGCCTGATGCTCGGGCCACCACTGAGCGAACAGCGGCACCTTGCCCTCGGCCCGAGCCCAGACGCGGAGGATCGACAGCGACTTGGGCAATTGCACCTCGGCCTGCCCCTGCTGGTCGCAATCGTAGCCGCGGTGGGGCAGATCGTCTTTCTCGGCCCAGACGCTGACACTCAGCTTCGCCCCTGCGATCGGCCGACCATCGGCGTCGACCACCGTGACCCGCATCTTGCCGCTGGAGGGAACTTCCTTGGGCCGATCGGCCCGCGGGGCCGGCGCCGGGGCGCCCGCGTCTGCAGCAACCGCCGCGGTGTTAAAGACGTCTACTGACAGACAGAGCGCCGGCAAAAAAAACGCCGCCAATACGAGCGCCGCGAAGAGAAATTGCGCTATCAAGCCGCGAAAGGTGCGGGGGGCGTTCATGCGCATCAGCCTAGTGGCGCAGCGCGAACCGAGCAACGCCGTAGAGGGGTTTTGTTCGACGAAACTCGAATGCGGCATGCCGCAAGTGCCGCCACGCCGCAACCCGAATGGGGCCTTGATCTTGAGTTTTTTGGGCATTTTCGCTATCACCCGGGTCTGTGCCGGTTGCGGTTTCGTTGGCCGGTCGCGCCTTCGCTCGCCGCCGGCTGTCTTGGGTTGATCGATTTGGGATGGGGGGAACCATGCCCAGGCCACTCGTGCGCGGGCTGCTGCCGCTGTTGGCATTCTTCGCGCTTCTTTCCTGCGCCGCCGCGGCCGACGATCCGCGCATCGGTCAGTACGTCTTCTGGCGGACGAATGCCAAGGCCGTGGGCGCCGATGGCAAACCGGTGCCGATCGACACCGTGCGCTTCCCGTCGCTGGCCAGCAAAGCCGAGGGGGACCGGCTATGGTTGGAGACCGCCTGGGTCGACGCGGACGGCGTGATGACGGCGGACGAGGCCCGCAACTATTTCGACGAGCGGATCGCGGCCGAAGGCCAGAACGCCGATTTCTGGTCGAAACGGGCGACCGTGCGCCTGGTTCAGAAAGATTTTCCGGGCACCGTCGAGGACGCCAGCGAGGCGATCCGGCTCGACCCAAAGCTTGCTGAGAGTTTCCGCCGGCGCGGAACGGCGCGACTGTGGCTCGAGCAATACGAAGAGGCCTTCGCCGATTTCGACGCGGCGATTCGTCTTGCGCCGGGCGAAGCACGCGGCTATCGCGATCGGGCCCGCGGCTGGCAAAAGAAGGGGAACTACGAGCGGGCGATCGCCGATTTCACCCGCTCGCTCGCGATCGATCCGAAGGACTCCATGGTTCTCACGGAGCGCGCCAACAACTGGATCGCGCTGGGGCAGAACGACAAAGCACTGGCCGATTTCGACGAGGCCATCCGCGTCGAACCCGAGAAGGGGTATGCCTGGACCTACCGGGGAGCTCTGCGTATTCGCAGCAGTGATTTCGACGGGGCGATGAGCGACCTCGACGAAGCGATTCGGCTCGGCTCGCCCACGGCCGACGCCTATCGCTACCGGGGCTGGACCTGGTCGGTCAAGCACGATGACGAGCGAGCGATTGCCGATTACACGGAAGCGATTCGCCTCGACGCCCGCGATGCCGACACCTTCAAATGCCGTGCCCGCTGTTGGGCGCGCAAGAAACAGTTCGACCAAGCGATCGCCGATTACACCGCGGCGATCCACCTCGCCCCGACCGATGCCGATGCCTACGGTCTGCGGGGTTGGGTTCGCAGCATGCAGCACGACCAGGAGGGGGCGCTGGGCGATTATAAATCCGCGATCCGGCTGAATCCCGCCGACGCTTGGGCCCTCAAAAGCCGCGGAGTGATCCGGCTGTGGAGAGGAGACTACGATCGGGCCATCGAGGACTTTAACGCGGCCATCCAGGCCGACGACACCGATTCGATCGTGTTCCGCGAGCGCGCGACCGCCTGGCGAATGAAAGGGGAGCCCGATCGCGTGATCGCCGATTGCGACGTGGCGATCCACCTGGCGCCCGACGACGGCGAAGCCTTCGGCCTGCGGGCTTGGGCGCACAGCGAAAAGGGGGACGACGAAAGGGCGTTGGTCGATCTCGATGCATTCGTTCGCCTCAAGACCTCCGACGCCTGGGCCCACAAGAAGCGCGGGCAAATCCTGCGGGAAAAGGGAGAGTATGAGCGGGCCATTGCCGATTTCGACGAGGCGATTCGGCTGGAGCCGGAAGACCCGTGGACCTTCCAGGCCCGCGGCCGGGCGTGGTACGACAGAAAGGAGTACGACCGTGCCATCGCCGACTACGACGAGGCGATCCGCCTCGATCCCAGCGATCCCTGGCCCTACGCCGAGCGAGCCGCGGTGTGGGGGGCCAAGAAAGCCGACCAGCGGGCGCTGGCCGATTTGAACCAAGCGATTCGACTCGAGCCGCGCCGGGCCGATGTTTACGTGACGCGTGGCATGCTGCGGGCCCGCATGGGGCTGCTCGATCCGGCGATCGCCGACTTCACGACGGTGATCAAGTTCGACGCGACCCAGCCCCAGGTGTTCGTCTTTCGCGCCAAGGCGAAGCTGGAAAAAGGGGATTTTAAGGATGCGATTGGCGATTTCGACGAGGCGGTTCGCCTCGACCCGAAGCTTGCCGAGGCGTTCGAACTGCGCGGCAAGGCGCGCCTCAAGCTGGAGGATTACCAGCAGGCGATTCAGGATGAAACCGAGGCCCTGCGGCTCGATCCAAAGCTTATCTCGGCTTATGGCATGAGGGGCGAAGCGCACTTGCGCGTAGATCGGCCGGACGAGGCTATCGCCGACCTGAACGAGTGCATCCTGATCGATGCCAAGCAGCCGCGAGCGCACCGCCTGCGCGGCCAGGCCCACCTGGCGAAACTGAATTTTGCCGACGCCGTCAGCGACTTCCAAGCGGCCACGGGTCTTGATCCGGCCGATGCCGACACGCACGCCTTGCTGGCCTGGGTGCTGGCGACTTGCAATCGAGACGAAATCCGCAGTGGCGGCGCGGCGGTCGAGCATGCCGCCAAGGCTTGCGAGCTGAGCGAGTGGAAAAATGCCACTTACCTCGCCACGCTGGCCGCGGCCTGTGCCGAAACGGGCGATTTCGAATCGGCAATTTTGTGGGAAGAAGCAGCCCGCGACGCCGTCGAGACGGCCGAGGACAAGAGCCAGTGCGCGACCCGGCTCGAACTGTATCGAGCCGGCAAGCCGTATCGCGATGGAGGCTGAGGCGCGGCTGAGGGTTCCGCCAAGAATTCACGGAGGATGAATGATGTTTTGTCGGTATTGCCTGCGGCTGTTGCTGCTCTTGGCGTTCTTCGCGCTGTTTGCGTCCGTCGCCGCGGCTGCTCCGCCCGATCCGCGGCTGAATCAGCGGGTGTTCTGGAAGCTCGACGCCAAGGCCACCGACCTGGCTGGCAAACCGGTGCCGATCGAGACGGTGCATTTTCCGGCGTTCGCGGAGAAGCGCGACGGCGACCGGTTGTGGCTGGAAACCGCCTGGGTCGAAGAGGCCGGCGTGATGATGGTCGATGACGCGCTGGCGTATTACACCGCGCGGATCGAGGGCGAGCCCAAAAACGCGGTGCTGTTGTTGCGGCGAGCGGCGGTCCGGGGTCTGCGCGCTTCGGACCAGGGAGTCATCGAAGATCACGATGGGGCCTACTCCGACGTGGAGGACTCGCTGCGGATTGCTCCCACCGCGGCAGCCTACGCCGTTCGTGCGACGCTTTTCCTTTACTCAGAGAATCATGACCAAGCGATCGCGGCGTGCGAGGAAGCGATCGCGCTCGATGCGAGGTGCGCCGAGGCTTACTGGCTGCGCGGAGGGATTTCGGACGGCAGAAATGAGCCGGATAAGGCAATGGCCGATTTCAGCGAAGCAATTCGTCTTGCCCCTGCCGACCCGCGAAGCCGCTGGCTCCGCGGAGCAACACTTTGCAAGCAGGGCAGGCTGGGCGAAGGGATTGGCGACCTGGACGAGGCCATTCGCCTTGACCCTTTCAGCGCCCCGGCACGCGAGCTTCGTGGGCAAGCCTGGCTGGCGAAGGAGGACTACAAAAAGGCGGTGCCCGATTTGGACGAAGCCGTCCGGCTGGATCCCGATTCGGCAGCTGCGCGGTATCTGCGTGGTTTGGCCCTGGCGATGTCCGGGCAATTCGAGCGGGCGACCGACGATTTCGAGGCAGCGATCAAGATCGATCCGGGGGATTGCGCAGCGTGGCTCTACTACGGCCAAGCCTGTCTGAAAAAGGGGCGCTACGACGAGGCGATCGAGCGTTTTTCGCAGGCGGTTCGCATCGATCCCAATCGCGAGGATGGTTACCGTCTTCGCGGTGCGTCGTGGTTCGAAAAGGGGGACTACGACCGGGCCATCAGCGACTATGGCGATGCGCTGTGGCTGAACCCGCATTCGGCCCGCAACTACTGCGACCGGGGGATTTCTTGGTTTGAAAAGAAAGAATACGACAAGGCGGCCGCCGATTACGAGGCAGCCTTGCGCGAAGACCCCAAATATGTTCGGGCCCTTTACCAAATGGCGGTGCTTCGCAAGCGGCGGCGGGACTTCGATGGGGCGATCGAGCTCTTGAACAGGGCGATCGATCTCGACCCGAGTGACCCCGATGCGTTCTTTGTCCGTGCACGGGCCCTGCACGACAAAGGAGACCTTGATGGCGCGATTCGAGATTTCAGTGCGGCAATAGAAATTGCGCCAGATGCGCGAACCTTTTTCGAGCGGGGAGGAGTGTGGAGCGAGAAGGGCGATTATGACAAGGCAATTGCCGATTGCGACGCGGCACTACGCCTCGATCCGCGGTACGCGGCGGCGTACTTTATTCGCGGGCTTGTTTCCCAGGCGAAGGGCGAATCCGACAAAGCGCTCAGCGATCTGTCGGAGGCAATCAACATCGATCCGAAATTCGTCGTGGCGCGCATCACGCGGAGCATGTTATACGTCGGCCTCAGTCGTCCAAACGACGCGCTGGCCGACGCTCAGGCCGCGATCGACGCGGATCCGGCTTTTGGTCCAGCATATTTCATGCGCGGGCTGGTCGCACAGGCGAGGGGAGACAGTCCCGCCCTCATCAAGGATTGCACGGAAGCAATTCGGCTCGCTCCGACGCTGTCGGCGGCGCACGCGGCTCGCGGGCAAGCGTTCCTCGAACAGGGGGACAGCGATGCCGCGATTCGAGATTACACCGAGGCTATCCGTCTGGCCAGCGAAGCTGCGGCGGACAGGGCGCCGTCGGAGAGATCGCTGGCGAGCGCCACCGATGATCGTTGCGGCATCGCGGCGGAGGTCAGCGCGGGCTCGGCGTATGAAATGCGCGGCGGGGCGTGGAAGCGCAAAAAAGAGTATGAGAAGGCGCTGGCCGACTACAGCGAAGCAGTCAGGCTTGAACCAACGCTTCAGGGAGCGAACAAGGAAGCGGCGTGGATTTTGGCAACGTGTGCTGATGATCGCTTGCGCAGCGGTGCCCGGGCGGTTCAATTTGCGACCAAGGCGTGCGAACTGTCCGCTTGGAAAGACGCGGGATGCGTAGACACGCTGGCCGCCGCCTGTGCCGAAGCCGGTGATTTCGAATCGGCCATGAAGTGGGGCGAGAAGGCGATCGCCCTCGCTTCGGCCGACACCGAGAGGGATGGCTATGTTCGCCGACTCTCGCTCTACCGTGCCGGCAAACCGTATCGCGACGAACGCTAAAGCGAATCAGATCGCTTCGCCACGAATTCACGGAGGATGAAAAATGTTTTGTCGATTTTGCCCGCGCCTGCTGCTGCTCTTGGCGTTCTTTGCCCTCGTGCTCGCGCCGGTGGCTGCGTTAGCAGCCGACGATCCTCGCCTGAATCAGCAGGTGTTTTGGAAGCTGGACGCTAAAGCTACTGACTTGTCTGGCAAACCAGTGCCGATCGAAAGCGTGCATTTCCCGGCCACTGCGGAAAAGCGCGACGGCGACCGGCTGTGGCTGGAAACCGCGTGGGTCGAAGAGACGGGCGTTTTGATGATGGATGAAGCGCTCGCCTATTACTGCGAACGCATCGACGAAGATGTGAGGAATGCTTCGCTCTGGCGCCAGCGCGCATCGGTCCGCTGCGCCTTGGGCGACTTCGACGCCGCCTTGATCGACGTCGCCGAATCGATCCGGCTCGATCCAACGGCGGCGGCGCACGCCGTTCGGGCCGAAGTTTTGTTGGAAGCCGAGCGATACGACGAGGCGAGCGCCGCTTGCGATGAAGCGATCAAGCTCGACGCGGGGTGTGCGCAAGCGTATTACGTGCGGGGTAGGGTGCGGTACGAGAAGGACGAGAATGATGGGGCGATTCCGGAGTTCAGCGAAGCAATCCGGCTGGCGCCCACGGAACCACGAAGCTGGTGGCTCCGCGGCGGGGCGCGCGCCAGCCGGCGCGAGTTTGTCGAGGCGATCCGTGATCTGGACGAGGCCATCCGCATCGACCCCAATCGATCGCTGGCACACCAAGATCGCGGGCATGCGTATCTAGAATCGGGGGAGTACGAGAAAGCGCTAGCTGATTTTGACGAGGCGATCCGGCTTGATCGGGAGTGCGCCTTTACTTTCGTCCTACGCGGGATGGCGTTTGGCATTCAGGGGGAGTGCGACAAGGCAATCGCGGCGTTTGACGGCGCGCTGCAACTCGACCCGGAATCGGTAAGGGCCCATCTCGGGCGCGCCGCCGCATGGGATGGCAAAGGGGAACGTGAGCGGGCGATTGCCGATCTTGCCGAGGCAATCCGGGCCGACCCGGAT
>Ga0335075_10005694_pt1 | contig 19285 bp, 8 predicted proteins | sample Lox_Sample_24_FD_206723 | JGI IMG/M metagenome (GOLD analysis project Ga0335075, IMG submission 206723) | Soil microbial communities from Loxahatchee National Wildlife Refuge, Florida, United States - Lox_Sample_2.4 | ecosystem: Environmental > Terrestrial > Soil > Wetlands | place: USA: Florida...
GAGCGGCCCGACCCGTATCGCGCACCAGATGGCTGATGCTGCCGTCCTCCACGGGCCCTCGCGCCTCGATCGGTAGGGTCGCGCCGGTCGAGCTCCAGGCAGCGACGATCGACACATCATGGTCCGCTTCGTACCGAGCCACGAATGCTCGGTCGACCTGTAGGAGGCGACCGGCCTCCTCGGCCACCGACGCGAACACCCTAGCCGGTGGCGCAGTCTCTGCCACGAGGATGGCCGCGCGTCGCAGCGCCGCCTGCTCGTCAGCGATCGTGCGCAGCTCCTCCCGGGCTTGCGAGTTCGCGATCGCGGTCGCTGCGAGTTCGGTGAAAGCGGCAAGGCGTGCTTCTGTGCCCGGCGGCGGCTCCTCACGCGTCGAGATGACTCCGATGTAGCCCCACAGACGACTCTGGACGGTGATCGGCGCCGCCGCGGAGGACCTGATGCCGTATTCGAGCGCCACCGGGTGGTCGGCGTAATGGTCGATGCGAGCTGGGCGCCCGGTCTCGCGCACCACTGAGCCCAAGCTCGGCGCGGTGATCGGCGTTCGCAGACCAATCGGCAGCGGCCTGTCGGTTGTGGATTGCCCGGCGAGAATCGTTACCGCGTCGCCCGGCTCGTAGCGGACCACGAAAGCGCCCTCGACGGAGAGCACGCTGCCTACCTCCTCGGCCACGGCGGCGAAGACGTCCGTCGGCGGCGCCCCCGCCGCGACCAGCGTCGCCACCCGACGCAGGGCGGTCTGCTCATGCGCAATCATGCGCAGCTCCTCGCGAGCCTGAGCATTCGCGATCGCGGTGGCCACGAGTTCGGTGAACCCCGCGAGACGTTCCTCGGTTCCGGGCGGTGGTGGTGCCTCCTCGCTCGTCGACGCGACGCCAATGAGGCCCCACAGCCCGCCCTCGACGGTGATCGGGACGGCCACGGATGAGCGGATGCCGACTTCACGCGCAGCTTCCCGGATGTCTTCGCCGTACCGGTCCACGCGAGCCGGGCGTCTCGTCTCGCGGACCATTGCGGTGACGGTGCCCGTGACCGGCTGACGCCGGAGCCCAACCGGTATGACTTCACCCGTCGCGCTCCACGCGGCGACGATTTCGACGCTGTTATCCACGTGATAGCGGCCAACCGACGCGGCCTCGACCGCGAGGAGGCGGCCGACCTCCCCGGCCACGGCGGCGAAGACCATGGACGGCGGCGTGCCTGCCGCGACCAGCGTGGCGACGCGACGCAAAGCGGTCTGCTCGTCGGCCACCCGGCGGTACTCGGCTTCGCTCAGCCGCAGGCTTTTCTCGGTGCGCTGGCGCGTCCCGATCTCGTGGCGCAGCTCGCGGTACCCCCGCACCATGACCAAGACGAGCGCCCCGACCGCGAGCGCGACCGCCGTGTGGTCGACTCGCGTCAGCGTCGCCGCGACCAGCACCGCGATCGCTGCGCAGCACGCCAGCGCCGGAATCCACACCGCCACCCCCCTGTGCGGCGCCAGCGGGTCCGGCTCACCTGGGTCCGCCCACATCGCCGCCGCGATGAGCAGCGTCGCCGCCGGCCATTGGATCTCGGTCAAGGTGCGGACTGCGACTGTCATGCCCAACGCAGCACCCAGCCCGGAACCTATGGCGAGCACCGCGAACGCCGCCGTCAGCTCGACCCATGCCACTCGGGAGCGTCCGCCAGCGACGGCGGCGGCGCCGACCACGAGCAACACGAGAACGACAAAGCCGATCGCAAAAGCCAGCTGGGATGCCGAACCCAGGGTCGACTCTCCCGGCAGGCGGGGGATGCGCGCGAGGGCGAACGCCGCACACACCGCGCCGCCGCCGAGCGCCGCGATGCCACCATCGAGCAACTCCCGCGGACTCAGTCGCTGGCGATCCTCGCGCGCCATCAGCCCGATCCCGGCGAAGCACAGCGCGATGAAGCTGAGGCCGAAGAGATCGGCGGGTGTTGGCGGTGGCGGCGGCGGGCCGTGGAGCGAATCGAGGGTCAGGATCGTGTTGCCGATCGCCGTGCAGATCAGCCCCACGCCGAAGAGGAGAGGGACATACGACCCTGGACGCTGACGCAGCCCGAAGATCAAGCAAACGACAGCGGCCGCCAGACGGAATCCGGTGCCCACCCAGCCGTTGGTCACCCCCAACTGCAGAGCGGGGGGGCCGCGCACGACCAGCCACACCACATAGGCGACCAGCAAGCCACCCATGACACCGAACACGATCGCGCCGGCCCGAGTTCGTGATCCTTCAAGCACCGACGAACCCCCGGTCGAGCGGTTCAACGGAGCTCGGCCACCTAGCGCAGTCCCACCTCCTGGCTCGCTCCCGCCTTGCTGGGATTCAATCTGCTGACCTTTCCGCGTGGCCCCCGACATCGGACCCGCGAGTATTTCAGCACGAACCCATCCGGCTCAAGGGCAGCTTCATCGTCGAGCGCGCTCCTGGCCAGGGGAGCCGTGCCCGCTCCCTGCCGACGAGAACCATCTGGCTGGCGGTCGGCGGCGCGGTGCACACGGGACACGGTCTGACTGGCCTTGCCGACCGCGTCTCCGGCCTAGACGGGCGCCTCATCGTGGATAGTCGCCACGGTCAGGGGACTACCGTGCGGACGTCTCCGCCAACGAGGTTCGCGTCTGGGAGTGGGAGCTCTGCTTTCAGCCTGGTGCCACGGCCCGGCGCACTGTCGAGGAGGATGCGGCCGCTCAGGGCCTCGACCCGGTCCTTGAGTCCCACCAAGCCGGTACCGCGGGCGAAGTCAGCACCCCCGACACCGTCATCGCGGACCGCGATTCGCAAGACGCGGTCACCGGCGTCAGCCTCGACCGTGACCGCGATCGCCGTGGCCTGCGCGTGCTTGGTCGCGTTGGTGAGCGCCTCGGAAACGACATAGTACCCCGCGATCTCGACGAGCTCAGGTAGCCGTCCCGCGATTCGCACCGCAACCTCGACCGGCACGGCAGAGCGGCGAGCGAGGACGTTCAACGCCGGTCCCAGCCCGCCCTCGGCAAGAATCGGCGGATGGATTCCACGGGCGAGCTCGCGCAGCTCATCCAGAGCTCGGTTCAACCCGACAACAAACGGGTCCAGCTGAGCCGCCAGACCGGGAGGCATCGCCTCCTGCGCATCGCGAAGCTCCAACACCAGGGACACCAACTGCTGCTGGGCGCCGTCGTGCAGGTCGCGCTCGATACGACGCCTGGTCTCGTCCGCCGTGGCGACAACCCGCGCGCGCGACGCGGCGAGCTCGGCCCGGCTCTCGGCGTTGGCGACCGCCGTGCCGACGAGTTCAGTGAACTGCACCAAGCGGTGTTCGCTATCGGACGGAATGGCCCGTGTTCCGGCCCAACTGGCGAGCAGGACGCCCCATAGTCGGCCCTCTACGATAACCGGAGCGCCGACCGACCCCCCGTAGCCCAACGACGTCAGGGGAACGTCGCCCCCGTAGGCTGGCACGCGCGCAGGCTGTCCGGTGCTCCGCACTTGCTCGGAGGCCATGCCGGCGTCGAGCACCAGCCGCTCACCGATGCCGACCAGCGTCGGCAGACTGCTGTCGGCCGCCAACAGCGTCGCGGTGCCGTCGCTCTCGAAGCGCAGCAGGGAGCCGCTATCGAGGTTCAGGACGCCGCGTGCCTCGTTGGCGACAGCCTCGAACACCTCCGGGGCAGGTACACCCCGCGCGACGAGCGTGGCGACGCGACGCAACGCCGCCTGCTCGTCGGCGATGCGGCGAAACTCGGCGTAGACCTGGGCGTTATCCAATGAGACGGCGAGCTGGCCCGCAATCAGCTTGACCGCGTCGAGGCGCTCGGTGGAGAACGCGCCGCGGATGAGGCGGTTCTCCAGCACCAACAATGCCTGCACGCTTCCCCGGCTGAAGATGGGCAGGGCCACCAGTGAGCAGCACGCGACGTCCGTGAAGTACGGGTCCCGGGCGAAGCGGTCGTCGCTGGTCGCGTCGTCCACGACCAACGGTTCATCGGTCCGGCGGGCGTACCGCAGTACCGACATCGGGACGAGATCGTCGTCCCCGCTGGCGCTGACCGGGACGAGGCCGGCGCTGCCGCGCGGGGCGGGCATTAGCCAGACCTGCCGGTCCTCGCTCCACAGAACCAGGTGCACGCCGGTGGCGCCGGTCATCGCGCTGAGTACCTTGACGACGCGCGACTGCAGCCGTTCGATGCTGGTCTCCGAGCTCAGCGCCTGGGAAGCGGACAGAATCCCGAGCAGGTCGATGGTTCCTAACGTGACCGTGGAACCGCCTCTGGGGAGATCTCCGGGCTGCCCGCTGTCGGCGGCGAGCACATCCCGTTGCCCCTGCAGCGTCGGGTAGGCCCAGTCCAACTGGGCGACCTTCGCGGTCGCGCCCCATGCGGCGTAGGCCCGGCGGGCCTGGGTGAGCAGGTCATAGCCGACCTGTTCGACGCCGTGGGCAAGATAGAAGCGGGCCGCGCGTTCGGTGATCAGCGCCCGATGCCACGGGCGCTGGCGCTGCGCGGCCGCGCGTCGGGCGGCGTCGAAGGCAAGCGACGCGGCTCGGAAGTCGACGACCGTCCATGCCCGCTCCGCTTCCAGCAGTCGCACCATGTGCAGGAAGTTGTCCGGCGCGTCCGCGGCGCGCGCGGCCAGCCACTGCGTCACCTCGTCCAGTTCGGAGAGCAGACCGCGGCGTTCCTCACCGTCGGTCGCGCGGGCCCCCTCGGCGCATGCCAGCCCGCGCAGCAGGCGGGCCAGGGCGGTCGGATATTGACCTGGAGCAACCGGGAGCAGTGGGACTGTCGCCGATGTGTGTCGTGTCAGCCGACCCGGATCGCCGAAGATGGCGGCGGCGATCGCCTGGTTGACATGCGCTAAGAAAAGCGCCAGCGGGTTGTCGGCGTCCCTGCCGATTCGGTTCGTCTCACCGGCTGTGGCGGCGCTTTCGCCGCGCAGCACACCGGCCAGCCAGTGGTAGCTATCGAGCGATTGGCCGGTCTGTTCGATCCCGGTCCGGTGCACGAAGGTCCGTCCTGCTTCCACGTCGGTGACGAAGCTGTCTAACGGTGACGCGCTGTCCAGCAAGTAGTACGCGGTCGCGTAGTACGTGTAGGCGGCGTTGGCCGGGTCGCCCGCCGCGATCGCCTCTTCCCGAGCCCGTTGAGCCGGTTGGACCCCGTCTTCGATCGGTTCGAACCAGCAGCTGAGCGAGGCCAACAGGGAGCGCACGGGCGCTGTGTCGGGCTCGTAGCCGCGAGCCTCGCCCAGCGCCAGGATCCGCCGGACGGCCCGGTACCCCGCGGCGTAATCCTCGCGCATAGCTACGGGCGCGAATCCGGCGGCGCCGGCGGCGGCGATCACGGTAGGGCCCGAGCCGTGCTCGATCCAAATCCGTAACCCTTCGAGGCTAAGCCACGCCTGCATCGACGGATCGACGAAATAGGCAGTCGGCAGGACCGCGTTAAGCAGACGGGTGGCGGCGAGTAGCGTCGTGTCGGTGAGGTCCGGGCGAGCCAGATCATCGGCGTCGTCGCTGTGGTCCAGCCAGCGGTACAGATGGTCGAACTGGTGGGCGAGCTCGACGGGGAGCCGGTCGACGGCCGGTACGGTGATGCCGAGCTGGCGCAGCGAGTCCACACCGAGCCGGATCGCCGCCGGGAAGAGTTGCCGGTGGGTCAGGCTGCGCACCTGCACCGCTGTCGCGTCCGCGCAATCGAGTGCGGAGATCGACAGCCCCTCGATCGTCCGATACTCCTCATCGGCTTCGTCCACGCGCCCGATGCTGTACAGGGCGGCGTGACGGTCGGTGTGCACTGCGACCAGCGTGGCGGTCTCCCGCGGGTCGATCAGGCGCAGCGCCGCCGCCAGTAGCGTATTCACCAACGCATAGTCGCCGGTCAACTTGGCCTGATCGGCGGCGCGGCGCAACAGTTTCACGACCTGCCCTCGCTCCGCGGCATCGTCAACCGCGTCGACCACCGGCAGATACTGGTCCGCCGCCGCGGCGAACAACTCCGGCGCCTCGGCCAGCCGCCGCGCGATCGTCAACCGCAGGATGGCGCGCCGTCTCGGTTCCAGCCCGCCCAAGATCACCTCGCGGATCCGGTCGTGCCGAAACCGTACCGCCTCATGAACCCCGGGCTCCACCACCAGAACACCCTCATCGAGCGCAGGCCCCAGTGCCTGGTCCACCCAGCTCCCCGGCTCGGCGGTCGCGATCTGGACCAGGCTGATCTCGACCCGCCCGCCAAGACACGCCATCACCTCCACTAGGTGCCTCGATGGCGCCGGCATCTTGTCAAGGCGGGCTGCGGATAGCGCGGCAACGTCGGGTCGTCCCATGCGTGCCTGCACGGTCACCTCGTCCCACCGCCATCCACCCTCCGTCGCCACCAGCACGCCGTCTCCCCGCAGCGCATTGAGCAGTTCCACAGTCGCGTACGGATTGCCGGACGTATGCGGGTAGATCTCCTCGACGAGCCCTGCAGCCGCCGCCGGGTCCACATGCAGCATCTCCGCAGCCATGGTGACCGATCCCGATACCGGCAGGTTCGCAAGCCGCACATGCTCAACCCCGGCCTGCCCACACCATCCGGACAACAGCCCTGCCAGCGGATGCGCCGCGTTGACGCTGCCTTCGCGGTACGCGCCCACCAGCAACAAGCCCTCGACCGGCTCCTCGCTCAGCACCAGGTCAACGACATTCAATGGGGCGCGCCCGGCCCATTGCAGGTCATCGAGGAATAGCACCAGCGTTCGTTTGCGCGAGGCGACCGCCCGGAGCACCTGCACAGCTCCTCCGGCTGCCCGCACCTGCGCTGTGAGCGGGTCGCCCGGTTCGGATGGCATCGCCAGCAGCGCGGCGAACTCCGGAACTACAGCGGTCAGCAGCCCCGCATTCGAGCTGACCGCACCCAAGATCCGCTGGCGGGCTTCGGTCAGCTGATCGTCCGGCTCGGCCAGCAACAGGCGACCCAGCGCGCGCAACGCCTGATTGATCCCGTCGAATTCCAGATCTCGACGATATTGGTCGAACTTGCCAGACACGAACCAGCCATCTCTGCCGGTCACGAGTGGCCGCAGCTCATCCACCAGCACCGTCTTACCCACCCCCGCCGCACCGCTGATCAGCACTCCCCGACACCCGCCCGTCAGCGCCGCCTCGAATGCCGCCTGAAGCCTCGCCACCTCGTCCTCGCGTCCCACCAGCCGCGACGGCGGCAGCAGCCGCCGCGGAACGTCGTGCTCGCCGATGCGGAGCGGAGCCGCCGGCGGCCGCGACGGGAAGTGGCGCGAACGCTCGAGGTCGTACACCACACCCTCCGCGGACTGATACCGGTTGTCGGGCTCCTTCTCCAGCAGATGCATGACGATCTCCGACACGAACCGCGGTATGGCTGGGTTCACCTCCACCGGCGCGACCGGTACCCGCGCGAGGTGGTCATGGGTGAGCTGCAACGGATCTCCGGAACCGAACGGCGGCTCACCCGTCGCCAAGTCGTAGAGCGTCGCCCCCAACGCGTACAGATCAGCACGCTGATCAACCGATCGGCCGGTACGCCCAGACTGCTCCGGTGCCACGTACGCCAACGTCCCCACAATTGCGCTGTGGTGTGTGAACTCAGGACGAATCTCAGCCAAAGACATCGACAACGCGAAGTCCACCAGGCACGGGTCGCCGTCGCTTGAGATCACGATGTTGGCCGGAGCAATGTCCCGGTGCATCACCCCCCGCTGATGCATCCCCACCACGGCCCGCGCCAGTTTCACCGCCAGCCCAATCAGCACATCAACCGCCAGCGGCCTCTCCACCGTCCTCAGACTGACGCCACCCGCATCCTGCAACACGATCGCCCCCCGGTGCTGCGGCGCCTCCACCAGCTGCGCGACTCCGGCCACACCGCGCAGCCGCTCCAGCATCGCCACCTCATGCTCCAGCCGGCGTTCCCGATCCGCCCCGAGTGGCTCCTTGCGGACAATCGTGCCCCCGGCAACGAACAGCCGCGTCACGCGCGAGCGCGCGCTCTCGTGGACGAGTTCAGCCCGAAGGGGCGGATCTTGCTCTGACATCAACTCGGTCGTCCCGGTCCGGCTCCTTCACACGGTGAGCAGCCACAGCGATCGTACGCCGACGAGCTCCTGCAGGCGCTCCCCGTAACGAGAGGTGACCTGCTGCCGGTGCGCCAAGCGACCAAGAGCCAGACCCGGCTGCCGCCCGCGGCCGCCTGTCGTGCCCCTCCAGCCGCCGGCCGGTCGCTTGTCGCGTCAGCCCATGGAGGCTGGATCTCGTTGCCCGTACGTTGGCCTGCAACCGGATCTGGCGCCAGAGCGGTCCGCTCACCGCCGGGTCATTCAGCCAACAATCCATGTCCCACTCAGGAGGCTGAGATGGAGTCTGACCACCGCATTGCCGGTTATTCGATCGTGACCGTCGCGATCTCAGCACTCGCCGTCGCGATCGGAATGGTGAGCGCAACGCTTGGCGCGCCCGCGGGAGCGATCGTGCTTGGGGAGATGTGCGGCCTCGCCTGTCTGGTCGCGTTCACGCTATTGATCTGGGCGGCAATTGAGGACGGAAAGCACGCGGTCCGGGTCACCGCCGAGTAGCGCCTCTGTCGTTGGACACCGCCGCCTGACGCTCGAAGCGAGCGCAGGCGGCGGTTCCTTTTGGGGCCGCCGACGAGGCTCGAGTACCGCACCGCCACATCCTATGACGTGCTCTGGTCCCGGATGCGCGCACGACGAGGCGGGAGCGCGGCCCATCCGCGCTCCCGCCTCGGGTGGCCCTCCATTGGCCTCAGCGCCGCGCCAGCGGCACCGAGGGTGATGTGAGCTCGAACGATTCAGGGTCAGCCGTATCGGACAGACCGCGCGCGGGGTCGATCCGGCGCAGCGCCGAGAGCGCGGCGTTATAGCCGCACATGCCGTGGGCGCCTGCCCCGGGCGGCGTGGCCGCCGAGCAGATGTAGATCCCAGGAAGACCCATGGAGTAGGGGTCCAGCGCGACCCGCGGACGGAAGACAAGCTGCAGCGCATCGTTGCTGCCGGTCACCACGTCGCCGCCGACGTAGTTGGCGTTGTGTGCCTCGGTCTGAGCGACCGACCTCGTGGCGCGGGCAACGATCCGGTCGCGAAACCCTGGGGCGAACCGTTCGATCTGGGCTTCGATCTGGGCGGTGGCGTCGCCGGCATAGCCGGCCGGAACGTGGGCGTAGGAATACACCGGGTGCACGTCTCCCTGTGACCGCTGCGGGTCGGCGAGAGACTGCTGGCAGACGAGCACGAACGGCGCCTCGGGCATGCTGCCGGCGTGCAGGCGCTTCTCGCCCGCGGCAATCTCGCCCAGGCCGCCGCCCACGTGGACGGTGCCGGCATGCCGAGCCGGCTCGTAGGACCACGGGACCCCGCCCTCGACGGCGAAATCGACCTTGAACGTCCCGGGGCCGTGGCGGTAGCGCGTCAGGGCTCGGGCGATCCGCCGCGGCAACCGCTCGCCGGCCACCCGGGCGGCGGCCGCGGGAGCGAGGTCCAGCATGACGATGTCCGCCGCGCCCAGCTCATCGAGCGAGCTCACCCGGACGCCGGTCTCAAACCGCGCGCCCAGTCCCTCCAGCAGCGCGATCATCGCGCGGGTGATCGACGCGGACCCTCCCTCCGCAACCGGCCATCCGTAGCGGTGGGCTGCTGTGGCCAGGGTGACGCCGACCGCCGAGGACATCGGCGAGGCGAAGGGTCGGAACGCGTGCGCGGCGACGCCCGCGAACAGTGCCCGTGCCTCGTCGCTGGACCAGCGGTGAGCCAGCGCGGACGCCGGCAGCGCCGAATACAGGCCAAAGCGGGTCAGCTGCAGCGGATGCTCGGGCAGGTGCAGCATCGGACGCAGGAAGTCCGCGGTGATGTCGTCAAAGCGCTCCGCGAGGGGGGCGAACACCGACCGCCACGCGCCCCGGTCCTTGCCGAGCGCAACCGCGGTCTCGTCGACTGACCGGTAGGCCGCGGCCCCGGCGCCGCCGTCCAGCGGGTGGGCGTACTGAACCTCGGGCCAGCGCCAGCGCAGGCCGGCGGCGGCAAGGTCAAACCGCCGGCTGAAGGGGGTGTCGACAGCCAGCGGGTGAGCTGCCGAGCACTCGTCGTGCAGCAGGCCGGGGAGGGTCAGCTCGCTGGTGCGGGTGCCGCCCCCCAGCCTCTCTTCGGCCTCGAGCACGGTGACCTCGACGCCTTCGGAGGCGAGGGTGAGCGCGGCAGCGAGCCCGTTGGGCCCGCTGCCGACCACGATGGCGCTTGTCATGCCGTCACCGCCTGACCCTGCACCGACGCCGCCTGCGCAACCGTCACGGCTGCGAGCGGCGCGTCGACCGCGGAGTGGCGGACGCGCTCATACCCTTCAAGCCGCCAGTCGACGTTGACAGGGATCGGGCCGCCAGCCAGCCACGGGACCTCCTTGACGGCATCCTTTACCGCCCAGCTGCCTCGCTCGACCACCCCTACCGCCGCGTCCATGACCCAATACTGCTGGCGACCCTGCCAGACGGGCTCGGACTCGACCCAGACGACGGTGAATTCACCGGGCGCGAACTGGCAGCGCTTCTGGATCGCATTGATAAGGGACTGGTCGTGCAGGTGCCCGTCGCCGAAGTTGAACCCAACGATTGCGTTGCAGCTGAACTCGGCCTCGCGCAGCGTGTAGGTGTCGATGTCCTCGCCCAAGTGCCTCATCATGACCGAGTTCAGACCACGGGCCTGGCTGTGCATCGAACGCCAGGCCAGCAGCATGTTCAGCAGGATCTCGGCCACCCGCTCGTCGTACCCCAGCAGCGGCGCCTTGATTTGGAGCTGGTCCTTCTGCATCGGCGCGGCTTTGACGATGTGGTCGTTGAGCTTCTGCTCAGCTCCCGGCGCAAACGCCCACATCCCCGACGCCCAGTTGCCAGCGTACTGACGCATCGAGGGCAGGAACGAGACAAGGTCCGGCCGCAAGTTTCCCAGCACCGGGAAGAACAACAGACCCGCTGCAGTGATGACCAGCAGCGCCGTGCTCATGTCGCCCAGGGCGTACCCGTTCTGGTTGGGGTAGCCGAGGAACAGGAATGCGGTCAGGTACATGAACAACACGTTCCATTCCAGCGGCACCGCCAGCGGGAACGTCGAGATGATGAACAGGTGATAGCCGATCATGAACACGGCCGCCGCCAGAGTCACGTAGTGGTTGTGCGAGAACAGCAACACCAGCGGCGGGACCAGCTCGCCGAACATGCCGGGGCCGTGGGCGATTCGGTAGGTGAGCTTCGACGGGCGCAGATCCTCGGGGAAGTTGGCGTAGTGCAGGCGCTTGATCGTCTTGGACGGAAGCCATGGCACGTTGGACACCATCGGCCCCAGCACGTTGGGGAAATGCCGGTTGCACTTCGAGAAGCCCGCGCCGAACCACACCACCACGATCAGCAACTTCGCCGCCACGATCATGTCAACGAACGGGAAGAACGCCATGAAGATCAGCGCCGGGAGGTACTGCTCCGAACGCGCGGCGATGAACACCACCTTGTCGCGCAGCCCGAGGGTGACGAGCAGGACGATCACGGCGATGATCGCCCCCGGCGCCACGAGGCCGTGGTTTGAGGCCAGCGCCCGGTCGATCCCGTGCGTGTGAACGCCGGGCACCGCGAGCGATAGGACCAGCGCGGCCAGCAACGCGACGTACAGCAGCACGTCAACGGCAGTGCGCTCGTCGCCCTTGGTGAATGGGATCTTGCCCGGCCACGGGGCCAGCCGGATCGTGCCCCGGCGCGCGTAATAGTGCACGCCACCGCTCATCGGCCTGAAGTGGCCGGCCAGCGGACCCCACGAGCCCGCGAACCCCAGGCACTCGAGCAACACCGTCCACAACACCGCCTTCTCGTAGAAGACCGGCGCAAAGAACCAGGATGCGGGGTCCAGGGGGTTCAGGTGCGAGGTCAGCGTGCCGACCAGGATGCCGCCGACAGCGTAAAAGAGCACCAGCTTGACCAAGTACATCACCATGATGATCTTCGGCGACCCGAAGCCGTGATCCGCCCACTGCCCGGTGAGCGTCTTGATGCGCTCCCGGTAGGGCTTGTCCATGAACGTCGCCGGATCGACCGGCGGGAAGTTCCCTGTCATGAGTCCCATCGCGGAAATCTCCTCCCGAAAGAGTTGGACTTGTGCGAAGGGTTATCTCAGCGCGCGGGCGCCGACTCCATGGCGGCCCGCACCACTCCCAGACACCGCACCTGGTCTGTGGGCACAACCGTCCCCGGAGCTCACGCGCCCGCCGGCAGCGCCGCTAAGGGCGCGCGCGACGGTCGCGATCGGCGGCGGCGCGCAGACCGTCGAGCATCTCCGACAGCCGCAACGACACCTCTAGCTGCAGGCGCCGCTGCTCCACCGCATGTCCCAGCAGCTCCTCGGCACGTTTGACCCGGTTGACGACCGTGTTCGTGTGGATCCCGAGCCGACGCGCGGCCCGCGCAGGGCTGAGGTTCTCCTCCAGATAGACCCGCACCGTTGCCCGGAGCCTGGCCGCCGTGTCGTCGGCGGCGATCAGCTCCCCCAGCTCCGCCTCGGCAAACCTGACCGCTTCAACCGGATCAGCCGTCAATAGCGCCGTCAGGTCTGCGGCGCGATAGCCAACCACTGTGCCCGGCCGGACCGCCCGCAGCTCGGCGACCCGGCGCGCGACACGCGCCTCGTCGTGCGACTCGGCCATCCCGATCACGCCCTCGTGAATGCTTCCGATCGCGGCGCGGACACCGTCGCCCATTCTGTGCCCGGTTGCCGTCAAAGCGTCCGCGAGGTGGTCTCCTGAGGTCCACGCCCAGACGATGCGCTCCCCGATCGGCACCGCCAGGACGGGGCCGCCACCGAGCGCTACCGCCAGCGCCGCGGACTCGCGCTCAAGCGAACACGGCCGCTGGCCGGCGCGAGGCGGTTCGGCCCACACGATCAGCGCCACGTGACGGCGCGAGACGTCGTAGCGCAGCTTCTCGCTCGCCGCACGGGCGTCGACCGGCCCCCGCCCAACGATCGCGCTCACCAGCTCGGCGCGCGCCGCGGCGGCACCGCGAATCCACTGCGCCCGCTCCTGCTCATAGTCATCGACCAGCTCGGTGCAGATCGCGTCGATGTAGGCGAACATGTGATGCGAGGTGTGGGCGAGCACCCGCCAGCGGACCTCCGGTTCGATCTCAAGCTCGCCGGCGGCCTCTTCGAAACGGCGCTCGGCCAGCCCGTGACCGAGTCGGTAGGCGCGCAGCAGCGCGGGCAGCGGAACGCCGCGGTGCACCAGCTCGTGCGACCATGCGATCGCCTCCGCCGGCGGAGCGATCGACGCCATTGCCGCCCCGGTGAGCAGCTGGCTCCAGATCGCGCTCAGGTTGCTCTCACAACTCAGGACCAATCCAGCGCGGAAGTCCTCATCGGCAGCGCGGCCAAGCTCCGGGATCGACGCCATCAGCAGGTCGGCCATCTCCTCAGCGAGCGCGGTCGGCCGCAAGCTCTCAAGAACAGCTCCGAGGTGCTGCCTGATGACCGTCTCGAGGTCCGGCTGGACCGTCGACATCCCGCCAAGCAGTCTATCCCGCACCCGGGTTGCCGTGCTGCAATGAGACCGCGAGGTCTGGGCCCAGGGTGCCACCACTCTGAGAACCGGAGCCTCACGGGAGTCACCACTCCGAGAACCGGAGCCTCGCGGGAGCTGCTCGCCGCGCGCGCACCGCGGGGGCTGCGCCCACCAGGGGCGGACTCACGGAGTCAGGCCCAGTGGCAGCTCAGCGAGCTCTCATGGTTTGGCGCTGGCGGTTGCCCAGTGGCCGACTTCGTCGCGTAGTGGCGGTTTGCTGATCTTGCCGGTGGGGGTCTTGGGCAGCTCGGCGCGGATCTCGAACCGTCGCGGCACCTTGAACGCCGCCAAGCGCTCGCTGGCGAACGTCGTGAGCTGATCGCCGTCGAGCTCGACGCCTGGCTTGGGTGCGACGAAGGCGAGGACCTCTTCGCCGCGGACCTCGTGCGGGATGCCGATCACCGCGCACTCGAGGACGCCGGCGTGCGTGTAGAGGACCTCCTCGATCTCACGCGGGTAGATGTTCTCGCCGCCGCGGATGATCATGTCCTTGGCGCGATCGACGATGAACACGTAGCCATCAGGATCGACATAGCCGATATCGCCGGTATGCAGCCAACCATTGCGGATCGTCGCAGCCGTCGCCTCGGGGTTATGCAGGTAGCCCGCCATCACGTTCGGTCCCTTAACCACGATCTCGCCAAGCTCGCCGTCCGGTACCGCGCTGCCGTCCGAAGCGACGATCCTCATCTGCTGACCGCGCACCGGCAGGCCGATCGACCCCGGCTTGCGCACGCCGTAGTACGGGTTTAGCGACGACACACAGGTCGACTCAGTCAGCCCGTAACCCTCCAGAATGCGGATGTCGAACCGCTCCTCAAACGCCTGAAGCAGCTCTCGCGACAACGGCGCCGCGCCGCAGATGACGTAGCGCAGCGACGTCGGCCCAGTCGGAGCGTTGGCCGTGTGGAGCACCGCCGCCAGAATCGTCGGCACCGCCGATACCGCCACCGGCTCGAGCTCAGCGACCGTCTGCCAGAACCCCGAGGCCGAGAAACGCTCCCACATCACGACCTCGCAGCCGACCATCATCGGAATCAGACACGTGACCACCTGAGCATTGACATGAAACAGCGGCAGCAGCATCCCCACCCGCTCTCCCGCCGCCAGCGGCAGCAACTCCGCGCCCATTGCCGTGTTGGCCAGCAGGTTGCTGTGCGTCAGCATCGCCCCCTTGGGTTTGCCGGTCGTCCCCGACGTGTACATCAGCGTGGCCAGGTCGTCCGGACCGCGCCCCCTCGCTGGAGCCTCACCGCCGCGACCCGCGAGCGACTCCAGCTCCAGATCGCCGCCCTGCTCCACGGAGATCACGTGGCGCAGCGCCGCCAGCTCCGGCTCGCCGCGCACGCCAGCGAGCGTCGCCGCCCCATCATCATCGGTCACGACCGCCACCGCCCGCGAGTCACCGATCACGTAGGCCGCCTCGGGCGCGGTGAACGCCGGGTTGATCGGACCGAACACCCCCCCAGCCTTCAAGATCGCCCACCACGCCTCCAAAAACCCCAGACAGTTGGGCAGCATCACCGAGACGACATCACCGGGCCGGACACCCAAGTCGGCCAGACCCGCTGCCAACGCATCAGTCCGAGCATCAAACTCCCCATAACTCACCGACCGCCCGCGCCACCGAACAAACGGCTGCTCAGGAATACGGGACACCTGAACACGAAGCAGCTCCGGCAGAGTATTGATCGGGCTCATCGAGATCGGCCTCCAGTCAGGTGCGGTAAATCGGCTTGGGTCTGATTGATACGCCCGATCGGATCGGCGATCGATGGCGGCCGCCACCAAGCGCGGGTGATCTGGCTGTCGCCAGCACACAAGGCGTGGTACTTGCATCGCACTGCTCATATGTCTGCGATACCGACGCCGACCGGCGCCTATCCAGCACCCCGCGACCTTTCCCCCGTTCGCCAATGTCAGGTCTTTGTCTGGCGCTGGGTCATCGCGCTCAGCGGTATGTGCCGACACGGCTGACCTGCAGGATACGCATCTAGGGGATCTGCCATCAGCAGCGCGTCTCGTCCGTAGCCCGACCAGTCGTCACTAATCACCGATGCGCGTCGCAGACCGGGGGGCGATGCGCCCGCGCGGACACTTGGCACATGAGCACGCACTCGCCCACCACACAGACACAGCCCCAAGGACTCGGACAGGGAAAGGCCGCCGACCCTCCGCCAGCCGGGCGTCTACGACGGTGGTTGCTTCCGATACCCACCCCGAAGCCGATCAATCCGGCGCTGACTGAGCACGCCAAGCAGCGCGCGGAGTACGAACAGAACCGGGTCGCCGACGCGATCACGTCGTTCGCCGGTTCCATGACGTTCGTCTACATCCATATCGTCTGGTTTGCCTGCTGGATCGGCCTCGGCGTCGAGCGCTATCCGTATGGCCTACTCACGATGATCGTCTCGCTGGAGGCGATCTTTCTGTCGACCTTCGTGATGATCAGCCAGAACCGGGCCGACGTGAAGCGACAGGCCCTCGCCGACCAGCAATGGAAGATGGTCAGGGAAGAGAATGACCAAAACAAGCAGCTGCTCGAGCTGTCACGACAGATCCTGGCGTTGACCAAGGAGGTCCGTGGCTTTGCCGTGCTCGCCCGGGACAACCACGCGCAGAACGAACAGCTGCTGGAGCTGGCTGGGCGCGTCCTGACCCTGACCACGGAGGTCCACGCCGCCGGCACCGGTGGTCCCGCCGGCGACGACCACGATTCCACAGCCAGCCGCGACCAGCCGCGACCACGGGGCTGACGCTCGCCACCGGGCCGGTGTGTCGCGCGGCCACAATGAGATCGCTGGCTTCTGTGTTGAGGACTCATAGGCGTCGCGGTTCGGCAGGGATAGCTTGCGGCCATGCTCACCCCAACGGTCGTCGAAATTCAGAACCTGTCGGCACACCGCCGTGACGTTCCCGCCACACGGCCGGCAGCGCAAGCATCAAAGGAGAGGTAACCCGTCATGTCCGTCAATGTCACCGAGCGCGAGGCACGAGAGGTCGTCGAGGCGGCGCGTGAGACCGAGTGGAAACTGCCGAGCTTCGGCAAAGAGCTGTTTCTCGGCAACCTCCGCCTGGATCTGATCCACCCCCAGCCCCCGCTTGAGCCGGCTGCGGTCCAGAAGGGCGAGCGGTTTCTTCAGCGCCTGAGAGTCTTCCTGGAGGAGCACGTCGACGCGCTGGCGATCGAGCGCGACGCGAAGATCCCCGAGTCCGTCATTGACGGACTCAAGCAGATGGGCGCGCTCGGCATGAAAGTGCCCGAGGCCTACGGCGGTCTGGGGCTGTCGCAGGTTTACTACAACCGAGCCCTGGCGCTGGCGGCCAGCTCGCATGCCGCGATCTCGACGATGCTCTCGGCACATCAATCGATCGGCGTCGCCGAACCGCTGATGCTGTTCGGGACCGAAGAGCAGAAGCGCAAATGGCTGCCGCTGGTCGCCACTGACCACATCTCGGCGTTTCTGCTGACCGAGCCCGACGTCGGCTCAGACCCCGCACGGCTGGGCACGACCGCGACCCCGACGCCGGACGGATCGGGCTACGTGCTCAACGGCCTGAAGCTGTGGGCCACCAACGGCGCGATCGCTGACATCGTCGTCGTGATGGCCCAGGTGCCCAAGCGAGAGGGCGCCCGCGGCGGGATCACCGCATTCGTGCTGCCCTACGACAGCGACGGGATCACCGTGGAGCACCGCAACGCGTTCATGGGGCTGCGGGGAATCGAGAACTCGGTCACCCGGCTGGAGAGTGTCTTCGTTCCTTCAGAGAACGTGATCGCCGAGGAGGGGCAGGGACTCAAGGTCGCGCTGACGACCCTGAACACCGGCCGGCTCGCGCTGCCGGCGATCTGTGTCGGCGCCGCCAAGTGGGCCACTCGAGTCGCCCGGGAGTGGTCGGGCGAACGTGTCCAGTGGGGCCAGCCGATTGGCGAGCACGACGCCGTCGCCCAGAAGCTGGCGTTCATCGCCGCCAGCGCGTTCGGGCTCGAGGCGGTGGTCGATGTCTCCAGCCGGCTGGCTGACGACAAGAAGAACGACATCCGGATCGAGGCGGCGATCGCCAAGCTCTACGCGTCAGAGCTTGGCTGGCAGGTCGTCGATGACCTCGTGCAGATCCGCGGCGGCCGCGGCTATGAGACCGCAGAGTCGCTGCTGGCCCGCGGAGAGGACCCGATCCCCGCCGAGCAGGTGCTGCGAGATATGCGGATCAACCGTATCTTCGAGGGATCGAGCGAGATCATGCGGCTGCTCATCGCCCGCGAGGCACTCGACCAACACCTCCAGGTCGCGGGAGAGATCCTCGAGGGCGACGGGGACCTCAAGGCCAAGGCGAACGCGGCGATCACCGCGGGCCGCTTCTACGCGAAGTGGCTGCCGCAGCTCACCGTCGGGGAAGGGCAGAACCCACGAGCATTCAGTGAGTTCGGATCGCTGGCCACCCACCTGCGGTTCGTGGAACGCTGCTCGCGCAAGCTCGCACGCTCCACGTTCTATGCCATGTCGCGCTGGCAGGCCGAGCTTGAGCACAAACAGGCGCTCGTGGGACGCATCGTCGACATCGCGGCCGAGCTGTTCGCGATCGCGAGCGCCATCGTCTATGCCGACACGATCGCGCGCGAGCATCCCGAGCGCCGCGAGACGGCGCACGATCTCGCCGACCTGTTTGCCCGCCAGGCCCGTCGCCGCGTCGACGCGCTGTTCACGGCGCTCTGGCACAACGACGACGACCACGGGTACGAAACCGCGCAGAAGCTGCTCGGCGGCCGCTACACCTGGCTGGAGGAGGGAGTCCTGTGAGCACCGTCAAAGCAACATCGACCCCGCCGGACACCCGACCGGGTACAGAGCGGGCGCGACGTGGCATTCGGCCGGCCGCCCGGTCGGGCCTTGATGTGATGCTCGCTGACGCTGCCCTGCAGGACGGCGGGGCGGGCAGGTTCCTCAAGCCAGCGGCCGCGGTTCGCACCGCCGCCGGACTGGCCCGCCATCCTCGTGGCACCGCCCGCGATGCCGGCAGCCTCGGCGCCGAGCTCGTCCGTGTCGCCGCCGGACGTTCAGACCTTCACCCGACCAAGGGCGATCGTCGCTTCGCCGACCGCGCCTGGCAGGACAGCTGGCTCAGTCGACGGGTCATGCAGGCCTACCTGGCCTGCGGCGAGACCGTCGATCAGCTCATCTCGCACGCCGAGTTGGACTGGCGGACGGAGCGACAGGCGAGGTTTGCAGCCACCAATGTGCTCGACGCGCTCGCCCCGACGAACTTTCCGTGGTCCAATCCGGCGGCGCTCAAGGAGAGCATCGACACCGGCGGGGCCAACCTGGTTCGCGGCGGACGGCGACTGGTGCGTGATGTGACCCGATCACCGCGCCTGCCGGCCACCGTCGACGTCAGCAAATTCGACGTCGGCGCAAACCTCGCGGTCACGCCGGGATCGGTGGTGTTACGCACGGACGTCTTCGAGCTCATCCAATACCGCCCAAGCACCGAGCAGGTGCGCGAGCTGCCGCTGCTGTTCGTGCCCCCAACCATCAACAAGTACTACATCCTCGACATCGCACCCGGCCGCAGCATGGTCCAGTGGCTCGTGGACCAGCAGCACCAGGTGTTCATGATCTCTTGGCGCAACCCGGATGCAGCCGCAGGACACTTCGACCTCGACACCTACGCTCAAGCGGTCCTGGAG
>Ga0335075_10005695_pt1 | contig 19282 bp, 19 predicted proteins | sample Lox_Sample_24_FD_206723 | JGI IMG/M metagenome (GOLD analysis project Ga0335075, IMG submission 206723) | Soil microbial communities from Loxahatchee National Wildlife Refuge, Florida, United States - Lox_Sample_2.4 | ecosystem: Environmental > Terrestrial > Soil > Wetlands | place: USA...
AGCCTGTTATTAACTTTTCTGCAAGCAGCTGATTTCAGGGCACTTGCAAGCCAAACTCGGATGCGGTGGAATCGCTGCAACTTGCTGATTTTGTTGAACTTCCCACCAAGTTAATAACAGGCTCTAGGACGAGGCCTGCAAGGCATAGATTTCTTCGTCCGGGGGATTGTTTCTGTCGCCGGGCTGCGGGGCGTCCTGAAGCCAGTTGCGGGACTGGAGATCGGTTCGGAGCTGCCCGATGGTGGTGAAGGGCAGTGCGCGCATGCCGACGGCTTCGGCGCCGCGAACATTCTCCGGCTTGTCATCGAGAAACAGACATTCTTCAGGGCGGACGTTGAGCCGCTCGCAGGTGTATGTGTAGATGGCCGCATCGGGCTTGGCGACACCGAGCTCGCAGGACCATGTGAGCTGGTCGAAGTGGGCGAGCCAGGCGAACTCCTGGCGCATGGTGCGGAGCAGGTCGGGGACCATGTTGGAAACGATGGCGGTGGCGAGGCCTGCCTCCTGGAGCGCGGCGACCCAGGCGAGCATGGGCTCGGAGAGATTGGTCCAGAGGAGGACGTCGTTTTCGACCAGGGCGGCGATCTGATCGGGCGCGAAGGTGCGGCCGGCGTGGCGGGCGAATCGGGTCCAGTAGGCCGGGCCGTCGATCCGGCCCAGGTCGAGGTCGCGGCGGTCGATCCAGTAGAAGCGCTCGAACTCGGCGCTGTCGAGGCCGGTGAGGGCGAGGAGATTGCGGCGAGCATCGGGATACTGGGTAGCGAGGACCATGCCGTAGTCGAAGAGGACGGCCTTCATAGGTACAGGGTATAGGGTTTAGGGACCAGGGATTCGAAGTGCCTGTGAAAAGATGAGGGACTGGCCGTCCAGGGCGCCGGCCGCACGGGCAACGGTGCTTCGTGTAGCCAGCCGTGAAAAGATGATGACGTGCGACTTTCGGGTTTCTCTTCGAGGACGGCGTGGGACGTGCGGGAGACGCGGCTGGCGCTGGCTTTGCGGGAGAGGCGCGAGCGGGGTTTGCCGATCCTGGACCTGACGGCGTCGAATCCGACGAAGTGCGGGTTCGGGTATGACGACGCGGGGATTCTGGCGGCGCTGGCGGACCGGCGTGCGATGACGTACGACCCTGATCCGCGGGGGATGCGGAGCGCGCGGGAGGCAGTTTGCCGGTACTACGCAGAGCGCGGCGCGGAGGTCGAGCCGGAGCAGGTTTTTCTGACCACCAGCACGAGCGAGGCGTATAGCTGGGTATTCCGGCTGCTGTGCGATGGGGGCGACGAGGTTCTGATTGCCCAGCCGAGCTACCCGCTGTTCGATTTTCTGGCGCAGCTGGACGATGTACGGCTGTTACCGTATCCGCTGCTGTACCACGACGGATGGCAGATCGACCTGGAGGGATTGAAACAACGTATCACGCCGAGGACGCGGGCGATTGCGGTGGTGCATCCGAACAATCCCACGGGGCACTGGACGCGGGAGCGGGCGGAGCTGGAGGAGATCTGCGCGGAACGGGGATTGGCGCTGGTGGTGGATGAGGTGTTTCTCGACTATGCGATGGAGGGCGACTCGGCCTCCCACATCTGCCAGAACCGGGCAGATGTGGGGCACCCGGGATCATTCGCCGCGGGGGAGCATCCGGCGCTGACGTTTGTGCTGAGCGGGATCAGCAAGATTGCGGCGCTGCCGCAGATGAAGGCGGCGTGGGTGGCGGTGTTTGGGCCGGAGCGGGAGCGCGCTGAGGCGCTGGAGCGGTTGGAGGTCATAGCGGACACGTTTCTTTCGATGAATGCGCCGGTGCAGTGTGCGCTGCCGGCGTGGCTCGAGGGCGCTGGCGCGATGCGGGAGCAGATCCGGGCGAGGACGGCGGCGAATCTGGGGGCGCTGGATGAGGTGTTGGCGCGGCATCCGGCGGTTTCGCGGCTAAAGGTGGAGGCGGGATGGTACGCGGTGCTGCGGGTTCCGGCACTGATGAGCGATGAGGAACTGGCGGTGCGGCTGGTGGAGCGCGGGGTCAGCGTGCATCCGGGGTATTTCTTCGGGTTCGGCGGGGATGGGTGGGTGGTGGTGAGTTTGCTGGCGGCCGAGGAGGAATTTCGGCGGGGCGTGGAAGTGGTGTGCGAGCTTGCGGGATGAATGTCACCACAGAGGACACAAAGGGCACAGAGGAATAAGGTGACGAAGCGCTGGCTGCTCTGGCCTTAGCGGATGGCGTGGAAGGTGCGGGACCAGCGCGTTCGCGTCAAGAAGTGGAGAAATTCGTCACGGGTGACGCTGGCCTGTTGTGAAAACGGGGCGTTGTCGGGAAGTTCCGGGATGCGAATGGACCAGTAGACAAAGAGAGGACGGCCGAGGATGTTGGCTTGGGGAACGAAGCCCCAGTAGCGGCTGTCAAAACTGTTCTGGCGGTTGTCGCCCATCACAAAGTAGCTGTGGGGCGGCACGCAGACATCGCCGTGGCGCATATACGACGGAAAGCTTTCGGACCACGCGGCGGTAGCGCCGAGGTCGGCAGAGGGCGCGATAGACGGAAAGTCGTCGATGTACGCGCTGTAATTTGCGGCAGTGGGTCCCGCGGCGAAAGGCTCGTTCTGCGCAGCGCCGTTGCGGTAGAGGATGCCATCGCGGAGATGGAGGCAGTCGCCCGGAACGCCGACGACGCGCTTGACCATGGTCCAGTGCTGCCCGTCGGCTTCGAGAAACGGGGAGTTAAAGACGATGATGTCGTCGCGGTGGACTTCGCGGTAATGAACGAAGGGCGCCCACGAGGATGCGGGAGCGAGGTTTGCGCGCTCGACAAGAACGTGGTCGCCGACCAGCAGCGTGCTGGCCATCGAAGAGGATGGGATGGCGAAGTTCTGGAAGATGAATGCAAAGATGAAGAGCGCGACAACGATCAGACTGCAGTTGGAAGAAAGCTGCTCCAGAAGAGTCTCAGCAGGCTGCGGATCTTCTTGGCGTTTCATCAGGGCAGGCGCTCCTGGGACCAGAGGTTCTTCAGGTAGTTGAGCATTTCGGGGTCGGTCCAGTTGATGGGGCCGATGACCTTACGACGGATGGTGCCTTTGCGGTCGATGATGTAGCTTTCCGGCGGGCGGAAGGTGCCGAAGGCGTCGCTGGACTGGTTGGCGAGATCGTTGATGGTGGTGATGCCGGCGATGTGGTTATCGATGAGGTATTGGCTGTAGGAGGGCTGGTCAGTCTGGAAGGCGACGGCGAGGACGACGATGTTGGGATCGTCCTTCTGGAGCTGCATGAGGGAGGGGAATTCCTCGAGGCACGGTGGGCACCAGCTGGCCCAGAAATTGAGGACGACGATTTTGCCGCGGTAGTCGCTGAGGCTGACGGTCTGGGCGCCATCGTGGATGGTGAAAGCCGGGGCGGGATCGCCGATGGAGCCGGGGTGGGCGGTGCGGTTGCAGCCGGACAGCAGAGAACAGGGAACAGGGATCAGGGAGCAGAAAAGCGCCGCAAGGGCGAGGGCCGAGCGCGTTGAGCGGGCGCGGGGCTGCGGCGGGCAGGGAACGGAGGTCACGTTCCTATAATAGTGGGGAGCCAGGAACGTGGACCCACAATCGGCGCTGCAACTTTCCGTGATCATCCCCGCTCGTAACGAAGAGGACTGCCTGGGCGAGTGCCTGTGGTCGCTGGTGCGGCAGCAGGAGCCGGGGTGGGAACTGGGAACGGACTGGGAAATCCTTGTCGTCAATGACGCGTCGACGGATGGGACGCGCGAGGTTGCAGCGAGCTTCACAGGCGTGACGGTTCTGGATGCGCCCACCTTGAGGCGAGGCTGGACGGGGAAGGCGAATGCCGCGTGGGCGGGGTGGCAGGCAGCGCGCGGGGCGTGGCTGCTGTTTACCGACGCTGATACCGTGCATGAGCCGGGGTCGGCGCGGCGGGCTGTCGCCGAGGCGGAGCGGCATGGCGCGGGGATGTTGTCGTACTCGCCGCGGCAGCAGGTGCGCGGGGGGGCGCAGCGAACGCTGATGCCGCTGGTGTTCAGCGACCTGGCGGCGACGTATCCGCCGGCGAAGGTGAACGATCCGGCACAGCGGGTGGCGGCGGCGAATGGGCAGTTTCTGCTGGTACGGCGGGACGTCTACGAGAAGATCGGCGGACACGAGGCCGTGAAGGGATCGCTGCTGGAGGATGTGGAGCTGGCGGCGCTGGTGAAGCGGCGGAAGCTGGGGCTGCGGTTCCGGTATGCACCGGACGCGGTTTCAGCGCGGATGTACCGCAGTTTCCGGGCCATGGTGCAGGGGTGGACGAAGAACCTGGCACTGCTGTTCGGGAACGCGCCGGCGCTGGCGGGGATGCGGGCGGTGCAACTGCTGGTGCTGGCGGGTATTCCGCTGCTGATCGCGTGGTTCGCACTGAGCACAGCTCTGTTCTCGGACGATCCGGCGCGGGCGATGTACCGGCCGATGGCGATTGCGGCGCTGCTGATTGTGTGGGGGCGGGCGCTGTGGGGGTTTTACAGCCGGGTGGCGAGGTCGAATTTCGCGTTTCGGGATTATGTATGGGCGCCGTTGGGGATTCCGCTGTATGCGTGGCTGCTGTGGCGGAGCTGGATGCATCACGCGGTGCGGAAACAGGTAGTCTGGAAGGGGCGGGAGGTTAAGACGAGCGATTAGGGACCAGGGATTAGGGATCAGGGATTGGAGCGGACGGTAGCTGCGGAATCATGTTTCTTTTAACAAGGAAAGCGGAATTTTCGGCGTCGCACTACTACTGGAACGAGGCGTGGAGCGCGGAGGAGAACGCGCGCGTCTTCGGGAAGTGCGCCAATCGTAACGGTCACGGGCACAATTACACGCTGGAAGTGACGGTGGCGGGCGAAGTGGACGCGGTGACGGGGTTCGTGGTCGATCTGAAGGAACTGAAGGATGTGATGGAGCGGGAAGTGATCGCGGCGTACGATCATCGGCACCTGAATCTGGAGGTTCCGGAGTTCCGGACGGCGATTCCGACGACGGAAAACATCGCGGTGGCGGTGTGGCGGCGGCTGGACGGGAAGATTCCGGGGGCGAAACTGCACCGGGTGCGGGTGTACGAGACGCCGGAGCTGTTTGCGGAGTATGCGGGGGACTAGCCGAACCCACCCTGTCCGCGATACGGCCGCGGACAAGGGTGGGGCACCCGGGGACTGGCCGTCGGTGCAGAGGTTGGGGTTCATACTTTCCCACTTCTGCCAAATGCGGGCAGAAGTGGGGCACCCGCGATGGGGGAAATATGAGGGCGCATCTGGGGCGGAGGTATCGGCTGAGCGCGTCGCACCGGCTGCACACGCCGGCGCTGAGCGGGACTAGCCGTCCAGGCGGCTGCGCCTTCGGCGCAGGTCAGGATTGTGCCGATCCGGGGAGAAGCGCATGAACGCCGTTCTGGGCAGACGCTACCAATTCAGTGCGTCTCATCGATTGTCGTCGAAGGCGCTGAGCGCGGACGAGAATGCGGCAGTGTATGGGAAGTGCGCGAATCCGCATGGGCACGGGCACAACTACACGGTGGAAGTGATGGTGGGCGGTGAGATCGATGCGGCGACGGGGATGGTCTGCGATCTGGCGGAGTTGGATGGGTGCGTGAGCCGGGAGGTGCTGGAGCCGTTCGACCATCAGAACCTGAACGCGCTGGGGGTTTTTCAGAATCGCGTGCCGACGACAGAGAATCTGACTATCGAGGTGGAGCGGCGGCTGCGGAAGGCGCTGCGTTCGGATTTGTCGCTGCGGGTGAGAGTGGAAGAGACGTCGAAGAATTTTTTTGAGTACAGCGGTTAGGGATCAGGGATTAAGGGAGCACAGGACATGGGACGAGGGACACACGCGGTAATGCCGGCACGGGAAAAACTCGATAAAGAGATCATGGGCCGGACCGGACTTCACCCCGCAACGCCAACAGCGGGCGTGGTGGGGACCCCGGGGCTGGAGAACGTCTCGACACAGGAGATTTATCGCGAGATCATTCGCCGGTACGACGCCGATCCGACGCGGGATGGGCTGGAGCGGACGCCGGAGCGGATGGAGAAGGCGATCGAATTTCTGACCAAAGGATACCAGGAAGACGCGAGCGCGATTCTGCGCGGGGCGATGTTCGATGTGGCCTACGACGAGATGGTGATCGTGAAAGACATCGAGATGTATTCGCTGTGCGAGCACCACATGCTGCCGTTCTTCGGCAAGGTGCACATCGCGTACATTCCGGACGGCAAGGTGATCGGCCTGAGCAAAATGCCGCGGCTGGTGGAGGTGTTTGCGCGGCGGCTGCAGGTGCAGGAACGGCTGACGCGGCAGATTGCCGAAGCGATTCAGGAGGCGATCCATCCGCAGGGCGTGGGCGTGGTGATCGAGGCGCGGCACCTGTGCATGATGATGCGCGGGGTGGAGAAGCAGAACTCGTCGACGGTGACTTCGGCGATGCTGGGGGTTTTCCAGAAGCAGAACACGCGGAATGAATTTCTGGCGCTGATTCGGGAGCGGGCGGCGTCGGCGCTGTGAGCGATCAGTGAACTGCGATCAGGGAGCATGCGGCGGCGTTGCTGCCTGGGCCGGAAAAGCGTGGCGGTTTATTGTAGTTTGAGTGAACGGGCTTCTGATCATCGACAAACCAGGCGGGATGACGTCGCATGACGTGGTGGCGCGGGTGCGGCGGGCGACGGGCGAGCAGTCGGTTGGACACCTGGGAACGCTGGACCCGATGGCGACGGGCGTGCTGCCGCTGCTGCTGGGGAAGTACACGCGGCTGGCGCAGTTTCTGAACGCGAGTGAGAAGGCGTATACGGGGGCGATCCGGTTTGGGTTCGCGACGGATACCTACGACGCGGAGGGGACTCCTGCCGGGGGCGTTGTTTCTCCAGATCTAAGCATGGAAAAAGTCAGGGCCGCGGCGGCGCGGTTTGTGGGGGAGATCGAGCAGATGCCGCCGCCGTATTCCGCCAAGAAAATCGACGGCAAGCCGGCGTACAAGCTGGCGCGGGAAGGCAGGACGCCGGAGCTGAAGCCGGTGCGAATCGTGGTGGACGCGTTTGAGATTGAGAGCGTGGAAGGGGAGACCGTGCGGTTCGCGATGCGGATTTCGGCGGGCGGGTACGTGCGGTCGATTGCGCATGAGATGGGGCAGGCGCTGGGATGCGGGGCGCACCTGAGCAGTCTGCGGAGAACGGCGGCGGGGCCGTTCACGCTGGAGCAGGCGGTGACGGTGGACGATATGGACTCACTGGCCGGTGAGCAAGAACTCGAGGCGCGGATGGTGCATCCGCGGGCGCTGTTGCCGGAGATGCCGGCGGTGACCGCGGACGAGGCGACGCTGGGGCGGATTCGCAACGGGATGCAGGTGAATCTGCCGGAGTATTCGGGGGCGGCGATGGTGAAGATTTTCGCGGGGCAGCGGGAGTTGGCGGCGATTGGGCGGCGGGTGGCGGGGACGCTGTTTCAGCCGTTCGTGGTGCTGCTGTAGCCGGGACCTTTACCACCGAGGGCACAGGGAGCACGGAGTAAGCCGCGGGTGGCGAAGCGATTGCTCGGGCAACGCTCTTCGACTTCGCTGCCACCTTGTGCGTGGCCAATTCCGCTCACGATGAGAAGCCGGCTATTTGCGGAGCATGGGGAGCAGGAGTGGGAGGAAGTGATCGGCGAGAAGCTGGTCGCCCTGGGCGGTGGGATGGACGCCGTCGTCCTGGATGGCGCCGGGAACGGTGTAGATGTTGGCGTAGAGCATGGGCAGCAGGGGCACGCGGTATTTGGCGGCGGCGAGGCGGTAGGTCTCGTCGAACTGGCGAATGTAGTCGGGGCCGTAGTTGGGTGGGAGGGTGATGCCGGCGAGCAGGACCCGGCTGCCGGAGTGGAGCAGGGTGGAGACGATGAGGTCGAGGTTGCGGCGGGTGTCGGCGATGGGGACGCCGCGGAGGCCGTCGTTGCCGCCGAATTCGACGATAACGATGGCGGGGTGGAGCGCGAGGATCTCCTGAAGGCGGTCGACGCCGTCTTTGCTGGTGTTGCCGCTGATGCCGGAGTTGACGACGCGGTAGCGGTAGCCGCGGGCGTCCAGATCATGCTGAAGATCGTCAGGATAAGTACGGCCGGGCGCGACGCCGTAGCCGGCAGTGATGCTGTCTCCGAAACAATCGAGGACGGGTGCGCGTGGAGCGGGAGCGGGAACGCCGGGACGCGGAGCAGCGTACGTTAAAGGAGCGAGAAGCAGCAGTGCGGCGGCAGCAATCGCGTAACGGCGAAGCACATCTTTAGCTTAGCAATGAGAGGATGAAGGCACAGGAGCGGGAATGATTGAGGTGCGTGGGCTGAAGAAGTCGATCCGAAACGGCGCGCGGAGGGTGGAGATTCTGCGCGGGATCGACCTGACGATTCCGAAGGGGCAGTTTGCGGCGATTATGGGGGCAAGCGGCAGCGGAAAGAGCACCCTGCTGGGGCTGCTGGCGGGGCTGGATTCACCGAGCGAAGGTGAGGTGATCCTGGATGGGATGTCGATTGGAAATCTCGAAGAGGATCGGCTGGCCGAGGTGCGGGGAAGGCGGATTGGGTTTGTGTTCCAGTCGTACCAGCTGATTCCGACGTTGACGGCGCTGGAAAACGTGATGCTGCCGCATGAGCTGAACGCGAACGGGGATGCGCGGCGGAAGGCCGAGTCGCTGCTGGAGGCGGTGGGGCTGAAGGAGCGGCTGCATCATTATCCGGTGCAGCTTTCGGGCGGAGAGCAGCAGCGGGTGGCGCTGGCGCGTGCGTTTGTGCTGGAGCCGCCGGTTGTGCTGGCCGATGAGCCGACCGGAAATCTGGATTCGGCGAATGGGCAGCATGTGCTGGAACTGCTGGTGGAGCGGCAGCGGGAATCGGGCACGACGCTGGTGCTGGTGACGCACGATGCGCAGGTTGCAGCGCGGGCCGATCGCAGGATTCAGCTGCGGGATGGGCTGGTGGTAGCCGATGATGGACTGGCCGTCGAGACAAGTGGACCACTGGCCAATGACCTCGCGGATAAGGAATCGGGGCGATGAATTCGAATCGGGAAAAGCCTGCGCTCAGGTGGACGACGGCGGCGAAGATCGCGTGGCGCGAGCTGCGCGCGGGGAAGGCGAAGTTTCTCTTCGTGCTGCTCTCGGTTGCGGTGGGTGTGGCGGCGCTGACGGGGGTGCGCGGGTTCAGCCAGTCGTTTTCCCGGGCGCTGCTGGAGCAGGCGCGAAGCATCATGGCGGGAGATTTGTCGGCGCGGATGTTCCGGCAGGCGACGCCAACGGAGACGAAGCAGCTGGACGCGCTGGCAAGCCAGGGCGTGAGGCGGACGCAGGTGACGGAGACGCTGTCGATGGCGATGGCAAAGGGCGATCCGGTGCCGCTGCTGGTGTCGCTGAAAGCCGTCGATCCGACGGAGTATCCGTTTTGCGGGACGGTGGTGCTGGCGCCCGCGGGGAATCTTCGCGGTGTGCTGACGAACTCGACGGTAGTGGTGGATGACAATCTGCTGGTGCGGCTGCGGGCGAAGGTCGGCGACGAGCTGAAGATCGGCGACGAGTGGTTCCGGATTGCGGCCGTGATCGAGAAAGAGCCGGACCGCATGACTGCGGGTGTGGGACTGGGGCCGCGGGTGATGATGACGCGGGCGGCGATGGATGCAACGGGGCTGCTGCAGCCGGGGAGCCGTGCGACGGAACGGTATCTGTTCGCCATTGGCGACAAGCAGAGCGTGGCACAGGTGCGGGCGGAGATCGAGAAGATCCTGCCGGATGCGCAGGTGACGGATTTCCGCGAGACCAGCCCGGCGCTGAGCGAGGGGGTGGATCGGGCAACGGGGCTGCTGAGCCTGATTTGCCTGGTGGCGATGGTGCTGGGGGCGATCGGCGTGGCGATGGCGATGCGCGCGCACCTGCAGCAGCGGATCGAGATCCTGGCGATCATGAAGTCGGTGGGCGCGCGATCCGGGGACATCCTGCGCATTTATTTGTTCCAGACACTGTTACTTGGGGTGGCCGGCGCGCTGATCGGGGTGGGCCTGGGGCTGGGCGTGGAGTACGCGCTGCCGCTGGCGCTGGGGAAGCTGCTGCCGCTGCGGCCGCAGATCCGGCTGCCGCTGAATCCGGTGCTGGCCGCGCTGGGGACGGGGGTGCTGACGACGGTGCTGTTCTGTTTGCCGCCGCTGCTCGATGTGCGGAGGGTGCGGCCGAGCCTGGTGCTGCGGAAGATGGTGGAATCGGGCGATGGGTTGGGATGGCGGGGCCGGCTGAGGGAGCGCAAGCTGCAGATCGCGTCGATCGTGGTAATTGTCGCGGGGCTGGGCGGGATCGCGGCGGGGCTGGCGGATTCGGCGCTGGTAGGGAAGTGGTTCGCGATCTGCCTGGCGGCGCTGCTGGCGTTCCTGCTGGGGCTGTCGGCGGTGACGCTGCGCGGATTGCGGGCAATCCTGTCACGGACACGGTTACATATTCATTCAGCGCTGCGGCACGGGCTGGCCAATCTGTATCGGCCGGGGAACCAGTCGGCGGCGGTGCTGGCGGCGCTGGGCGCTGGGGTGATGCTGATCCTGAGCGTGTTCCTGATGCAGCGGTCGATTCTGGCGGCGCTGCACGAGGATGTGAAGCTGGATACGCCGAATGTGTTCCTGGTGGACATGGGCACGGATGAGCTGGCGGGGATTCGGGCGTTGCTGGGCAAGGAGCCGGGGGTGATCGGGGGGCTGGAGACGATTCCGATTGTGGCGGCGCGGGTGGAGTCGATCAACGGGACGCCGGTGGATGCGCTGCGGGTCGAGCATTATCCGAAGCGGCTGCTGCGGTCGGCGACGCTGTCGTGGTCGGCGAGTGCGCCGGAGGGAACGAAGATTGCGGAAGGGAAGTGGTGGAGCGCTGACAAGAGCGGACAGCAACTGGCGGTGGTGGATCGCGTGGCGCAGCGGCTGCATCTGCAGGTTGGATCGCAGGTGAAGTTCGTAGTCGGCGAGCAGGAGATTCCTGTCCGCGTGGCGGCGATTTACAAAATCACGGGCGAGCATGCGTTTGCGCGCAGCGAGTTCATTGTGCCGGAGGCGGTGCTGAAGGGCGCGCCGGTGGTGTGGTACGGGGATGTGCATGCGCGGCCGGATGCGATTCCGGAACTGGAGCGGGCGCTGTTCGCGGCGTATCCCACGGTGACGGTGATCAATATTGCGGATATTCTTTCGACGATCCAGGGAGTGGTGGATCAGATCACGATCGTGATTCGGTTTCTGGCGGCGTTCTCGATTCTGTCGGGGCTGATCATTCTGGCGTCGAGCGTGGCCAGCACGCGTTTCCGCAGGATGCGCGAGGTGGTGGTGCTGAAGACGCTGGGGGCGACTCGGCCGCGGATCGCGACGGTGTTCAGCGTGGAGTTCACAGTGCTGGGGCTGCTGGCGGGCGCGGTGGGGGTGGTGTTCGCGAATGTGCTGACGCGAATTTTGCTGCATCGGATGGATGTGGCGTTCCAGCGCGACGTGCGCGGATCGCTGGCGGCGCTGGCCGGAACGGCGGTACTGGCGGTGGCGACGGGATGGATCGCGAGCTGGCGGATTCTGGGGCAGAAGCCGCTGGAAGTGCTGCGCGAGGAGTGAGAAATGCAGCGTTGAGGGTATAGCGTGCAGCGTTCAGGGGGTCGCAGGAGAATTGACCGCAATCCGCTGGCCCGATAGTATGAGAAAGCGGTGCTGGATGCGAACGCGCGTCGCGCCGCGGCCAATCGCATGCTGCCCCCTCGTTCAACGGCAGGACAGCTGACTCTGGATCAGCATATCGGGGTTCGAATCCCTGGGGGGCAGCCAATACACTGATTCTAAAATAGTTAGCAGAAGACCGATAAAGTCCGCTAATGTCCCGGAAAGTTCACCTCATAAACATTGCAAATTACTCATTCCCAAAAAGATATTGGCGCGTTTTCGTGCGCCATAGTACGCTGAGAGCCAGTTGGTATCTGAGGATACGCTGAATGGCCGTATCCTCAGATACCACCTCAAAATGAGGATACGGAGAGCGCGAGCTTAGATCGTATCCTCAGGGGAGTATCCTCATGGCTCTCACCGATCTGAAGATCAAGGCCGCCCAGCCCAACTCGAAGCCATACCATCTCACCGACGGATTCGGATTGTTTCTGTCGATTCAACCGAACGGCTCCAAGCTCTGGCGCTGGAAATACCGCTTCGAGGGCAAGTTCCGTTTGATGGCGCTGGGTAGCTATCCCGAAGTCACTCTCGCCAAAGCACGCGCCGCGCATGCCGAGGCGCGCGCCAAGCTGCTTAACGGAATCGACCCTATGGCAGAACGGAAGGCGGAAAAGAGTGCCGGTACCCTGGAAGCCGAACAGAACGGAGTTCTCCCTGCAACCCAGACCGAAGTCGAATGCGAGGCGGCAAACTCCTTTCGCAGGGTCGCCGCGCTGTGGTTGGAAAAGTGGAAGGTCGGCAAGGTTGAACGGTATGCACGGGACACCGAGGCGCGGCTCAATGAGGACGTGCTGAGCCGGATCGGCCACCGCCCGATTGGCGAAATCAAGCCACCCGAGATCGCGAGCCTGATCTTGGCGATCGAGGAGCGCGGCGCCGAGGATGTAGCCCGCAGGGCGTTGCAAAACACACAGCAGATCTTTCGTTACGCGATGGCGTTTGGGCTTACCGAACAGAATCCGGCCGCGGCCTTTCGGCCTGGCGACATTCTCAAGCAGCGGGTCACGAAAAACTTCGCTCGCGTGGAAGTGTCTGCGTTGCCCGCCTTGCTTAAGAAGATCGATCTCTACGACGGTTCCCATTTCGTGCGTCTTGCGTTGCAGTTGATGGCGCTTGTTTTCGTGCGCACCGGCGAGTTGATGCCGGCCCAGTGGCCGGAGATCGACCGCAAAGAGAAGCTTTGGAGCATACCGGCAGAGCGGATGAAGATGAGGCGCGCTCACCTAGTTCCTCTCTCCCGTCAGGCGCTCGCTGTGCTTGACGAACTGTGGCAGCGACGGAAGGATGACGTTTGGATATTTCCCGGCGAGCGGCGCTCACCTTACATGAACAAAAACTCGATGCTTTGTGCTCTCAAGAGGATGGGATATAAGGGCGAGATGACTGGCCACGGATTCCGCGGTTTGGCATCGACCATCCTGAACGAGATGGGATACGAGCGCGCGCACATCGAGATGCAGCTCGCGCACGCTCCGAAAAGTGAAGTCGAAGGCGCGTACAACAAGGCGCATTATCTTCCTCAGCGCGGCATTATGATGCAGGGCTGGGCGGATTTCCTCGACAAGGCCCGCGATTCCGCACAAGCCAATCGCCGTTTAAAGGTGCGCACTGGGGTCAAGCAACTGATCGTGACGCCTGTACGCGCTCTATTGCCCACTGCCTGATCTCGGATTTGACCCAGGCGACTGCACGCGGACCGAGCCGGACCGGTGCAGGAAAGCTCTTTTCATGAATTAGCTCATAGAGCGTTGTTTTGGAAAGGCCCGTCAGCGCCTTCACTTCTGGCAATCGTAAGAAAATGACATCGTCTAACTTCTGCGCTGTTCGGTCCCGAACGTCTGCGGGCCTCTCCGACTGAGGCATTTTCTTCGTGACGAGTGGGGTCGATGGAAGGAACTGGCGGTTACCGTTAGGGGAAGAGGGGATTCTGGTCGGTCTGGCGGGGGCGCTGGACATGCTTCACCTCGTCGCTTTGGACACCAAGCCTTAGGACAGGCCCATAATATCGAGGGTCTGCTTGGCACGATTACGATCTACCCCGCACTTCGTGGCTGTCCAATACGCTTTTGAAAGCAGGTTATTTGATTTCCGAATTACTCGAAGAAGTGTCGATAACGATTTCTTCCGTTCAGGCAGCCCAGCCCGTGGTTCGGCGCGTCTAACGACCCACAAGGCATTCTGCGTGAGTATGACCGCAGGGCTGTGCCGCAAGATGGTGCACGATAAGAGCCGAGTGGCATTTTCAGCCTGCCGTGAAAGCTCGCTGGATGGCAGACTCTCTCCTTATGCCTGTTCAGTTGACGTGTGCGGCCGGGGGCAAGAAAGGCCATTCGCGCCGGTTAACTTTCCTCGCCGCACACGGACCAAGAGGTCTTGCCATGGCACACGATCATATGAGATTCATGGTGGCGGCAATCGCTCTTGCCGAAGAGTTGAACTTTTCGCGCGCGGCGAAGAAGGTCGGCGTCAGTCAACCCTCGCTCACTAGAACGATTTTCGAGCTTGAAGCCTGTGTCGGCGGCCGTTTGTTTGAGCGGAACCGGAAGACTGTGCGCCTGAATGATGCGGGACGAGCATTTGTTGAGGAGGCGCGCATGACAGTTCTCCACGATGAGCGCGCTTTCCAATCCGCGCGCGCCGTGATGGAGGACGCTGAATTGGTTCTGAACGTGGGCCGGTCGCCGTACGCTGATCCTTTCCTCACCACAACTCTTCTCTCGTTGCATCTGCCTCTCTTCCCGAAGCTGCGCATCGAACTCTCTCAGCAGTTCTCCTGCGACCTGGCGCACGAGATTCTGTCCGGTGGCCTTGATCTCGCCATTGTTACCGAGCCGCCCGAATCGAAGCGACTCACCACAGTTAAGGTCGCCGAAGGACCGTTTTACATCGCGATGCAGGAAGAGGATGAGCTTGCCTACGAGGATGCAATCGCGCTGGACATGCTGGCGGGACGGCCCTGGGTGATTTTCGAGCGGCGGATGCACCCGCCTGTCTACGATGCGGTAATGCGCCTTGCAGAGCAGCGAGGGGTTCGACCAACCAAGATCCACCATATTGTGATCCCGGAAGATGCCTATCCCTTCATCGCTGACGATGACGCTGTGGCTTTTGTGGTCAAGTCCGGCGCGATGCGCATCGCGCGCGACGGCATCACAGTGCGTGCGCTTTCTGAAGACTGTCTTCTCCTAAGGACCTATCTCGCGTCACGTGCCGAGGAAAAATCGAAGGTAGTGAGTGAACTAGTTCGAGCCTTTATGCGGAAGCTCTCCACTTTTGCCAAGGCCGCTTCATTTCCGCTCCCCGTCGCTGAAGTGAATCAGCCAGTCGTTGTGCAATAGTGACGGCCTGCGAAAAGTTACAGCCGACTTGCGTGGCGGCGTGTGCGATGAGGACTGCTGCTTGACGGAAGGCGATGCCTCTTGAGGGTCAGCAAAAGTTAATCCAGCTCTGGTCCTTGCAACTCGTCCACATGCACACACATGAGGACGGCTTTCGCGCTTTGAATTCGGATCGGCAGCGACATGTAAGTTTCATGCGGTACACCCCCGGTCCACGCGATGGATTTGCCTCAAGCAAAGCCTGAGCAAGCACGAGTTCAGCTGATCGTCTTTCTCGGACGAAGAAATCTACGGGCCGGCTCTTCGATTAATAAGTAGGAGAGCAGGGATGCTCCGATTGCGGCCACTACGCAAATTGTCACTCGGACTCCGTGTGGCAAATGCGACGTCGCATCGAATGCATGCTCGATCACGAAGGAATGCAGGAGGTAGAGACTGTAACTAGCCTGGCCGAGAAGCACGAGCGGTTTGAGTCCAAGGAATCGCGTCCATCGCGGTTGCTGTGCGACGCCGAAGATAATCGCTGCAAAAGCGGGCGATAGAACACCTGCTGAAATCAATGGATTCGGAATCCTGTCGGCCAAAGCAGAGATCAATACGATCACAGCGCTCCCACCGAGGATGCAAAAGTAACCGAACTGATCATTCCATTTTCTGCTGAGAAACAATCGGCCAGCCATCATGCCAATAAGAAACTCGGGAAGGCGCATGATGGGGTTAAAGCTAAGCAGGTTTTTCCAAAGTAGTGTCACTTCTGACGAGTTGATCTTGTCTGCGCCATCCGGGTGAAAAACCATGTAGGCCGCTGAAATAGCTAGGCTAATCAACGAAAGAAACGCAATCGCGAACAAAAGCTTTCCTCCCGACAATCCTCTTGTTCGTCGCGACAGAAATGGAAACAAGAAATAAAAGAAGGCTTCAACCGAAAGACTCCAGCAAACGGGATTCCAGGTCAGGGCGCCTTGTGGAATCCATGCCTGTAACAGCAATAGCGTCGAGAGAGCTGCCAATGTAAAGTGTCGTTGGCTCCAGACGTAGAACGGCAGATTAAGATGCCGGAGAGCGAATAAGAAACCAGGCGCCGTTACGGCGAGGGACAAGACATAAGCAGGGTAAATTCGCGCGAATCGCGCCTTCCAAAACCGTTTTGGATCGAGATCGTCCGCGGCATATGTGTAAACGAGGATGAAGCCGGAAAGGACAAAGAAGAAATTGACGCCAATGTAGCCGATTCCGACGAAGTTCTGATACCACCACGATCCGCCCGTAACGATTCCCTGCACCTTGAGATGAAACAGGATGACATGACACGCGGCCAGAAATCGCAAGGTGGTGAGTCCATCGAGCCGCGGGCGAGCCAAACACGGGCTCTCAAATGGTTTTCCGGCCGCAACAGGAGCGCCGATTCTCGTCGGTTTCTGCGTCGTGATGGACACTTCAGTAGCCAAATTGAACTCCTTCAAAGCCCATACTGAACGTGGAAAAGAGACGCAAAGAGAGCTAGCACGAGGCACTCCAGAATGAGCTTCTGATACGAAACGGCTTAAGCCAAGTTCGTCCGCGTCGCGTGTTCGCGCCTGGAATTCATTGTTCAGAATCGCACAGGTTCGAAGCATCACGCTCGATGCGCCAAGCCCGCACTTTGTATCGAGAGCGAGCCGATCGAAGGTCAGTCCGTCAACGGTCAGCGTGAACCCAGCGGCTGGCCCGATTATGGAGCCTCGTCAGAGCTTTCCCCTAAGATATACACTTGCAAAGACTTCAACGCTCCCTTGATCATTCATCTGGATACTCAATCGGGAGGGCAACCGGAGGAACTATGGCCGACGCTCAAAATGATCTCGCCGCAACAAGTGTTGAAAAACCGCGTTCTCCCGCGCTCGGCCTCTTGAGTGAGCTCAGTACTGGCACATATGTCAGCTACAGTCGAGCACTGAAGGAGCTGCTGAGCAACTCATGGGATGCCAGTGCCCACAACGTACAAATAAAGATCTCGCCCGATTTAAGCGAAATTAGCATTTTGGACGACGGCATCGGGATGTCAGAACAAGACATACGCGAGCGTTTTCTTCGTCTCGGAGGTTCCAGTTCGACGAAGGGCGGCACGCGCGATGGGCGCCGCTTGATTGGCCACAAGGGAATCGGTGCCCTCTCAGTCATTCCAATCTGCCGCGAAGTCAGAGTTCTCACGACAAAAGAGGGTAGCACCGAGCGCGTTGAGGCTGTATTAGATATCACCAAGGTCATAGAAAAAGCCAAACAGCAGGAAGACCTAGACAGCCACTATGTCTATACCCTCAACAAATGGAACAATGAACCGACGGATACGCACTATACCTACATCAGCCTTCGTAACCTCAGTAATGACATCCGCGAATTTCTATCGCGTAAGGGTGTGACCGCAGAAGAGTACATCAGCAGCGTCGGTGAGCTGAGTGGAATCGAGCAGCTGAAATGGGAACTGGCGATTCTCAGTCCTGTTGCTTACTTGAAACACGGCCCATTTGCGGAGGATCTCGAGCCCATGAAATCAATTAAGCGGGAACTCGAGAAGGCAAATTTCAAGGTTTCAATTAACAACGAGCAATTGTTTAAGCCAATTGTGATGCCTTCGCCAGACATCAAATATGTCAAGAAATATAAACGAGGCCTAGATTACGAAATCTACCCAATAGAACACTCAGATTCCGAGCTCGACTTCAGGGGCTATATCTTCAGTCAAGCCACGGCGATTATGCCGTCGGATCTGCGCGGTGGTCTGATTCGCCTAAACAACGTAGCGATCGGATCGTATGACCTTAATTGGATGAAGTACCAGACGCACGTCGGCCCGAGGTTGGGGCTGACCACTGGAGAAATCTACGTCTACAAGGGGCTCGACGATGCTTTGCTAATCGACAGAGACCGATTTCGAGAAACCGACAAGAATTACAAACGGTTTCGCGAAATCGTTCATGCCAAGGTGAAAGAGTCCTTTGGCGGTGCGACATCGCGTTCGCGGGCACGCTCGGCGAAGGAAAAGGAATCCCAAGCGAAGACCTTTCACGAAAGAGTGGAGGTCAAGGTATCTCAATACCTGAGCAGAGCTCAGCGCGCGAAGCCAGTGAGTCTGGAACTCGAAGACCTCGGCAACAAGCCTCCATTTATTTTGGACAAGCGCGAAGGCAAGGTAATTCTCAATAGCGGCCATAAGATCTTCAAGAAGCTAAAGCCTGGCGAGAAGGAGATCGTTGAAGCCTTTTTGATTGCTATCGGCATCGGGAGAGAGCGCTCGGCGGGAGACGCCAGCAGAATGTTTGAAGAGACGCTCAAAATCATCACCGACCTGCTTGAATCGCGTCAGAAGGGATAGGCGAGTGGCGAACCCTGCGCTCTTCAATTCGCCGCAAAAGCAGTGGGTGCGGGAGCATTTTTGGCTCCCCATTCTGCAATCGTTTAAGGATCGTTCCACGACCCAACTTCGGTACCTCACATTTGCCGGCCCTGAAGGGTTCGATATCGAGTTCTTTGTTGAGAAGAAGATTTTTGAGCTTGACCACGTACGCGTGTGGGAGAAAAGCTCCGAGGCGGCAACCGCCTTGCTCGGTAAATTCGGTGTCCACTTTCAGGTAAAAACCGGTGAAGCATATACCCTGTGCAAAGCCTCTTCCGAGCGCCAGTTTTTCCCGCATAGCGTGATTAACCTTGACTTCACAAACGGTGCTTTTAGCGTACCTCGTCCTAAAGCCCTTCCGCCAAGCTTTGAGATCACCGCAAATTTGATTGCAGCGCAAAAGGAGCATACAGCCCCTTTTGTACTCCTTCTGGCATTTGCTGCAAATGCGGATGTCGATTCGGAGATTGGAAAAGCTTTCGTGCAGAAAACAGCATTTGATTTAGCCACCAGGTTTGGCTTCACGGAGCCGCTTTTCGATTTGACAAGAAATCCGGATAAGACCTACGCAAGAGTGTTGGCTTCTGTTATCCCGTGCGCGGTCATTCGACAGGGAGGGGAGAGTTTTTATGATGTCCAGTGTCTCGGCAAGGCGCTCTACGCTCCGAACAATTCCAAAGTTACGTCTATGCTCTGCTTCGCCTTTGAATTCAGTTATGACTTTCCCGCCATGTCCGAGACCACACTGCAGATCTCTACTCGATTCGATGAATTGTGTCCTTTCGGTGGGCTTGCGTAACTGACGTTGGGACTACTTTTTCCCGGGGGGAGCAGCCAGGATACGGCGCACGGAGGTGCGGCCGATGCAGAGCTGACGAGCGATCCGGGATTTGCTGATACC
>Ga0335075_10005696_pt1 | contig 19282 bp, 20 predicted proteins | sample Lox_Sample_24_FD_206723 | JGI IMG/M metagenome (GOLD analysis project Ga0335075, IMG submission 206723) | Soil microbial communities from Loxahatchee National Wildlife Refuge, Florida, United States - Lox_Sample_2.4 | ecosystem: Environmental > Terrestrial > Soil > Wetlands | place: USA...
AACGGAGTGCTCTGGGTTCTGGGCACCGGGGCACAGTGGCGCAGTGGCGCGAGATGCCGGAGAAGTATCCGCCGTACCAGACCTGCCACCGCCGATTTCAGCAGTGGGTGCGCAATGGAAAGCTCGAAGAGGCGCTAAAGCGACTTGCGCGGCACCTCCACCAACGAGGAAAGCTGAATCTGGAAGAGGCGTTCGTGGATGCAACCTTCGCGAGCGCCAAAAAGGGGGCCTCGCTGTTGGCCCCACCCGTCGCGGCAAGGGCACCAAGATCATCGCTGTCGCCGCTGGTAACAGTCTTCCTCTCGCCGTATCTGTCGACAGCGCTTCGCCGGCCGAGTGCCAGCTTGTGGAGTACGGCGGAAGTTGTGCATCCACGCGAAGAGCCGCTCCACCTTCCAACGCTTTCGGTAGCGGCGCAGCTTGCGCCCATCCTGGCTCCTGCTTCGATTGCGCCGGTTGGGCGCGATCATCTCGATGTCGTAGTCGTCCCGGAGCGTGCGATCGAGCGGGTCCGAGTCGTAGGCTTTGTCGCCGATGAGCCGGGCGGGGAGCTGGTCGAGGAAGCTTCCAGCCAGAACGTGCCCCGCACAATGCGGTTCGCATTATCTTTGTAGAAGTCTGGGCCGATGTGCCTTTGGGATCTGTAAAGTATCCGATGCAGAAGCCTTCTGGCTCTCAACAGACGGGATTTCGCCGCTGCAACAGAAATACCGGCTAATTCGGCCACCTCGGCTACAGACATATCTTGCGCGTGCCGAATTTCCGTCACGTTGCGAAGGGCAAGTGGCAAGCGGGTGATCGCCATCCGGAGTAAATCTTCTTTCTCGTGTTCAAGAAGCACAAATTGCGGATTTGATGATGGATTAAGGTCTTGAAACGGGTATATGAAATCGTCTTCTAAGGAAAGATACGTCCTCCCCCTTTTCTTCCGAAGGGTCATCAAGGCAGAGTTCATCGCTATGCGCGTGAACCAGGTTGAGAAGGACGACCTACCATCAAATGAACAGATATGTGTGAACGCTTTTAACGACGTGTCCTGCACGACGTCTTCAGCGTCTTCTTTGTTTCGCGTGATTTTGTATGCAATACGAAACGCCATTCCCTTATGTCTGTTGCACAGCTCGGCGACGGCTGGGTGGCTGCCGCTCTTTGCCAAAGCGACGAGTGCGTCGTCCGAGCAGAGGGCGATGGCGTCAGCTTTCGGAGAATCGTTGCTTACTGAGCGATGGTTCATGGGCGATTTAGCAAAGGCCTTTTCTATGGAGGGCATTGAAGTAACGCATCGTCGCTCTTATCATGTTGAAAGTCAGCGCCAGAAGCCATTACGAAATCGAGTGATCTTTTAGTCATAAGAATGGGTGTTTCAGCTTTGTCCGTAATTCGCAAAAGACCTATTTGGCTTGTTCGAAGTCCGCCGTTGAGCGGAGTCGCGCACAGATAACGAGCTAAATCTACTTGATAGTGTGTTGGGAACGAGAAGTTGAAGTAAGCGGTTGACTTCGTAGTCCCTCGATCAGGGGATGAGAAAAGTCCGAGTTTCGGGGATTTCTCTTTTACGGGCGATGCCTCATCTTGATTGGGTAGCCTTACGCCGTCATCACAAGCTATGTCTACCAGAACCAACCTCAAACACTAACCACCGTTAGGAGTGTTTATGAATCAAGCGCTAGCTGTTCTATGTATGGCTGCGGTCGGCCCGCTTGTGCCCGTCGCTGGCTCAGTCAGGGCTTATGGACAAGACTCCAATGTCAGTCAATCGCGTACTGCGGAAGTTGATGGCTTAAAACTTCACTACCTCACAGCTGGGCATGGCCCCGCAGTGATTCTCCTGCACGGCTACACGCAAACGTCTCGGATGTGGCGTCCCCTCATTCCGAGGCTTGCTGAAAAGTTTACCGTTATCGCGCCGGACCTTCCCGGAATTGGCGATTCAGATATTCCGACAGACGGTTGTGATATGAAAACCGCTGCCGTTCGCATCCACTCGCTTGCGAAGGTGCTTGGTGTCACGAAAGTACGCGTCGTAGGTCACGACATCGGCCTGATGGTGGCCTACGCTTATGCGGCACAGTTTCCTAATGAGGTCGAAAAGCTTGCGGTCATGGATGCATTTCTTCCAGGTATTCAAGGATGGGAACTCGCCTACAACAATCCGAAGAGATGGCATTTTCGTTTCAATGGACCAACGCCGGAAGCTCTCGTCGCAGGCCGCGAAGAGATCTATTTCATATATTTCTGGGATGACTTCGCGGCGGATAAAACACATTCTTTGCCGGAGGCAGATCGAGAAGCCTACATTGCCGCTTATTCTCGCCCTGGGCGCATGCACGCTGGCTGGGCGTATTTTGCTTCATGGCCAGACACTGCAAAGCAATTCGCTCAGATGGCACAAACCAAGCTAACAATGCCTGTTTTGTCCATCGCAGGTGAAAAGGCCAGCGCCGCGATCCTTGGCCCCCAGATGCAGTCCGTTGCAACTAACGTAACAGTAATTGTCCTCAAGGACACCGGGCATTGGCTGATGGAGGAGCGTCCCAAAGAAACGATGGATGCTTTAGTTGGATTTTTGTGATGCTGCTGCAGCCTCTTGATGCACTACCCCGTATGTCCGTTCATTGTCGACATCGGATAGGGGGCCCGATATCAAGCCCGCGCTCCCTGAGTAACAGGGAGCCGGTCATTGATCCAAACCCGTATGTCTCGCATCACTACATCCTTGTTGACGTCGTTCAGGAGGTCGTGAAAACCTCCGTCATAAAGCTTTAGCGATTTATCGACCGAGCCAACCATATCATAGAAGCGCTGGCTGCCGGCAGGCTTTGTGCTTTTGTCGAGAATGCCATGAAGGATGAGGACCGGCAGGGTAATGAGGGTAAACTCCTTCTTCAATCGCTCGTCGGCACGAACCAGCGCGGCCATAGTGCGCGTTGACTGTGCTTCATGGGCAATCAGCGGATCTTTGTTCATAGCATCCACGGCTTTGGTGTCGCGGGAGAATTGCTCATTCGGAAGGTGAAGAATGTGCGCATGTGGCGCAATATAACCGAGACCTTTGAAAACCGCGAGAGCAAACTCCGGTGCTGGCAGTTCATGAGCGAAGCTTTCACATATCAGTCCAGACAACTCAGCCTGATGCTCCAATGCATAGAGACAAGAAACGACACCTCCTGCACTGTGTCCGAGTAAGAATAGAGGCACGCCTGGTTCTCGGGCTTGCGCCACTTTAGCCACAGCCTCAACGTCCCGAACATAGTCGTCAAAAGTGTCCACGTAAAAGCGTTCACCATCCGATCGCCCTCTGCCGCGCAAGTCGATGGCATATACAGCCACGCCGATCGCAACGAATTGTTGAGCTACCCACGCGTAGTAGCCGCTATGAGAGTTAAACCCCGGGACGACGACGACACAGCCGCGGGTTTCTTGTTGCGGACGAAGTGATCGAAAGAAGATTTTCAGGCCGCTCGCCGATTCGACTGTTTCTCCGCTCTCGATAAAGCTTGACATGGATCTTTACTCCTTTGCTGAAGTGTGGACCTTCAGAATGTACAGGCGCTGTTCAGTGGCCGCATGGAATATCGCTTCTAATCTTTGCGGGCATTCGGCGTAGCAAAATCTCGAGGACGCTGGCTGGTTCGCATCTCAGCATCCGTTGCAGTGAGAGTGTGTAAAAGAGCCAGAGTCCTCAATAGACAAGACGGCAACTACCACTGAAAGCGGTCTTAGGACTTTACAAACTCAACGTCCAAAGTGATCGCGATCTCTTCGCCGACGAGAATGCCGCCAGCTTCCAGCGGCGCATTCCAGACCAGGCCAAAGTCTTTTCGGTTAACGTGGGTGGTTGCTGCAACGGCTACACGGGTGTTGCCCCACGGATCTTTCGCAGGCGGGGTGGGGCCCTCGACAGTAAAATTGGCCATTCGTGTTATCCCGTGAATAGTCAACTCGCCTTCAACCACCAAACCCCCAGCATGGACAATATTGATCCGCGTGGACTTGAACGTCAAAGTGGGAAATTTGTCGACATCGAGAAAATCAGCGCTCTTCAGGTGCGCATCACGCTGCGGGTCGCGTGTCTCGATGGAAGCGGCGTCAATCACGGCTTGAACCTGGGAACGAGCCGGATCGGATTCGTCCAACGTCAATGAGCCAGTCACTTTGGAAAAGTGACCTTTTACATTCGAGATCATCATGTGCTTGACCTTGAATTCAGCAATCGAGTGAGTTGGATCGATATTCCAGGTGGATACTGCGTTCTGCGGAACCACTGTGCTCATTGAAACCTTCCTTTCAGGGCGATGTGAGAGTGTCATTATGCGATAGATCGAACTACCCCGCCATCGGCTCGGACCGCAGCTCCATTAATCGCTGAAGCTAATGGGCTACATACGAAAGCAACCACCGAGGCAATTTCATCCGGGGCGGTAAAACGTTGCAGGATCGAAGTGGGGCGGCCGCTACGAAAGAATTCCTTCTCGAAATCATTCCGATCCATTCCACTGCCTGCGGCTAATTGATCCACAAAATTCATTACGCCCTCGGACTTCGTGGGGCCAGGAAGCACGGAATTGACAGTGATTGCCGTTCCCGCAGTGAGTTCCGCCAGTCCACGCGAAACAGCGAGCTGTGCGGTCTTGGTCATGCCGTAATGAATCATCTCCTTCGGTATCTGTAGCGCCGACTCGCTGGAGATAAAAACGATACGGCCCCAGTTCGCGGCCATCATTGCACTGAGATAATGCCGGCTCAGACGAACCCCGCCGAGCACATTGACTTCAAAGAAGCGACGCCAATCACTATCCGAGATATCTGCAAATGGTTTGGCTTCGAAGATTCCCAGATTGTTTACCAGAATATCCACCGACGGGAACTGCTCGACGCATCGGCTGATGCCTTCATCAGAGCCCAAATCAACTGCAATACCGTGCGCGGCCCCTGTCTCCTTCACCGCTCTATCGACTCGATCCTGAGTTCGCCCGTTCACGATCACCGAGGCGCCTTCCTTCACCAGCCTGGCTGCTATAGCCAGGCCGATCCCAGCGGTGGACCCTGTCACGAGGGCACTCTTGCCTTCCAATTCCAAATTCATCTTGGCACGCTCATTTCGAGATATAACTACTTCGGTTGCTCTGAAGTGCGAGGGTCGTCATGCGGGTTCACATAGTCCGTCGACGATGGACCATAGCCTGTTATCTGCACCTCGACGGCTTCATTTCCCGTCTCGGCAAAGTGGGCTTGCCCCGGTGGTTCGGTATAAAAACTTCCCGGCGGAAGTGCTTTCAGCTTCGATTCATCAAAAATCTCGCCATAGCCGATCCGCCATGTACCCGAGATTACCGTTGCGACGCGGTCGTCACGATGCGAGTGCGGTGCAATGTGGGTATGCGCAGGCACGCGCAACATGATGGTATAAACGCCAGCCTGATTGGGATCGCCCTTCAGCACAATGGTTTCAATACCTGCGACTCCTGAGCTGCCCGTACCTAGGTTTCCCTTGTCAGGAAACTTGTAGTCTGTGGCGGACAACCGTTCTTCCGGCGACGCGTCGAGAAACTTTCGCACCACAGCCACGGTCTGAGCGGGTTGCTCTTCCAGGAGCCAATGTCCAGATCCCAGAATCACTGCCTGTTGGACATTTGTTGCAACATAACGCATGATTTCCGCTTGCATTGCTCCAAAGGACTTCTCTCCGCCTACAGCCAATACAGGCATAGAAAGTTTTGTCTTCTCGAAAACTTCATTGTCCTTGGCATCCTGGCTGAATGCGGCAAATTGAGCGAAACCTGCCCTCATGCCCCCAGGCCGCGTATAGCTTGCGGTGAAGAAGTCTCTGGTGGCCGCATTGGGTTCGCCCGGAGTTGCTGAGAAGTCATCCCAGATGCGATCGAAGTAGATTCGCTCGCGACCGGCAACGAGACGCTCCGCGTCCGGTCCATGAAAATTGAAATGCCATACACCCGGAATGAGGAGTATCTGATTCCAGGGTCCAATTCCAGGAATCGGGGCATCCATGACGACTAGGCGTTCCACTTTATCCGGATACATCGAGGCATACGCATAGGCGACCATATTCCCGATGTCATGGGCGACAACGAATGTCCTGTCATATCCGAGACCTGTGATGACCGCCCGCACATCTCCCGCCTGGGTCTTCTTGTCGTAACCGCTGGCAGGAATGGAGGAACGCCCTATGCCGCGCAAGTCGGGCACTACCACCGTGTGGTCTTTCATTAGGTCGGCAGCGAGCGGAGCCCAGGAATCGCTGTTCTCCGCATACCCGTGAAGCAAGACCACAACTGGACCGGTGCCCCCGAAACGCACATAGATTTTCGTACCGTCTGATGTGGTAATCGTCCGCGCTTGAAAGCTCGACGGGAGTGAAGGCACTCCCTGTGCAGACGCTCCGGCGATACTGCCCAAGAAGAGAATGCCAAGAGCCAGCAGCGAGAATGCAAACGTCGACCGTCTTATCACGATTTCGCCCTCATTCCTCAATCTCGGTTGGTGTATTCCTAAGCTCATTCAGAAGTTCCTCCTCCGCAAGAAACCAATCAATCTCTGCGGAACCGTCGGGGCATCCTCTTTCTATCCAGAGTGCATACGCGCGGCGTTGGATTTCTTCTTGGTCGACTGACGGAGACGAATCATTCATGGCGATACCTGCCTTTGGGGATCAGAGAATCCGCTGTAGAAGCGGTTCAGCAGAATCTCGCATTGCATCATGCCATCATTCATTTGGTGAAGCCTATCCCGTAATGTAGTGATCTTTGGCTAACAAGATCGACCTATTCATTCTTCATACAATGGAGTGACAATGGCTCTGCCATGAGCGCTCACAAATGGACGGCGATCGCGCATCCCCCTAAAGGGGGATTGGCGCATGCCGCCAGAGAGGGAATTTGGGCATATGCACGAGAATCGCCGGCCAGCGAGTGTAAGATGAATCACATTTCGAAGTCGGGCTGAAAATCGCCGGATGCATCGGAGGTCTCGATTAATAAAAGGAGGAAATCAGCGTGGGCCGGGTGAAGATCACGACCGGCTCGGCCGCCAACAGTTAACGAAAGACGGCAAGCGCGACTCTTGCGACCTCTTCCAGAGCCCTTCTGTCGGAGTTGAGCCTTGCCATGGATCTCATTCCTTGGATCGTGACAACGAAGAAGCGAGCAAGAGGTTGGGGACCGATCGTGCTGCTGAGCTCTTTCTGCTTTCGGGCGCGCAAAAGAGCGCTTTCAAAAATGGCTTCGACCTGCTTCTGGTTCTCGCGCAGAATTTCGGCGACGGCCGCATCGCCGGCCTCGCGCTGCAGGTTGGCGCTCAGCAACAGGCACCCGCGTTCGTGCTGTTCTCGCGTTTCGGTCGCAATATCGTAGAGAAGTTTCGCAAAGCCATCCTTTACTGTTGGGATCTGTTCAAGCATTTTCCGCCCAGCCTCATTGGTCTGGTCGCGGTAATGCACCAACGCCTTCAGGTACAGAGCTCGCTTATCGCCGAAAGTGTCGTAGAGGCTTTGCCTGGCGATTCCCATGGCCCGCAGAAGCTGGTCAACGGACGTGCTCTCATAACCCTGCCGCCAGAATAGATCCATAGCCTTGGTCAGGGCGCGCTCGGGATCGAATTCCTTGCGTCGAGCCATAGCTGGAACCTCAAGCCAGAACCGCCTGCTCTTGACAATTTAGATTGTAGACCATATAGTCTGAAATCGAATTTACAGACTGAATAGTCTGGAATTCTCTCGTCCAGGCAGAATGCGGGCGGGATGCTCGTACTTTGCTTTTTGGCCGGACACCGCGACGGATTTTGCCGAAATGGCTCATCCGTTGCCACCAGTTTCATTTGAGGTCCGAGGATCGGAGCACTTGCCTTCTCGCCGGCAATCGGCAATACCGGCATCGTCAACCGCGATTGCAGGGGCTTTGATTGAGAAGAAAGGAAATGGATGTAGGCCGAACGGACAGCGGGAGACTTTTTGAGAAAGGCACCAAACATCGCTGTCATCGAAGCAGTGGCTTGTTCGCGGAGGCCACCGCACATGTGCCTATTTCTCATTTCAATTCTTTTCTATCTGATATCCACCTATTCAGCCGTTGCTCTTGATCCGAGTCGACAGGTCTCTCAGTACGGGCATACAGTCTGGCGCACTTCAGATGGAGATCTTCCCGGCATTCCGCACGTAATCGCGCAGACGACGGACGGATACCTATGGATCGGGACTGAGGATGGTCTAGTCCGCTTCGATGGTGTGCGGTTCGTACCTTGGCGGCCGCCGGCCGGTGAAACCATATGTAACTGCCGTATTGTGTCGCTTCTGGGAGGGCAGGACGGCAGCTTGTGGATTGGTGCCGCCACCGGTTTGTATCGCTGGAAGGATGGAGCGCTGACGAAATACCCGGTACGTGCTCGCATCAACGCAATCCTCGAAGACCAGAATGGTGTTGTGTGGATCGCGCGGTCGAGGATGAGTGATCCAAGCGAGGGTCCACTATGCCGTATCAACGATTCGGGACTCCAATGTTATGGCGCGAGAGACGGAATCACCTTCAGCGCTGAGGGTGCAGAGGCTCTAGCCGAGGATGGATCGGGTGGCCTCTGGATCGGCACGACTCATGGCGTTTGTCATTGGAGACCTGGCTCCGTTTCCAACTTGTTTCCGGAGTCGCTCAACTCGGCAACAGGCTCAGCAGGTATACAAGCAATCGAGACGCAGTCTGATGGTTCGGTCTTAGTCGGGATCGGACAGAGCGGAAACAATCTTGGGCTGCAGAGAGTCGTCTCAGGAGCCTGGAAGGATTACCAGGTCGCTGGAGTGCAAGGATCTGCTTGGGCGGTAAGCGCGATGTTGACTGATCGTTCCGGCGGACTTTGGATTGCGACGGCTAACGACGGCATCTTCCACGTTCACGACCACCTGCTGGATCATTTCTCCGAAAGAGATGGTCTCTCTAGCGATTCATTAGAGTCGTTATTTGAAGACCATGAGGGCAATGTTTGGGTCGTATCGGCATTAGGCATCGACCGCTTTCGCGACCTACCGGTGGGCACCTTCTCCAGGTTGCAAGGTTTGAGCGGCGACCATGTAAGCGCATTGTTTACCTCGCGGAATGGCGGAGTTTGGCTAGGGAATGGGAACTCGTTGGATTTTCTGCGAAATAACCATGTATTTTCACTCACTCAGAATGATCTACGAGGGAGCCAGACGACGGCTTTGCTAGTGGACCACCAAGGACGGCTTTGGTACGGAATAGACACGGAATTGGCGGTGAGAGAAAATGGCCGTTTCCGATTTGTGAAGCGACCAGACGGAAGCCCTTTGGGTGTCGTTATTGGAATCGTTGAAGATGGAACTCATACGATCTGGGCTGTAGTTACCGGAAGGCCGCAGACACTCTTTCGAATTCAGGACATGAAGGTTACAAAAGCTCTGCCGATGCCACAAAACATTGTGGGAAATGCAATGACGGCAGACTTCAAAGAGGGTGTTTGGTTAGGCACGATATGGGGCGATCTTGAACACTATTCGGCGGGGAACATGACGATCGTAGCCGCTACTCCCGGAAAGGCAGGATTTCAAGGGCTCTTAGAAGAACCGGGCGGTTCTCTTTGGGGAGCTACAACGCGAGGGCTAGTCCGTTGGGGGAATAACACGATGCAGGTGTTGAACAGCCGGAATGGTCTTCCATGTGAGAACATCCGCTCCATAATCAGGGATAACGATGGCACACTTTGGCTTTCTGCTAATTGCGGTCTAATATCAATCTCTTCGAGCGAATTGAGTAAATGGTGGGCTAAGCCAGAGACACCTGTAGCAGTACGCCTATTCGATGTGCTGGACGGTGCCCAGGCCGGCGCGTCTGCTTTTGCTCCTTTAGCCGCTAAATCGCCGGATGGACGGCTATGGTTCGCGAATGACCGAACGGCGCAATTCATTGATCCTGCTCATCTCTATGAGAATCAGCTTCCGCCGCCCGTGCATATTGAAGGAGTCATCGCGGATCGAACAACTTATGCAATCAATGAAGGCCTACTATTACCTGCTCTCACCAAGGACATCGAGATCGATTACACAGCCTTGAGCTTTGTGCTTCCTCAAAGAGTAAAGTTTCGATACAGACTGGGGGGACGCGATACGGGTTGGCGAGAAGCGGGAACGCGACGGCAAGCTTTCTACAATGATCTCCCCCCAGGCAAATATCAGTTTTGTGTCATTGCGAGTAATAACGATGGCGTCTGGAACGAGACCGGCGCAACTTGGAGCTTCCGCATCGCGGCTGCTTACTACCAAACCACCTGGTTCCATCTCTTAATGGCTTGTGTAGTAGTCTCTGTATTCTTTGCTCTGTATTGCCTGCGAGTACGTCAGATTGCGGCAGGGTTGACAGCTCGGTTCGACGAACGCACTGCAGAACGATCTCGTCTCGCAGTCGAACTTCACGATACGATCCTCCAATCGGTTCAGGCGACAAAAATGATTGCGGATAATGCGCGACACGGCAGGTCTCAAGACCCCGCAGAACTCCGCAGGACCATTGAAAGCATTTCTGATTGGCTTGCACAGGCAACCTCTGAAGCCCGTGCAGCGTTGAATGACCTACGAATTTCTACGACTGAAAAGAACGATCTCGCAAAAGCATTTCGACAAGCGGCCGAATCGATAGGTGTGATCGGCGACATGAAGTTTTCGCTCTCCGTACAGGGTACGCCTCGTGATCTCCATCCGATCGTTCGCGACGAGATATATCGAATTGGTAGTGAGGCCATTCGCAATGCCTATCGCCATTCGGATGCGACTGATCTGGAAATGACTCTTACCTATGCGCGTGATTTCACTGTTAGAATTCTGGACAATGGCAAAGGCATTGAAGCGGATATCGCAGACTCAGGCAAGCCTGGCCATTTCGGGTTGCGCGGGATGCAGGAGCGCGCTTGTCGCATTCAGGCGACATTGCGAGTGGCGAGTCGCGCGAGCGCTGGAACCGAAGTTGAACTGGTTGTTCCTGGAAAAGTTGTCTTTCAGGAAACTGGCGGCGCTTGGCTTTCCTTCCTCTGGAAATTGAGAACCGTTGTTGATCGCAAGCGATCCACCACAGAGGATGGAAGAGAGTGAACGCCAGAATCGATCAACCCGTGATTCATGAATCGCGTCGACGTATTGATGACAATCCGCGCGATCATTGTAGAGATTGCTGCCTAGCGAGATTCATGTGCCCTTGTTCATGGAGTAGGCGACAATGCCCCGTCTTGAGAGTTGCGTGCAAGGTGCGGATCGTTTCTCCCCCGAAAGGGGGAGTGTTTTATACCTAGAACTTGGGAGATTTAGGCGCAATAGCAAGCGGAAGAAGAGGGTGGGAAAGGAGCAGTTGACTTTCGGCTAATGGAAAGTCCTATATTTAGGATATGGTGCGTGAAGTATTTTTATGCCCGTGGTTCCATCTCGTGATCATATGTGTGGTGGTCGTCGTGTTCTTCGTTCTCCACCAAATAAGGGTGCGACAGATTGCAGCGGGACTCACAGCGCGATTCGACGAGCGCATGGCTGAACGGTCCCGTCTCGCCGTTGAACTCCACGACACAATCCTCCAATCTGTTCAGGCCACAAAAATGATCGCGGACAATGCACGGAACGGCAACTCCCAAGACCCTGCAGAACTCCGCAAGACCATTGAAAGCATTTCTGATTGGCTTGCACAAGCAACCTCTGAAGCCCGTGCAACGTTGAACAATGTGCGCCTCTCGACCACGGAAAAGGACGATCTCGCAAGGGCATTTCAACAAGCAGCCGAATCCATCGGCGTGACAACTTCCATGAAGTTTGTTCTGTCCCTGCAGGGTACACACCGTGACCTCCATCCGATCGTACGCGACGAAATATATCGCATTGGATGTGAAGCCATTCGCAATGCCTACCTTCATTCCGAGGCCACAGAGCTGGAAATGTCTCTGATCTACGCTGGCGATCTCACCATACGAGTCGTGGATAATGGCAAAGGCATAGAAGCGGGCATCGCAAACTCAGGCAGGCCGGGTCATTTCGGGTTGCCTGGGATGCAGGAACGCGCCTGCCGCATTCAAGCAGCATTGCGGGTGGCGAGTCGTATGAGTGCTGGAACTGAGCTTGAATTGGTTGTCCCTGGAAAGGTAGTCTTTCAGACAGCTGGCCACGGATGGCAAGCCTTCTTCAACAAACGGAGCGCTATCGTGAGAGCAAACGATCCGCCACATGCGACGGAAGGGGGGTAATGTTTTGAGCGAGCAGACGATGATTCGTGTCCTCTCCGTAGATGACCATCCGTTATTGCGTGAAGGGATCTCGAGGGTTATCAATGACCAACCCGACATGGCTGTTGTCGCGCAAGCGGCAAGTGGTGCAGAAGCCGTCGAGCAGTTTCGCCAGCATCGACCAGATGTAACGCTGCTCGATCTACGTTTGCCAGATGTAAACGGCATTGACGTGCTGATGATGATCCGCGCAGAGTTCTGTAACGCTCGAATCGTTGTCTTGACAACATCGGAAGGGGACGTCGAAATTCAGCGCAGTCTCCAGGCTGGGGCTAGAGGTTATGTGCTCAAGAGCATGCCACCGGGAGAGTTGACTGAGATTGTGCGTCAAGTCTATGCGGGTAAGCGGTGCGTGCCACCCCCTGTAGCCATGCAGCTAGCAGAGCATACCGGTGAACCGAGTTTGACGACCCGCGAGGTTGAAGTGCTCTGCCAGGTTGCGCGTGGAAATCGAAATAAGGATATCGGGAACCTCCTCTTCATCTCGGAAGAGACTGTCAAGGCGCACATCAAAAACATTATGGAAAAGCTTGGCGCTAGTGATCGCTCGGAAGCCATTGCGATTGCCGTGCGTCGCGGCATCATGCGGCTTTGACCTCACAAGGGGAGAAGATTACCTCAAACGGGTGAGATCGAAACCACTTTGTTCGGGGATACATACAGAGAGAGAATTCCGCCATCATAAGTGCTGGTGTACCTTCCGTACACCCGTAGAGAGGACACTCCTCTGTATCGGCTTTTTACATCGTTTCCGCGCGGAATCTCAGGTGCCGGTCTTCTGCTGTTGCGGCTGACCATCGGAGCGGTTGTGGCCTACCAAGGCAGAGCCTACTTCACTACACACGAGAACATTTCAAGCACCATGTGGCTATCAGGCCTAGTTGCACTGCTACTAGGCGTAGCCCTTATGGTCGGCTTAGCAACACGTCCGGCTGCCATGTTCACGGCTCTCGGCGCAATAGGCAGCTACATTTCCTTCCTTCCATGTCCGGAACACGACTCGCTCGACGGCCTGCCGGCAGTCTTCCTCATCGTATCCGTATCGGTCGCAGTGGCGTTGATTGGACCTGGGGCCTATTCTCTGGATGCGCGCCTCTTCGGCTTCCGCGAGATCACGATTCAACGGTCCTCAAGGCGGCCTCCGCCTGTGTAGTTGAACCTGAGGTGTCTGCGCCTTGTCCCTGAAAAGAAGTACCAAATAATACCGAGCTCAGGGAATTCTCCGTTCTCGACAGATTCGCTAATGTTCAACCTGCAAGTGCAACTAACTTTATGCAAATCGTGGCGCGCACCTCGCACCATCGATCAACTGGAGAGAACACTATGGCGAGCTTGCCTATCCGAGATCAAGTCAAAGATCACCTTCTTACCCCTAAGAATTGTGCTTTGGCCATCATCGACTATCAACCGGTACAGGTAAATTCCATCGTCTCGATGGACCGGCAGCGACTGGTCGATAACATAGTGGCCGTTGCAAGGATCGCGAAAGCTTACGGCCTGCCCATCGTCGTCACGACGGTCAATGTCAAGACCGGTATCAACAAGCCTCTCATCTCACAGTTGCGCGATGTGCTTGGCGATATTCCCACCTATGATCGCACCACGATTAACGCATGGGAGGATAAAGAGTTTCAGGCGGCAATCAAAGCAACAGGACGCAAAAAACTGATCATGACGGCACTCTGGACTGAGGCCTGTCTTGCGTATCCCGCCCTGGACGCCCTCAAGGAAGATTACGAGGTCTATCCAGTCGTCGATGCCGTAGGCGGAACTTCGGTTGAGGCTCACGAAGCTGCTCTCCGTCGCATTGAGCAGGCCGGGGCAAAGCCGATTGGTTGGGTGCAACTGATCTGTGAGCTACAACGTGATTGGCTGCGTGCTGAAACTGTCCCGGCGTTCATGGATATCTTCATCCAGACCGGCGGCACGATGGGTCTTCAGCTCACCTATGACAAGGATCAGGCCAGTTCCACCAAGTGATTTGCTTTCTGAAGCGCTGAAGAGTCACCTTCTGTCCCGACAACTTCTAAATTCGTGTGGGGGAGCAGTTGAGGAAGCAGGAAACAAATACAGTGTGGACGGCGCCGAGTGAAATGGGGTACATACAACGCCTTTTGCTAGTGCTCGCCTTTGCAGTCTTGTTGAAACCGGAGGCAAAGTCACAGCAAGTGACTTTGCCTCCTGTAAATCTCGGCGATACAAGCTTTCTTGACGGGATTGCATTACCGGGGTGGCTGGTGGAGGAAATCGGTCAGGGTGTACATGACGGTAAGGCTACTGATCTGAATGGGAATGCTCTTCCAGGCAAAACGGACATAACTGCGATCACAAGCCTGACTCACGTTGCGTGGATTTCTCATGCGAAAGTCTTCGGTGGATGGTATGGCGGGGAGATTGTGGTGTCCGCAGCTCATGTCAATTTGGGAACCGCCGGCGATGGCGGCGGCATCGGTGACATCACGGTTGGCCCGCTCATTCTGCAATGGCCCCAAGCGCACTTGTTTAAAATGCCAATTTACCAAAGAGCCGTATTGGATTTTGACCTCCCAACGGGGAAATATTCGCCAAGTTCCTCCGTCAATATCGGGAGCAATCAGTGGGACGTTCAGCCTTACTATGCCTTCACCTTATTTCCAGTTAAACGATTGGAGACGAGTTGGCGCATTCACTATCTCTGGAACTCAGAAAACTCTAGCCCTCCGGCCGCACTGCAAGCGCAGAACATACAAGCTGGGCAGGCGGTTCATTTGAACAGCACCCTCTCATTTAGAGTTTTTCGCGGACTTTATGTGGGTGCTGATGGCTATTACCTGAAACAAATAACCGATCATCAGATCAATGGCAGACCTATACGGAATTCAGAACAGCAAATAGGTTCGATCGGCCCCGGTGCAGTGATCGTAAGTGGGAAGTGGCTATTCTTCCTAAATGCTTATCACGAAATAGGTGGACAAAATATCCCGGAAGGAAACAAAGTCGTTTTGCGTTTGGCGAAGGCATTTTAAGTAAAAACAGAGCGCTCGATCTAAATGCGTGCTTCACGTCCGGATGTTGATGAAACGCTGCGCTACACTGACAGTCTCGCTGGTACAAAAGATCGGACAGAGCAATATGCAGTCTGACAATTGTGGCCGGGGCTGCCAGTGTGGCTACCGCAGCGCGTGCAGCCGCCGTAGATCCCATGCAAGTACTTCGAGAGGAGTGAATCGATCGTTAAGTTATGTCTTTGTGGCAAGGTGCTTTCATGGGTATCCGCGAGAGTGGAATAGCACGGATCGATCGTGATCGCATTGTGGAAAAGGGTTGCCTGTAAAGGCGTTTGCAGAAAGGAACCGTCCTATACGGCACGGTTCATATAGGGAATCTAATGCGCCGGCCTAGAGTGAAGCTGGACAACCTCATCACATTCATGGCAGTCGCGGTAAAGCATAACATTGACGGCGCGGCAGATGAGCTTGGTCTTTCCAGTTCTGGGGTACGAAAGCAACTTGATACCATCGAGAATACATTTGGCATTCACCTTTTTGAAACTATCCGTGGCAGCCTAATCCTCACTGAGGACGGTGAACAATTTCACGATGATGCCAGAAAAGCAGTAGAACAAATTCTTCGGTTGGAAACACAGTTGGAAGCGCGGCAGGCGATCAAAAGCCATCGCCTCCTAATTGGTCATTCCACCAATCTCCCGCCACGGCTGATCGCCGTCATTACGCAGCTTCACGTTGAAGACGGTCAGTCAGTACATATTGAACATCGAAGCGGCCTGACATCGACCACGGTCCGCAAAGTGATCGATGGATCGCTGCACGCGGGCTTCGGCATCCTGCCCATCCGTACACCCGAACTGCTGGTTCGCACAATCTATGAAGAGCCACTTGTTGCTTGTCTCCCAACAGTTCACAGACTGGTCCTGAAACCCGTTGTGTCTCCGCAAGATTTTGACGGAGAGCCGTTCATTGCAGTTTCCAGAGAGCCGTGGCCGGAGCGCCATCAGGAGATTGAGGACCACTGCGCCGATTTCGGAGTTACGCTTCATGTAGTCGCAGATGCATATTCTGCGCCGGAAGCCGCAGCGTATGTGGAGCAGAAGGCAGGCATCTGTCTCTTGCCCATTTCATCGGTTGCCGGACGGTCAGGGATCGTCGTGAAGCCGCTCTCAACGCGCGTCCTCATGCGACGATGCGGCGTGTTCGTTCGTGAAGATAACCATTCCCCCTTATTGCAGAAGCTGGTCGAGGCTTCGCTTCGACAGGCGGAAACTACGCGCTGGAAGCGAGGGTCAGCCTCGGTTGCATTACCGGCCACAGCCAGGGAGAATTCCCGGAAAGTGAAGGGGCTATCTTAGTCGTCGCCGAGAAAGTAGTTGATCGTCTTGCCGTAAATCTTCGCGATCTGCTGCAATTCGATAATGTCCAATCGGCGTTCGCCAAGTTCACACTTAGAGATGAAAGAATGCGGTTTGCCAAGACGCCTCGCCACCTCCTCTTGGAGATAACCGGCGTCGTGCCGCGCTTTTATGAGGCGTTTCAAAAACGCTTGATAGGCTCGTTGGTAGGCCGCGTCCCCTTTGTTCACAAATCGAGATTGCGGGACTGCGCTGTCATTCCCCAAAATCGGGAATGGCGCTCAGCGGCCACACATCTTACCAGGGGGAGCTGCGAATCTGAATCCAGAGGAGACGATATGAATCATTGCTGTTTGGAGTTCCCGGAGTCAGCGGGCAGGACTGTCGAGCACATCCGGTACATCTACGACCCGTCGGGAGCGCCGGAGGTGGATATCCGGTTTACGGATGGGGTCTCCCTCTCGATCAAGCTCCAGATCGGGATGAAGGCTGAAGGGGAACTCTACCGTACATGCGAAGGCGACGTGCAGGTGCTCCACCGGTACCCCGTGATTCAGAGGATCGCCGATTCGTAACGGCGCCAGTTTGACTCCGGGTGTATTCGGAGCCAAGCTGTTTAGGACAAGATTTGAGATCGGATGCCACGCGGCACGAGAGCAAGATCCGCCAGCGGTTTCCGGGAGGATTGGCTTGGATGCGTCAATGGAAAATGCTCATCGCTTCTAGTTTGATAGTGTTCTGCGGCTGCAACGGTGCAAAAAAGCCAAATGCGGCGAACCTGAAAAGCGCGATCGATCAATATCTCCCCACGCAGAACCGGACGTGCGTGACCATAGACGGCCAGTTTCCGCATGATGTACCTGTAGGTGACAAGTCAAGCACGGCGGCGGAATTGAGCGCTCTGGAGCAGTCCGGGTTGGTGCAATCCGTGAATGCGACTGCGGTGGTGCGGAGTCTGGCGAATTCATTGTCGCTGAGTCCGCAAAAGCCGGTGCCTGTAAAACGGTACACGGTCAGCCCAGAGGGGCAGAAATACTTTCAGAAAGTTTTAGACGTGTCTGGCCGCTTGGATGGGTTCTGCTACGGTCATGAAGAAGTGGCTACGATTGTGAACTGGACCGAACCGCAGACGCAGGGCGCCTACACTGAAACGACTGTGACCTATACGGGCACAATTTCCACTCTGGCTGCCTGGGCAAAGGCACCCGAAGTCCAGCAGGCATTCCCATCGATTCAAACAACGCTGAACGATGTGAGGCAAAACCAGACGGTTGCGCTCCACCTCACGAACAAAGGATGGGTTGTGAACGGCTCCTGATGGAGTTGGCAAAGCCAGGGGCCGACGCCGAACCGATTCATTTAGACATAAGTACGCGGCTGCACGACTTCATGGATTTCTTGGATGGACCGCTTTCCTGAGATCCGTGCGATATAAACGACCAGATTCAGGCAACGTTCGACTTCCTCCTGAACCCGTCGAATGTCTGCGTGGGCATCGCCACGCAGAGCCAAAGTCCCCATGCGGTGGAGCGCTTCTGTTGCACTGCTGGCGTGGATGGTTGCCAGTGTCCCGCGATGGCCGGTGTTCATCGCATCGAGCAGGGTGCGCGCTTCCGGGCCGCGCACTTCTCCCACGATGATGCGGTCGGGGCGATGCCGCAGTACAGCCTTAAGCAGGTCATCGAAGGAAATCTGCCGGCGATGGGTGTCAGTCTGGGACTCGGCGGAGACGACGTGCGGTTTGCGGATGTGCAGCTCCGCCGTGTCCTCGATCAGCAGGATGCGCTCATGTTCCGGGATGGCGTCGGCCAGAACACCGGCCAGCGTGGTCTTGCCGCTGGACGTGGCCCCGGCAATCAGAATGTTCTGCCCTTCCCGTACCGCAGCGGCCAGAGTTGTGGCTTGTTCTTCCGTGAGCATCCCGCCCCGGATCAGGTCGGCCAGCGTGAAGTTTTGGGCCGTGAACCGACGGATCGTAACCAAAGGACGCGGATTGACGACGGGTGGGATCATGGCGGCCAGGCGGCTGCCGTCCGGCAAACGGAGATTCAGGATGGGTGAATCCGCGTCCAGCTTCTTACCGAAGCGGTTGGCGATCACCTCTAAGCCGGTCTGCAATGCCCCTTCATCAAAGCGTATGTCTCGCAGTTGTCGCATATCGCCACCTTCCTCGATCCAGACGGCGCCGTCCGGGTTCGCCATGATCTCGGATATGGTTGCGGATTCGAGCAGGGGCTGAATCGGTCGCAGAAACGGGATGATGATCTCGAAGCTCACTCGCGTATCCTTTCCGGCTCGAAATCGATTTTTTCCTGATCGAACCAGCTCATGGTGACGGGCAGGAAATCCGGCTTCAGGTAGCAGTACGTCGGCGGCAGAGGGCGGATGCCATTGAAGGCGATGACGATGGCCTGGGCATTGCTGAGTTGATAAAAGGCGTTCTCATCGAACAGCGGCTCCCGGCGCTTCTGGTATTGCTTCGATGCGGAGACTGTTCCACGGCTGGAGGAAGTGCGGCCACTGAGCCAGCCGACGTTGGCATTGGTGGAAGATTCGGAGACGGTATAGCTGATATGCGTCCGCTCGGTCGTGCCGCACAATTCCGAAGCATAGCGGGCCGTGTCGGGGTCCGAGGTCGTGAGAAACACCTTCGAGCGAAATGCC
>Ga0335075_10005699_pt1 | contig 19279 bp, 7 predicted proteins | sample Lox_Sample_24_FD_206723 | JGI IMG/M metagenome (GOLD analysis project Ga0335075, IMG submission 206723) | Soil microbial communities from Loxahatchee National Wildlife Refuge, Florida, United States - Lox_Sample_2.4 | ecosystem: Environmental > Terrestrial > Soil > Wetlands | place: USA: Florida...
CGGACCGAAGCCAGAACGAAGAATCAGGGGGCTAACGCCCCCCGCTCGCCGAAAACTAACGTTTCCGCTCTTTGTCCTTGCGGAACATGTCATCCGCGCGTTTGGCTTCCTCGACGCTGATGAGTCCGTCGCCGTCGTGGTCGATCTTGCGAAACGCCTCGTCGGTGCCGAGAAACTCGCGGCGCGAGACATCACCGTCGTGGTTGCGGTCCATCTTTTGGAACCAGCGCGGGCCGGCACGATCGGGTAAAGCCGGCTGGTTGTTCAAACCTATCCTGCGGACAGCGACCACGCGCTGGGCAAGTTGATTGCCGATCGCCGGGCCGCGCCGCACGTCCACGCGATACTTGTGCGGGATTTCGCCGCGACTGATGCAGCCGTCGCCGTCGCGGTCGAGCTGATCCACCAGCTTCACCATTTGACGCAGCTCCCGCACACTGAGCCGGCCGTCGCTGTTGGTATCGACCATATCGAACAGGCCGCGTCCCTGGTCCTTGATCGCCAGCGAGGCACAGCTGCGCAGGGCGCTCTCTTGCAAATCCTTCATGCGGTCCAGGTAGGCGACGACCTCTTTCTCGAACAATTTGCCGTCACCGTCGCGATCGAGCATGGCAAAGATGTTGCGATACAGACGGCTTTGCATGGCCTCGTTTTTGTCGAGGTAGCCGTTATTGTCACGGTCGGCCATGCGAAATTGGGCGAGATATGCTTGGCGCAATCGAATGGCGAACTGAGGCTCACTCGACGATTCGGCGTGGCCGAACTCGATCTGTACGGTGCCGAGTTCCACCAACAGCGTTCCGTCGGCGCCGGGGCCGATCGATTTGACAAGCGAGGAGTGGCGCTCTTTCGAGGGAATGATCTCAATCGCCGCTTCCTTGTCGCCTTTCTTACCCAGGCGGACGCGCAGCTCCAGGTCGGGACCGCGCTGGGCGAAGCGCGCCAATTCCTCGCGGTCGAGCTGGCCGTCCTCATCCATGTCGAGCTGCTTGAAGGACGCCTCATCGAGTCCGAGATCCTGGCGCGTCAGCTTCTTCGCTGGCGTTTTTGGCCTCTTGCGGCCATACTGGGTCAGCAAGCGCTGGGCGAGATTTTTGTTGGTCTCGCCGGACTTCACGAGCAGGAAAGGACCGTTGTTACGGGGAGCGCCCTGGACGAGGGTAAAGGCAACGTTTACGTCACTCCCCTGGTCGCTATCGCTGTTGCCGCTCATCTCCTGGACGCTGACCATCTCATCGTCGTCGAGGTCGAGCTTGTGCAGGACGCTGGGCGCGCGGGCCAATTCGTCACGGGAGAGCTTGCCGTCCTTGTCAGCATCGAGGAGCTTGAAGAGCTTCTCATTGAGGGCATCAGCCGAAAGCGGTTGCTGCTGACCGGCCAGAACGAGCCGCAGCCGGAGCTGGGCTTCCAGGTCACCGCCTCCGGTACGGAACTGAAATGGTCCCGCGCCATTGCGGCGATACCAGCTCGCCAGCTCCTTCTTGGTGATCTTGCCGTCCTGATTTTCGTCGAGGGCCGCAGCGAGGTTCGGACGCTGGCCGCCGAAGCCGGGACCGTTGTTGAACAGCACCGGGATGGGCGGCACGCGCTCGGCTTCTTGCTTGCTCAGCACGCTGTCGCCGTCCACGTCGAGATAGGCGAACAGCTTGCCCATGAAGTCTTGCCACACATCGACGAGTGGCTTGCCGTCGATGCGGACATGCAGGCGGACAAGCATGGGGCCTTTATCGCCGAGATAAACGAAATCCTGGACATCGCGCTCGGCAGCGCCGACCGGCGAGACGCCGGTCCCACCAAGACTGACCGGCGAGTCGCCGGTCCCACCAAGACTGACCGGCGAGACGCCGGTCCCACCAGCGAGCACGGCCAGCACGGCGGCGAACAGAGAGTGAGCTTTCATGCGATCACCTCCTTGATCGGCTTGGCGGTCGGCTCGACGAGACGGATCGGCCGACCGACGTTGGAATTGTTCTGCTTGCGCGGATTGAGTCCGAGCGCGAGGCAAACGGTGCCGAGCAGGTCGGGCACTGCGACCTTGCGCTCCTCGACAGCCATGCCGTCGGCGCTAGTTTTGCCGACGACCTGCCCGCCCTTGAGACCGCCGCCGGCCAGCACCGTGGACCAGGAGACGGCCCAGTGATCGCGGCCGTTGCGCTGTTGGACGAGCTTCGGCGTGCGGCCAAACTCGCCCATCCATACAATCAGCGTCGATTCGAGCAGCCCCTTTTCCTTGAGATCATCCATCAGCGTCGCCCAGGCCGGATCGAGGACGCCGCTAAGACGCTTGACCTGCTCGAAGTTCTGATTGTGCGTGTCCCAGCCGTTGAGCGAGACTTCGACGAAGGGCACGCCGCGCTCGACGAGCCGCCGCGCCAGCAGACAGCCCTGTCCGAACAGGTTGCGGCCATAGGCGTCGCGCAGCTTGGGCGGCTCCTCGTCGAGATTGAACGCCTTGACGGCGACGGAGCGCATCATGGTGACGGCACGGCGATAGGCGGTGCGATGGCTCTCGGCGGCGATGCTGGAATGGTGCGCGAGAAATTCGTCCTCCATCTCGTTGAGCATCTCCAGACGAGCATCCGCGCGGCGGTCGTTGACATCGCGCGGTAGATCGAGATCCTGCACGCGCAGCGCCTGGGCGATGTCGCCGCCGCGCTGCTGCGGGCGGAAGCCGGCATTCTCGCCGACGATCAGCGGAGCGTAGCGCGGCCCCAGAAAACCAGGCGTGAACGCGGCGGAGCTGAGACCGCGGAAGGGCGAGATGCTGACGAAGCTCGGCAGCTCCGCGTCGGGGCACTCCAGCTCCTTGGCCACGAACGACCCCAGCGGCGGATATTGAATCGGACCGCCCGGCACGCGGCCGGTGCGCAGGTAGTAGGTGGCCCGGCCGTGATCGGCCTCCTTGGTGCTCATCGAGCGGACAAGCACCATGTCGTGCATGTGGGTGGCGAGCTTGGGCAAGTGCTCGCTGATCTTGATACCGGGGACGCTGGTGGCGATTTCCTTGTAAGGTCCGCCGTTGGCGTGTCCGGGCTTCATATCGAAGGTGTCCATCTGGCTGGGACCGCCGGCCATCCACAGGAGAATGCACGAGCGTTTGCGTTCGGGACTTTTCGCCGTCGCGGCGGCGAGGTTTTCCAGCCAGCCCGACATGGAGTAAGCGCTGACGCCCGCCGCCGACAGCTTCAGCCATTCACGGCGCGACAGAGAGAGCGAGGAACGGGACATGGGGGATCTCCGTGATTCGGCGAGCGGGGGGCTTACGCCCCCTGATTCTTCGTTCCCGCGAGAATCAGGGGGCTTACGCCCCCCGCTCGCCAAGGTGTCAATGATTCAGGAAAAATTCGCTGCTGTTGAGCAAAACCCAGAACACGTCGGCCAGAGCGCGGTTGTCGTTTTTCTCCTTGTCCGCCAAGGAGGGGTCCTCGGCTGAGCCGCCGCTCTCGACGTACTTGAGCGTGCGCGCCAATTCGCGCGGCGTCGGTTGCCGCGATAGCGCGGCCAGGTAAAGCGTCTCGATGCGCTCGGCGGTGTCCATGAAGGGAGCATCGAGCAGGGCGGCGAGCGTCTCGCTGCGTTCGAGATCGGTGGCCGCAGCCGTCACCTGACCGTTCATCAGCGACAACGCTTGCAAGATGGAGGTTTGTACCTCGGTGGCCTTGTCGCTGGCATTGGCGAACTGCGTCAGGAAGCGGCCGCGCACGCCGGGATTGCCGAAGAAACGCGGATTGCCGTTCGAGGCATCGCGGTAGCCGGTGGCCTGGGCGATGCTGTCGAACAGCTGCTCGGCGGACAGGCCGCGCAGCGGCATGCGGGCAAACTGATGCAGGTCGTCCTGGCTCCTGTGCGTGGCCAAGCTGCTGAGCTGATACGCCCGGCTGGCGGTGATGGCGCGGATCAGAAACTTCAAATCGAAATGGTGGGCCGCGAATTGGCGGGCCAATTCGTCGAGCAATTCCGGATGGCTGGCCTGATGCTCGCCACCAACCATCTCATCGACGGGATCGATGATGCCGGTGCCGAAGAACTTGCCCCACAGACGATTGACGGCCGCCCGCGCGAAATAGGGGTTGTCCCTGGCGGTCATCCACTCGGCCAGGGTGGCGCGGGCGCTGGTGTTGTACTTCCACTTCGGCTCGGTGCCGTCGAGGAATGCGGCCTGCGCGACGCGCTCGGTTCCGGGGATGGTCAATTCGCGGCGGTCGGCCATTTCGCGGCCGGCGGCCACGAAGTCGCCGTTGCCCTGCCGCGACAGTCCGGCGAAGAAAGCGGCGAAGCTCCAGAACTGCTCGCGCTTCCACTCGGCAAAGGGGTGATTGTGACACTGCGCACATTCGATTTTGACGCCGAGAAACAAGCGCGACGCGGCCGCCGCCAGGTTCTCCGGCTTGACTTCCTTGGCCAGGTAGAACGCGATCGGCGACGGCGCGCCGTTGGGCTGGCCGAACGGGTTGCGGCCGCGGCCTTGCATCGGCACGGTCAGCAGCTCGCGCACCATCGCGTCGTAGGGCGTGTTCTGCTGGAGCTTGGCCCGCAGCCACTGCTCGAAGCCGGGAGCGAGGAAGCTGGCTTGCAGATTGTTGCCCGATTCGGGAAGAAGCAACGCGCGCCAGACGTTGGTGAAGTGCGTGACGTAGCGCGGTCCTTCGAGCAATTGCTCGATCAGGCGTTGCCGTTTGTCGGGGCGCTTGTCATCGAGGAAAGCGCGGACCTCCGCGACGGCGGGAATGCGTCCGGCCAGGTCGAGATAGACGCGACGAACGAATTCGGCGTCGGAGGCCGGCGGCGCGGGCTGCACCTTGTTGGCTTGCCAGCCCGCGCTGAGATGTCGATCAACGGCGGCGGCCAGGGCCGTCACGTCCTTGTCGGGCGCCGCGGCGAGAGTGCCGCCGCCCGCCAGAAAAACGCCGCCCAGTAGCAGCAGCAAACGAGAACGAACCATGAAGAAACCTCCTTACAAGAGATGCTCTCTTCTCGATGCCGATTATTCCGATCCTCCGAGCGGGGTCGCGTAAGCGCCCCGAGAGACAAGCACTCGGGGCGCTTACGCGACCCCGCTCGCCTTAGTTGCGTGCCCGTGCCGTCTGCTCAGCGCCGAGCGACCAGACACGGATGGGGAAGTCGTCGCCGCCGGGCACGTACTTGCCGCCTTCGCTGCGTCCGCCGCCGGCCCCGATGGCGTAGCGGCCGTCGATCGAGAACTTCACGGCTCGGGCAAAACCAGGGAGCGGAAAGAGCTTGCGCTGCTCACCCGAGCTCACGTCCCACAAACGGACGGACCAATCGTAGCCGCACGACAGGATGCTGCGGCCGTCCGGCGACACGTCCACGCAGGTGACGCCGTATTTATGCCCCTTGAAAGTACGCAGCAGCTCGCCGCTCTCGACATCCCATATTTGAACGGAGCTTTCCCCGCCGGCGCAGACGGCCCGGCGATTGTCGGGCATCCAGGCCACGCTCTCCGTCCATGCTTTGGGCGCGGCGGCGAATTGACGGAGCTGTTTGCCGCTCTCCACGTCCCACAGTCGCATCACACCGTCGCGGCCGCCGGACAAGAAACGCTTACCGTCGCGCCTAAAGCGGACACTGCCCACTATGTTGGTATGGCCCTCGAAGCGGCGAATCAGGCGGCCGCTCGCGACCTCCCAGAGACGGATGATCTTGTCATGCCCGCCGGACAGCAGATGCCGCCCGTCCGGCGCGAAGTCGAGTGCCGAGACCTCGCCGGTATGGCCGCGGAAACGCCGCAGCTCCTTGCCGCTCTCCGCGTCCCACAAAAAGATCACGCCGGTGAAGCCGGCCGCGGCCGCCTGCTTGCCGTCCGGCGAAAAGACCACGGCCACGATCTGACTGGCAGTTGCTTGCGCTCCTCTGTCGCCCTGCGTCTCGGCTCGAAAGACGCGGATTTCTTTGCCCGTTTTGAGGTCCCATAAGCGCACTGTCTTGTCGCCTTCCGGCCAACCGCCGCCGGAAAGAAGACGACGACCATCGCGAGATATAACCAAGCTGGCCACGGGGCCGGTGTGTCCGCGTAGCAGGCGAACCGGCGACGGCTCCGCCTGCCAGACCTTGACCGTGCGGTCGAGTCCGGCCGACAGGAGGCGATTTCCCTCGGCCATGAACAGCACGCTAGTGACGGCTTCCCGGTGGCCGGGGAGCTGCCTTCGCTGTGTGCCGGCGGCCGGATCCCACAGGATGATGGTGTTGCCTGTTCCTCCGCTCACCAGCGTCTGGCCGCGCGGCGAAAAAGCCAGCGTCGTCACCTCCGCCGCGCGTCCTTTCAACGTGGCTCGCTCCGATTGCTTGGCGATATCCCATAGTTTGACGGTTTGATCGTCGCCGCCGGAAGCCAGCGTCTTGCCGTCGGGACTGAAAGCCAGGGCGCGAATCGTGTCTTCATGGCCTTTCAAGACGACGGTTTCCGAGTCGCCGTTCATCGGCCACAAACGGATGCTGCGATCGCTGCCTGCCGAGGCCAGCGTTTTGCCGTCCGGACTGAAAGCCAGGGCGCGGATGGATGCCTTGTGGCCCTTCAGAACGCGGTGTGTCTTGCCGGTCGCGGGATCCCAGAGGCGGATGGTTTTGTCGTAGCTGCCGCTGGCCAGTGTCTTGCCATCCGGAGAGAAAGCGACGGCGTAGATCCAGTTTTCGTGCCCGCTGAGGACAAGACGCTCCTTGCCGGTCGCGGCATCCCAGAGGCGGATGGTTCGGTCGGGACTGCCGCTGGCCAGCGTCTTGCCATCGGGAGAGAAAGCGACGCAGGTGACGGCGTCCGTGTGGCCGATCAGGGTATGCCGCATGTCGCCGGAAGCCGCGTCGAACAGCTGGATGGTCTGATTTTCCAGGGCGGCGGCGAGGAGCTTGCCGTCCGGAGAGCCGGCCATGCTGAGGATCGGTGCATCCAGCTCGCCGGCCGGCGTGCGCTCCAGGGTGGCGGTCTCCTTGTAGGTGGCGGCGTCCCAGAGCTTGACGGTTTTCTTCCCGCCGCCGCTGACGAGCCATTTGCCGTCCGGCGAAAAGGCCGCCGACTTCGCCGAGCCTTCATGCCCAACCAGGCGTGCCAGCATTTTCCGCTCGGCCACGTCCCAGACGCGGACCGAGGCGTCGTCGCCGCAGCTGACCAGCTTTTTGCCGTCGGGCGAAAAAGCGACACATTGAATCCAATTTTCGTGGCCCTGGAGAGAGGCCAGCTCCTTGAAGGTGGCGGCGTCCCATAGCTTCACCATCCGGTCGAGGCCGCCGGTGGCGATGGTCTTGTTATCGGGAGAAAAGGACAGTCCGAGGATGGGTCGCGTGTGGCCGGCCAGCTTGCCGACCTGTTGATGTGTCTTCACGTCCCAGAGCGTGACCTGGCTGACGCCGCCTTCGTTCCAGTCGCCGCCGCCGGCCGCCACCAGCTTGCCGTCGCGGGAGAAGGCCACGCAATGCCAGCGGAACAGATCACCCTTCAGATCGGCGATTTCCTTGCCGGTGCCGGCATCCCAGAGCTTCACGACTTTGTTTTCGCCAGCGGTGGCCAGCAGCTTGCTGTCCGGCGAGAAGGCGACGCGCGTCACGCTATCGACCGCGAGGCGGGCAATGTCCTTGCCGCCGGCCAGATCGCGCAGCCGGGCCTCTTTCGACCAGCTGCCCCAGGCCAGGCGTTTGCCGTCCGGCGACACGGCGACCGAGGACACGCCGAGCGGGTCGGACAGAGTCGTCAAGCGTTTGCGATCGGCGAAGTCCCAAATGCTAACGAAGCCGGGCCGGTCCCAGTAGCCGCCGCCAACGACCAGCTGCTTGCCGTCCGGCGTGAAGGCCACGCTCCAGACGTCGTTGTTGCCGCCGCGAAGGTTTTTCGGCTGGGGGTTGAAGGCCGTCGGCTCGTCCGTTGGCTCGACCTTCGCTGCTTGCTCTTTCTGAGCGAGGTTCGGCCCCGGAACCAGCAAGAACAACACGATCAGCAGCAACCAACGCGCACGGACCATGACGGACCTCCTTCACAAGATGTTTCGACTTTGTGGCGCCAGCCGCTTGCGGCTTAGCGAACCGCGAGCGACCATAATTTGACGCTTCCGTCGTCGCTTACCGAGGCCAACGTTTTGCCGTCCGGTGCGAAGCAGACACCGCGAATTACGGTGGCGTGCCCTTCAAAGACGCGCGTGGTTTGGGCGGTAGCGGCATCCAGCAAGCGTAGCTGTCCGGGGAGAGCGTTCTGATAATGCCCGCCGGACGCCGCCAGCGTCTTGCCGTCCGGCGCGAAGGCGAGGCTGACGAAGCCGCGGTTTGGCATTTTCTGGCGACCCTTGATGCGTCCGCTGGCGGCATCCCACACCATGACGGTATTGTCCCAGCCGGCCGTCGCCAACGTTTTCCCGTCTGGGGAGAAGACCACGGCCTCGACATCATTGCGGTGGCCCTTCAGCTCGCGCCGCAGCTTGCCGGTGGCCGGATCCCACAGCCGCACCGTTTTGTCCTTGCTGGCCGTGGCCAACGTCTTGCCGTCCGGCGCGAAGGCCACCGACAGCACCCAATCCTGATGGCCCTCGAACGTCCTCAGCTCCTCACCCGTTGCCAGGTTCCACAGCTTCGCGGTCTTATCGAGACTGGCGGTGGCCAACCAGCGGCCGTCCGGCGAGAATGCAAGCGAATTTACACCTCCCTTATGTCCTATTAAAACACGGACGACTTTTCCGGTCGCCGGCTCGCGCAGCTGAACGTTATTGTCAAAGCAGCCGGTGGCCAGCGTTTTGCCGTCGGGCGAGTAGGCGACGTAACGCACGCCTTTGGGCGCCTCGACGGCGGCGCGCTGTTTGCCCGTGGCCGGCTCCCAGAGCTTCAGCTCGCCGTTTTTGTCGTCGCCGCTGCCCGTCGCGAGGGTTTTGCCGTCCGGCGAGAAGGCAGCACACCAGCCGTGGCCGGAGTGCGCCCGCAGCGTGAGCTGGGCCTTCTCGGCAGCCGCGGTCGCAAGCCACAGCTTGACCGTGCGATCGAGACTGGCAGAGAGCAGGCGCTGACCGTTGGGAGTGAACAGCAGGCCGGTAATGGCGTCGCCGTGGCCGCGAAGCTGACCGCGCTGCCTGCCAGCCTGCGGATCCCAGACGAGGATAACGTTGTCTCTGCCGCCGCTGACCAGCGTCTTGCCGTGCGGCGAAAAGCTCAACGCCGTCACTTCCGCCCGATGGCCTTTCAGCGTCGCCCGTTCCGTGTTCTTGTCCATGTCCCAGAGCTTGATGCTCTGATCGTCGCTTCCGGAAGCCAACGTCTTTCCGTCCGGGCTAAAAGCGACAACCCGGATGGCATCCTCGTGTCCCTTGAGGACCACGGGTTCGCCGTCGGCTCCCTTGAGGACCACGGGTTCTCCGACGGCGTTGATCAACCACAAGCGGATCGTGCGATCGCTGCTGCCGGAGGCGAGCATCTTGCCGTCCGGACTGAACGCCAGGGAACGGATGGACGCCTTGTGGCCTTTGAGAATTCGCAACGATTTGCCATTTACTGCATCCCACAAGCGGATGGTCTTGTCGTAGCTGCCGCTGGCCAGCGTCTTGCCGTCGGGAGCGAAGGCCAGGGCGTAGACCCAGCTGGTATGGCCCTCCAGCGTGCGGACCTCCTTGCCGGTCGCCGTGTCCCACAGCTTGATTTTCTGATCGGGGCTGCCGGTGGCCAGCAGCTTACCGTCCGGCGAAAACGCCAGGCAAGAGACAACATCGTCATGGCCCTTGAGGACGAAGCGTTGGATGCCGTTGGCCAGCTCGCACAGCTGCACGCCGCCGTTCTCGCCGGCGAGGGCCAGGCTCTTGCCGTCGGGTGAAGCGGCCACGGCGAGGACCGGCTGCGGCTCGAAGGAAGGCTCTTTTGTGTTCCGCACCGCGGCCAGCTCTTTGCGACCGGCCACGTCCCAAATAGTCACCGTGCCTTCACGGCTGCCCACGGCCAGACGTTTGCCGTCCGGAGAGAAGGCCGCGGAGATAATCGTCGGTAGGTTGGTTGCGAGGTTGTCGCGGACGTTGCCGGTGGCCGCATCCCACAAGCGCATGTTGCCTCCCGCCCCGGGTCCAGAGGCGGCCAACGTCTTACCATCGGGCGAAAAAGTCAGACAGTAGCCTGGACCTTGCAGCGACCTAAGCTGCTTGCCTTCGGCCGCGTCCCACACCTTAATCTGACCGTCCCAGCTGCCGGTGGCGACCGTCTTGCCGTCGGGAGCGTAGGCGACGCATTCGACGACGTTGGTGTGTCCGGTCAGCGTGGCCCGCTTCTTCCTCGCGGCCACGTCCCAGAGGATGGCGCTCTTGTCCTTGCTCGCCGAGGCCAACGTCTTGCCGTCGGGAGAGAAGGCCACGGACAACACCTGATCCGTATGCTCCCTCAGCCGCAGCTTTTGCTTGCGTTCGCCCACGTCCCATACTGTTATGTCATGATCCAATCCCGCGGCGGCCAACATCTTGCTGTCCGGCGAGAAAGCGACGAAATTGACGCCGGCCGTGTGCCCCTTGAGTGTGGCGCGGACTTTGCCGTTTTGGGGATCGCGCAGCTTGACGGTGGCGTCGAACTCGGCGGTAGCCAGGTGCTTGCCGTCCGGCGAGAACGCGACGGAGCGCACGGGCCGGCTCATGCGGAGCGTGGCGATCATCTGCCGCTTGTCCACGTCCCACAGCCGCAACTCGCCCGCCGGCTGGTCTCCAAAACCGGCGCCCATCGCCAGGATTTTGCCGTCGGGCGAGAAAGCCACGCCGCCGACACTGAGGGCATTGGCTTGCAGCGGGACCGGATTGGGCAGGAAAGATTCCGCGTCCGCCCCCTTCTCGACCGGGGCGAGAGCGGCTGGCGCGGGCTTCGCCGCGGTCTGCTTCTTCGTCTCCGTCTGAGCGAGGTTCGGCCGCGGCACCAGCAAGAACAAAGCGACGAACACCAACCAACGCGCACGAGCCATTACGGACCTCCTTCAAAAGATGCTCTCGTCTCGATGCCGATGATTCCGAACCAGTGAGCGGGGTCGCCTCACTTCCTCGCCCGTCCCGTTTGCTCATCGCCAAGCGACCAGACGCGGATGGGGAAGTCGTTGCCTCCTGCGACGTACTTGTCGCCGCCCTCGTTCTGTCCCCCGCCGACGGAGATGGCGTAGTGACCGTCGCGCGAAAACCTCACGGCGCGAACGAAATTGCCTTGCCGGAACAGCTTGAGCTGCTGGCCGCTGCCTACGTCCCACAAGCGCACGGTGCCGTCGTAACCGGACGACAAAAGACGCCGGCCGTCCGGCGACACCTCCACGCAGAAAACGCCGGCGTTGTGCCCCTGGAAACCGCGCAACAATTTCCCCTCTTCCATGTCCCATAACTGAATGGTCGGGCCGGAGCGGTCATCCGGACCGGCCGCGAAGACGGCCTGGCGTTCTCCGGGCATCCAGACTACGCATTCGATCGCGGGCTTGTTGGTCTGGAGCTGGCGTACTTGTTTGCCGCTGTCCACGTCCCACAGCCGTAGCACGCCATCGCCGCCGCCGGACAGAAAACGCCGGCCATCGCTCGTGAAGCGCACGCTGCGGACATCCTTGGTATGGCCCTCGAACTTGCGGATGAGCCGGCCGCTGTTGACTTCCCAGAGGCGGACCACTTTATCGTAGCCACCGGACAACACTCGCCGGCCGTCCGGCGCGAAGTCCACGGCCTTGATCTGGCCAACGTGGTCGTGGAAACGCCACAACTCCTTGCCGCTTTCGACGTCCCTCAAGAAGATTACGCCGCTTGAGCCGGCCAAGACAGCGCGTTTGCCATCTGGGGAAAGGGCCACCGCGTGGATTTGAGTCGGCTCCTCGCGCGGCTTCTTGTCCGCCGGCGAATCGGCCCGGAAGACACGAAGCTCCTTGCCGGTTTGGAAGTCCCACAAGCGTGCGGTCTTGTCTCCCTGCGGCCAACCGCTGCCAGAGAGGAGACGACGACCATCGCGGGAAATAACCAGGCTGAGCACGGGTCCAGTGTGCCCGCGCAGCAGGCGAACCGGCATCGGCTGCGCCTGCCAGAGCTTCACCGTGCGATCGAGGCCGGCCGACACGAGGTGTTGGCCGTCGGGAGCAAACAGCACGCCTGTAACCGCATCATTGTGGCCGTTCATCCGTCCGCGCAGCGAGCCAGCCGCCGGATCCCACACGGCGATACCGCCGCCTTCCTCGGCGCTGACGAACGTCTTGCCGTGCGGAGAGAACGCTAGCGCCGTCACCTCCGTGTTGTGGCCCTCCTTTAGCGTGGCCCGCTCAATCTTCTTCTCCACGTCCCACAGCTTGAGAGCATGATCGTCGCTGCCCGAAGCCAGGGTCTTGCCGTCGGGGCTGAAGGCGACAACCCGGATGGCGTCTTCGTGGCCCTTGAGAACCACGGGTTCGCTGTCCGTGGTCATCAGCCACAAGCGGATGGTGCGATCGCTGCTGCCGGAGGCGAGCGTCTTGCCGTCTGAGCTGAACGCCAGGGAACGGATGGACGCCTTATGGCCTTTGAGAGTTCGCCGCGATTTACCCGTTGCTGTGTCCCACAAGTGGATGGTTTTGTCGTAGCTGCCGCTGGCCAGCGTCTTGCCGTCGGGAGCGAAGGCCACAGCGTAGACCCAATTGGTGTGACCTTCCAGTTTGCGGACCTCCTTGCCGCTGGCCACATCCCAGAGCTTGATCTTGCGATCGGGGCTGCCGGTGGCCAGCAGCTTGCCGTCCGGCGAAAACGCCAAGCAGGTAACGACATCGTCGTGACCTTTCAGGACGAAGCGCTGGACGCTGCTGGGCAATTCGCACAGTTGCACGACACCGTCCTCGCCTGCGATGGCCAGGATCTTTCCATCGGGCGAAGCGGCCAGAGCGAGGACTGGCTGTGGCTGGAACATGCGTTCCTTCCGCGTCGCCACGGTGGCCAACTGCTTGCGCGCGGCCACGTCCCAAAGCCTTACGGTCCCCTCGTCGCTCCCAGTGGCCAGGCGCTTGCCGTCCGGCGAGAAGGCCACGCTCCAGATGCTCTGTGTGTTGTTTTCCAGCAGGGCCAGCTCCTCCAGCGTGGCCGCATTCCAGAGCTTCACTTTGCCCTCCGGGCCAGAACCGGAAGCAGCCAGAGTCTTGCCGTCCGGTGAATAGGCCACACACAGGGCGCTCGATCCGGGACCGGCTAGCGTCTTCCGCAAGGTGCCCGCGGCGGCATCCCACAGTTTGAGCGTCCCATCGTGAGAGGCGGTGGCGACGGTCTTGCCGTCCGGCGAAAAAGTCACGATCTCCACCCAATGGCTGTGCCCGCTGAGAGTGGCCCGCGGCTTGCCCGTCTGGAGATCCCAGAGGATGGCATTGTGGTCGTGACTGGAGGAGGCCAAGGTCTTGCCGTCTGGGGCGAAGGCCACGCACACAACCTTTTCGGTGTGCCCTTGGAGGCGCAGCCGCTGCTTTCGCCCGGCCACGTCCCAGACCGTCACGAAGTGGTCCAGACCGGCGGCGGCGAGCGTCGTGCCGTCGGGCGAGAAGGCCACGGAATTCACGCCGATGGTGTGCCCGCGGAAGGCGGCACGGACTTCGCCGCTGGCCGGATCGCGCAGGTTGACGGTGCCGTCAAGCTCGCCGCTGGCCAGCATCTTGCCGTCGCGGGAGAAGGCCACCGAGCGCACGCCCTGGGGCGTCCCCAGCGTGGCGATCATGCGGCCCTTGTCCACGTCCCACAAGCGCAGCTCACCCTCGGGTTGACGGAACCAGCCGGCGCCCATCGCCAGATGTTTGCCGTCGGGCGAAAATGCCACCGAGCCGACGGGAAGGATTCGGCCCTGGAGCGGGACCGGATTGGGCAGGAACGATTCCGCGTCCTCGCTCTTCGCACCCTGGGCCGGAGCAGCCGGCTCCGGCTTTGCTGCCGGCTCCGGCTTCGCCTCGTTGTCCGGGGCGGACTTTGCTTCCGTCTGTGCCAGGTTGGGCCGCAGCGACAACACCAGCAATCCCGCGAGAACAAGCGCCCATCTTCCCGACCTCGATAAGCGTTTCGGAGTGCTGCCCTCCATAATGAGGCTCAAGCGCCGCTTGAGCATCTCGACGCCGGCCAGTCCGCTGGCCATGACCGGCAGCGGTGCCCGATCCTCGGCCAGAAAATCCAGCGTATTCAGAATGGCACCGGCGTAGGCGCGTGCCGGAACTTCGCCGATCACCCAGGCGTCGCAGCACTCTTCTTCGTGGACGCGCAGCCGCCGCCGCACCAGCCACACCAGCGGATACCACCAGTACAGGGCCGACGTGAGCAGCTCCAGCCAGCGCACCCAGTGATCGCGACGGCGGACGTGGGCCAGCTCGTGGGCAAGCAAGCTGGCGCGCTCGCTGTCATCCAGGCGATTAAGCAGCTTCGCCGGGAAGAAGATGCGCACGCGGCCGAGGGCGCCCCACACCAGCGGCGGCAACGGGGCTGGCAGCAACCAGATCTCCGGAGCGCGCGACAAGCCCATCCGCGCGGCCAAGGCATCGCTCTGCTGCTGAACGATCGCGTCGGCTCGGCGCGCGTATCGCAGCAGACGATGGAAGCGAACAATGTGGCGACCTGCCCAGATCAGCCAAATGACCACTCCGGACAACCAGGCCAGACCCAGAAGCGGTCCGCAGCTCGCCAAGCCCTGCGGCTTCTCGCTGGGACTCAAGGCCACGGCGGGCGGTGCGGACGGTGCCGGTTCTTGTTGGGCGACAGTCAGCTCCAGCTTCAACGGCGGAGACGCCTGCGCCCCCTTCGTCCTGGCCTCGGCGTTTTGCAAACCCACCACGAGCGGCTTTTTGGCAACAGGCTTCTTCAACGACCGAGTATCTGGATCGTCCACGAGAACGAACGACACTTCCGAACCTGGAGCAGGCATCGTGTACGTGGCCAATTCGGTAGACGGTGCTGCCTGCGCTTCCACTTCAGCCGCAGGCTCCTCCGGCAGATGGGCGACGGTGATCGGCCAGAACGGCGGCGTCACCAGCTTGAGCAGCACCAGGAGCCAAAGACCATGCAGCACAGCGGGACGGCGACAGAAGCGTCCGGCCAGCAACGCGGCCAGGGCGAGCAGGGCGGCACACACCGCGTTGCCCAGACCGAAGGTGAGGAGCAAAGACATGGTGCAATCCTCGGGCGAGGGGGCTTATCGGGACTTGTTCTTGCGATCCAGCTTGTCGATGAGGTCACGCAGCTCCCGGCGCTCCTGAGACGAAAGCGCCTCGGCGCGGACCAGGTGCGTCAACAGCGGCGTCATCATTCCGCCGCACAGCTTCTCGGCCATCGCGCGGAGGCGATGGCCGACCAGCGTATCGCGATCGGTCCGCGCCGAAAAGCGGTGGGCATGGCCGCTGCGGTCGCGCTGGACGTGGCCCTTGGTTTCCAGCCGTTCGAGGAGCTTCTGCACCGTTGCATAATGCGCTTCGCTGCCGTCCGGATAGAGCACATCGGTCAGCTGACGAATCGTCGCCGAGCCGCGCTCCCACAGCACTTGCAGGACCGCCAGCTCGGCGTCGGTCACATCTTGCGAGATTTTTTCCGCCATCGCATACCAACCCAAATCGAAGACACGAAAAGTGAGACACTCTGTCTGAGACCTTAGACTAAGACACAGCGTCTGGGATGTCAAGTGTTTTTTTGAAATTGTTCGATCTTTCGAGGAATTAACGCAATGTGGCGACACGTTTTCAACGTGTCGGGCCATTGGGCACGTTAAAAACGTGCCGCCACATGTTGTTAGTCCCTTTTAATGATGTGTCGGCGTTGCCAGGAAGGATGCATCATTCCCTTCGGACCAAGTTCCGGTTATACTACGGTGGAAATTCCTGAATCTCGTACCGGAACGTGAGTGGACCCCACGGGGGTGCTGCCCAGGCGAAATCCCATGAGTCAGCCGTCTTCCGTGAATCCGTGCGACCCCATTCCCAGACAGTCGGAGGCCGTCTCGTCTGTCGCGTCCGGGGTCCGCGAGCAGCCGGAGTCCGAACCGACCCGCGTCGCGGACTTCGCGCCGGAGACGCAGGTCGCTCCGGCAGCTGCGGCCGAGGCGGCTCTCACACTCCCCACCCTTGGCCGCTATCAGCTACGCCGCGCCCTTGGCTCCGGCGGCTTCGGTAGCGTATACCTCGGCCACGACACGCAGCTCGACCGGCCCGTGGCCATCAAGGTGCAGCACTCCCAATCGGGACGAGCGAAGGCCGATCAGGACAAGTTTCTCCAAGAGGCCCGTAGACTCGCCCGGCTGCGCCACCCCGGCATTGTCACGGTACACGACGTCGGCGTCCACGAAGGGCGCGTCTTTATTGTCTCCGATTATCTCGATGGTCCCAACCTCGGCCAGTGGCATCGGGATAATCGCCCACGGTGGCCCGAGGCAGCTCGAATCGCGGCCGCCCTCGCCGACGCCCTGGCCCACGCCCACACTCGGCTTATCGTTCACCGCGATGTCAAGCCGGCGAACATCCTCATCACTTCCGGCGGTATGCCCGTCCTCGTGGACTTCGGCCTTGCTCTCGATGAGCTGCGGTCGGGCGGGCGCGAGAAAGGCATCGTTTGCGGCACCCTGTGGTACATGTCGCCGGAGCAGGCCATGGGTGCGGCCCACCGCATCGACGGCCGCATCGACATCTACAGCCTGGGCGTTGTGCTGTACGAGCTGCTCACCGGCCGCGTGCCGTTCGCGGCGACCGTATTCTCCGAGCTGTTGCGGCAGATGCGCGAAGATGAGCCGCAACCGCCTCGCCAGCTCGTCCGCGACATTCCGGCGGAGCTGGAACGAGCCTGCCTCAAGGCACTGGCGAAGCGGATGACGGATCGCTACACCACAGCGAGCGACTTCGCCGAGGATCTGCGCCGCGTACTTCAGATGGAGGGCGAGGCAGCTGGTTCCCGGCCGACGGCGGCAGAAAGCTCGACGGCGGAGCCGCGATCGGCACAGCCGGCCTCCGCGCAAGCCGACGCCCGGAATCCCCCCTCGTCCCGCCGCCGCGCCCGCGAGGCCGAGCGCCGCCAGGTGACCGTCCTGTTCTGCGGCAGCGATCAGTTTACGTCGGAGGCGTATCTGAATCTCGACGCCGAGGACCAGGCCCGCCTGCTGCGGGCCTTCCAGCAGGCGGGCGAGGAGGTGGTGCGCCGCTTCGACGGCACGGTCGTGCAGTGCAACGAGAAGGGGCTATTGGTGTGCTTTGGCTATCCAGTTGCTTACGAGGACGCTGCTTGCCGGGCCGCCCGAGCCGCCCTGGGCATTCTGGAGGAGATGAAAGTCCTGGGCGCGCGGCTCCGCCGCGAACAGGCGTTGGAATTAAGCCCGTGGATCGGTCTGCACACCGGCGCGGCCGTCGCCGAGGCCAGGGAGGACATCGTTTCGCTGATGGGAGCGGCGGTGAACGTGGCCGCCCAACTGGAGGCGGTTGCCGCACCCGGTCAGATCCTTTGCACCGAAGCCGCCTATCGGCTGATTCAGCGCGCGTTTCACTGCGTTAGCCTCGGCCGCCGAAAGATCAAGGGAGTGGCACGGCCCGTCGAGCTGTTCCGGGTGCAGGGCATCGGCGCCACGCGCAGCCCCATCGAAGCGGCGGGGCCTGCGGCCCTCACGCCGCTGACCGGACGCGATCACGAGATCAGCCTGATGAAGGATCGCTGGGAGCAAGCTCAGGAAGGCATGGGCCAGGTCGTGCTGCTCATCGGCGAGCCGGGATTGGGCAAGTCGCGCCTGGTGTACACGCTGAAGGAGCATGTCCTGGGACAGCGGGTTACAGGAGAGGTAGACGCGTCCGTCGTCGAATGGCGATGCTCGCCGCATTTCCAAAACACGGGACTGTATCCCGCCATCGATTTCTACGAGCGCGAGCTTGCCTTCGACCGCGAAGAATCACCGCAGGTGCGATTGGATCGGCTGCTCCACTACCTGGAGCAACATGACCTGGCTCGGCCGGATACCGTTTCGCTGTGGGCTTCGCTCTTGTCGCTGCCGACTACGGATCGTTTCCCGCCGCTGCCGTTGTCGCCGATCCGGCAGAGGGAAGAAACGTTTCGAGCGCTGATGGAGTGGCTGCATGCGCGCGCCGCCCGCGGGCCGATCCTGTTCATCGTCGAGGATCTGCACTGGGTGGATGCATCCACCCTGGAATTCCTCGGACAATTCATCGCCGAGGGGCTGCACGCTTCTCTCCTCACCCTGCTCACTTTCCGTCCCGAGTTCCAGACGCCGTGGCCCGCTGTCGCCCATCAGACGAGTCTGGCCTTGAATCGTCTGACGCGGCGCCAGGCCGGCGAGCTGATGCGGCAGAAGACGGGGACCACCGTGCCGGAGACGATGATCGACGAGATTTACGCCCGCACGGGCGGCGTGCCGTTGTTCGTGGAAGAGTTCACGAAGATGATTCAGGAGTCCGGCGCGCTGGATCGGCCGCAGGGAGACAGCCTCCAAACCGAAGCCTTGCGGGAGCGCGAGATCCCCGCCTCGCTCCAGGATCTGATGATGGCCCGCCTGGACCGAATGGAGAGCGAACGGGAAGTTGCCCTGCTGGCTGCGACGCTGGGGAATGAGTTCGGCTACGAGCTGCTTGCCGCCGTCGTCGCCCTGGATGAGGCAACCCTACAGACCGAATTGGCCAAGCTGGTGAGGGCGGAAATCCTGTACCCGAAGGGTCGGCCGCCTCGATGCACTTACCTTTTCAAACACGCTCTCCTCGAAGACGCCCTGTACAACACCCTGGTCAAGAGCAAGCGGCAGCAGCTCCACCGGCGGATCGCGGAGGTGCTGGAAGCACGCTTCCCGCAGACGGCCCTGACGCAGCCGGAATTGCTGGCCCATCACTTCACCGAGGCGGACTTGCCCGAGAAGGCGGTCGGCTACTGGCTGGAGGCGGGGCTTCGGTCGCGGGAGCGGTGCGCGAACGTCGAGACGATCGGCCACTTGAACCGGGGCCTGGCGTTGCTCGAATCGCTGGACAAGTCCCCCGAGCGCGACCGTCGGGAGCTGGAATTGCTCAGCTCCCTGGGTACCGCCTACATCGCGTCGCACGGTTATGCCGCACCCGAAGTCGGCCCTGCTTTCCACCGGGCGCACGCATTGTGTGAGCGGGTCGGGCAAGCGCCCCAGATGTTCGCCCTGATCCTGGGCATTTGGGAATGGCACACCGTGCGCGCCGAGCTTCAGCTGTGCATGGATCTGGCCGCCGAGGGAATGGAATTTGCTAAACAACACAACGACCCCGGCATGATGATGGAAGCGTTGTTTATGGCGGGGGAGACGCGGCTTTATCGGGCGGACTTCTCCGCCGCCCGCGAGCACCTTGCGAAAGCGATAGCCGAGTACGACGACCGGGAAC
>Ga0335075_10005700_pt1 | contig 19276 bp, 11 predicted proteins | sample Lox_Sample_24_FD_206723 | JGI IMG/M metagenome (GOLD analysis project Ga0335075, IMG submission 206723) | Soil microbial communities from Loxahatchee National Wildlife Refuge, Florida, United States - Lox_Sample_2.4 | ecosystem: Environmental > Terrestrial > Soil > Wetlands | place: USA...
GACGTACCGCATCAAGATGGCGAGCGGCAAGCTCGTGACGGTGCAGGCGCAGAACGAGCGGCGCACCTCCGAGTGGGCCATCGACTGGAGCGATGAGGTCTATATGAGCTGGCAGGCGGATGCCGGGGTCATTCTGCAATCGTGAAGGGTCCGGGGACGACGACAATGAAGGCACATCGAACACATCGCGGTGGACACTGGATGCCGGCGCTGGCGCCGTTTCTTCTGACGCTGGCCGGTCCGGCCGCGTTCGCTGCCGCGGCCGCCGATGATCCCTCGGCGGGGCCGCCGGCGCCCCCCGCGCAGGGCACCAACCAGAAGCTGCAGGAGATCCTGGTCACCGCGACGCGCCACACCGAGCCGCTCAGCAAGGTGCCGATCAGCATCACCGCCGTGAGCCAGGACCAGATGGATCAGCTCGGCGTCAAGGACATCCAGGACCTGGTGCGCTTCGTCCCCGGCGTCTCCATCGACACGAGCGGCACGAACGCCATCTCCATCCGCGGCATCTCCTCGTCGGCCGGCGCCGGCACGACCGGCATCTACATCGACGACACCCCGATCCAGATGCGCGACATCGGCTTCAACCCCGACGACACGCTGCCGCGGGCCTTCGATCTCGAGCGGATCGAAGTGCTGCGCGGCCCGCAGGGGACGCTCTTCGGCGCCGGCTCCGAGGGAGGCACCGTGCGTTACATCATGACGCCCCCGAGCCTCACCCGGACGCGCACCTACGCCCGCACCGAGCTTTCCTACACCGAGGACGGGGAGCCGAGCTACGAGGCGGGGGTGGCGCGCGGCCAGCCGCTGATCGACGGCACGCTCGGAATCCGCATGAGCGCCTGGTATGACCGCATCGGCGGCTGGATCGACCAGGTCGACCCGACCACCGGCGCCGTCGTCGATTCCAACACCAACCGCGGGGAGGTGCTGGTGCTGCGCATGGCCGCGGAGTGGCAGCCGGTCGAGTCGCTGCAGATCACGCCCAGCATCCTCTACCAGAACTCGCGCAAGCACAACGAGGATACCTACTGGCCGGCCTACTCGGATCCGGACGCCGGACATTTCAACACCGCGACACCCGAGCTGCTGCGCGTGCCGGATGAGTATTACCTGGGGGCGCTCAAGATCGAGAAGGACTTCGCCGCCACCACCCTCATCTCCGACAGCTCCTGGTACCACCGTCACGAGCTCAGCGCCTATCAGGGCACGGTCTACGACCTGAGCCTCTGGCAGGGGCTCGGCTGGGCCGACAACCCCGCGACCGGCGGCCTCGGCTGCGGCTCCGCGTCGACGACGCCCAATCCTCCCTGCTCGTGGTACCCGCTGCTCGACGGCAGCGGCATCCACCTGCCCGCGGGCTTCGCGAACTACCAGAGCCCGAACATCATGACCAACTCTCAGGACAGCTGGACCCAGGAGGTGCGCTGGCAGTCCAGCCAGCCCGATGCGCGGATCAGCTGGACCGTCGGGGTCTTCTGGCAGCTCGCCAAGGAAGGCAGCATCGAGGAGCTGCGCGATACCCAGGTGAACCAGCTCTTCCAGGCGCTCTACGGGGTCAACGCCACGGACGTGTTCGGCGACTTCTACAGCTGTCCCGACAATTCGGCCTATCCGTCCATCCCCGCCTGCGACGTCTATTACAACAGCAATACGACGTTCGACCGGCAGATCGCCGCGTACGGCCAGGCGGACATAGGCATCACCGACCGGCTCAAGCTGACACTCGGCGAGCGCTATGCCCGTACGTCGTTCTCCCTGAGCAACTACGCGGACGGCCTGGAGAACTACGGCCCGAGCGGCGCGCAGGCGACCGAGCGCGAGAGCCCGAACACGCCCAAGGTCGGTCTCTCCTTCCAGATGAACAATGCCAACCTGTTCTACGCCAACTACGCGAAGGGCTTCCGCGTCGGCGGGGGCAACCCGCCGCTGCCGCCGTATTGCGATCAGCCGCTCGCGGACGAGGGCTATCCGAACGGGGCGCCGCTCACCTACAAGTCCGATTCCACGCGCGACTTCGAGGTGGGCTCCAAGGACGTCGTCGCGCACGTGCTGCGGGTCGCGACCAGCGTGTACTACATCCAGTGGAACGACATCCAGCAGAGCGTCTATGTCGGCGGCAACTGCGGATTGCAGTTCACCGACAATCTCGGCACGGCGGTATCGAAGGGGTTCGACCTGCAGGCGGAGCTCGCTCTGGGCGCGCTGCAGCTCGATCTGTCCACGGGCTATACGAACGCGCGCTACACTCGCAACTCACCCGTCGCGGGCCTCACCAGCATTGGTGACGCCATTTCGGGCCAGGCGGCGATCGATTACGCTCCGGGGCTGTACTCGCCCTGGACCGTCTCGGCCGGTGCGCAATACAACTTCAACCTGTTCTCGAACACGGCATTCGTGCGCGCCGATTGGGAATGGGACAGCCGCAATCCCTGGCCGTCGGCGCTGCAGGACGTGAATTCCTCGCAATACTATCCCTACACCTACACGCTGTCGTCGACCACGTTCACCTCGCTGCGGGCCGGGATGTCGATCGGCAACTGGCTGGTGTCGGCGTTCGTCGAGAACCTGCTCAACTCCCACACGGTGACCAACTATCAGCTGAGCACGGCGGACTACTTCAACCCCGGCGCCATCCCCTCCGTGCAGGAGAACGACTACACTTTCAGGCCGCGCACGATGGGCGTGACCGCGACGCTGCGACTGGGCGGGGAATAGGCCTATTGCTCATCGCGGGGGATGGTCTTCTTCCACGTCCTCGTGCTGACCAGCTTGTCATCCCGCAGCAGCGTGCGCGTGTACAGATAGTAGAAGTTGTGCAGGTCGCTGCGCACCGAGAGGTGGCCGCGCCAGGTCACCGTGTGGGCGCCGACGTGCTGCACATTGACGATATCGCCGACGTCGCTGGCATCGGCCGGATGCGCATCATCGATCCGGTATGTGAGCTTTTCTGCATCGTGAAAGCCGCCCCACGGATAGTGGACGTCGTAGCCGCCCTGCCAGATGACGCGGGCGTGACCGTTCTCGTCGCGCTGCACGGCATAGGAGCCGGGCCAATCGAACCCGCCGCCGCTGATGCCGGGCGGCTTTTCGACGGGCTGTGGCGGCGACAGCAGGGCTGCGGGAGGGGCGTGGCCGCCATCGAGCGGCACGCGCGGCAGCTCGAGCCACGAGGCCCGTTTGCCACCCAGCGCGACCACGGTGGTCATCGCATAAGGCGTCGGCCATAGGGTCGGCCACATCGCGTTGGAGAGCGCGAGCCTGATGCGATGTCCCTTGGGGAACACGTAAGAGGCCAGGTGCAGGTCGAGCGAGAATGGGTAGAAGCGGCCGGGAACGAGCGGCTCCGGTTGGGTCATCGAGTCCCGCTGAGCACCATTCAGATCGGCGCCGGTCACGAGGGTGACGCGGCCGTCGGGGGCAACGTCCTCCAGACGCGCGACCCAGTCAGCGAGGGGCGCAGTCGCGGAAGCCTGGAATGCCACGTGCGGGAAACCGAGGACGGCCGTGTCGCTCGACAGCGGCTCCGTGTCGTAGATGAGACTGTAGGCATCGAACGGACGCATGTCGGGCTGCAGGTCTCCCCACCAGAAAATCCCGCTTTCCGCGCCTGCCGACGGGACATACCGCAGCTCGTCCAGGCCGGATCGTCCGGCGTCGCGGCGCAATGCGTGATCGGGCTGCAGGAACCAACGCTCCTTCGTGGTGCCTCGCGGCGGCCAGCCGCCATAGGCGCGCCAGTCACCCGGCAGCGTCTGATCCTGCGGGCCGGGCGGGTAGGCGTGCTGCAGGTAGATCATCAGCCTGGGATCGGACATGACACCCGTATCGCGTCCCTTCAGCCAGTAGTCGAACCAGCGCACGGCCTGATCGCGCCACTCGTAGAGCGGACCGTAATCGCTGTCGTCCGGATAGGCGTGGTTCCAGGGTCCGATCCATGCTTTCACCGGCGCTGGCACCTGCGTCAGCATGCGTGGAATGCTGTCGCGATAGCCGTCGTGCAGGCCTCCGATCAGGAAGCAGGGCACCTTGATGGATGACAGCGGACGCTCCGGGCTGCGCCAGAACTCGCCGTCAGTCTGGTGCTCGAGGTACGTCAACGACCACGGCTCGGAGCCCATGCGGGGCCCGGTAACGTCCGGCGCAAAACTGTAATCGGGCGCGCCGGCGCGGCCCTGGCCGAGGTCCATGGTCAGCTCGAATTCATCGATGTGGAGGACGCCGTCGATGTAGTGCACGTCCTCGGTAAAGAGCTTCTCGGTGGCGGCCACCGCCAGGATCGCCTTGAGCGCCGGCGGATGGCGCATCGCGAGCTGGATCGAATTGAAGCCGCCCCACGAGATCCCGAGCATTCCCACCTTGCCGTTCGACCAGGGCCGGCCGGCGAGCCACGCGATGACCTGCCCGCCATCGGCCTGCTCCTGCGCGGAGTACTCGCGGCCGGGCGGCGTGCCGCCGCTCTCGCCGAAGCCGCGGATGTCGACCGCGGCACCCACGAATCCGCGGCGCGCGAAGTAGCTGAAGAGGCCGTACTGCTCCTGGGCCTCGTCGTCATCCTTGCGGTAGGGCAGGTAGTTGAGCAGCGCGGGGAAGCGGGCGCCGCGCGGCGCCCCTTTCGGCATGTAGAGCGTCACGGCGAGCGTGACTCCATCGCGCATGGGAATCGCGGCTCGCTCCACGGCGAACCCATACGTCGCGGGCGATGGGGGCTCGTAGGCATGAGCCCGATGGAAGCATGCCGACAACATCAGCAGCACAACGATGGCGGCTCTACGCATGCGCCGGAGTCTATATCTCTATTCAATTCGTCGCAGAAACTTTATATAGTCATATAGACGATGCCGCCGGCCGGTGCTATCGTTGAGCTCAAGGGGGCGTATGAAGCTTGCTCGCTCGAAGATCGGACTCGCGGTCGCCGCCGCCCTGTACGGCGTGGTGGCCGGCCGCGTCCCCGCGGCGCTCGCCGCCGATCCCGGCACTCAGTCCGAGTCCACGGGACCGGAGGTTCTGCAGGAAGTCATCGTCACCGCCACCAAGCGCGAGGAGAACCTGCAGGACATCCCCGAGACCGTCCAGGCATTGAGCTCCGCCGATATCCAGAATCTGGGCATCACCCATTTCGAGGATATCGTGCGCGCCATGCCGACGGTCTCCTACGAGAGCATCGGGCCCACCGATCAGATGTTCTACATCCGCGGCGTGTCCGACGGCAGCACCGCGAATGCCTCGAACATCTCGACCACGGGGTACTTCCTCGACGACGCCTCCACCAGCTACTACGGGTACATCCCCGACCTGCACCTCTATGACGTCCAGCGCATCGAAGTGCTCGACGGTCCGCAGGGCACTCTCTTCGGCGCGGGAGCCATGTCCGGCGCCGTCCGCGTCATCACGAACAAGCCCGATGTCTACCACTTCAGCGCCGGCACCGACCTGGATTACGGCGGCATAGACCATGGCGGCAGCGACACCACGGCCGAGGCGTTCGTCAACCTGCCCATCATCGAGGGCAGCACGGCCCTGCGGCTGTCCGGTTACGCGGTCCACGAAGGCGGCTTCATCGACAATGAGCTCGCCACCCGGGACTGGGTCAACGGGGCCGTCTCGACCGACGCGCCGTGGGCCCGCAACGACTACAACACGGAGAAGCAGTACGGCGGGCGCGCCGCGATTTCGCAGAAGCTCGGCGATTCCTGGACGGCCGTCCTCACCGCCAACTACCAGCAGCAGAACACGGCGGGATGCTGGTGTCAGGACCCGGACCGATACGGGCTGCGCGAGGTGGCCCATTTCGGGCCCGAGGGCATCTCGGACTCCTTCACGGACTACGACCTGAACGTCCAGGGAGACGTCGGCATCGGGGATCTGATCTACGCCAGCGCGTTCTGGTCGTATCCGTACCACTACACCACCGAATACTCCGAGTACGTCCAGTACAACCCGTTCCCGGACAGCTATCAGAATTCCCCGGCGCTGCTGCAGAGCCTCACCTGCATGACCGGGCCCACGGTCCAGGGCGGAACCGACCCGTACGGCGGCTGCCAGGCGCCGACCATGTACTACACGTACGATCAATGGACGCGGCAGTGGTCGAACGAGCTGCGCCTGCAGTCGAAGCCCGGCGGCCGGTGGCATTGGGTCGCGGGCCTCTACTGGCAGAAGACGCGCCAGGTCTGGGATACGTACTACCTCATGCCGGGGATACAACCCAACGGCGAGGCGTATCAGAGCGCGCTCACGTACTACAGCTATTACGAGACGGGGACCGCGACGCCGCTGCCGCATGAGTGGTACAGCAGCGTCAACCGCAACGACTCGCTCAACACGGCGGAGTATGCGGATGTGAGCTTCGACCTGGCCAGGCACTGGACCCTCGAGGGCGGCCTGCGATATTTCGATTGGAAGCTGAGCTCCAGCGACCAGTGGGCCGGCTATTTCTGGCAGCCGAAGACACCCTCCGGACTGACCGGCGCCTCCGGCAACAAGCTGTCGGGCAAGGCGAGCCTTTCCTACAGGCCGAGCCGGCAGCTTCTTCTCTACGGCACCTTCAGCCAGGGATATCGCCAGGGCGGCACCAACGCGGGGGCATCGACGTCCTGCTATCAGAAGGGCGTGCCGCTCGACTACCAGCCGGATACGCTCAACAACTACGAGCTCGGCTGGAAGTCCGAGATGCTGGACAACCGCATGCGCTGGAACGGCGCCTTCTATTACATGCGCTGGGACGGCTATCAGGCGCCGATCTTCGACGATTCGATCTGCCCCACGACCTTCAACGCCAATTTCGGCACCGCGCGCATCTACGGCGCGGAGACGAATTTCGCCTACCGGATCGCCGAGGGCCTGACGGTGGAAGCCAACGCCAATTACAACGATTCGCGGCTGGTCAGCGTGAAGCCGGATTTCTCCGGCGTCCTGACCCAGATGATCGTGCCGAACGAGACGCTGCCGTTCGTGCCCTATTTCAGCTACAGCGCCAATGCCCGCTACGAGAGGCCGCTCGGCGGGGCGCTGAGCGGCTTCATCGAGTACGACATCTCGCACAAGGGCGACCGCTGGAGCGACCTGCGCGCGCTGTCGAACCCCGAGCTCGGCAGCCGGGCGGGGTCGGCGCGGGTCCTCGAGCCGGAATACAACATCGAGGACGTGCGGCTCGGCGTCGAAAGCCCGGACGGCAACTGGAGCCTCGAAGGGTACATCACCAATCTCCTCAACACCGACGCGGTCATCCTGGTCAACACGGGCAACTACGATCGCCGCGAGACGACGAACGAGCCGCGGGTGATCGGCGTGCACGTCAGCTATAACTTCAACGGCAAGTGACGGGCGCCGGGCCCGCGGGCTCTACTCGATCGCGGCAAATCTCTCCAGGCAATCTCCGAGGCTCGCCCGCAGCGGCTCGAGCTCGCCCGCGAAGCGCTTCCAGTAGCCGACCCCCGAGGCATAGAGGGGCTGGCGCACCTGCTCGGCGCTCGCGGTGCGCACGGGACGGCGGTTCTCGTGAAAGGCGAGGGCGGCGGCCTCGAAGGGCAGTCCGCAGTGCTCGAGCAGGCGCCGGACGGTGTCTTCGGGATCGCGGATCAGCTGCTCGTACTGCAGGTGCATCACCCGGCCGGGGAGCACTTCGTCCCAGTGGTCCATCAACGCGAGATAACACCTGTAGTAGCGCCCGAGGTCCTCGAGGTCGTAGCTGAAGGATTGGCCATGGGCGAAGTACTGCTTGAAGTTGCTGAAGCAGGTGTCCATGGGATGGCGGCGGACATCGATGATCGTGGCATGCGGGAGGATGGCGTGAATGAGGCCGACGTGGCTGAAGTTGTTCGGCATCTTGTCGATGAACCGCGGCTTGCCGGCGCGCACCGCACGGGTCTCTTCGATGTAGCGCCGGCCGAGGGCGGTGAGCTCATCGGCCGCCAGTGCACGGACCTTTTCCGGGTAGCCGTCCCGGGCGGGATCGAGATGATCGAGCTCGCGCACCATCGCCAGGATGTTGTGCAGCTCCATCGTCCCCTCGACCTGCGAGTGACTGGCGAGGATCTGCTCGACCAGGGTCGAGCCCGACCGGGGCAGGCTCACGACGAAGATCGGCCCCGGATCCGGATGGCCGGCCGCGGCACGGGAGCGGAAGAATTCGCCGTCGCAGCAGGCAGCGATACGCCTGGATTTGGCCTCGAAGGTGTCGATCGAAAAGGGGGAAGTGCGCTTGCGCAGGGTATTGCCCTGGGCGTAATGGGCGAACGCTTCCGGATAGCCGTCGCGCTGCTCCAGGGCGCGTCCGATCGCGAAGTGGAGCTGCGCCTGGTCACTGGCGCCCGCCGGCGATGCGAGCAGAGCCTGCATCGACGCAAGCTCCGCATCGCTGAAGAAATAGTTCTTGAGGTCCGCGAGGCTCCAGTACGCCTCCGCGTATTGCGGATCGAGCCGCAGGCACTCCCGATAGGCTGCCTCGCATTTCTCCCGGCGCCCCAGCGTCTTGTTGACGTGCCCGATGGCGAGCCGGAACGTAGCCTGCGAGGGCTCGAGTCGGGCGGCCTCCTCATAGGCCGACAGCGCCTCCGGCTGGCGCAGCAGCCTGATGTATACCGAGCCCAGTGCCGCCCAGTTCTGCGCGTTCAGCGGCTCGAGCTGCAGAAGCTCGCGGAAGGTCTGCTCCGCCTCCATCAGCCGCTCCGCCGCCAACAGGGTATGGCCCCAGGCGCGGCGGACCAGCGGGTGATGAACGGAATGCGTACGGGCGTGGCTCAGCAGCCGCTCGGCATCCCGGGTGTTGCCCGCGCGGATGGCCACGGCCGCGAGACCGGCCAGTGCGGCAAGATGACCCGCATCGCGTTTCAGGACGTCGCGGAATATCTCTTCGGACGAGCGATAGTCGCGGCCGGCGAGGGCGGCCGTCGCCTCCTCGATGCGCCGCCGGTGAGGGTCGAGCAGACGCGCCTGCTCGAAGGCCGAGCGTGCCTCCGCGAGTTTGCCCCTATCGACCAGGACATCGCCGTAGGCGAGCCACGCAGCCTCCAGAGCAGGCTTTGCCTTCAATACCCGCTGCAGCTCCGTGCCCGCCGCCTCGAGGCGCCCCTCCTGACGATGAGCGCGCGCGAGGTCGACACGCGCGTGAGAGAAGTCGGGTGCCTGGGCGACGACGCGCTGGAGGATTTCCAGGGCAGGCGCCAACTTCCCCTGCGAGAGGAGCGCGACCCCGAGCAGATGCAGGCTGTTGATCTCGCCCGGGCTCGTCCGTTGGATCTCCCGCAGCTCGCGTTCCGCGGTCGCAAAGCGTCCGATCCGAACCGCCTCGAATGCATGCCAGTAGGCGGCGCGAAGCTCTTTACTCTGCTGCGACACGCGATCATTGTAGTTGCCTCGGCGGTGGCCTGCCATGCCCGGTGATCCGTGAGACGCCATCTGACAGCCGCATTGCTCGCCCTTGCCGCCGCGGCCTGTATCCAGGCTCGCGCCGCGCACGCCGGAAACGCGAATCCACTCGGCTTTGCCCGGACATTGACCTGCACCGCCGACCCGGATGCCGCCTCGACCGTTCCGGGCTGGACGATCGTTTCGGGCAGCCCGGCGCTGCGTTGCGCCGAGGCACTGCCGTCGGCATGGCCCGATCGAGCGGCGCCGCGGGTCGTGATTGCCAACGGGCCGTACGGGGCGAGCGCTCTCGAGAGGGTCATTCCGCTGGCCGCGGCTGCCTCCGATCGGCGCTTCAGTTTGTCCGCATCGTTCGCGGCTTTCGGCGAGGGTCCCGGCCGGGCCGTTCTCACGGGCACGTTTCTCGGAGCAGCCGGACAGCAGCTGGGAGCGCCGGTCGTGTTGCGCGGGCCGCCGGCAGCCGGGCGCAAGCTGCCGCTGCGTTTCGAGCCGCACCGTGTTGCCGGCATCATTCCGCCAGGCGCGGCGGGGATCGCGCTGCGGCTCGACCTGAGCGGCAGGACCGCGATCGCCCGGAGTTATGTCGGGGCGATGCGGCTCACCACTTCACCGGCGATGGCTTTCCCGCCGCCCGCTCCGCCGCCGGCGCGGGTGCCGCCTTTCGATCACGTGTTCCTGATCATGATGGAGAATACCGATTACGGCCAGGTCATCGGCGACACGCAGGACGCCCCTTACCTGAATTCGCTCGCGGCCCGCGGCGCGGTGCTGGCGAACTATCAGGCCGTCTATCACCCGAGCGACCAGAACTATCTCGCCATCGCCGGCGGCGATACCTTCGTCCGGGGCGGCGTCTATTTTCCGAAGATCCACATCGCGGCGCGCAACCTCGGCGATCTGCTCGAGGCGGCGGGCAAGAGCTGGAAGTCTTATCTGGAAGGGATGGGGACGCCGTGCAATGTGACCACCCGATATGACCGGAACTTCGAGCCCGATGATGCGCCGTTCATCAATTTCAACGACGTGCGGCGTGATCCCGGGCGCTGCCGCGCCCATCTGGTCGACCTGACCGAGTGGTTCGAGGACCTGAAGACCAGGGCGAACACGCCCGATTTCGCGTGGCTCGCAGCCGACGACTACGACGATGGCGAAATGCCCGGCAACGGATCGCCGAAGAGCCTGCAGGTGCAGGATGCGTGGCTGAAGAAGACGCTCGAGCCGCTCTTCGCCTCACCGGCGTGGCGCGAGCAGAGAAGCCTGCTGATCCTCACCTGGGACGAGTCCAGCACGGTCGTGGACAACCACATTGCGACGATCGTGCTCGGCTCCCGCGGGACGGTCAGGACTGCCTATGTCAGCCGCATACGCTACGACCATTTCAGCTCGGCGCGTACCGTCGAGGCCGCGCTCGGCCTGCCGAGCATGACGAGCAATGATGCCTACGCACCCGCCTTCAACGACGTGTTCGCGGGCGGCCGATAGGCCTATTTGAGGACGACGGTCCTGCTGCCGTTGCGGAACACGCGGCGCTCGGCATGCCACTTGATGGCGCGGTTGAGCACCACCGTCTCGAGCTCGCTGCCGACGATTGCGAGGTCGTCGGGTGACTGCGTGTGATCGACCCGGGAGACCTCCTGCTCGATGATCGGTCCTTCGTCGAGGTCGGTCGTCACGTAGTGCGCCGTGGCTCCGATCAGCTTCACTCCCCGCGTGTGCGCCTGGTGATAGGGCTTCGCGCCCTTGAAGCCGGGCAGGAAGGAGTGATGGATGTTGATGGCGCGGCCTTCGAAATAGCGGCAGGCTTCCGGGGTGAGGACCTGCATGTAGCGCGCCAGCACGAGGATCTCGGCCTCCACGCGCTCGAACAGCTCGATCAGCCGCCGCTCCTGCTCCGGCTTGCGCCCGTCGATGATCGGCAGGTAGTGATAGGGCACTCCGTGCCATTCCGCGAGGCTGCGCATGTCCTGGTGATTCGAGACCACGGCGACCGCCTCGATGGGCAACGTCGCGGTGCTCCAGCGGTGCAGGATGCTGTTGAGGCAATGCCCCTGGCGCGAGACGGCGATCAGCGCGCGGCAGCGCCGCACCTCGTTGAACTGCCATTCCATCTGGAAGCGCCGGCCGACGGCCTCCGCGAACTTGCGGTCGAGCTCCTCCACGGAAGGCATTCCCTGGCCGTTGTCGTGGAATACCGTGCGCATGAACGAGGTCCGGGTGTACGGATCGTCGTAATGCTGCGCCTCGGCGATCGTGGCGTTGTGCGCCGCCAGGAAGCCGGCGATTCCGGCCACGATTCCTGTCGTGTCCGGGCACCGGGTGGTGACGATGTAGAGCGTCGGGGTGCCGGAGCTGCGCTGCGCGGCGGCAGGGGCGTGGACCGGGGCGGTCGTCAATTCGTCGGTGGTGGGCATAGGGGCATCATCGTAATGATTGAATGAAACCAAAGACAGTGGAATCTCGACGCGTGCGTGTTCTAAGACGACAGCCACGCAGGCACAGGGACGTGCCCGGCCGCCGCAGGTGGCCGAGTCTCGGGCAAAAACCACGCTTTTTGCCCGAGATGGCGCTGGGCCGGGCAGGAGCCCGGATCCAGCGCTTAACAATCCGGCCGAGTCTCGGGCAAAAACCACGCCTTTTGGCCGCGACGCGCTGGGCGGGGCAGCAGCCCCGATCCAGCGCCATAAGGCCAGACGTATCTCGGCAAGTGGGTGACGTAATTCGATTAGCCGTCCGGGGAGCCGCCGGCCATACTTTCGGGAGCGCCGCCACGGCACACCCTATGACGCGGAGTACCCATGGACGAGCAGCCAGCCCCGACTCTTCGCTCTCGCCGTCCTAGCGGGCGGGACGCCAAGCGCGCCGCGCGCACCGCGCGCAGCCACGCCTCCATCCCTTACATCACGCGCAACATCCCGTATTACGAGGTGCTCGGCCCTGAGGGTCTCGAGCTGCTCGAGCGCAATGCCGATACGATCCTCGAGGAGATCGGCATCGACTTCCGCGACGACCCGGAGTCGCTGCGGATCCTGCGGGATGCCGGCGCCGACATCAAAGGGGAGCGTGCCCGCTTTCCCCGCGGCATGTGCCGCACCATCGTCACGCGTTCCGCGCCCAGAGAGTTCGTGCAACACGCGCGCAATCCGGCGCGCAGCGTCGTCATCGGCGGCGCGCGCACCGTCTTCGCGCCTGCTTACGGGTCTCCTTTCATCCGCAGCCTGGACGAGGGCAGGCGGTACGCGCGCATCGAGGACTTCCGCAACTTCGTCAAGCTGGCCTACTCGTCGAACGCGCTGCACCATTCGGGCGGCACGATCTGCGAGCCGGTCGACCTGCCGGTCAACAAGCGGCACTTCGACATGGTCTACAGCCACATGAAGTACAGCGACAAGCCGTACATGGGCTCGGTGACGCACGCGGACCGGGCGGCGGACACAGTCGAGATGACCCGAATCCTCTTCGGGGACCAGTTCCTGGATCCGGCCACCGGGCAGCCCAAGACCTGCGTCCTCAGCCTCATCAACGCCAATTCGCCGATGACCTGGGATGCGACGATGCTCGGCGCGCTGAAGACTTACGCGCGCGCGAACCAGGCGACCCTGGTCACTCCGTTCATTCTGGCGGGCGCGATGTCGCCTGTGACGGTCGCCGGAACGGTCTCGCAGACGCTCGCCGAAGCGCTTGCCGGCATGACGCTCGCCCAGCTCGTCAATCCAGGGGCGCCCGTCATACTCGGCAGCTTCGCCTCCTCGCTGTCGATGCAATCCGGAGCGCCCACGTTCGGCACGCCGGAGCCGGCGCTCGTGCTCTACACGATGGCGGCGCTGGCGCGGCGCCTGGGCGTCCCGTTCCGCTCCGGCGGCTCGCTCTGCGCCTCGAAGATCCCCGACGCCCAGGCCGCTTTCGAGTCGGCCAACACCCTGATGCCGACCTGCCTCGCCGGAGTCAACTTCGTGCTGCACACCGCCGGCTGGCTCGAGGGCGGCCTCACCATGGGGTACGAGAAGTTCGTCATGGACGCCGACCAGGCGGGCATGATGCACACGCTGCTGCAGGGCGTCGATCTGAGCGATAACGGCCAGGCGATGGACGCGATGCGCGAGGTCGGCCCCGGCAAGCATTATCTCGGCTGCGCCCACACCCAGGCCAACTTCGAGACCGCGTTCTACCGCTCGCCGCTCGCCGACAACAACAGCTTCGAGCAGTGGGATGCCGAAGGCGCGACCGACATGGCGCAGCGCGCCAACACGCTGTGGAAGAAGCAGCTGGCGGAGTACGAGGCGCCGCCGCTCGATCCCGCGGTCGATGAGGCCCTGCTGGATTACATGCACCGCCGCAAGGCATCCTTCCCGGATTCCAACGTTTAGCCCGCATCGACGATCCTCCGACAGTGAGCAGCAAGACGATCATCCTCGACGGCAAGGCCGTTGCCGCCAAGGTGCGCGGCGAAGTTGCGGCCCGCGCCGCGGACCTCGCCGACAAGCTGGGGCGCAAGCCCGGCCTCGCGGTCGTGCAAGTGGGCGAGGACCCTGCGTCCAGCGTCTACGTGCGTAACAAGCGCAAAGCGGCCGCCGAAGCCGGTATCGCGTCCTTCGCCTATGACCTGCCGGCCTCCACGAGCGAGCCGGACGTGCTGGCACTCATCGACCTGCTCAACCGCGACGAGACGGTGGATGGGATTCTCGTGCAGCTGCCGCTGCCCAAGGGTCTCGATGCGACCCGGGTCATGGATGCGGTCGACCCGGCCAAGGACGTCGACGGCTTTCATGCGGTCAACACGGGTCTGCTGGCGCAGAAGCGCCCGGCGCTGCGCCCCTGCACGCCATTCGGCGTCATCCGCCTCGCCGCGGAGTACGGCATCGCGCTGCGGGGACTGAGGGCTACAGTGGTCGGTGCCTCGAACATCGTGGGCCGGCCGATGGCGCTCGAGCTCTTGCTGGCCGGCGCGACCGTGACGGTCTGTCATACCGGCACCCGCGACGTGCGTGCCGAGGTGGAGCGTGCGGACGTGGTCGTAGCAGCGGTGGGCAAGGCGCATTTCGTCCCCGGTGATTGGATCAAGCCCGGAGCGGCGGTTTTCGACGTTGGCATCAATCGGGACGGCGCCAACAGGCTGGTGGGAGACGTCGAGTACGAGCGGGCCTTCGAGCGTGCGGGTTGGATCACCCCCGTACCCGGCGGCCTGGGTCCCATGACCATCGCCATGGTGCTGTCGAATGCGGTGGAAGCCGCATCCCGGAGAATGGGGCTGCGGGGCAGGTGAAAGAGCTCTGGATCGGGCTCGATACGGGCGGCACGTACACGGATGCGATCGCTCTGGAGGGCGGCCAGCGGGTCATTGCCAGCGCCAAGGCGCTGACCACCCACTGGGACCTCTCGGTGGGGTTGGGAGAGGCGGTGCGCGCCGTCCTGAAGGCGCTGCCCGAGGGTGCGCCGGGGCACATCTCACTCGTTTCCGTTTCGACGACGCTCGCGACCAACGCGGTGGTGGAGAACCGCTTCAGCCCGATCTGCGCGATCCTCATCGGCTTCAATGACCGCATGGCCGGGGAGACCGGCATCGAAAAGCAGCTGGGAGGCGCGGTCGTGCGCGTGCGGGGCGGCCACGACCCGACGGGCGTGGAGGAGCATCCGCTCGATGAGGAGGCGATCGAGGCGGCGGTGCGCGAGCTCGGCCCGCGAGTCGAGGCGTTCGCCGTGGCGGCACAGTTCTCCGTTCGCAACCCCGAGCACGAGCTGCGGACGCGCGAGCGCATCCGGGCGCTCTGCGGCAAGCCGGTCACGTGCAGCCACGAGTTGAGCGCGCAGTTGAATGCGCCGAAGCGTGCACTGACCGCGGCGCTCAACGCCCGCCTGGTACCGCACATCCGGCATCTGCTCGATGCGGTGGGCCAGACGCTGGAACGCGAGGCGGTCGGCGCGCCGCTGATGGTCGTGAAGGGTGATGGAACCCTGATGCGGGCGAGCGTCGCTCTCGACTATCCGATCGAGACGGTGCTCTCGGGGCCTGCAGCGAGCGTCGTGGGCGCGGCATTCCTCACGGGTCTAAACGACTTTGCCGTCAGCGACATGGGCGGCACGACCACCGACGTGGCCATCATCGTCGACGGGCGTCCGATCGTGCGGACCGACGGCGCCGTGGTCGGCGGTTGGCGGACGATGGTTCAGGCCATCGACGTTCACACCAGCGGGCTCGGCGGGGACAGCGAGGTTCACTTCGATCGGGAAGCGCGCTTGCGGGTCGGGCCGCGCCGGGTCATGCCGCTCGGCCTGCTGGCGACCCAGTTCCCCGACGTGATGGCGGAGCTCACCGGGCTCGCGGCCGGCGAGCGCTTGCCGCCGTTCGCGGGCCAGTTCGGCCATCGCAACCCCGGACGCGAGGCCGCATCGGATCTCGACCGGCTGGAGCTGCGGGTCTGGGAGGCGCTCGGGACGTCACCTCGCCGGCTCGACCAGGTGGCGCACACGGCCCAGGGCGTCGAGGCGCTGCGCCGGCTCGTCGATCGCGGCCTGGCGACTCTCGCCGGGTTCACCCCGAGCGATGCGCTGCACGTGCTCGACCGTCACGGCGGCTGGAGCCGCGAGGCAGCCCGCCTCGGTGCGGCCATCCTCTCCACCGAGGAGCGCAACGTGACCGCCCGCAGGGGAAAGGACAGCCCCGAGGCACTGTCGGAGCGGGTCTACGAGCTGGTCGTGCGCCAGGCGGCGCGCCTGGTGTTGGAAAGCGCGTTGGCGCAGGATCCGGGAGTCGAGCCGCACAACGGGCTCTGGGGTCCGCTCGGTATCCTGATCGACCGCGCCGTGGAGGGCAGGGCGGTGTCGGGGCTCATCGACATGCAGCCGCGGCTGGCGAACCCGCTGGTGGCCATCGGCGCTCCGGCCGGCGCCTTCTATCCCGAGGTGGCGCGCCGTCTCGGCGCGCGCCTGGTCGTTCCGGAGCATGCCGCCGTGTGCAATGCGGTGGGTGCGGTGGTCGGCGTGGTGTCGGAAACGGCCGATATCCTGGTGAACCAGCCGCAGTGGAAAGTCTTCCGCGTTCACGACCCGGCAGGTATCCGGGATTTCGCCGAGCCTGAGGAAGCTCTCGCGGCGGCACGGGCGGTCTCGCGGGAGCTTGCGCTGGCGGCCGCGCGGCGCGCCGGAGCGATGGATCCGCATGTCGAAACGACCGTCATCGAGCGCCGTGCCGCCTCGCAGTCCGGCGACGACTACCTCGCGGAGGCCACCGTACGCTCCCGTGCGACGGGCCGTCCGGCGACCGGGCGCTCGTAAGCCCCGAAATCCGGTCCCATTTTTGGGCTATCATGCCCGGCAGCGTGCCGAGCGATATCGAGATTGCGCAAAGCGCCCAGCCCTTGCCCATCGCGGAGGTGGCCGCGCGGGCGGGCATCCTTCCGGAGGAGCTGGAGGCGTCGGGACGATACAAGGCGAAGGTGCACCTGTCGGTGCGCGACCGGCTCGAGGATGCGCCGAACGGAAAATACATCGTCGTCACCGCAATCACTCCCACGCCCCTCGGTGAAGGCAAGACGACGACCACGGTGGGATTGAGCCAGGCCCTCGGCGCACATCTGCACAAGAACGTCTTCACCTGCATCCGCCAGCCGAGCCAGGGGCCGACGTTCGGCATCAAGGGCGGGGCCGCGGGCGGCGGCTACAGCCAGATCATTCCCATGGAGGAGCTCAACCTCCATCTCACCGGCGACATCCACGCCGTCACGGCGGCCAACAACCTGCTGGCGGCGGCGATCGATGCGCGGCTGCTGCACGAAGCGGCGCAGGAGGATGAGGCGCTGTTCGACCGGCTCTGTCCGCCCGCGAAGGACGGCAGCCGGCGGTTCTCGCCGGTCATGCTGCGGCGGCTGCGCAAGCTCGGCATCGCCAAGCGCGATCCCAACGAGCTGACCGCGGAGGAGCGCCGCCGCTTCGCACGGCTGGACATCGACCCGGGCTCGATCACGTGGCGGCGGGTCATCGATACCAGCGACCGCGTGTTGCGTCAGATCACCGTGGGGCAGGGGCCGGAGGAAAAGGGGCACACGCGCGTCACCGGTTTCGACATCACGGCGGCGAGCGAGGTCATGGCGATCCTCGCCCTGACCACTGGACTCGCGGACATGCGCGAGCGGCTGGGCCGTGTGGTGATCGGCACCAACCGGACGGGCGAGGCGATCACCGCGGACGATCTGGGCGTGGGCGGTGCGCTGACCGTGCTCATGAAAGACGCGATCATGCCCAACCTCCTGCAGACGCTCGACGGGACGCCGGCGTTCGTGCATGCGGGGCCATTCGGCAACATCGCGCACGGCAACTCCTCCATCATCGCGGATCAGCTCGCGCTGAAACTCGTCGGACCGGATGGCTACGTGGTCACGGAAGCCGGATTCGGCGCCGACATGGGGATGGAGAAGTTCTTCAACATCAAGTGCCGCTACAGCGGCCTGATACCGAGCTGTGTGGTGCTGGTCGCCACCATTCGGGCTTTGAAGATGCACGGCGGCGGACCGAAGGTCGTGGCCGGCCAGCCGCTGCACCCGGACTACACCGTGGAGCACCTGGGACTCGTCGAGAAGGGCTGCTCCAATCTGGTGAGGATGATCCAGAGCGCGAAGGTCTTCGGCATCCCCGTGGTCGTCGCGGTGAACCGGTTTACGTACGACACGCCGGCGGAGATCGAGCTGGTGCGGAAGATCGCGGTGCAGGCGGGGGCGCATGACGCCGTCGCCTCCAATCATTGGGCCGAGGGTGGCGCGGGCGCGGCGGACCTCGGCCGGGCCGTCGTCTCCGCCTGCGAGCTGCCGGCCGAGTTCCGGTTCCTGTACCCGCTGGACATCCCCATCAAGCGCAAGATCGAGACCATCGTGCGCGAGATTTATGGCGGCGCCGGCGTGGAGTACCTGCCGGAAGCGGAAAGAAAGATCGAGCTCTACACGCGTCTGGGATTCGCCGACCTGCCGCTCTGCATGGCCAAGACGCATCTGAGCGTCAGCCACGACGCGAGCCTCAAGGGAGCGCCGACTGGTTTCACCGTTCCGGTCCGCGACGTCCGTGCAAGCGTCGGAGCGGGCTTCCTGTATCCGCTGCTGGGGACGATGAGCACGATGCCGGGGTTGCCCACCCGGCCGAGCTATTACGACATCGACCTGGATCCCGAAACGGGGCGCGTGCTCGGGCTATCCTGACCCGGTGTCAGGGCTCGCGACGATGACCCGCGGCGGCTTCCAACGTCGCCGTGACGAGCTCCAGCACCTCATCCGCCTGATGGAAGGCGTGCTCGTGTTGATCCCTTTCCTGCGAGACGCGCTCTGCGTAACCGTCGTCGTCCGGCGCCAGTTGCCGGACGTTGGATTCCGCGCACAGCAGGAAGACGCGCAGCGCGCCCGACAGCAGGGAAGCGGCGGCGCCCAGATCGGCGATCACGGCAATGTGTGTCAGCGTGGAGGCTTCCCGGCACAGGTGCAGGCCGGTTGCCGCCTCGCGCGCGGCCGCCAGCGGCAGGTCGATCGACCGGCGGGCGGCGGCATCCATGGCCTGCCGGCGCTCCTGGCCCTCGGGCTCCGTGGATTTCGGCAGGCGCGCGGCGGTCAGGTACGACTCGAAGGCGGCGCTGTCTTCGGTGGCGAGCTGCAGCATGCGCTTCGATGATGTCTGCGCGGCGGCGACGAGCGGCTCCAGCCGGGCCGTATTCTCCGAAAGTGCCTTACGCCGCGCGCTGACGGCGAGCGCCTTCGCGACGAGACCCAGCGCGAAGCCTGCCGAGACGGCTGCGACCGCAACGCCCGCCGGGGTTGGATCGGCGCCCGCCGCGGCGGTGCGGAATTGCTCGAGCGTGGAGTGGGACACGGGGTTCGTCACGGGAGCTCGCTCCGCGCGCGGTCAATCCCGGCGGCCCCTGCTGCGCCCCCGCGCG
>Ga0335075_10005701_pt1 | contig 19274 bp, 14 predicted proteins | sample Lox_Sample_24_FD_206723 | JGI IMG/M metagenome (GOLD analysis project Ga0335075, IMG submission 206723) | Soil microbial communities from Loxahatchee National Wildlife Refuge, Florida, United States - Lox_Sample_2.4 | ecosystem: Environmental > Terrestrial > Soil > Wetlands | place: USA...
TGCGGTCGTGGTGGACATCGGCGGCACGATGCCGAGCGGCTACTGCTCGGATTGCACGCGGACCTACGTCATCGGCTCCGTGCCTGACGGGTTCGCCGCGTATTACCAGGTCCTGAAGGACGCTCAGCAGGCGGCTTATCAGGCAGTGCGGCCCGGCATTACCGCTGAGGCTGTGGACGCGGCCGCCCGCGAGCCGATCACCGCAGCCGGCTACGGCGAGTTCTTCGTGCACCGGACCGGTCACGGCATAGGCCTGGAAACGCATGAGGACCCCTACATCGTGTCCGGCAATTCCGAGGTGCTACAGCCCGGACACGCGTTCTCGATCGAGCCTGGCATCTACCCTGGCCCGCACGGGGCGCGGATCGAGGACATCGTCGTGTGCACCGCCGATGGCTGCGAGCATCTCAACAAGGTCAGCCGCGACCTGATCGTGGTAGGCGGGTAGTGACCGGTGTCGAGCGGGAAGTCAGGGACGACACGACGGCGGCCCTGTTCGACCTGACCCGGCAGATCGCAGCGGACGAGCTAGCCCCGAAGGTCGCCGCCGCTGAGCACGAGGGCAGGTTCCCCCGGGAGGTATTCGCCACGCTGGGCAAGGCAGGATTGCTCAGCCTGCCGTATGCCGAGGAGCTGGGCGGAGGTGGCCAGCCCTACGAGACCTATCTTCAGGTCGTCGAAGAGCTAGCTACCGCATGGCTGGCCATCGGGCTCGGCGTCAGCGTGCACACTCTCACCTGCTTTCCGATCGCCTCGGCCGGCACCCCGCAGCAGCAGGAGCGCTGGCTTCCCGGCATGCTCGGCGGCAACCAGCTCGGCGCGTACTGCCTGTCTGAACCAGGCAGCGGCTCGGATGCTGCGGGCCTGGCAACCCGGGCGGTGGCTGATGGCGACGAGTTCGTGATCGACGGCGTGAAGGCCTGGACCACGCACGGGGGCTATGCCGACTTCTACACCCTGTTCGCGCGGACGTCTGGCGAGTCCACCGGGCCAGACCGGGCTAAGGGCGTCAGCTGCTTTCACGTTCCGGCCGACACGCCGGGCGTGTCGGCGGCGCCGCCCGAGCACAAGATGGGCATGCGCAGCTCGGCAACGGCGCAGGTGCGGTTCGAGTCGGCACGGATTCCGGCTGGCCAGCTGGTCGGGGAGCCGGGCCTCGGGTTCCCGATCGCGCTGGCCGCGCTGGACGCGGGCCGGCTAGGGATCGCCGCCTGCGCGACGGGCGTCGCGCAGGCAGCACTGGACTGCGCCGTGGGCTACGCCCGGCAGCGGGTACAGTTCGGCCGGCGCGTGATCGACTTTCAGGGCCTGCAGTTCATGCTCGCGGATATGGCAACCGCGGTCGCGGCAGCGCGCGCGCTCTACCTCGCAGCGGCACGGCGCAAAGATGCCGGCCAGCGGTACGGGCAGCACGCAGCCATGGCCAAGCTGCTGGCCACCGACACCGCGATGCGAGTCACCACCGACGCTGTCCAGGTGCTCGGCGGGTACGGCTACGTCGAGGACTTCCCGGCCGAGCGGCTGATGCGCGAGGCCAAGGTGCTGCAGATCGTCGAGGGCACCAACCAGGTTCAGCGCATGGTGATCAGCCGCGAGCTCGCTGCTAGCTGACGCGCGGCCGGGCGATCACGCCCTCCCACGGGCCGAGCGCTGGTTGCTGTGCGCCGGTCCGCAGTAGGACCTCGCCGAGGTTCTCCGGCATCCGCACGGCATGGGCAGTGAAGTTCGCCACCACCAGCAACGGCCCGGTCCGGTACGCCCAGACGCCGGCCGCTGAGGGAAGCTGCTCGAAGCTAGCGACGCTGCCGCCGAGCTCGGCGTGCCGCAGCGCCAGCAGCCGCCGGGACAACCAGAGCACCGAACTCTCATCGCTGAGCTGGTCCGCCACATTGACCGCGGCGGGTCCGGTCGGCAGCCACGGGCGCACGCCGTCCGCGCTGAAGCCAGCCGACGGCGATTTGTCCCACCGCATCGGCGTTCGCGCGCGGTCCCTGTTGCCCTGCGGATTCTGCCCGCCGATGGTCATGACGTCGCGCTGCAGCCCGGCGGGCACATCGACGTCAGTCATGCCGATCTCGTCGCCGTAGTACAACACGACCGTACCGGGCAGCGTCGACAGCACCAGTAGCGCGAGCCTGGTCCTAGCGTCGTCGCCGCCGCACCACCGGGTCGGGAAGCGGCCGATATCGTGGTTGGAGCCGGTCCACACCGGGCACGCGCCGCGCGGCAGCGCAACCATCGTCTGCGCCACGACGTCGGCCAGGCCCGGCACGCTGAAGTCAGCAAATGCCGCCGGGAAATTGAACGCGAGTTGCAGTTCGTCGTCATCCCCGTAATAAGACGCAAGACGGGCGAGGTCGCCGACCCAGGTTTCGCCGAGAAGGAGCCGCTCAGGCGAATACGTCTCGGCGATCTTGCGCCAGTCACGGTAGACACTGTGCGTCTCCGGCCGGTTAGCGTTGTAGACGGGCCGTAGCCCGAAGCGTCCGTCCATCCTGCTGCTGCCGGGCGGTAGCGGCGGATTGTCACGCAGCCCGGCATCCTTGTAGAGACCGTGCGCGACATCAATACGGAAGCCCGCTATCCCGCGGTCGAACCAGAACCTCTGGATCTCGCGGAACTCCGCGTGTACTGACGGCAGCCACCAGTTCAGGTCCGGCTGGCCGGGAAGGAAGTTGTGCAGGTAGTACTGGCTAGTGGCTGCGTCCCACTGCCAGGCTGGCTGCCCGGTGGCATCGAGCCAGTTGTTCGGCGGCCCGCCACCCGGCGCCGGGTCGGCCCAGACGTAGTAATCGCGGTGCTCGGCATCGCGCGACGCGGCGGCGTCGATGAACCACGGATGCGCAGAGCTGGTGTGGTTGGGAACCAGGTCGAGCAGTACCCGGATGCCTCGCTCGGCGGCCGCGGCCACGAGTGCGTCCAGGTCGTCCAGAGTTCCGAGCTCGGGGTGCACGCCGGTGTAGTTGCTGACGTCATACCCCCAGTCCTGGTCTGGCGACGGCATGGTCGGCGACAGCCAGATGCCGTCCACGCCGAGCCAGGTCAGGTGGTCAAGTCGCTCGACAATGCCGCGCAGATCGCCGTACCCGTCCCCGTTGCTGTCGCGCCAGGACCGGACGTAGAGCTGATAAACGACAGCGCCATGCCACCATGGGTCGTCAGCCACGGTTTGTTCCCCTCCCGGGCGGTCAGCGAGCCGGATACGCGGCTAGGTCCAGATTGCCGCACCTGAATCTTGATCGAAGAACTGGATGCCGTCAGTGTCGATCGCGAAGTTCAAGCGTTCACCCGCCTTGGCCGGCGTCCTCGGGTCGACCCTGGCCACGCCTTCGCCGGAGATCGTCGCGGCCTCCGCGTCCGGAGCATGCGCGCCCTCAGCCACGACCCGCTTAGCGTCGATGGTGAAGTGGACGACCAGTTCGGATCCGAGTGCCTCGACCAGGTCGACGTCGCCCGCGAGGACTGGTCCGGCGAACCCGGCATGGGCGGCGGGCAAGTGCTCGGGGCGCAGCCCGATGACGACCGTTCTCCCGGCGTAGGAAGTCAGCCCCGAATGCCGGATCGTCACCGCATCGGGCAGGTCGACGTGCTGTGAGCCGAGCTTGACCGACCGGCCGCCGTCGCCAACCGTTGCCTCGTAGAGGTTCATGGCAGGCGAGCCGATGAAAGCGGCCACGAAGATGTTGTCCGGCCGGTCATAAAGCACCTGCGGGTTGTCGCACTGCTGCAGGATTCCGGCCCGCATCACGGCGACCCGGTCACCCATCGTCATGGCCTCGATCTGATCGTGCGTGACGTAGATCGTGGCCACTCCGATACGGCGCTGAATGCGCGACACCTCCGCGCGCATCTGCACGCGCAGCTTGGCGTCCAGGTTCGACAGCGGCTCGTCCATCAGGAACACCGACGGCTCGCGGACGATCGCACGGCCCATCGCAACCCGCTGCCGCTGGCCGCCTGACAACTGACCGGGCTTGCGGTCCAGCCACTCGGTCAGCCCGAGGATCTCGGCAGTCTCTTTAACCTTGGCGTCGAGCTTGTCTTTCGGAAGCTTGCGCAGCTTGAGCGCGAATCCGATGTTCTCGGCGACCGTCATGTGCGGGTAGAGCGCGTAGTTCTGGAACACCATCGCGATGTCGCGCTCTTTCGGAGACAGGTCGTTGACCTCGCGGCCGCCGATGCGCATGATCCCGCTGCTGATGTCCTCCAGCCCGGCCACCATGCGCAGTGCCGTCGTCTTTCCGCAGCCGGAGGGGCCGACGAGCACCATGAACTCGCCGTCACCGACCTCCAGGCTCAGGTCGTGGACCGCGTGGAATCCGTTCGGATAGACCTTGTTGACCTGGTCCATGCTCACAGTGGCCATGGCATCTCCTTAGCCGGGTCGTTCGGGAGGCAGGCGAGGCGCCGCGGGGTCATCCCTTCACCGCGCCGGAGGTGAGTCCGGAAATCACGAACTTCCGGAAGATGAATACGAGGATGCCGATCGGAACGGTGGCGACTACGGAGGCAGCGAAGATCGTCGCGTAGGGGGTCACGTCGATTGTGCCGAACTGCGAGACACCGACCGGGATGGTGCGGAAGTTGTTGGAGATGTTGAACGTCAGCGCCATCAAGAACTCGGTCCAGCACGCGGTAAAGCAGAAGATGCCTGCGGTGAAGATGCCCGGCAGTGCTTGCGGCAGGATGATCGACCAGACTGTGCGCAGCGGCGAGGCGCCGTCGATCCGGCCAGTCTCTTCCATCTCCCTGGGAATGCCGAGCATGTAGTTGCGCAGGATCCAGATTGCGAACGGCAAGTTGAACGCGGTGTAAGGCACGATCAGTGCCTGGTAGCTGTTCAGCCAGCCGAGGTGATGCAGCAGCAGGTACAGCGGTGCGATCAGCGCGATCTCCGGGAAGACCGAGATCATCAGGAAGGCGACCAGCAAAGTGAACTTGCCGCGCATCGGCAGCCGGCCAAGGGCGTAGCCGGCCAGGGTGCCAAGTCCGAGCACGAGCGCGGTGGAGATCAGCGTGACGATCAGCGAGTTGCGGAAGTAGATCCCGAAGTCGTACTGGACGAAGGCGGATTTGTAGTTGGCGACGCTCAGCGGATTCGGGAAGTACTGCGGTGGGTCGACGCCGATGTTGGCTGCTGTCTTGAAGCTCGATGCGATCAGCCAGTACAGCGGCAAGCCGATGAAGAGCACGACGAAGAACGTGGCGATGTTGACGCCGTTGAAGACCCGGTGCCAGCCGGTTCTCTTGCGGTTGCGCATCAGGTGTTCTCCTTCCCGACCTGCACGCGGAACGTCCGCAGCGAGAGCAGGCAGCCGAGCAGCACCAGCAGCGCCGTACTAGTGGCGACCGCAGCCCCGCCGCCGAAGTCGAGGTTCTTGAACATGGCGTCATAGCCCAGGACAGCCAGCGACGTCGTTGCGGTGCCGGGACCGCCGCCGGTGAGCACATACGGCAGGTCGAACAGCCCGAACGCCTGCAGCACCCGGAACATCACCGCCAGAGCGAGTGTCGGGCGCAGCAGCGGCAGGGTGACGTGCCAGAACGTGTACCAGCCGGAGGCTCCGTCGATCTCGGCTGCCTCGTAGATGTCACCCGGAAGCATGACCAGTCCGGCGAGCACGATGATGGCGACGAAAGGCGTTGTCTTCCAGATGTCGGCCACCATCATCCCGATGATCGCGGGAGTCGAGGTGCCGAGGATGTTCGGATGGCCCAGCCCTACCGCCTGGAAGATCGCCTGCAACGCACCGTAGGTGCCCTCGTAGATGTAACCCCAGAGTTCGGCGTTGATGACGGTGATCATGGACCATGGGATCAGCAGCAGGGCCATCATCCAGCCCCGGCCTGCAGTGAGCCGCTCCAGCACGAGCGCGATCAAGGTGCCGAGGACGAGTTCCACGAGCACGGTGATGATCGTGTACACGACGGTGAAGCCGAGCGCGTAGCGCCAGACGGCGGCATGGATGAGCGCGGAGTAGTTAGCACCGGTGACGCCGGTCATGATGAAACCGTTGCCGGTAGCGTTCACGTTCCGCAGGCTCATCACGACCGAGTACAGGATCGGGAAGATCGTCACGCCGGCTACGAAGATCAGTGCCGGGGCGGCGAACAGCCAGCCCATCCTGGCGAGCTTTCTGCGATTGACATCCGGGCGCCCGGCCGGCGGGGCGGCAGCAGTAACGGCCGGTTGCTCGGCAGCACTGGAGATTGTCGTCATGGGTCAGTCCTTTGACTGCAGCCGGGAGAACTCGCGCTGCGGAGCGGCGGATCCGGCCAGGTCGCGGCGGCGCACCTGGCCGGATCCGGCCGGCCCGCAGGTTAGAGCCCGCCTCCGGACGTGGAGGTGAGCGCGCTCGCTGCCTGGCTCTGAGCCGATGAGAGCCCGGCTGACGGGGACACTGAGCCGGCCAGGATGGCGTTCACGTTGGTGTAGATCGCGGTGCTCAGCGCTGGGTAGTTCGGCGTGCCGGCCGGCCGCGGGACCAGCCGCGTCTTGGGCACGATCGCCAGGACCGGATTGGACGCGATCACGGCGGCGGAGGTCCGCACTGACTCTACTGTCGGGATCTCCGAGTACTTCTGCGCCAGGATGTCCTGCGCTTGTGTGCTGGCCAGCCACTTGATGAAGGTCAGGTCCAGGGCAATGTGCTTGCTGTGCGGGTTGATGTACAGGTTCCAGCCGCCGATGTTGGAGTAGCCAGGGTAGGACTCACCCTGGAAGGTCGGCAGCGGCGCGACGCCAACCTGGCTGGCGGTCAGCTTCGACGTGGCCGGGGTGGTGGCGTAGGAGTAGGCGTAGTCCCAGTTGCGCAGGAACACTGACTGGCCGGCCGCGAAGACGTCCATCGCCTGCGGCTCCTGGAACGTGGTCACCGCGGCGGGGGTCACGCCGGAGGTGACCAGGCTGCGCATGAACGTCACGGCCTTGAGCGCGGCCGGAGTATCCAGCGTGGCCTTGGTGTAGCTCGCGTTCGTCACCGCCCCGCCAGCGTCCGTCAGGTACTCCATGAAGTCACACGTCAGGCCCTCATAGGAGTCGCCTTCCCAGACGAAGCCGTACTTAATGCCGGCCTTGGCCTGGATATGCTTGGCCTCGCTCTCCAGCTGTTCCCAGGTGGTGGGGACCGGCAGGTGGTACTTGGCGAGCAGGTCCTTGCGGTAGTAGAGGAACCCCTGGTCCTCGAACAGCGGCGAGCCGTATACCTGGCCCTTGTACGTGGCACCCTGGATCAGCCCCGGCGCGAACCTGGTGAAGTAGCTGGCGGGCAGGTACTTCGACAACGGCAGGGCGAGCTGGTGAGCGCCGAACTGAGCGGGCCAGATCACATCGCCCATGAACACGTCGGGCGTGGCCGAGCCACCGGAGATCGTCGTGGCCAGCGTGGCCCGGTTGGTGTCGGTATCGGTCGAGGCGGATACCAGCGTGACGTGAATCTTGGGGTAAGCCTTCTCAAAGGCCTTAATAAGGACCGTGCGGGTGTCGGTCGCCCCGGCTCCGGCAATCGGGCTGGCCGACCAGACAATGGTGCCGGCGGTAGCCGACCCGGTGCTGCTGGCGGACGGGCTGGTGGTGCTGCCGCAGGCGGTCAGGCCGATGGCGGCAATGCCGGCGACGGCGGCAGCGCACAAGCTTGTCCGGGGCCGCTGCCAGCTATTCCGGCTGGGCAATACTCTTCGCATGGGCTCTCCTTCGGTGTGGCCTGATCGGTGATCAGCGGGACGGCCGCTAGTCGGAGCGGATGATTTGCCTGAGCTCCTGGGCGAGCTCGGTGAGGGTCGCGCGGACGGATAGCCGCTGCGCGAGCGCCTGATGCACGGCGCTGGATATGGCAAGGCTGAACTGGTTGTAGTTGACGATGGCCGGGCGCGGCCGGGCAGTCAGGATTGCCTGCTTGAGAACGGGCAGGAACGGGAAGCGCCGGACCAGGGACGGCTGGCTGTACAGCGCGGTCCAGACCGGCGGCAGAGCCGAGCGCAGCAGCACTTGCCGCTCGCTGCTCATGCTGGTGAGGAACTTGATGAACGCCAGCGCGGTCGCGGGATGCGGCGCATAGGCGCTGATTGCGAGGTTGGCGCCGCCGAGAGTGCTCGAGCCGGGGCCGTGCAACCCCGGCAGCGCGGTAACGCCGAACTTGCCGGCCACCTTGTTGCCCGGCGACGGCGTGCTCGCGTCGCCGTAGACATAGGGCCAGTTGCTCAGGAACAGCAGCTTCCCGGCCTCGAACGCATGCCGGGAGTCCTCCTCGTTCCAGCCGAGGGCCGCCTGCGGTATCCACCCCTCGCGCAATCCGCTCACCAGGAAGTCCAGCGCTCGAGTTGCCTGCGGGCTATCCACTGTCACCGCGGTGTCGTTGGCCGACAGCAGCGAGCCCCCGGCCGACTGGACAGCCTCGGCGAAGTTGACGGTCAGGCCTTCATAGGCCTGGAGCTGGGTGCCGTAGCCGCCGAGCCCGAATCTCGGCCCGAGCGTGCGGGCCAGCCGAGATAGCTGTGCCCACGTTCCCGGCGGTTTGACTCCGGCCGTTGCCAGGATGTCGCTCCGGTAGTACAGCAAGGTGGCGTTGCTGGTGAACGGCACGGCGTACAGGTGGCCCTGGTACGTCGCCGTCGCGACGGCGGGCCGCAGGAAATGGCTGAGCGGGAAAGGCCGGGTGCTGATCGGCGTGATCCATCCGCTGCTGGCGAATTCAGCGGTCCAGATGACGTCCAGGCTCATCACGTCGTAGACCGTGCTGTGCGCTTGCAGATTGGCGACAAGTTGCGCGTACTGGTCGTCGGCGTCGTCGGGCAGGTAGATCGTTGTGACCTTCTGCGCCGGGTGCCGCTGGTTCCAGTCGGTTATGAGGGGCCGGAGGTAGCCGGTGTCGACTTTGCCGGTCGCGAACGTGATCGGCCCGGTTGCGCTATTCCTGGCCGGCGGGGCGGCGCCAGCGTCGGACCCTCCGCTCCCGGGGTCGGCAGTGGCGATCAGCGAGCACCCGCCGAGAACCAGGCAGGCTAAGGCACTGCTCACCACGCGCTTCATGCGCTGCGCCTGACCTGCTGCACTCGTCCGCCTTCTGCCAGCGGTCACGGTCGGCCTGCAGATAGCAAGCGGCATGTTACCGCGAAGTTAACTTGCCTGCCGACCAGTACATGCTTGTTATATACGTCAGTTAGGTAGGAGTCAATGAACCTTTTGCGCACGGCCGAACGGCTCGCGAGAAGGGCATGCAAGAGGGCAGTGCGCTGCCGGGGGCCATATGCGAACATGAAGGTCAACGGCAGGAAGGGGCAATCTCATGCGAATGCCGTTGCTGGCGCTCCTGGCGAAGGAGCCGGCCCACGGCTATGAGCTGAAAACCCAGCTCGAGCAGATTTTCGGCGAGGCGTACCCGGCACCTAACATCGGCCAGATCTACGTGACGCTGCAGCGACTGGAGCGCGACGGCTTGGTTCGCAGTCAGGATGTCGTGCAGGTGACCCGGCCGAACAAGCGCGTTTACGAGCTCACCGATGCTGGCCGCGAAGCCGTCATCGACTGGATAGACACGCCCAGCGAAGGCCCCAGGGTACGGGACGAGTTCTTCATGAAGCTCGCGCTCAGTCCGCTAGCCGGCACCTCCGATCGCCTCGGCCTGATCAACCGGCAGCGCCGTCACTATCTGTCTCAGCTTCGTGGCCTGTCCGAGCTTGCCGTCGCTGCGGACCGGCGGATACCCAGGCTGCTGATCGAAGGCGCGATCCTGCACCTGCAAGCGGACCTGGACTGGCTGGAGCGCTGCCAGGAGGACTTCGTGTGACTGGTGACGGCGGACGGCAAGTGCTGCGGACGGTCAACCTGACCAAAGCATTTGCTGGCGACGGCACCGCGGTGACGGCCGTGCGCGGTGCCGACCTGGCACTGGAGCACGGCGAGTTCGCGGCCATCACCGGTCCGTCGGGCGCGGGCAAGTCAACGTTATTGCACATGCTCGGCGGGCTAGAGAGGCCGACGAGCGGCGAGATCTGGCTAGACGGCAAGCGGGTGGATCAGCTAAGCCAGGCGCGATGGGCGGTACTGCGTCGCCGCCACATCGGCTTCGTGTTCCAGTTCTTCAATCTCGTCTCGAACATGACAGTCGCCGACAACGTGGAGCTGGCGGCGATTATGGGCGGGGCTAGCCGGAAACAGGCGCAGGCCAGGCGCGAGGAGCTGCTGGGCGAGCTGGGGCTGGCGGGGAAGGCTCGCGCAGCGCCTGCCCGGCTGTCGGGTGGTGAGCAACAGCGCGTCGCGCTTGCCCGGGCCATGGCGAACAGGCCGCTGCTGCTGCTGGCAGACGAGCCAACCGGCAACCTGGATAGCGCCACGAGCCTGGCCGTGCTCGCCCTGCTTGGCCGGGTTCATTCCAGCGGTCAGTCCATCTTGCTCGTCACCCATGACTCGCGGGTGGCTAGCGCGGCCGACCGGGTCATCAGCCTGTTCGACGGGATGGTCGTGGACGATGCGCCGATGACCGCGCCGCGCCATCCCATGCCACTGCCGGACGTGCTCAGACTGCGAGGCTGACGGATGCGCGCGATGGCCCGCTGGATACGCGCGGACCTGCGCGCGAGTACTGCGCGGGCCGTTGTCGTCGCTGCCATGGCAGCAGGCGTGGTCACCGCGCTGCTGCTGTCCGCGGGCCTGCTGCAGGGTGCGACGAACCCTTGGCAGGGCCTGTTCACTGCCACTAGGGGAGCCCAGATCTGGCTGCACTTGTCGCCCGGAACCGACGTTGGCAGGCTGCGGTCGCAGGTCGGCGGCATCGAGGCCATCGCCGGGCCGTACCCGGCCACGGCAGCGACTTTGACGGCCGACGGTCAGCGCACCAGGGTCGAGCTGCGCGCGATGGGTCCGCGACTGCCGGCTATCGGCAGGCCGCTGCTGGTTTCAGGGCGCTGGCTGACAGCGCGATCGCTACCGGGAGTTGTCCTCGAGGCCACGTTTGCGCAGGCAATTCATGCCGGAACTGGCGCCACCCTGGTGATCGACAACGTGGACGAGACCGCCAGAGTCCGCGTCCGGGTTGTCGGCCTCGCGCAGACGGCAGACCAGGGCTTTTACCCGGACCAGACGCCCGGCCTGATCTGGGTGCTGCCCGGCCTGCTGCGGGAGGTCGAACCGGATGCGGGTCATACCGAGGAAGTCGTCGGGCTGCGGATAGCCGATCCGGCGGCTACCGGCCTGGTCGTGCAGCAAGTCGTCACCCAGCTCGGCAGCAGCGCCGTCGGGACCGTGTCGACGTGGCAGCAGGTGCAACAGTCCATGGCACGCCGCGACCCGCTGCTCGGCTTGCTGCTCGCCCTGTTCGGCCTGATGGCGCTCGGAGCCGCGGTGCTGGCCATCGTCAACGTCACCAGCGGCCGGGTACTGCTCCAGACTGCGGACCTCGGCATGCTGAAGACGCTCGGTTTCACCCCGGTTCAGGTCATGACCATGCTCACCGCCGAGCATGCGCTGCTCGCAGGATGCGGGATCGCGGCCGGCTTGCTCGCTGCGCGGCTGCTCATGCCTGCGCTGCTGGGCGGCGTCCCGGGTGTTAGCGCGGCTGCCGCCACCTTGCCGGCCGGCTGGGCAGCTGTCATCGCTGCCGGCTGCTTCTGCGTCGTCCTCCTGGCCACGGCGGCACCAGCCTGGCAAGCCGGCCGGGTGCTGCCAGTTGCCGCGGTCCGGGTGCTTCCGCCCCGCGGTCGCCTGTCGCGTATCGCCAGCATCGCGATGGCTGCGCGGACGCCGCCAGCGCTGGTGCTCGGTGCCAGATCCGCATTCGTGCGCAGGCTGGCCGCGGCGCTGACCATCAGCGGGCTGGCTATTCCGATGATGATGATTACCATCGGGCTCGGTTTCTGGTCCACGCTCGACGACGTTCAGCGCCACCCGGCTGACATCGGGCTCGCAGCGCGGGTCACAGTCAACCCCGGTCCGCTGACGACGGCACAGACACTCCGGCTGATCCACGCCGATCGGCAGGTGCTGCGGGCCTACAGTTGCGTGCTGGCCGAGGCACTAGTGCCGGGAGAGACGACCACTATCACGACACTCGGCATGGGTACGTCCGGGCACCCCTATCCGTTCCACGTCGTGCAAGGCCAGCTGTACCACGCTCCGGAGCAGGCAGTCGCGACTGCGGCGCTCCTCAGTGCGCTCGGGCTCAAGCTTGGCCAGTTCGTCCGGATGTGGTTCGGCGGAGTTCCGGTCACGTTTCATATCGTCGGCCGGATCATCGACCCGCAGTATGGCGGTCAGCTGCTGGCGTATGGCCGGGATACGCTGGCCGACGAGGGAGCGGCGGCACCGATCGGCTTCTACAGCCTGATCTTGCGGCCGGGCGTGACCCCCTCGAGGGCCGTCACTGCCCTGATGCGCGCATCGGGGCGACGGCTCGACGTGGCCGAGGTTCCGGACCCGGCTGACCAGCTGGGCATCGTGCGCGGCGCGGTTGCCGCGCTGATCGCGGTGCTCGCTGTCATCGGGCTGACCAGTCTGGTGACAACCTCGCTGCTCGGCTATCGCGATCAGCTCAGGGATGTAAGCGTGCTGCGGGCGATGGGGCTGACGCCGCTCCAGGTCCGCGCCGCGCTGATGACGCGCACGACAGTGCTGGCGCTGATTGCTGTCGGCGTCGGCACTGTCGTGGGGCGCCTCTTCAGCGTCTCACTCATCAGTGCGGTATCCCGGCTGTACGGCCTTGGTGCCGGCATCGGCAGCCCGCCCTCCGCCTGGATGCTGGCCGGCGCGGTCACGCTCGCGGTTGGCGCGGCAGCTGTCGCCGGGATACTTCCGTTCCGGCCGCCTGGCAGGCTGCGGGCCGCGGCGATCCTGGGTCCCTGACGGCGGCGGCCGGCCGCCGCGGCGGTGTCCGGCCACCGCGGCGGTATCCAGCAGGACGTGTAACAGCCGGCCGGCGCGATCGCTAGGCGTTCGCCGGATGGCCGATGCTCAGGCCGCTCGCCGGGTCGAAGAACTGCATGTTCGACGTATCGAGGCCGAGAGTGGCGGCCATGCCTGGCTTGATCCCGCTGCGCGCGGCGACCCGCGCGGTCCACATCGTCCTGTTGTCGGCGAGCGGGATGGCCTCGTCATCGTCCTCGCCTGCCCGCGCGTCGGTGATGCTGGCGTGCTGCACCGGCGGGGTGTCGATCGCGAAGATGACGTGAATCTCGCTGCCGAGTTCTTCGGTGACGCTGGACTGGACATTGATCCGTGGCCAGGACGGCTCGGCGAAGCTGGCGTCCTCGAAATCGGATGGCCGGACGCCGATGATCAGTTCTTTGCCGAAATAGTTGTCGAGCCCGGGCTTGGCGGTCAGCAGCGCCTCGCCGACCGCGAGCCGGTGGCCAGCGAAAACGACGGCCGGGCCGCCATCGCGGATGAGTTGCGCGCTGGCGAAGTTCATCGCCGGCGAGCCGATGAAGCCAGCTACGAAGAGGTTGACCGGTGAGTTGTACAGGGTCTGCGGCGTGTCCACCTGCTGCAGCCTGCCGTCGCGGAGCACACACACGCGCTGGCCGAGCGTCATGGCCTCAACCTGATCGTGCGTGACGTAGACGGTCGTGACACCGAGGCGGTCATGCAGCTGGGACAGCGATGCCCGCATCGAGACCCGGAGCTTGGCGTCCAGATTGGACAGCGGCTCGTCCATCAGGAACGCCTGAGGTTCGCGGACGATCGCCCGGCCCATGGCGACGCGCTGTCGCTGGCCGCCGGAAAGCGCGGCTGGCTTGCGCTTGAGGTAGTCCTCCAGGCCGAGCATCTTTGCCACCTCGGCGACGCGGCGCTTGATGTCCTCCTTGGGCGTCTTGCGCTGCTGGAGCCCGAATGCGAGGTTCTGCTCGACCGTCATGTGCGGGTAGAGCGCGTAGTTCTGGAACACCATCGCGATATCGCGGTCCTTGGGTGGCAGGTCATTGACCACCCGGCTGCCGATACTGATGGTGCCGGCAGAGATTTCCTCGAGGCCGGCGATGGAGCGCAGCGCGGTGGACTTCCCGCAGCCGGAAGGCCCGACAAGGACCATGAACTCACCGTCGCTGATGTGCAGGGTCAGACCGTCGATCCCTTTCACGCCGCCGGGGTAGATCTTGTCGACCTCGTCAAGCACGATCTGTGCCATGCGCCCTCCGTCGCCTCGCGGGTAGCCCGTCCGGGCCGTCCTTGCCGGAGCGTACCTGCGGGTCGAGCCAGTGGCTATGCAACGGAAGGTCCTGTTACGCGAGCGTAAGCCCGTTATCGTGTCGTTACATATCAGGCTGGCGGTGGTAGCCGGACGGCACGTTAACGTTGCCGGGTGGAGGAGATCAACGCGACGATCATCTCGCTGCTCGCGGCTGACGGCCGGATGAGCTTTACTGAGCTTGCCCGGCGTACCGGATTGTCGGTGTCAGCCGCTCAGCAGCGAGTCCGCAGGCTGGAACAGCGCGGCGTGATCAAGGGCTACAGCGCTGTCGTCAGCGCGGAAGAGATCGGCCTGCCGCTGACGGCGTTCGTGTCGATCAGGGCCTTCGATCCCGCAGCGCCCGACGACGCGCCTGAGCGGCTGGCGCATCTGGCAGCCATTGAGGCGTGCCACAGCGTCGCCGGGGAGGCCAGCTACATTCTCAAGGTGCGGGTCGGCTCGCCACGCGACCTTGAGGACCTGCTGCAGGAGATTCGCGCAGCCGCGAACGTCTCAACGCATACGACGATCGTGCTCAGCACGCCGTTCGAGAACCGGCCGCCCCAAATTTAGCCAGCCCGAGCCGTCACGATGCGACGGCGAACAGGCGGAGTGCCTCGCCGCCCTGTACCTCGACGCCGAACGGAACGATCGCGGCGGTCCCGCGGTGCGCGGTGGCGGCGGCTGATAGCTCGTCGGTCCTGGCTGCCACGACCGTGGCGCCGTGCAGCAGCGCGTGGTCGATGAACGCGGTATATGTTGTGCCGTCTCCTGTTGGCGGGGCGGCCAGCACGACGTCCTCCTCGGTAATACCGGCGGCAACGCTCAGCGCTACCAGTTCCGCGGCCATGTCGAGATGAGTCAGGCCAGCCGGGTGCAACGTCCCTTCTGAGCCGCGGATGTAGGGCAGCAGGGCGAGGTCGTGCGGGCGGGCAGCGGGCGGGTACAGCGAGCCCATGCCGAGCAGCGAGTTAAAGGGCGTCGCGGCTGGCGCCTCGCCGAACGAGATGACCTGCCGCACCCAGGACTGGTCAGCCGCAGCGATCCCGGCGGTTGCCAGCGGCGGAGCCGTGAGCAGCATCCGCGCGCCGCAATCGGCAAGCTGCCCGGCAGTTTCCGCGATCGATAGCTGCGCGCTGACCGGGCACGGGACGCCACCAGCGGCGCTGATCGCGTGGCAAGCAAGCACGTATGCGGCCGCGTCCGGCACGTAGACGCCCACGACGTCGCGCGGCCGCAGTCCGCGCCAGGCCAGCCCGGCGGCAGCGCGCCGAATCGTGGCTGCCATCTCCGCGAATGAGTACGATTCCGCGGTATGCGCGGGCACCAGCGCAGGACGCGAGCCGTACCTGGCCGCAGTCTCGACTAGCCGCTGCGTCGCCGTCATCTCGCCGTTCAGGCTCGAGCTGGACACCTGACCGCGTCCGCCTCCCTGCTGCCGGTCCGCTGTGCTCTGACATGACAGTACGCAACTGCGCTGCCGCATACATGGTCAGGAGTGTGTAACTGGTTATGTATCCGACCCGGTGCCATCGCAGGAGTTCCTGCGGCCGGATTCCGCCCTGCCCGGCAGCCGGCTGCCGGGCAGGTCACCGGACAGCCAGCCATCCCCCTCCGATGGCTGGCCGTACCGGTGAGCCTGGGGTCTCGGTCATAACGTTAGGCAAATCCTGACTTGTGCACATCGGCTGAATTGCCCATTCCGGTATGCATACTGGCTCGTCTGGCTGTGTACGTGGCCCGCTCTCCGGAGCGCGGCTCAGTGCGCCGTTACCGGGTCTCGGTGTCCCGGCCAGCCGGTGCGGACCGCCGGTCAGCGGCCCACGCGGCTACTTGCGCGCGTGAGCTGAGGCCGAGCTTGCTGAGGATGTTGGCGACGTGGCGGGCCGCGGTGGCCGGGCTAATGACAAGCTCGGTGGCGATATCGCGGTTTGACAGGCCACGTGTGATGAGCATCGCGACCTGTTGTTCCCGCCCGGTCAGGATTGACATCGGCACTGCCGGGACCGCTGCGATCTGTCCGGCGCCGCCAGCCGGCTCAGCCGGCTGGTTTGCCCCCTCGCCCGAGCGCAGCGCGTACCTGACCGCCTCGTGCGTGCTCAGCCGCCTGCCCTCGGCTTGAAGACTTGCGGTCCTGGCCGGGCCCAGCCGCTGATGGGCCGGCGAGAGCAGGCCGTCGAGCCGCCCCCGGGCGGAGCTGGAGCGCAGCGGGTCAATGGCATCGCGCAGGACGGCTGATGCGCCCTCAAGCCGGACGGCAGTGACGTCATCGCGTTGCGCTAGCGCGAGCGCCGCGAAGGCCTCCAGCCCGCGGGCGATGCCAAGCCGCTGGCCAGTAGCCATGGAGAGCTCCAGGCTTTCTGACAGGCTGGCAGCGGCGGTCGGCAGATCCGGGCTGGCCAGACAGACCCAGCCGATGCCTGCCAGGCAACGTGCCATCTCGGTTCGTGCGCCAATCTGGCGGAATAGCTCAAGCGCGCTGCTGAAGTGGCGAAGGGCTGCGGCGTTGTCGCGGCGTGCCCTGGCCAGGCTGCCCAGGCCGTAGAGGGTATGGGCGACCCCCCAGCCGTTGTTGCCGGTCAGCAGGCGCAGCGTGGCCTCGAAAGACTCTTGTGCGGCAGCCAGCTGGCCGCCTCTGGCCAGGATCGTTGCCTTGGCGGACAACGCGAGGCCTTCTTCCCACTCGTCGGCGTAGTCGCGCGCCGCCGCGACGGCAGCATCCGCCTGCGTCAGCGATTCCTCTCCCCGGCCGGCGCGCAGGCTGATCAGGGCGAGGATGCGCAGCGCTCCGGCCGGGCAGACCGCCCGGCACGAGGCACTCATCGCCAGCGCCGTTGCCGCGCGCTGGCTCGCCTGCGGGTAATCCTGGTGCTCGAAGGCGAGCTCGGCGGCGAGCATGAGGGCGCGGGCGCGCGCCTTGGCTGGCACCCGTCCGGGCATTGTCAGGAACGTGCCAAACCAGCGCAGGCCCTCGGTGACATCGCCCTGAACTACCCATGGCGACCGCAGCGCCGAGCAGAGCCGGAGCCCGTTCTCGGCATCGGCGTCGTCGACGCAGCAAGCCAGCGCGGCCCGGAGATTCGCCTGCTCCGCTGCCACCCGGTGATAGTTCGCGACCTGCTCGGGCCACGGCATAACGTCCCGCACGAACGCCTGGCCCACCACGTCCTCGATGAGGCGCAGCAGGTAATCGCGGTGCCGCCGGCGGAATTCGGCCTGCTCGCCGGCGGCTGCCAGGTGGGCCGACGCATACCCTCTGATCGTGTCGAGCAGGCGGTACCGGGCGTCGCCAGCCAGCTCATCCTCAAGGGCGACGAGCGACTTGTCGATCAGCGCAGCGAGCAGTTCGAGCACCTGCTCGACGCCGATGCGATCGTCGGCGCACACCTGCTCGGCCATGTCCAGGCTCCAGCCGGCGAACACGGACAGGCGCCGGAGCAGGATCTGCTCGTCCTGCGTCAGCAGCTCGAAGCTCCAGTCGACTGCCGCCTGCAGGGTCTGCTGCCGCAGCGGCGCGGTGCGGTCCCCTGAGGCCAGCAACCGGAACCTGTCGCCGATCCGGGCTGCTATCTGCTCGACCGACAAGGCCCGCATGCGCGCCGCCGCCAGCTCGATTGCCAGTGGCAGGCCGTCAAGAGTCCGGCACAGCTGCACGATGGTGGCGCAGTTGCCAGGGGTCAGCACGAAACCGGGACGCACGGCCGCAGCCCGGTCGACGAATAGCTGGATCGCTTCATGCTGAGCGGCAGCCGCCATCGCGGCGTCTGCAGCGCTGCCTGATGCGGCCGGTAGCGGCACCTGATCCGGCTTTCCCGTCCCCGGTAGCGACCCGCCTGGCGGCAGCGACGCCTGCAAGGCCGGGCCAGGCAGCGACAGCGGCGGCACCCGCCACACGGTCTCGCCCCGCACACGCAGCGGCTCGCGGCTGGTGGCGACCACGCGGATCAGCGCGCAGCCTGCGATCAAGTCGCGGACTAGATCGGCGATTGCCTCGACCACGTGCTCGCAGGTGTCCAGGATCAGCAGCAGTTCACGGCCGTCCAGCGCATCGACGAGGGTGGCCGCAACGGGCCGGTGCGGTTCTTCGCTGATACCGAGAACATCCGCGACCCGCCGCACGGCGTGCGCCGGATCACCATGATCGGCAAGCTCGACGAACCACACGCCGTCCCGGTACGCGTCTGCCAGCTGCCAGCCCAGCCGGGTGGCGAGCCTGCTCTTGCCGATGCCGCCTGGTCCGCAAAGTGTCAGTGCGCGCACGTTGCTCAGCAGCAACGTCAAGTCGCCAAGATCACGCTCGCGGCCGACGAAGCTGTTCGGCTCCGCGGGGAGATTGCCCGGGCCGGGCACTGTATCTTCGGTCATTGCTTATTCGGTAGGTCTTCGGGAGATCAGGTCTAGTCTCTCACCCGAATGCGCGCAAGCCGACTATGCAAAAAGGTGCTTACTGGCGAATATGACTCGCCGAAGTTACCGAACAGTCACTTCTGCCGGCTCGGTGTAGTGCAACCGGCCGAAATACATCAGCTTGACGATGGCCCACCATCGTTCGCCCGGCCGGGCCGTGGCCGGCATACCGACGGTAAATGTCAGCGTCTGCTCGCCGCCAGTCTCCAGCTCGAAACTGGTGGTCCATGGGCCCGTCTGGCGCCAACTGCCGAACGGCGAGATGAGCTGCGCCTCGCCGTGGATCGCGGAATCCGCTCGGTTTCGCAAGGCAACCTCCAGGTAGCCAGATCCGCCGGGCGCAATCGCAAGGGACCCGGTGATGAGGCTGACGTCTACTTCGGTGTCGACGGCAGTCCTGTCGGCGCGCTGCATAGCGAGGACCGCATCCAGCGGCAGGTCCGTCCGGGGCGGCGGCGGCTGCCCGATCGCGATGAGTGCGCTGTCCTCGATGAGCTGACCGGAGGGATCCTCGATCTGGGCTCGCGCGAACCGGCGGCCTGGCGGAGTACCTGGCCTGGCGGCGACGGTGACGTCGAAGGCCTGCTGGCCGAGTGATCCGAGTTGGTAGCTCAGCGGTCCCTCAGGCGTCAGCACGATGCCGGCCGGCGCGGCGAGCCGGATCAGGCCGGACGCAGGCTCCGGGCCGCAGGCAACCGTGAGGCGCAG
>Ga0335075_10005702_pt1 | contig 19274 bp, 19 predicted proteins | sample Lox_Sample_24_FD_206723 | JGI IMG/M metagenome (GOLD analysis project Ga0335075, IMG submission 206723) | Soil microbial communities from Loxahatchee National Wildlife Refuge, Florida, United States - Lox_Sample_2.4 | ecosystem: Environmental > Terrestrial > Soil > Wetlands | place: USA...
CAGACGCAGGTGATCGAGCTACTCGATGGTGAGTTCGCGCGCGCAGGCTACGAGATTGAGGATGTCGTCATCGATCCGCGGGCCCGTCCGCCGCGGATAACCGTGATAGCCGACGGCGACACCGCACTCGACCTGGACACTATTGCGGCGCTGTCCCGTTCGGCGTCGACTTTGTTGGATGAGGTCGAAAACTTTGAGGGTTCCTACGTGCTGGAAGTCAGCTCGCCCGGCGTAGACCGCCCGCTGAGCAGCGAGAAACACTTTCGCCGCGCGCGGGGACGCAAGGTGGGGCTGACACTGGCCGACGGAACGCAGGTCACCGGTCGGGTCGGCGAGATGGCGGACGACATGCTGATGCTGGTGATCCGCGACGATCGGGCCCGCGACTGGACGGTGCGGCCGGTGCCGATCGAACAGGTCGTGAAAGCGGTTGTCCAGGTTGAGTTTTCGCCTCCTTCCCAACGTGAGCTGGAGTTGGCGGCTGTCGATCGTGATGCGGAGACGGAGGGCAGAACTTGAACCCGCCGGCGACGATGCAGAGCGTAGTGATGAGGAGGAGCGGCGCATGAACATCGACATGGCCGCTCTGCATGCGATCGTGGTGGAGCGAGGAATCTCCTTCGACGACCTGCTCGAGGACGTCAAGGCCGCGGTGCTCAGCGCCTACCGGCACACCGAGGGCCATCAGCCGGAGGCGCATATCGAGATTGACCGCAAAACCGGCGCGGTGCAGGTGTTCGCCCGCGAGGTCGACGAAGACGGCGTTGTGCTCAGCGAGTGGGAGGACACCCCTGAAGGTTTCGGGCGAATCGCAGCGACCACCGCACGGCAGGTGATGCTGCAGCGACTCCGCGACGCCGAGAATGAGCGCACCTTCGGTGAGTTCTCGACCCACGAGGGCGAGATCGTCGCCGGTGTGGTGCAACGAGATAGCCGGGCCAATGCACGCGGTTTCGTCGTCGTCCGAATGGGCAGCGAGACCAAGGGCTCTGAGGGTGTCATCCCGGCGGCCGAGCAGGTTCCCGGTGAGGTTTATGAGCACGGTGAGCGGTTGCGCTGTTACGTGGTGGGGGTCAGCCGCGGTGCCCGCGAACCGGTGATCACGCTGTCCCGCACCCACCCCAACTTGGTGCGCAGACTGTTCTCGTTGGAAGTCCCCGAGATCGCGGAAGGGTCGGTTGAGATCGTCGCGGTGGCGCGCGAAGCCGGCCACCGCTCGAAAATCGCGGTGGCTTCTCGGGTTCCCGGCCTCAACGCCAAGGGCGCTTGCATCGGGCCGATGGGCCAGCGGGTGCGCAACGTGATGAGTGAGTTGTCCGGGGAGAAGATCGACATCATCGACTACGACGAGGACCCGGCCCGGTTCGTCGCCAACGCGCTGTCGCCGGCCAAGGTGGTTTCGGTGACCGTGATCGACCAGAACGCTCGGGCGGCTCGGGTGGTGGTGCCCGACTTCCAGTTGTCACTGGCCATCGGTAAGGAGGGCCAGAACGCCCGCCTGGCGGCGCGTCTCACCGGATGGCGGATCGACATCCGCGGCGATTCCCCCGATCAGCCGGAGGACCACCCCGAGCATGGTGCTGCCCACGGGATGGCACACGACCGCTAATCGGAAATTCGGCTGTTACTGACGCCGCGCAAGTCGCTTATTCGTCTGACCAGCGCTTCGGATCTCGTAACGCTATTCGGTGCAACGTTCGCTCTCTGGGACATCGCGGCGGACGTAACGCCGGGCGCCGACGTCGTCGCCGCACTGTTCTGAAGGTGCCGCGGGTGGTTCTGACCACCAGTTGAGTGTGGGTAAACTAAACCGTGATCCAGCGCGAGACTTCGGCCGCTGAGAAAAAAGCACATCGACGCACCGATGGACCGGTGCGGACGTGTGTTGGTTGCCGAAAGCGAGAGTTGGCCGTCGAACTGCTTCGAGTGGTAGCTGTGTCAGCGGGGAACGGTAATTGCACCGTGACCGTTGATCCAGCAGGTAGTCTTCCGGGGCGGGGTGCATGGCTGCATCCCAGTCCGAAGTGCACTCAGCAAGCGATCCGGCGGCGAGCGTTCGCACGAGCGTTACGGATCGCCGGAGCACCGGATGTGTCAGCGGTGATCGAGTACGTCGAGTCTCTCGACGCGCCCGACCCACCCGCCAACAGAACAGGTAGCAAAGAACATGAGCACACCGTGAAGTCCCGATGACCATGCGTCATAGCTAAACCCGAGGCGCGGCCGACCACCGCTGTCGCCTCATAGACAGGAGATGTAGTGGCAGGCAAGGCGCGCGTACACGAGTTAGCTAAGGAACTCGGTGTTACCAGCAAGGAAGTTCTCGCCCGGCTGAGCGAACAGGGCGAATTCGTCAAATCCGCATCGTCGACGGTAGAAGCGCCGGTCGCGCGCCGGCTGCGTGAGTCGTTCGGCGGCGGCAAGCCGGCGCCGGAGAAGACGGCCGGCAACGGCGCGGCCGCGGCTAAAGGTGGCGACAAATCCGCCGTTAAAGACGCCGCGCCGGCGGCACCGAAACCCGCCGGCCCCAAACCGGCCGCGCCCAAAGCGCCGGAGCCGCCAGCACCGCCCGCCGCGGCTGCTGAGCAGCCGCAGGCGGCGGCGCCGGCCCCGACACGCCCCGGGCCGGTGCCCGGCCCGCGCCCGGCCCCGAGGCCGGCGGCCCGCACGCCGCGCGTCGGCAACAACCCATTCTCGACGGCGCAGCCCGTGGAGCGGCCGATCCCGCGTCCGCCGGCGCCTCGCCCCGGCGCCCCCCGGCCCGGCGCCCCGCGCCCCGGTGCGTCGCCCGGCAGCATGCCGCCCCGTCCTGGCGGCGCCAGTGGTGGACAAGGTCGAGGACCGCGTCCCGGCGCGCCGCGGCCCGGCTTCGGCAGTCGGCCAGGCGCCCCGGCCGGTGGCCGGCCCGGTGGCGGCGGTGGTGGCAACTACCGCGGCGGTGGTGGTGGCGGCGGAGTCGGTGCCCCGCCCGGCGGTGGTGGCGGCGGCTTCCGCGGTCGTCCCGGTGGAGGCGGCGGCGGCCGTCCCGGACAGCGCGGCGGTGCTGCCGGTGCGTTCGGCCGTCCCGGCGGCGCGCCGCGACGCGGCCGCAAGTCGAAGCGGGCAAAGCGCGCCGAGTACGAGAACATGCAGGCGCCGGTCGTCGGTGGCGTGCGGTTGCCGCACGGCAACGGCGAGACCATCCGCCTCGCGCGCGGCGCCTCACTGAGCGATTTCGCCGAGAAGATCGACGCCAACCCGGCCGCGCTGGTGCAGGCGCTGTTCAACCTCGGTGAGATGGTGACGGCCACCCAGTCGGTCGGCGACGAGACGCTGGAACTGCTCGGCAGCGAGATGAACTACAACGTTCAGGTCGTCAGCCCCGAGGACGAAGACCGCGAGCTGCTGGAGTCTTTCGACCTCTCCTATGGCGAAGACGAGGGCAGCGAAGAGGACCTGCAGACCCGTCCACCGGTGGTGACCGTCATGGGTCACGTCGACCACGGTAAGACTCGCCTGCTGGACACCATCCGGAATGCCAGCGTCCGCGAGGCGGAGGCCGGCGGCATCACCCAGCACATCGGCGCGTACCAGGTGTCCGTCGACCTCGACGGCGAAGAGCGGCTGATCACCTTCATCGACACTCCGGGTCACGAGGCGTTCACCGCCATGCGTGCCCGCGGCGCCAAGGCGACCGACATCGCGATTCTGGTGGTCGCCGCCGACGACGGCGTCATGCCACAGACGGTGGAGGCCATCAACCACGCGCAGGCGGCCGACGTGCCGATCGTGGTGGCGGTGAACAAGATCGACAAGGAGGGCGCCGACCCGGCCAAGATCCGGTCTCAGCTCACCGAATACGGTTTGGTGGCAGAGGATTTCGGCGGCGACACGATGTTCGTCGACATCTCCGCCAAGCAGGGGACCAACATCGAGGCGCTGGAGGAGGCGGTGCTGCTGACCGCCGACGCCGCGCTGGATCTACGGGCCAACCCCGACATGGAAGCCCAGGGTGTGGCGATCGAGGCGCACCTGGACCGCGGCCGCGGCCCGGTGGCCACCGTGCTCGTGCAGCGCGGCACGCTGCACGTCGGCGACTCGGTGGTCGCCGGCGACGCCTATGGCCGGGTCCGCCGAATGGTCGACGAATACGGCGACGACATCGAAGAGGCGCTGCCGTCACGTCCTGTCCAGGTCATCGGGTTCACGTCGGTACCCGGCGCGGGCGACAACTTCCTGGTCGTCGACGAGGACCGGATCGCCCGCCAAATCGCCGACCGGCGCAGCGCCCGCAAGCGCAACGCCCTGGCGGCGCGGTCGCGCAAGCGGATCAGCCTGGAGGACCTGGACTCGGCGCTGAAGGAAACCAGCCAGCTGAACCTGATCCTCAAGGGCGACAACGCCGGTACCGTCGAGGCGCTGGAAGAGGCCTTGATGGGGATTCAGGTCGACGACGAGGTGGAGCTGCGCGTCATCGACCGCGGCGTCGGTGGCATCACCGAAACCAACGTCAACCTGGCGTCTGCGTCGGACGCCGTGATCATCGGCTTCAACGTGCGTGCCGAGGGCAAGGCCACCGAGCTGGCCAACCGCGAAGGTGTGGACATCCGGTACTACTCGGTGATCTACCAGGCGATCGACGAGATCGAGAAGGCCCTCCGCGGCATGCTCAAGCCGATTTACGAGGAAAACCAGCTGGGTCGCGCCGAGATTCGCGCGCTTTTCCGCTCGTCGAAGGTCGGCGTGATCGCTGGTTGCCTGGTGACCTCCGGTGTGGTGCGTCGCAACGCCAAGGCCCGGTTGCTGCGCGACAACATCGTGGTCGCCGAGAACCTGACCGTACAGTCGTTGCGACGGGAGAAGGATGATGTCACTGAGGTCCGCGACGGATACGAATGTGGTCTGACGCTGACCTACTCCGACATCAAAGAAGGCGACGTCATCGAGACCTACGAGCTGGTTCAAAAGGAACGCGCCTGACGATGAGTCTTGACAACCTGAACGCGCGGCATGGCTGACCCGGCCCGGGCCCGCCGGCTGTCCAAGCGAATCTCCGAAATCGTCGCCTCGGCGATCGAATACGAGATCAAAGACCCCGGACTGGCCGGGGTCACCATTGTCGACTCCAAAATGTCGGGCGATCTGCACGACGCCACGCTGTACTACACCGTGATGGGGTCGACGCTGGACGACGACCCCGATTACGAAGGCGCCGCTGCGGCGCTGGAGCGCGCCAAGGGTGTGCTGCGCACCAAGGTCGGGGCCGGCACCGGCGTACGCTTCACTCCGACGCTGACGTTCACCCGGGACACGGTGTCCGACTCCGTGCAACGGATGGAAGAGTTACTGGCCCGAGCGCGCGCCGCCGACGCCGACGTGGCTCGGGTTCGTGAGGGTGCCGAGCCGGCCGGCGACGCCGACCCGTACAAAAAGGACGCCGGTGACGACGATCAACTCGAAGACTGAGTCCACGGCACGGCGCGTGGACGCCGTCGAAGCCGCCGAGGTGCTGACCGCCGCCGCCACGGTCGCGGTGGTCTGTCACGTCTATCCCGACGCCGACACCATCGGCGCCGGGCTGGCGCTGGCGCTGGTGCTGGACCGCTGCGGCAAGGCGGTCCAGGTCAGCTTCGCGGCCCCGGCAGCGCTTCCCGAGTCGCTGCGGTCGCTGCCCGGCGGTCACCTGCTGGTCGACCCTGCGGCCATGCGTCGCGACGTCGATTTGGTTGTGACGGTGGACATTCCGAGCATCAACCGGCTCGGAGACCTGCGCGAAATGGCTGATAGCGGGCTCGAGCTGCTGGTGATCGACCACCACGCGTCGAATCAGCTGTTCGGCACCGCCAACTTCGTCGAGCCGTCGGCGGACTCCACCACCATGCTGGTGGCCGAGCTGCTCGACGCATGGGGGAAGCCGATCGACACCGACGTGGCGCATTGCCTTTACGCGGGACTGACCACCGATACCGGGTCCTTCCGGTGGGCCAGCGCGCGCGCACATCGGTTGGCGGCGCGGCTGGTCGAGCTCGGCGTCGACAATGCGGCGCTCAGCCGGTCATTGATGGACACGCATCCCTTCCGCTGGCTGACGATGCTGTCCCGTGTGTTGGGTTCGGCGCAGCTGTTGCCGGACGCGGTCGGCGGTCGCGGTCTGGTGTACGCCGTTGTCGGACACCAGGAATGGATCGGCGCGCGCTCGGAAGAAGTGGAGAGCATCGTCGACATCGTCCGCACCGCGGCGGAGGCCGAGGTGGCGGCGGTGTTCAAAGAGATCGAGCCGCGGCAGTGGTCGGTGTCGATGCGCGCGAAGGCGGCGGTGGACCTCGCTACGGTCGCTTCGGGGTTCGGCGGCGGCGGTCACAAGCTCGCCGCCGGGTACTCGACCACCGGTTCGATCGATGATGTGGTGAGTTCGCTGCGCGCCGCCCTCGGGTGACAAGTCCGGGCCAGCCGCACGCGGGTGGCCGACACATAGCGCGGTTGGCGTTGCCGGCGTTGGGTGTCCTCGCGGCCGAGCCGCTCTATTTACTGTTCGATACCGCGGTGGTCGGCCGACTGGGTGCGTTGAGCCTGGCCGGGCTGGCCATCGGCGGGTTGATTCTCGGCATGGTCGGTTCCGATCTGACGTTTCTGTCGTACGGCACTACCGCGCGCTCGGCGCGCTACTTCGGCGCCGACGACCGGGCCTCGGCGGTGGCGGAGGGTGTGCAGGCGACCTGGTTGGGCCTGGGCCTGGGCCTGCTGCTCGTCGTCGTGCTGCAGGCCTGCGCGGTGCCGCTGGTGTCGGCGCTGGCCGGCTCGGCCGATATTGCCCACGCTGCTGTGCCGTGGTTGCGCATCGCGATCCTGGGCGCGCCCGCGATTCTGGTGTCGCTGGCCGGCAACGGATGGCTGCGTGGTGTCCAGGACACCGTTCGCCCGCTGCGCTATGTGGTCACCGGGTTCGGGCTGTCGGCGCTGCTGTGTCCGCTGCTGGTGTACGGCTGGCTGGGGTTGCCTCGCTTGGAGCTGGCCGGCTCGGCGGTTGCCAACCTGGCGGGCCAATGGCTGGCCGCGCTGCTGTTCGGACGGGCGTTGCTGGCTGAACGAGTTCCACTGCGCCCCAACCGTGTTGTGCTACGAGCCCAAGCGGTGCAAGGGCGCGACTTGTTCGTGCGCACGCTGGCGTTTCAGGCCTGCTTCGTCTCGGCCGCCGCGGTGGCCGCCCGGTTCGGCGCCGCGGCGTTGGCCGCCCACCAGGTGGTGCTGCAGTTGTGGGAATTCCTTGCGCTGGTTCTTGATTCGCTGGCCATCGCCGCGCAGGCCTTGGTCGGTGCGGCGCTGGGGGCCGGTGATGCGCCGCTTGCGAGAGCGGTGACCAGGCGGGTGACGGTATGGTCGCTGATCGCGGCCGGCGCGCTGTCTGCGGTGTTTGCCTTGGGATCGTCCGCGCTGCCCGCACTCTTCACCGACGACCGTTCGGTGCTGGCCGCGATCGAAGTTCCGTGGTGGTTCCTGGTGGCTCAATTGCCTTTTGCAGGAATTGTTTTCGCCCTCGACGGGGTGTTGCTGGGCGCCGGGGACGCCGCGTTCATGCGCACCGCGACCGTGGTCAGCGCGCTGGTCGGCTTTCTGCCGTTGATCTGGCTGTCGCTGGTCTTCGGCTGGGGGCTGGCCGGCATCTGGTCGGGACTGAGCATGTTCATTCTGTTGCGACTGGTTTTCGTGGGGTGGCGGGCGGCGTCGGGCCGCTGGGCAGTTACCGGGGCGTGAATGAGCGCGGCGATCTTTGTCGGCGGCGCGCACTCATCATTGGCCTGGCCGACACGCTGCTGGGCTTCTGGCGGTAGCGTCCGCGGTGGGGCACCGAAAAGCGGTCAGTTGAGGTCACAATGGTCAGCTGACGCCCACGTTGACCCGAAAGGCTGCTGCGCGATGTGGAAAGCAGGTCTCCAGTTCGGGGTTCTGGGACCGTTGCAGCTGATCGCGGACGGCAACCCGGTCCTGTTGGGTGCCCCAAAGCAGCGGGCGGTATTGGCCATGCTGGCGATGAACCGCAACCGGCCGGTGTCGGTCGAGTCGCTGATCAATGCGGTCTGGGACCAGTCGCCGGTGCCGGCGGCGCGAACGAGTATCCATTCCTACGTGTCCAACCTGCGTCGGCTGGTCGGCAACGCCGGATACGACCCGAACAAGGTGCTGGCGAGTGCCCCGCCGGGGTATCAGCTCAGCGTCGCTGATGCCGATTGCGATCTCGGGCGTTTCATCACCGAGAAGAACGCGGGAGTGCGCGCCGCCGCTGCAGGACGGTTCGACGATGCCAGCGGCCACCTGGCGGCTGCCCTGGCCGAATGGCGGGGGCCGGTCCTCGATGACCTACGTGAATTCGCCTTCGTCGACACCTTTGCCACCGCGCTGTCCGAGGTCAAAGTGGTGACGCAAATCGGTCTCGCCGAAGCCGAGATCGCGTGTGGGCGCGCCGAGCACGTGATCGCTCGACTCGAGGCGCTGGCCGCCGAACATCCTTTCCGTGAACCGCTGTGGGCCCAGCTGATCACCGCCTACTACGTCGCCGAGCGCCAATCCGATGCCCTCGAGGCCTACTGGCGGCTGAAATCGAGCCTGGCCGAAAACCTCGGGATCGACCCGGGTCCCACCGTGCGTGCCCTGCATGAGCAGATCCTGCGCCAAGAGCCACTGAACACTAAACTCACCGCGCAGACCACCGCCATGAACAGCGCCGTCGATGTCGGCCCGCAGGCCGACACGGTGACCGGCCAATCCGCCGTTGCCGAGCTGCGGGGGAGGGACGGCAAGCGGTATCGGCTGCACGCGTCCACCCGGATTGGCCGCCGGACTGACAACGACATCGTTCTCGATGACGACGACGTCAGTCGCTACCACGCTGTCGTCATCGACACCGGAAGCAGTTTCGTGATCAGCGATCTGCGCTCGACCAACGGTGTGCAGGTGCAGGGCCGTCGCATCCGCGGCGCCGCCACCCTCGCGGATGGCGACCGTATCCGCATCGGCGGTCACGAGTTCACCTTCGACATCAGCTCGCGGTGAGCTGCGCAGCGACGCAAGAATTCCGCAAGAATCTCGCCAGAGTCCGCCAAGGCCGCTGTTGCAGCCTTGTTGGTGTCGGGGAAAGCAACCGAGCCGAGCGACGGATTTACATCCGGACCTCGGGACACCACTGCCCGGTAAGGAATCACCACTATGAAGCCGAAGAAAGTTTCCCGGCTGCGCGTCGCAGCAGCCGGTCTGCTCGCCGCCGTCGGCCTGTCCGTCCTCGGATCGTTGGCGCCGGCCGTCGCGTCCGCCGACCCATGGGTGCCGTTCACTGGACCCTTGCACCCGGTCCGCCACTACGCGGCGGACGTCCTGCACCCGATTTGGGCGCTGACGCACCCGATCCGCGCCACGATCCCCTGATCGAGCGCACCGGCCTCAAACGCGATCTGCCCCGTTTCCTTGCTCCTGGAGGAAGCGGGGCGGATTCGCGTCGTCGGGCCTAGCGCACCTGGGCCCGTCCGCGCCGCAGGACCGCTTCCCGGTTGGCGGCGATGTCGTCGCCGGAGGTCCGGAATTGCCTGGCCGCCATCGCTTCCAGCCACAGCCCCTCGCTGGTCTGTGATTCGTCGATCCGGTGATACGACGCCAGCAGCGCCCGGACCGCGCTCTGGTTGTTGCCGACAATGCTCGCCGCCACCTCGCGCGCGGCGGTCAGCAGCCGCTCATGCGGCACCACCTCGGTGACCAGCCCGGCCCGCAGCGCGTCGTCGGCGGACAGGTAGTCACCGGTCAGGCTCATCCGACGGGCCATCCCGACACCCACTTTCTGCGGCAACCGCACGGACAGGCCCCAGGTCGGCAGCAGACCCACTCGGGCATGAGTGTCGGCGAATCGCGCGTGCTCCGATGCGATCAGGATGTCGCAGTACAGCGCCAGCTCCAGCCCACCGGTGACTGCGGCGCCGTTGATGGCGCCGATCACCGGTTTGGTCAACGGTGGCCAACGCGGCGAGATGTCCGGCAGCGTCGACTGTCCGCCCAGCTCTTTGAGATCGAGCCCAGCGCAGAACACTGGATCGGCGCCGGTCAGGATGACGACGTCGACGGCGTCATCGGTTTCGGCGTCGGCCAGGGCGGCGAAGAACTGGTCCCGCAGGGCCGCCGACAACGCGTTGCGCGACTGCGGTCGGTTCAGGGTCAGGGTGCGCACCCGATCGTCGGTGTGGATCAACAGGATGTCGTCAGTCATAAGGGCAACCGTAGTCAGTCGCCGGCCCGCCTTATCGTTGAGTTGAGGAATGTACCGGTTCTGTAGCAAAGACCAGAAAATTGTTATCGAATAGTAACTGTGTAATGCTCAGTATCGGGGTCATTCTTAGCCCACTGAAGGCCCACCCGAGGGATCTCGGTGATGTCCACATGCCGCGGTAACCGACCCGGAAACCAGCATCGTTTCGCAACGACTCGACCCGGTCGAATCTTGCGACCCGAAACAGCGTGGACGCACCGGAGCACACCACGATTGTGATGCTTTGTTAACTTGACCACCGACCTGGTGGGTGCCTGATCACGGACATCTTGAACATCGTCTTACCTCGTCATTCTCGGCCTCAATCTCCCTGGTGGGGACAGTTGCACAGGCGTATGGTTTACGTATCGGCAACATGCTTGAAATGAGAGGAGAATCCGATGGCTGGAATCAAGAAGGCGATCGGAATGTCCGGCAGTGCGGCCGTGGTTGCTTTTTCGGTCGGATTCGGCGTTAGCTCTCTGGGCAACCCAACGACACCGACGCCGCAACCTGCGGTTTCCGTTGCGCCAGCGCCCGCCGCAGCACCTTCCGGCTTCCACTTCCTCCCCTGTACTGGCGGGGGACCTAAGACCGGCGGCTCCCACAACTGTGCACGATGACCCGCTGGGCGGCAGGCGAGCGGGCAGCTTCATAGGTGCGTCGGTGGATGGTGACCACCTGTCCTAGCACAATTTCTGATGACAGGTGGATTAGTGCTGCGCCGCCAGCGAGCCTGAGCTAGCCGCAGTCGACGGGATGGGCGACGCGACCCGCTGTGCGGGGTGATGAGACCACTGTTATATGCCAGCGGAGTGTGCAATGCTCTGTGCATGACGAACGACGGCAGCGCCACATATGCACAGAGTCGACTTCCATCCGAGCTTGAACCGGACCTGGCCGATCGACTTGCCAAGGCGTTGCTCGTCGCGGGGATCAGCGTGGCCGATATGGCCGCGTACTTGGAGGTTCACCGGAATAGCGTGGGGGCGTGGCTCAACCGCCGCACTCAGCCGAGGCCGGCAAACCTGCGTCTGTGGGCGATAAGGACCGGCGTGCCCTACGAGTGGCTACGCTACGGCACCTGGCCCAAGGACCAATTCGAGGAGTCCGAGCAGGTCAACAAGTAGGCAGCATCCTGTAGAGTTGCATCGTAACCGTGCAAATGCAGCCATTCTGAAAGTTTTATTGGAGTATGTGCCGAAACATCACCGAATTGCGCGGCCTCGAGCCCCCGGCGACGAGCGAGGAGATCGTGGCAGCGGCGCGGCAATATGTGCGCAAGGTCAGCGGCATCACCCACCCGTCCTCGGCGAACGCCGAGGCCTTCGAGGTGGCGGTGGCCGAGGTCGCGGCGACGACGACACGGCTGTTGGGTGCGCTGCCGCCGCGCCGCCAGCCGCCGAAGACCGCTCCGCCGTTGCGTCGCCTGGCGATGAAATGACGCGTGCCGCGACGATGCCCGCGCTCAAGGAGTGGAGCGCGGTGGTGCACGCGCTGCTGGACGGCCGGCAGCGGGTGCTGTTGCGTAAAGGCGGGATTGGCGAGAAGCGCTTCGAAGTCGCCGCCCACGAGTTCATGTTGTTCCCAACGGTGGCGCACAGTCACGCCGAGCGGGTCCGGCCCGAATTCCGAGACCTACTCGCCGCTGGGGCAGCCGACAGCTCCGACGACCATATTGTGGTGCGGTCGGCGGCGAAAGTCGTTGCCGCACTTGCGGTCAATCGGCCCGACAACATCGAGGCGATCGAGGATCTCCATATCTGGACTGCCCAGTCGGTACGCGAAGACCGGCTGGACTTTCGCCCCAAACATCGGCTGACGGTGCTGGTTGTGCAGGCCATACCGTTGGTCGAACCGGTGGAATTGCCCCGGACCCCGGACTCCGCCGGCTGCACCAGCTGGGTGGAATTGCCGGTGACACCGTCGCTGGGCATTGCAGTGCACGACGACGCGGCACTACGACGAGTCGCCGACCGCGTCCGCGACGCCGTCGGATGACGTTTGGTCCACCAGTACCGCACCGTCGGGTGCATCTCCAAGGGTGCACAGCGCAGTCGCCTGGCCGGTCGCGGTGAGCCGCACCACGTCGGCCAATTGCGCCGGCGCATCGCATTGCAGGTAGTGGTCGGCGGTCGGCAGCAGCCAGTAGCGGTTTCGTCCCGGCTTGTCGTGCAAGAATTTCTGCCACACGAAGTTGGCGACCCGGACTGGGGAGACGTTGTCGTGCAAGCCCCACACCAGGCTGGTGTTAATCTCGTTCGTGGAAAGCGCTGTGAGCCAACTGGTTTCGTCGGCAGCGCGCTCATTGAGGTACTGAATCGTGTCCGGCAGTACGCCGATCCCGTCGTTGTGCGCAAAGCACTTGGTCAGGGCCGCAATCTCGGGATTAGCCGGCATTCGACGTGGCATGAACGTGGTCGCTCCCATGCCGGCGGCAAGCATTTCCGGCGTCGTCGCGGCCGCGGTGCTCCGCGCGGTTTCGGGGTTGAGCAGCGCGGTCTGGAACGCGGTGAGGTTGGCCAACGGGAGATAGATGTTGGCATTCGTCAAGATGACTTCGGTCGGCGTGGTTCGGTGATCCTGCGCGCCGAACATAGATAACGCGATCATGCCGATGCTGGTGCCGCGATCGTGAGTCAGCATGATGTATCGCTCGAGCTGCCAGACGTTGGCGATCGCATGGATCAACAGTCGCGCATCGTCGTACAGCGAATACACATAAGGCGCGGGCGGCTTATCCGAGAGTCCGTAGCCGGGGAAGTCGAGCAGGAAAATGTCGAACTCGCCGCCCAACTCGCGGGTCAGCCCGAAGTAGTCAATGCTTGCCGTCGGAAAGCCATGCACGCATACCAATGCCGGTGCACCCGGTGTGCCGCAGCGCCGGGTGAAGACGGTGACTTCGGCTTCGTTGTTGGCGGCGGTCGTTGACCGCCACTGGATTTCTGTTCCACCGCTTCGCCATTCGTCGAATACGTCCATTGGCTAGGCGCTCTGGACGGGTAGCACGATCCGCGAGGTGCCGAAGTGCAGCTCATGGGTCGAGGCCTTGAGCCGGCGGCCGGTCGCCGTTGCCTCACCCGTCCCGAGGTTGCGGGTGTACCGGGGATGGCTGCCGCCGGCGACCAGCACGCGGATGCGTGATCCGGCGCGGAATCGGTGGGCGATCGCATCGAGTTCGAGCCGGACTGAGTCGCTCGCGTCGGATCGCCGCCGATAGCCGTCGCTGACGTTGCGGGAGCGGCCCTTGGTGTCGACCTCGCTGATGCGGACGAACACGTCGACATGAGGGTTGTCGGAGCTGTGCGCCAATTCGGCGACCGGGTTGCCCTGGACGCACAGATCGTGGTCGAGTAGATCGGTGGTGAAGCTGAGCACGTCGCTGCGGGCGGCCAATGCGGTGTCGTCCAGGTAGCCGCCGTCCGGCGACAGCAGCCGGCCCCCGATCGTCGGTGTCGGGTCGGCCGGGTCGTAGCGGAATCGCACCGAGGAGACCGCCGCCGCTGTCGCCGGCGACGGCGGCGTGCCGGTGAGGCCGCCACCGGGCTGCAGATACAGCGCGTGCTCTACGGTGGCCGGCGGCCAGTCGGCCTCGTCGCGCCAGCCCTCATTGGCGACGAAGACGTGCACTCTGCTGCTTCGCGATTGGGCCGGGCGACCGCCGAGGTGGGTGTCCAGCCAGTCGTGTGATTCTTGAGTAATGGTCCGCAGACCTTGCACGAGTAGCTGGGTGTGTGTCCACGGCCCGAGGGTGAGCGCGATGTCGACGCCGCGGCCTCGAAGGGTCCGATATTGCTGCAAGGTCTGCTGCAGGAACAGGTCCTGCCAGCCGCCGAACAGCAGCACCGGCACCTGCACCCGGTCGAGCGCGGCGCCGAATCGCAGCGTCTCCCAGAACGGCCCGTTGTCCTCGGGATGGTCCAGCCACGCTTCCCACCATGGCGCGGTCGCGCCGAGCAGCTCCCGGCCGGCCGCGCCCAGCGGCAACTCACCGGCGGCACGGATCACGTTTTTCTGCGACCGCAACTGGCGGAAGCCGGCGCGGATCCGCCCTGGAGCTTCCTGGTGCCCAACCAGGTAGCTCCAGCCCAGGAAGTCGTTGACGGTGAACGAGCCGGTGCCCCAGGCTGACTCACTGAAGTCGTGAGGACCGGCGGTGATGATGGCCGCGGCCAGCTCGGGTGGAGGGTCCTGCAGCAGCGCCCATTGGGTGAACCCGAGATACGAAATCCCGATGGTGGCGAAGCGACCGGTGAACCACGGCTGCTGCCGCAGCCATGCGACGGTATCGGCGCCATCGGCCGCTTCGTGAACCATCGGGGTAAAGGTCCCGCCCGAGCCGAACGTCCCCCGCACGCTCTGCATCAGCACGTGGTAGCCGCGGGCGGCGTACAGCGCGCCGTACATCAGCCCGAACGGGAACCCACGGCCGTACGGTCCGCGGAGCAGCAAGGTGCCGACGGGCTGCCCCGCGGGTACGTAGTGGTCGGCGATCAGTTCGACACCGTCGCGCATCGGGATCGAAACGCGGCTCACCGCGTAGCGGCTGGTCGGCCCCGGCAGACGCAGCATCCGGCCGAGGGCGCCGCCGGCGAATCGTTGGGGCAGTGAGCGCAGCGTGGATTTGGGGGGCCCTGCGGATGTGGTGGTCACGCCATCAGGTTATGGCCGCATCGGCGGGCGTGGGCTTAGAACTTGTAGTAAGGCGAAAGCTCGGTGGCGCGCTGCAGGTTGGTGGACGGGCAGTCAACCTCCGGGCTGGAGTAGACCGTGGAGTAGAACAGCGATTGCTGGATCACGCCGTAGCTGGTTTTGAAGGCAACCATGCAGGAGAAGAACCAGTAGCTGTTGTGGTAGGTCGGCTTCAGATTCCACCACTGTGCGGCGCGGTGGCCGTTGATCGTGGTCTCGACGGCGTCGGCGGGCAGCGACTGGTCGTAATTGCGCCAGATGATCGGCTCGACCGCCAATTGGTAGTTGCCGGCGTCGTACTGGCAGCGCAGCCCTTCCTGGGGCTCTGGCGGAGAGAAGGCCAGGCCCAGCCGCTGAACGGCGTCGAACGGGATGTCCTGACACGGGTTGAACGGGCTGGGGTCGGTGGTGGCCACGATCGGGCTTTTCATGGTCGTGGGCGGGTCCATCGGTGCGGCGGTGGACCGTAGCTGCACGTTCGGGGTGCCGACGTTCGCCGGCGGTGGACTCTGACACACCAGCACGACGGCCATGACCAGGGCGCCGAGCGCCGCGAGCAGCCGCAGCTTGGCGACCATCGCACCCCCTCCGTTAAGCCCGACCACCGGGAGTTTACAAGTCGCGTCCGCGGGATCACAGCGAAAACAAGAACCTGTTCTAGTACTCGGCGCTGTGTTCGCCTACACGATCGTTAGGCTGGTGAGTCGTGGCAACACAGGACCCGACGACCGCGCGGCAGCCAACGCTGTGGGCGGTGTCCGACTTGCACACCGGGCATACGGGCAACAAGCCCGTCACCGAATCGCTGTATCCGTCGTCGCCGGACGACTGGCTGATCGTCGCCGGCGACGTCGCTGAGCGTACCGACGAGATCCGGTGGTCGCTGGATCTGCTGCGCCGACGGTTCGCGAAGGTGATCTGGGTGCCCGGGAACCACGAACTGTGGACCACCAACAGGGACCCGAAGCAGATTTTCGGGCGGGCCCGCTACGACTACCTGGTCAACATGTGCGACGAGCTGGGTGTGGTAACGCCGGAGCACCCGTTTCCGGTGTGGACCGAGCGGGGCGGCCCGGCCACCATCGTGCCGATGTTTCTGCTCTACGATTACACATTCTTGCCGGAGGGCGCGGCCACCAAAGCCGAAGGGCTCGCGATAGCGCGAGAACGCAACGTCGTCGCCACCGACGAGTTCCTGCTCTCGCCCGAGCCGTATGCCACTCGCGACGCGTGGTGCCGGGACCGCCTGGTCGCCACCCGCAAGCGGCTCGAAGACCTCGACTGGATGACACCGACGGTGCTGGTCAACCATTTCCCGATGGTGCGTGAACCCTGCGATTCGCTGTTCTACCCGGAGTTCTCGCTGTGGTGCGGAACCACCGAGACCGCCGACTGGCATACCCGCTACAACGCGCTCTGCTCGGTCTACGGCCATTTGCACATTCCCCGCACCACCTGGTACGACGGGGTTCGCTTCGAAGAGGTTTCGGTGGGGTATCCGCGAGAGTGGCGGCGGCGCAAGCCGTTCAGCTGGCTGCGCCAAGTGCTGCCCGATCCGCAATACGCGCCCGGCTATCTCAACGACTTCGGCGGTCATTTCGTCATCACCGAGGAGATGCGGGCGCAGGCGCAGCAGTTCCGAGAGCGACTGCGCCAGCGGCAGTCACGATGACGCTGAGCAAACTGATGTCGTCGGTGCTGCCCAGCACTGGGTCCGTCGAGAACCTGGCGTCTGCCGAGCTGTACTCCGACCCACCCGGGCTGGCGCCGATGCCCGAAGAGGAGCCGTTGATCGCCCGGTCGGTGGCCAAGCGGCGCAACGAATTCATCACCGTGCGCCACTGCGCGCGTCTGGCCTTGGGTGAACTCGGGTTCCCGCCGGCGCCGATCCTCAAGGGGGACAAGGGCGAACCATGTTGGCCCGACGGCGTGGTGGGCAGCCTCACCCACTGCGCGGGCTACCGTGGCGCGGTGGTCGGCCGCGGCGCCGCGGTGCGCTCGGTGGGCGTGGACGCCGAGCCGCACGACGTGTTGCCCGACGGCGTGCTCGATGCGATCAGCTTGCCGGAAGAGCGGCGCGAGATGACTGCCCTGCCGGCCGGCGTACATTGGGACCGAATCTTATTCTGCGCCAAGGAAGCAACCTACAAGGCGTGGTTTCCACTGACCAAGCGGTGGCTTGGCTTCGAAGACGCGCACATTACGCTCGACGTCGACGAGTCGGGCTCCCGCGGCACTTTCGAATCGGTCATCCTGATCGACGGCGCCACGCTGTCGGGTCCGCCGCTGACATCGCTGGCCGGAAAGTGGTCGGTCGAACAGGAATTGGTGCTGACGGCGATCGTGCTATGAACGCCGGCCTCGTCATCGTCGACAAGCCGGCCGGAATGACCAGCCACGACGTAGTCGGAAGGTGTCGGCGCATTTTCGGCACCCGCCGGGTGGGCCACGCCGGCACGTTGGACCCGATGGCCACCGGTGTGCTGGTGATCGGGATCGAGCGGGCCACCAAAATCCTCGGCTTGCTGACCGGCGCCCCGAAGTCGTATGCGGCCACCATCCGACTCGGTCAGACCACCTCCACCGAAGACGCCGAAGGGCAACTACTGCAGGAGGTTTCGGCCGAGCACCTCAGCGACGCGGTCATTGCCGCCGCGATCGCCGGGTTGCGCGGCGACATCATGCAGGTGCCGTCGACGGTCAGTGCGGTCAAAGTGGGCGGGCAGCGGGCCTACAAGCTTGCCCGCGAAGGCCAGGTCGTTGAGCTGGCCGCCCGGCCGGTGCGCATCGACCGGTTCGAGATGCTGGCGATCCACCGGCACGGCCAATTGATTGACCTCGACGTCGAAGTCGACTGTTCGTCCGGGACCTACATCCGCGCCCTGGCCCGTGATCTCGGCGACGCGCTGGCGGTGGGTGGTCACCTGACCGCGCTGCGGCGCACCCGCGTCGGTCGGTTCGGCTTGGACCAAGCGCGTTCACTCGACGAGCTGGCCGAGCGACCACAGCTCAGCCTCACCCTCGATGAGGCTTGCCTGCAAGTGTTTCCGCGGCGCGGGCTCACCGCCGAGGAGGCCGAAGCGGCTGCTAACGGCCGCGCGCTCACGCCGGCCGGCATCGACGGCGTCTACGCCGTGCAGGATGCCGACGGCCGGGTCATCGCACTGCTCCGCGACGACGGCCCGAGGACGAAGTCGGTCGTCGTAATCCGGCCGGCCACGCTGTAATTCGTCAGGACGATCGGTGCGGCTTTGTGATGCCTTCCAGCGCCTGCTCGGCCTGGCCGACTTCGCTCAACATCACCGATGCCGCGGCGTCGTCGAACGCGGTCTGCTGCAGATGGGTGAGCAGAGCGCTCACCAGTCGGCGTCCTCGCCCGGCGTTGTCGGCAAGCGAACCCCAGTCTTGCGCGGCGAATTTCGACGACACGAACGGCTCCCACACGTCCTCGGCATAGGCACGCAGGATCACGTCGGCGATCGAGCGTTGGTGCCCGCGGACGTCGACCAGTGTGGCGACCAGCCGCTCCAGCGAAACGCCCGTACCGGTGAGGCCTTCGATCAGATCCAGCGCCTCCGCGTCGCGCACCGAGACCGGGTCGCCATCGGAGTCGGCGATCAGGCCGAGCTTGGCCAGTTGCGCTGCGGCGCCGCCGCCGAGTCGGTTATCGAGTTCTGCGCGGCTGACGGTGATCGGGCCCGCCGTGCTGAACGGCGCGAGCACTTCGGCCGCCAGATGCCGGATGTCGCTCTCGCTGCCGGTGCCGGTGTCGATCATGCGTCGGATCAGGTCGAGCGGGAAGCCTTGCGCGTGCAGCTGCTGCACCCGCCTGATCCGCGCGACGTGCTCGTCGGAGTAGATGCCGATGCGTCCGCGGCGGGTGGGCGGGGGCAGCAAGCCCTGGCGTTGCCACTCCCGGATGTTGCGCGAGGACATGGAAACGCGCTGGGCAAGCTGGTCGATCGTCATCTCCATATGAGGCTGATCTTAACCCCATTGTCTGTTACATAAATAATTGTTACGGTCGCGCTTGTATCGGTTGATCGGATCCGGCGGGCGGATGGAGGAACCGTGACCCTCAAGCACGACATCCGGTTGGCAACGTCGGTGGTCAGGCCCGTCGCGGACAGTCTGTATGTCAACATCACCACCGATCTGGGCGCCAAGCTCAAGCGCCGCGACTATCCCGGGGTCTACGAGACGTCTTTCGACCCGTTCGATCCGCGAACTGCCGCTAACCCATATCCGGGATACGCCGGACTGCTGGCCGGTCCGCGGGTCCGATACAACCGCAAGCGCAACATCTTCATCCTCAGCC
>Ga0335075_10005703_pt1 | contig 19266 bp, 27 predicted proteins | sample Lox_Sample_24_FD_206723 | JGI IMG/M metagenome (GOLD analysis project Ga0335075, IMG submission 206723) | Soil microbial communities from Loxahatchee National Wildlife Refuge, Florida, United States - Lox_Sample_2.4 | ecosystem: Environmental > Terrestrial > Soil > Wetlands | place: USA...
AGGCGGTTAGAGAACCAGGCCAACCGGGACCTCTCAACGCTACGACCTGACTCACTGCCATCCCGGCCAGGCCCGCACCGTCTACCAGGAGTCTCCAATCAGGCGGCTACGCGCACGCCTCCAGCATGGACGGCACTCACATGAAGTAATCGCGCTGGCCGCCACCGGTAGCTCGGTATGGCCGCCGCCGGACAGATTCAGCTGGCCGTCCTCGATCGAGTTTGCCCCGGCCGCACCGGCCCTGTTCGCCAAGGCCCGGGAGCTGGCGGCCAGGGACCCTGGCCAGTGGCCGGACGCGGCCATCAGCACCGCGGAGTTGTTCCGGGCGTTCTTCCCGCCCAGCCCGCCCGGCTTGTTACGGTGCCTGGCCCGGTACCGCCGCGCCGGGCGGCCGGGCAGGCACCGGGGCTGGGCTGTTCAGCAGGAGCGTGAGCGCGCGGCGCTGCTCGCCGATCAGCGGGGGTGCCGCCTCGGTCAGCTCCCGGATCCAGGCATCCAGCGGCGTGTCCGGGTCGGGTGCGGGGTGCCTGTCGTGGTCGTGGTGCTCGCCGCGCAGGCTGTCAGCGGCCGGGCTGGAGCTGGCCGACCCAGGACGGGTGCTCGGCTGGCTTGCCGCAGCGGTTCTGGTTTCCCGCTGCGGTTCTGATCCCCTGGCGCGCATGAATTGAAGGCTAATTACCGGCGGTCAGACGGCAAATCACAGTGCCGCAACGCGGGCCACTTTATACCAGCGCGGACCGCACTGGATGGCACTGGTTATAACTGAGAGGTACTGGCTGGCATTAAATAGCACGGCAGATTTCTCTGACGGCGAACACGTAAGTCCTGGATATGTTCCGTCTGTGTTTCCTGGTGTTCCTGTGAGCACCATCCCCGTGACACCTGGCTGGTGCCGCCGGCCTGGCCACTGTTAAGGCTGTGGCCTCACAGGGCACCTGCGTCGAGCCGCTGGCCTGTGGTTCAGCGTGGCCGGCCACCCGGTGGTGACATCAGGCTCTTGTGGCTAGCAAAGGTTTCAATTTGCTTACGGCGCGTTCCGGTGACGGTCGGCCCAGTGGCGGGGAGAAGGAATGCACGGCCATCAGCTAGCACCTATTACCTTGGCTGAGAGTGGCCGTCAGGGCCGCGAAGCAAGATGCGCATAGCGTTCACTTACGTTTGGCCCGGGCGCGGGCCACAAGGCATACTGAAAGAGCCAGGTCCGGGTAAGACCTGGGGAATTGACGGCGCATTCGCGCCGGGCCTGGCAGCGAAAAGGGGAAAGCCGTGGCGGACGTTCTGCACGACGGCGAGGCTCACGGGGACGAGGTTCGCGGCAACGGTCGGCCAGCTCGTGCCCGGCCGCGCCGCCGCGCCCGGAACCAAGGCAGGCGCGACCGCACGGTGCGGTTCGCGCTCACCGAGGCTGAGTACGCCGAGTTGTCGGACGCCGCCCGCCGGGCCGGGCTGGCACGGGGTGCGTTCGCCGCCGAAGCTGCCTTGTCGGTAGCGCGGGGCGTGGTCGTGACACCGGACGCGCCGCTGCGCGATGCGTTCTGTGCGCTGGACCGGGCCGCGCTGCTGGTCCGCAAGATCGGCGTCAACCTCAACCAGACCGTCGCCAAGCTGAACGCGACCGGGCAATGGTCTGGGGACCTTGTTCCGTACGCCCCGGAGAGTGAGCGTCGCGCGGCCCGGCTGGAGGCGGCCGGGGAAGAGCTGCGGAAGCGGTTCCTCCGGGCGATCCGCGCCTCCGGTCCGCGCGGACCGCGATCCCCGGATCGGCCCGCCGTCCCGGGATGACCGGATGGCGCCCCGGCCCCGGCCCGGATGGCATTCCGCGCTGGAGTCCGCATGGCCCGGAGTGGCCGGAATGGAACCGGTGGCCTTCCCCGTGGCCGGGACCGCGCGGATGGCATTCCGGCCCGGTGCGGGCGGGCGGGACGGTTAACCGGTGATCGGGAAGGTCTGCCCGCGTGGTCAGGACGTGGCCGGACTGATCCGTTACCTGTACGGCCCCGGCCGCCGGGAAGAACACACCGATCCGCATATCGTTGCAGGCTACCGTGATCCCGCTGACCTGGAACCTCCGCTGCGGGCCAGCGGGAGCCGGGACTTCCGCCGCCTGACCGGGCTGCTGCGGCTTCCGCATGATGCGCTCGGCACGTGGGGGTACGCCAGGCCGGTCTGGCACTGCTCGATGCGCGCCGCCCCCGAGGACCGGCTGCTGTCGGACGCGGAATGGGCCGGGATCGCTCAGGATGTGATGGACCGTACCGGGCTGTGCCCGCGCGGGCAGGAAGACGACGCGGTGCGGTGGATCGCGATCCGCCACGGCCCGGACCACATCCACCTGGTGGCGATGCTGGCCCGCCAGGACCGGACCCGGCCCCGCGTGCACCACGAACGGTACCGGGTCCGGGACGCCTGCCTGGCCGCCGAGCAGCGGTACGGGCTGCGGTCCACCGCCCCGGCCGACCGCACCGCGGCCCGCCGCCCTGGCCGCGCGGAGACCGGCAAGGCCGCCCGCCAGGGACGGGACGAGCCGCCCCGGACGACACTGCGCCGCCACGTGGCCACCGCCGCCGCCTCCGCCGCCAGCACCAGCGAGTTCTTCGCCCGGCTGGACCAGGCCGGGGTGCTCGTCCGGCTCCGGTACAGCACCCAGGACCCCGGCCAGGTCACCGGGTACGCCGTCGCCCTCCCTGGCGACACCACCAAGGCGGGGGAACCGGTGTGGTACGGAGGCGGCAAGCTCGCCGCCGACCTGTCCTGGCCCAGGCTCGCCCAGCGGTGGACCCCCCCGCCCCGCCCCGGCACGCCGCTGAGCGCCGCCGAGGCCGACGCCCTGTGGGAGTACGCTGCCCGTACCGCCGCCGATGCCACCACCCGGATCAGGTCCTGCACCGCGACCGGCAACCCGGCCGCCGCCGCCGACGCGGCCAGCGCCGCCGCCGACGCGCTGCACACAGCCGCCGCCGCGCTCGGCAGCCGCGCCCTGCGCCAGGCCGCCGACTCCTATGACCGCGCGGCGCGTCAGCCCTTCGGGCGGATACCCGCGCCGACCCCGGCCGGGGACCAGCTCCGCCACGCCGCCCGGCTCATCGCCGCCTACGCCTATCTCACCGGGGACCGCGCCCTGGCCCCGGTCCTGCTGCTGGTCCGCCTCGCCGCGCTCGCCGAAGCCGTCGCCGAGCTGCGCGAGTCCCAGCAGCGCGCCGCCCAGGCCGCCGCCGCGCTGCGCGCCGCCAAGCACCTGCGCGACGCCGGCAGGCCCGCCCCGGCTGCCGCCCGGCCGCCAGGCAGGCCCGCCCCGGCCAGCGCGCCGGGCGCGCCCAGACCGGCCCGGCCCCGGCCGGACAGCGCCGCCGGCCTGGCCCAGGTCAGCTTCCCCGCCCCGCCCGGTCCCCGCCCGCCCGCACCAAGCCGGCCCGGACCCAGCGACCCGCCGGCACGCCGGCCGCCGCCACCGCGGCCGCGCGGTCCCACCCGCTAAGCCGGGCGGCCCGGCATCACGCTTCCCGGCCTCGATGCCGTCTGGCTCCGGGCCCCCTCAGCCCGGTGGACAAGCAGGCCCGCCCGGCCAGCAACCGAGCCTAGCCAGCGCCCACCACCACGGTGATAATCAGACGCAGCCAGGGAACGCGAGATACCACGAGGACCAGGCCACGGGTTGCCGAGGGCTTGCGGCTGGTAGTGACGGCCCGAGCGCGCCTCTAAGCCCCGGCCCGGGTCTAGCGGTCAGGGCTTACAGGATTACCTACTTACGCCCGATCCGTGCTCTTGATCGTGGCAGCGAACCGCCGCCAGGCACCGGGACCGAACCTCAGAACTGCGCCCGCGCGGTCCTTGGTGTCGCGCACCAAGACCACGGAGGTGGAGCCGCCGACTTCTACGCAGTTGCTTCCGTTGCCGCCGCTGTAGGTCGACTTGCGCCACGTCGTCAAGGCGTTATCTGTTCCTTCCATCGCTGTGCCGCTTCCTTCATCTTGTCAAGGGAAGCGCTGCCGGTAAGCGCCTCCATCTGGAGCGCGCGGAAGACTACGTCAATCGTCTCCGCGACCTCGGCGGACTCTACGACCTGTCCGTCCAGCGCGCGGTCCAAGTACACGATAGCCGGGGGCTGGTCGTTCTCCGCAACCACGAAAGCCCCGAGCAGCCCAGCATGGGGCCGGTCGGCGGGTATCACCTGAATGCTGATCCTCGGCATCATGGCCAGTTCGGCCAGGTGCTCCATCTGCCCGGCCATCACAGCGGGACCGCCGACGCTCCGGTACAGCACTTGCTCATCGAGGATCGCGTGCACACGCGGCGGAGGCGGGTCCTCCCGGAACAGGATCGCCTGGCGCTCCATCCGCCCGTCTACCCGCTCCTTCGCAACCTCCGCAGTTGTCTCCGGATACGTCTCGGTAATCGCCTCTGCGTACGGCCTGGTCTGGAACAGCCCAGGGACCAGCGAATGCTCGAACATCTTGAGCAGCCGTGCTGCGGCCTCGTGCGGCTGGAACGGCCGGAACCCGACGGAGAACGGGATGCCCCGCATCCGCTGCTCATGACGCTGGAACGTCCCCGGTGTCCCGAATACCTCATCGGCCTTGATCGCCTGAGCCGGTGTCGGAGCTCGGTACTCGGACTCGATGTTCGCGACCGTCGAGGTGCTGACGAGCATCCGCGCGGCGAGGTCCTCCTGTGTCCACCCGCGCTGGTTCCGCATCGCGATCATTTCCTCCGCGAACATGCTCCGCTCGTCATCCTCACCGCGCCCACCGGGCATTTCACGCCTCCTCACGTCCCGTCTTTGATCCTCACTCCGACCGGCCTGCTTTCAAACCTGCCGCGTCTTCTACAAAACCACCTGTGACCTAATGCGAACGGTATGCCACGCAGCGCACGCTTGTCATTGCGTCCCAGGGAACGCCGGTAGTTGTTTTCCCTGGGGCGCCCCGGCCCGCAGTAACTGAAGGACTAAGCGCAGTGAGAATGACTATTGAGGACCGTGACCAGTGGGAATGCCTGCTGGCTGACTGGTCGGCCGCGTATGACATCACCCGCAGCGACGACGAAGACGACGAACAGCCGTTCAAGGCCGTTCCGCACGCCGACCGGGCAGCGCTCTTGGAAGCGGCCAGCCCGCGCCTGCTGCGCGGGATGGTCCGCGAGGACCACGCCCGCCGCACCGCAAACGGCCCGCAGGCCAGTGAGTGAACGATGACCGGACAGGTAGCACGCGTCACCGAAGCCAGGCCAGACACTAGCCCGGCAACTGGGTCAGCCTGGCTGTCTCATCACCCCGGCCAGCCCAGGCCGGCGGACGCCAGCGCGTTCGCTCTGGTCGCGCTGCCCACCTCCCCGTTCTGGGCACGCCGGTATACCCGGCTGTTCCTGGATTCCTGCCGGGGAATCAGCACCGACAGTGCCGAAATAGCCGAATTGCTGGTCTCTGAACTAGTCACCAATGCAGTCCGGTTCGCCGGCGACCCCGCCCGCACGCTGCGGTATTCCGAACGCGCGAACGCGAGCCTGATCCGGCTGTCCTTGCGGCATTTCCCCCAGTGCTTGCTCATCGAGGTTTACGACGCCGACAGAAATCCTCCGGTCCGGTCTGTGGCCGATGATCAAGCGGAGAACGGCCGGGGCCTCATGCTCGTCGAAGCGCTGAGCAAGGAATGGTCCTACTTCATCCCGCCGGGCGGCGGCAAAGTCGTCTACTGCGTCCTGGAGACAGCATGAAACGCCGGGAAGGGCAGCCAGCAGAGCACCCGATAAGGCAGATGACAAACTATGAGCTGCGCGAGCTGCGCGAGGTGCTGGAAGAAACGCTGGCCATGCAGACGCTGCCCCGCTACGCGCGCCCGCGCGAGGAGCTGTCCGCACAGCTAACCGAGGTGATCGCAGAGCAGGACTCGCGGGCGAGGCTCGCCAATGGCTGACCGCGACCACGACGTAAGCGCGATGACCGCTGCCGAGCTTGAGCGTGCACGCCGTGACCTGGAGGTAAGCCTGGCTCTCGCGTTCCCCGGCTCACCGGTCCGGGTATCGATCGCTGCGGAGATGTCCGCCATCGAAAAGGGAGCTTGCCGGCCGGACGCGGACCCAGAATCGGGCTCAGGGGAGCACTCATGGCCAAGATTGCTGACTGCGTGGAGCGGATGTTCCAGTTCAAGCAACAGTGTCCCGGCGCAGTGTTTTGACCGTTACGCATCCTGTGCCACCTGACCAGCGGAGATCGGTAACATGACGTCCAGCAGCCGCTGAGCTGACAGCGTCGCCGCTTTGCTCTTGCGGCCGACAGTAACCCTGCCCACGGCAAGCGCTGCTGGAGTGTCATCACGCGATGCGAAAGTGGCCATAGGCAGCGAACATGAGATATCCGGCGATATGGCAACTCAGGGTGCCCCACGATTCAGTTCGCCGGGCACCAAGAACTGGGTGGTCGTGGACCGAGCGGCAGTTTCCGCAGGTCAACGGCCTGCCGGGTCCCGTGGTATCAGCACGGAGCCAGCATGGGCGGTTCGAGGCGGATGGCGGCTTCCGGCATAGCCAGATCTGTCGCTAACGGGGGCGGGTTCTAACTGGGCCGGGACCACGGGGCGGCTGTAGTCCTGGGTGGCGCTTTATGTCTAACGAGGATTGGTCAGTGTCTGTGGTCACAGACACTCCGTAAGTACGTTCTCGCCTCGACAGGTGGGCAGAGACACTGTAGGACGGGCGGTGAGCGGCTCCCGGTTCTGGCTTAGACGTCGGCGTTGACCTCTTTATGGTTTTCTTTGCCGAGGTGGGCGCGCGCCTCGGCAATGAAGGACGGCGGGTCGGTCAGGATGCCTGCGGTGGCGAGTTCAGCGCCTGCCTGCGCGAGGTAGTCGGTGGGCGGGTGGGCCTTCTTCTGGGTGGCCACTTCGGAGCCGACGCGGAGCATGCGGCATAGGAGGCAGGAGCCGGTGATGAGCCGTCGGCGAGGCAGACGCCTGCTATGACGGCGGCCATGCGCGAGGTCTTCCGGCGCGAGGGCACTGGCGCCCCCCATCGCTGTCATTTGCCATGTCTCGTTCGGGCCCACCCACTCAAGGGATTCGTTTGAATGGCAACGTTCGGCAGATAGGTGAAGGCAGAGCCAGCAGGTCCTAACTATCGGCGCCATGCCCCCGCTTGCCGTTCGGCGCCGGTTGCTCGTAGCCGAAAGTTGGCCATCTGAAGGCTTACGGCGTTGGCCTCAGCGATGGCTTCGGCGTCGAGGCCTCGTTTAAGTGAGCGCGTGAGCAGGTCACGGGGGAGCAGGAGGCAGCCGGCGAGCCAGTTCGCTTCTTGCTCCTCATCCGGGTCGCAGGTGAAGAAGGAAAAGCCGCCGAGTTGCTCGATCTCTTTGACGTTGTGCTCGAGGAGCAGGTGGGATGCTTCGTGGCTGGCGTCGCTGCGCTGTCGTTCGGCTGAGGCGAGCGGACTGATGACGATGACTTTCCGGGCTCCGAAGTCGAACGTGCAGGCGGAGAACGCGCCCGGCTGGAGCTCTTCGAGTTCTTGAAGTTTGGTCAGGCTGGTCAGCTCGTCAGCAGCCCGGAGCTGCGCTCCGACGTGACTTGCCAGGGCGTTGATGTCGAGTGGTTTGTACGGGCCGATGCCGATTTCGGTTCGTACCTGGGTGGCGAGGCGTTCTGCCTCGGCCTTGAAGCCGCGCCGCATAGTTCAGTGTGTCTCCTCGGTCTCCAGGGCGGCCTGCATGTCGTTCAAGATGTCCGCTAGCAGCGTGCCGGCTGCAGGGGTGAACGTCTTTGCCGAGCGCATGTGAACCGCGAGACGGGGGCGTCCGGCGACGAGCTTGTTGTACATGTCCTGGACCAAGGAGGTGAGTTTCTCGGCTGCTTCGGCAGTCAGGCTGGGATCGGCTCGGAAGTGCCGTGCGACGAGGTCGAGTGTCCCGGCCGGACTCTCGGGCGTGCTGGCTTCGAGGTAAGTATCGGCGGGTACGCCGAGCCATACGATGAGGCGCTGGTAGTTCTTCAGGTCGGGAAGGTATCCGCGCTCGACGCGGGAGAGGGTGTTGACCGAGATGCCGGTTTCGTAGCTGACCTCGCGCAGCGACAGCCTGCGTTTGCGGCGTTCAGCTTTCAGCGTGCTGCCGAGTTGTGGTGTGTGCTGGTCGCTCATTCCGAGTCCCTGTGAGGTTCGGGTTATGGTATCCAGCCTTGCTGGGCCGCAAGCTCAGCGGTCCGGCGTCAGGCCGCCCGGGGATACCGGGTGGCGGGCTGGGTGTGATGGTTCGGACGGGGTTACGGCTCTGGCAGGTTGTCGTAGTGGTCCTGCAGCGTCGTCTTCGAGCTATGGTCGCCGAACCATTCGCCGGTGGCCAGCCATATCTCGTAGTGCAGCAGCCATTCCGCTGCCCACGGAACGATGGTGTCGACGATGAGCATGGTCGCGTCCCACTGCCCGGCGTCGTGCAGGCACAGGGTGCCGTTGTCGTAGGTGTGGGGAAGGAATCCGTTGTCGGTGGTCTTGAGTTCGGGGTCGAGGACCCGGACGGCCGGGTAGCGTCCGGGTGTGTAGGTGATCTGAACGATGTAGGCCCGGGACAGGTCGCAGGGCTGCAGCCGACCGGTCCAGGACAGACTGCCGGGCTTCAGCGTCAGGCGGGCACCTGGGAAGACGGACCGCAGCGCGAGCGCCTGCTGGGCCAGGGTGAGGTTACGGCCGGGCGCCGTTGCGGCCATGGAAGTCATGATCGCGGGTGACGCGCCGGGTTCCGGCGGTCGCGCCGGCGGCCAGGGTCCCTGTTCCCGCGCCGTAGCTGAGCTGGCCCTGGCGGCGGCTTTCCACGACCCCGCGGGATAGGCTCCGGCCGGCTTCCCCGGCGGGTCCGTCGCCGAATACGGAGGCCATCTTCGAGATGACCGTGTCGAGGCCGCCGCCACTGCGGGCCAGACCGTCGAAGTCGGTCTTGGCCTGCTCGATCCACCGGAAGAACGCCTCGGCCCGTTCGGGCTTGCCGTGCCACCGATCGGTGAAGTTCTCCCGGGGCTCGACCGGGTTCGCGACGATGTAACGCTGCCCCTCGCGCTGGATGAAGCCGGGCATCCGGTCGGTGATGTCGTCCAGGACCTCGTAGAGATCGCCGCGGCTCCCGCGGTAGGCGTGGGCGGCCAGCGTAGTGATGATGATCGAGGCCGGGCGCAGGTCGAGCGCCTCGGTGAAGTAGATGTCGCGGTGCCGCTTGAGCGCCTGGACCGTCTGCTGCAGCGTGGTCTTCACCGGCCACTCCGGCACCGCGGCGATGTCCATGCGCTTGGCCAGGACCTTGAGCTGTTCCTTGATCTCGTCGGCCATGACCGTGTGGAACCAGCGCGCGTAGGCGACCGGGTCGGAGAACTGCCAGCGGACCAGTTCGGTGTCGGTGATGATGATGGCGCTGCCGGAGTCAGAATCGGTGTTAGGCAAGGCCGGAAGCACGTCCAGGTGGAAGCCGGAGTAGTGCAGGGTCCAGCAGCGCTTGCCCTCGTCCAGGGACGGAGCGCCCTCGGGCTCGCTCAGCACGAACTTCTCCAGGCCAAGGCCAGTGTCCGCCTTGAGGTCGGCTTGGCTGACCGACTGCTTGGGCTGGTCGCGCCGGGCGACCAGGTCGATGTCGATCTCGTCGTCCCGATGGTACTTACGCGTGATGGTCCCCAGCCGCATCGACCCCTGCGGGTAGACCAGCCCGTCGTACGGGTCGATGTCCCAGTGCCCGGCGAGCGACCGGGCGACGGCGGTATAGCGCGCGACGGCGAGGCGATACTCGGCCGGGGTGATGTCGAGCTGGCTGATGCCCGTGCCGAGCAGGTCGTTGAAGGCTTGCGAGGAGAAGCGGGTCATGCGGCAGTGTCCTTCCTGGTCCGCAGCGGTGTGTATGGCCCCCGCCGGTGCGAGGCGAACTCTGTGGCGTATGTCGGGCAGAAGTCCCTGCTGTGGTGCGCGGCGGCCGCTAGCAGGTCGCGGCTGTCAGCGGAGTCGAGCTTCACCAGCGCCTCGGGGGCTGGCGGGTTGAGCCGGATGGCGTGGCCGCGGCCGAGCAGGTGCTCGGCGGCGGTGAACGCGCCCAGGCTCTGGCCGGCCATCAGCACCTGCACTACGTGCGGTGACCGGACCCACTGGATGAGCCCGCCGCGGTCCAAGCCGCGGGAGCGGTAAGCGACCGCGACTGTGGTGCCCAGGCTGAGCAGGCGGATCTGCTCGATGGGCCGCCCGAACATCGAGACGGCTTCCGCGACGCCGACCAGCGCCGGGCAGTTAGCCCACACGCCGCCATCGACCAGCCTGACATGGTCGCCAGGCAGGCAGTAGGCCGGGAAGAAGGTCGGCGCCGCGGTGGTGGCCATGGCGACCTGCCACATCGGCACACGCCAGTCGCGCCGCAGGCGCTCGTGATGAGGCGTCTTGAACAGGTACACCGCGTTCTCGCCGATGTTGTACGACGGGACCACCAGCGGAACGGTGCTGTCGCACAGCAGCTTGTCCCCGAAGGCCTCCCGGACGACGGCCTGCAGGCCATCAGGCTTGTACTTGGCGCGCGCCAGCGACAGCGGCCAGGCCAGAATGCTCCGCCGACGCGCTGGGAAGATCGACTTTACGTTCTCGACGTAGCAGGCGAGGATCTCCTCCGGAGACATGCCGGCCCCCAGCCCGAGCGCGATGACGCCGCCCGTGCTGGTGCCCACGATCAGGTCGAAGTGGTCGGTGATCCGCGTCCCGGTATCGCGCTCCAGGTTGGCCAGCACGGCCGCGGCGAAGATACCGCGCACGCCGCCGCCGTCAATCGACAACACCGCGAAACGCTCGTCCTCCTCCAAGCCGTCCATGTCACCTCCGACACTCTTGTACTACGTCTAGTACAAGAGTACCACAGGAGCCGAGGCGATGATGGCGGGCCATGACCATGCGCTGGATCTGGTCGGTGTCCTCGTAGATCTGGGTGATCTCGGCGGAGGTGGCAGCTTCCGCAGGTCAGCGGTCCGATTGACCGTGGTGTCAGCGCGGATTCAGACCACATAGTCGCCACCGTTAGGTCCTAGACCCAGAAGAAAGCGAGTTTTCGCTGGCCAGGCATCACGGGATACGCAACTGTGTCGGCAAGACGACGACCCTCGGCACCTGGTCATTGGCCTGGACGGTTGTCAGGGCTCCATTCTATGCTCTGAGCTGGGCAGACGGCTCCGATAGCGATCCTTGGGCTGACCAGCGTCAGGTCACTGCTTGGTAACGATTGAGTGTATTTGCTTCGGGATTGGGGTCGACGGGACCAATTCCTTCCATTTCGCTGGGCTGCGCCGGGATGCTCGCTAGTTTCCCATTGATGATTCGCTATTTGGTTGTGTTCGCTATCGGGCACGCTGCTGCCTGTCGGGCTGAATGTGACCGACGCGGGCGCGGGCCAATCGCTGTAGTTTGCGGATGCTGTTGGCGTCGAATGGAAGTTGGTCAAGTTCTCCGATCCAGATGTCGGCGGCTGTGGTTTGTTCGCGGAGGACGTTGGCGGCGAGTCGGCTGGGAATGCCGATGGCTTCGCCGAGGGTGCGTAGCATCGGCCACGAGAGCTGCTGGCGGATTCTGTCACCGATCGGGAGTGCCATAGTGCGATCTCCATAGATGGCGGACGAGGGCAGATCGTATGCCGGGGTGATTCTCCATTCGCCGTACTGGTCCTGCATGATCGCCAGATTCTTGCCGTGCAGGTCTCCGTTGCCTGACAGGTACGCGAAGACGAGCAGCCGGAAAAGTTCGAGGGCGGCTACGCCGGGCGCGCGGCAGCGCCGTGCAAGACCGGTGATGGCGTCCTCGGTCGAGATAACGTATTTGTCGCCTGGCCATCGGTCGAGAACCTGGCAGGCGTCCTCGACGGCAAGCGGGCGGAGGTGGCCTCCTTCGGGGATCCGGTCGAATCTGCGTACGAGCAGGCCAGACGCTCCTGTCCTGTCATGCACCAGCTCAACCTTGGCGAGCCTGAGACGTGTGCGTGTTGCCGCGCGGAAGAAGAAGTCCTCGTTTTCGACCAGATGAGGGTATTCCGGTGGATTGAGTTTCAAGATGTATGCGCTTACTGGGCCTTGGACTGGCACGTTCAGCATCTGGCCTGAGATCTTGTCCTGCACTCCTGGCAGGGCGGTGCGATCCGGCTGCACGCCGATTGCCTGAGCGAACAGGTCGGCAAATACGACCTTGCTGAAGTCATCGACAGTGATCGGCGTGGTATCGGCGGGCGTATCGCCTGTCGGGACGACTTGGACGTCCCCGATAGTGTCGCCGCCAACCGCGAGCAGCATCGAGAACTCGTCATCAGCCGAGGTACCCACGCCGCGGCGCAGGGCCGTAAGTCGCCTGCCCTCCGGCAGTAGTCCAGCGAAGAAAGCCGGCACCGCCGCGGCAGGCGCGGTGAATGGCTGCATCCTCGTGGGCAGGCTCCAGGCGACTGGCGGGCCCCCGGCGTCTATATACTCTGTGATGTACAGGAACTCTGTGCGGTCAGGCAGTCGGCGCAGGACACCAGCCGGTACGCCTGCCTTATAAACGTCGGCGGTCTTGACGAGCCGCAGCTGACGTAGCGGAGTGCGGGCCACCTGACTCAGACCCCGCCATAGCGGATGATGCCTGTACCTGGCTCCATTACCAGGTCAAGGCCAAGCTGGCCCAGAACGGCGAGCACTTTGTCCAGCCGCAACGTTGGTTTACCCTGCTCGAGGGTATGGACGAAGCGGATAGAAACGTCGGCAAGTGCAGCGAGCTCATCTTGGTGGAGCCCTAGCTCAAGTCGCCGACGTCGGATCGCCTCGGCCCAAGAGACAGGACCATTTGCACGATCGTGCATAACAGCAAGTCTACCCTCAGAATTGCCTGGCCGCCAGTCGTTAGATGCACGATCGCGCACGTCGATCTTTGGCGTTGCCCTCGATAGCCCGCATTCTGCTCTGGTATGCGCGATCGCGCATATCGTCTTGATCGCATACGGCCGATGGCGGTCGAGGCGGCTCGCCGCAGCGCCTGATGCGGATCGTCGCGGACACCAGCACGCCGGGCTGGCGCTGTGGCGGTTCCTGTCCTACAGGGGCGATCTGACCGGCGACTGCCGCGGGCGCTCACTTTGGCGCGAATGCCAGGGCACGCCCCAGGCGGGTACTGGCGGACCTGATGTGCGTGATCGCCGAAGCTGCGCGATCAGCGATTCCCGGTCCAGGCCCAGCGGCATCTCGCCGGCCTGGCAGCGTCAGCGCCGACAGCACGGCGGACGCTGAAGCAATCACAGGCGCCGAGGCACAAGCAGACCGGCAGCGTTTCAGTGGGGTGACGCACACCAGTTACCGACCCTGCCGGGCAACGGCCCGGCCCGTTGATGTGTCAGGTACACGGGGTCAGCTGATGCCCTGATTTGGTAACGATCTTGTGTATTTGCTTCGGGATCCGGGTCGGCCGAGCCAATTCCTTCCATTTCGCTGGGCTGGCGCCGAGATGCTTGCCACGGCCGCTCCAGGTGAATCACGGCTACCCCGGCTCGTGCCGAAATGAGTAATTCATCCGCCCGGATATCTATGTACGCGGTGGAATACTCGCCACGCCGTCTCCACCTTGCTGACGATCGCCGCAGAGTATTTCCATTGTTCTGGTAGGAAATCAGATCGCCGATTGCGCGCGCATTACGGCCGCGCCGTTCAGGCAGGCAGTTTCACGTATATCTTTCCAGTTCTGCGCTGTCAGCCTGGGTGGGCCGGCCAGGTCGTGCACCGGTTGCGTCCTGCTCGGTGTTGTCCAGCGCTACGGGTTGAAAGCGCTGGTGTTACTCGTCAACGGGCGGAGTTCGGCGGTGATCCAGCCGAGCTCGGATGCGATCCGGATTCCGGTACCGGGGATGTGCAAGGGCTCGATTACCTCTCGCAGGGCTGCGCAGAACGGGCCGGAACCTGCCGCCTGGATGGCGGGGACCGAGGGGCCGGCCGCGGCCAGCGCCCGGACCGCGAGGTCGGCGTCCGGCCACTCGTTGATGACCGTTACGGTCCCTTGTGCGCGCGGCGTGAAGCCCGCTGAGGCCAGCATCTCTTCGATCACGCCGGGCCGCCCGGTGTCGCCCTGGCGGATGGTGGCCTCGCCGTGGCTGGGCGGTGACAGTTCGATCGCCTTCAAGAAGTACGGCATGAGGCCGAGATGTTCCAGGCGGCCCCAGAAGGTCAGGCCGAGCCGCCCGCCGGGCACCAGTACCCGGGCCGCCTCCCGCAGCGCCGCCTCGCATCCCTTCCAGATCCCGTTGAAGCTGGTCGCCTGGTCGAAGCAGGCGTCGGGGAACGGCAGGGCGAACATGTCACCGACCCGGAAGTCGCCCCCCGGGGTCCGTGCCCGGGCGATCGTGACCAGCGCGCTGGAAGCGTCGATCCCGGTCACGGCTGCGCCGCGCCGGGCAGCGATCTGAGCGGCGAGCCCGGAGCCGCAGGCGATATCCAGTAGCCGGGTGCCTTCGCCGACATCGAGCTGGTCGAAGATCACCTCGTTCGCCGGGCGGGCGTAGGGCTCGAACAGGTAGGCCCAGTCGGCGGGCCGGGCTCCCCAGGCGCGCCCGGCCTCCTCCCAGTCCGCCGGCGGGGTCATGGCTTCGGCGGATGGCAATGGTACCTCCTTAGACGAACGGACGTACAATACTTATAGACGATCGTCCGTCTAAGATCAAGGGGCAGAGGAGGAACGAACCGATGACAAACCAGGGCCAGCCACAGCCCAGACGGACCCGGGCACCGGGGGAACGCTCCCGGGCCCGCATCGTCGAGCAGGCAGCGAAGCTAGCCACGATCGAAGGCCTGGAAGGCCTGTCCATCGGCCGGCTCGCCGAGGCCGCCGGCCTGCCCAAGAGCAGCGTGCACGCCCTGTTCGGCTCCAAAGAACAGCTCCAGCTAGCGACCATCAACGCAGCCCGGGACAGCTTCATCACCGAAGTAGTCGGACCGGCCCTCAGCTCGGCCGAGCCCGGCCGAGAGCGCCTGCTCGCGCTCTGTGAGGGCTATCTCTCCTACGTCGAGCGGCGGGTCTTCCCGGGCGGGTGTTTCTTCGTCGCGGCATCCGCCGAGGTAGGCGCGCAGGCAGGCCGCGTTCACGACGAAGTAGCCCGCATCCAGCAGCAGTGGCGTGACCTGCTCGCCGCCGAAGCCGGCGCCGCTGCCCGGAAGCACGAACTGCCAGACGGCACCGACGCCGCTCAGCTCGCCTTCGAACTGGGAGTCATCCTGGCCGGAACCGACATCGTCAGCGTCCTCCACGACGACTTCCACGCGGTCAGCCGCGCCCGGACCGCCATCAGCACCCGCCTGGCCAGATGACCGGACAGGGCACCCAGCACCGAGCCGGCGGTTATGGCAGGCACCGAGCCAGCGCCGGCCGATGAACACAGAAGGACCAGTTCAGACGCAGTAAAGGCACTCATGCTCACAGTGGCAGTGCCGACCATAACGGCGGGACCGCGCGCGGTTATCAGAAGCCCTTGCGCTCTGCGGAAGTCTCGGTTACCTTGCCGGCCAGCGGTACGTTTATGCACCGGCTCGCTTCGGGTGAACATCCGGATGTGCCGCAGACAGAGCAAATGTACCCAGATCACAGTGGCCACCGCGGTCACGCCCGTGACGTAGTTTCTGCACAAACGGCTTGTGAAAATCTTCACAGCGCGTTTCCGCGGAAACGCGCATCCGGCCACGTGCAGCGTGGGAACGCTCTGTCATACCGCATGTAGACGGTTCTACGGAAGCCGGTCCGTCCGGGCGGTCAGGGAACCGTGCCGCGTGCTACGACCCATTGTGTCGGCTGGCCGGTGATCTGCGCGATGAAGTCGTAGTCACCGTCATAATGCAGGACGGTGACGCGTTCTCGCTCGGCCACGGCCGCGATGAGCAGGTCAGGCAGGCCGACCGCCCTGACCTGCCCGCTACGCCACAGCGAGGCCTGGACGCCCAGGGCGCGCCGCCAGTCCTCGTCGTGCGTGGCCAGCCACTCATAACCGGCGTCGCGGTCGGCTCGCAGCTGGTCAAGCTCTGCACCGCTGCGGGCCGCCCATCCGAGCTCGAACTCGATGACGCCGCAGGTGGCCACGACGCCCGCTTCGATCAGCGGCGCCAGGACCGCTGCCACCGCCGGGTGATGCAGGCGGGCAAGTGCGCTGGTGTCTGCCAGATAGCTCGCTACCGCTGCCATGCGGCTCGCATCACGTCCTCATCGTCAAGGTCGGGAAGACCATGGGCAGTGAGTCTCTGCAGGTCCCGGCGCCGGGCCGCCAGCGCTGCAACCTCGCGCAGGGCCGCGTTGACGGTGTCCTTCTTCGTCGCGGTCCCCAGAACCCGCTGAGCGGCGGCAAGGTACTCCTCGTCGATCTCAATAAGAGTCTTGGCCATGGTCGCCCTCCTCCCTCCCGAGGATATCCGGAAGCGCTCCCGATAGATATATGCGCGCCTTCCGGCTAGATCAGCCGCACCCCAGCCGCTCGGTTCTGGCCGCCGACGGCGAGCCGGCCTTCCGCCGGGACGTGAGCCGCCGAGCGGCGGTTCGCCCTCCCCCGGCTGAACCCGACCGAAGCGTGACGCCCGACACGACGCCGGAGATGATGACTCCCCGGATACCTGGTCCAATGACCTGGACGGCGACGGGGTGGCATCCTATGGCCTGAACTGGGCGAACAGGCCGACAGTGGTCCCGGGAGCAGCCAGTTTCAAGTCACGAACTGGTAACGATCACGCGTATTTGCTTCGGGATCGGGGTCCACCGGGCCAATGCCGTCCATTTCGCCAACGCTCGCGACGTTCGGATCTACCTGAAATGCGGGCATTACGTTCTCGTGTACTCATGCACCGGCCTGAATATTGCTAGTCAATATGGCGAGGACTAAGCGCCTATCCATAAATTCTGCGCGTAACCCGCTGTGAGGCCGGCAGCTGAAGGGGCGTTGACATCAGCCTCGCCGGGGGGTTGGATCGAAGTTGCCGCAACATCCACCCGCCGGCGAGGTCGTGATCAGTATGCGCCCGGTCAGCGTGTTCGCCAACGGCCCGGCAAGTGAGATCGAGCAGCTGGAGGCTGACCTGCACGGCCGGTGGCGGCAGGCCACCCGGGCGGTGATGGTGCTGCTGTCGGCGCACGGTTTAGCGCCGGCGCAGATCGCGGTGCTGCTGGACTGCCACCCGGCCACGGTGCGCCGCTGGATCGGCCGGTTCAATGACGAAGGGCTGGCCGGGCTGGCGGACCGGCCCCGGTCCGGGCGGCCAGCGCTGGGCGGACGCCAGCTGACCGGGCGGATCGCCGCGCTGCTGACCCGGCCGGGCCCGTGGACCCTGCCCCGGATCCGGCGGTACCTGGGCTGGCCGCAGGTCAGCCCGCGGACGCTGTACCGGCGGGTCCGGCTGGTCGCGGTATGGCGGCGGCCCAAGCTGACCGCCCGCGGCGACCCGGACCATGACCACGTCGTAGCCGGCATCGTGGCCCGGCTCATCGACCTGCCGCGCCAGGCCGTGGTGCTGGCCGAGGACGAGACGCACCTGAACCTGCTGCCGCATGTGCGGGCCAGCTGGACCCTGCGCGGCGCGCGCCCGCACGTGCTTACGCCGGGCACGAACCAGAAGGTCACCGTGCTCGGCGCGATCGAGATGACCACCGGCGAACGGATCTGGGCGGCGCTGAAGAACTACGTAGCGAACACCGCCGTGACCTGGCCCGGCCGGCTCCGGCAGATCCACGCCTTCTTCCGCACCCGCTCACCCGATCAGATGCTGGCCACCGCGGCGCCCTGGACCAGCCCATGGCTACCGCCGGGTTACGAGCAGAACTTCTGGAATGGCGCTTTAGTTCAGGTTCGCCGCACCTGTCGCAAGCGCGCCTAACGCTTACTCTGTCGCCGCCGACAGCCGCGCCTATGGAATTAGGCGCCGTGCACAGAACGTCCAGTTCCGGGCGCACGCTGTCGACGGCGTTCAGCGTCGTTCGTATAATCCCAGAACTACGGACGAAGCCATCATGGACACGAATCCAGCATTGATGCCCGGACCGTTTATGGATTTGATCTGGCTTGCGGCTCCTGGTAACACGCGGCCGTGCGCCCTGCAGTACGTTACCGTGGCCGGATAGGTGCCTGGGGTCCTGGACTGTTCTCTGATGATCTCGCGTGCGACGTCCGCGGCGAGTTCCGTGACTTGATCGGCGAGGGCCTTACCGTTGAGGAAGCCACGCGGCGGATCCTGGCGTCCTATCCCTCCCCTGAGGATGATCCGGATAACGGTTCGGTGGTGCTGATTGCCCTGGCCGTCACTCAGTGGAAGACCGGCCGGCTGCTCGACCTGATCCGTGATCAGGCGGTCGCGGTGATCGATGCGGGTGCTGACCTGGACAGGTGGGACGAGGACACCGCCGAGAGCAGGCGGCGCGCGCTGGCCAGGGCACGGGAGCAGTTGCTGTCCCCGCAGCGTGCGCCGGTGCGCATCGCCCGGCAACGCAAAATGACGACGCCGTCCGAGGCCGGGGACGTGCTGCTGTACGCCCATGACTCGGGTCGCCAGGTGGTGTTCTGGGTAGAGGAAACCGCACTGACAAGGGCGATACGTCCAGCGGTATGGAAGCGGTCAGGATCGGCCTGCAGGACGTCATGCGCGACCTCGGCGCGGTGACGCAGGTTAAGCCTCTCCGGGGGGCAGCGTTCCTCGTGCTGGACTGTGACCGCATAGCCGCGGACCGGGTACAGATCCTGGGCCGCGTCGAGAGGCCGTCCGGCCGGCTTCTTGGTGGCCTGACGGTGGTGCAGGCCAATCCCGCCCGGAACGCGCGGCAAGACCAGTCCCTTGATCGCCAGCTCGACCGTTATCTCGGCTATCTCCCCGGCTAGGGCGTGTTTCAAAAGTGAGCTAAGTGGCCCAGATAGTCTGAAATAACCGCGTGTCGGTGCCCGGGAACGAACGAGGTCTCCGGTAGATGAGTCAACGACCAAGAAGACCATCTGCACGGAGACCTCGTGGCCACCTTAGCGGTGACGGAGCGGGCGGACCTGACGGACGCGCAGTGGGCGGTACTGGAGCCGCAGCTGCCGCGCGGCAAGAAGCCAGGTCGCCCGCCGGAGCGGACGAAACGGCAGCTCATCAACGGGATCCGATGGCGGACCCGGACCGGCGTGCCGTGGCGCGACGTGCCGCCGGCCTACGGGCCGTGGCAGACGGTCTATGGCCTGTTCCGCCGCTGGCAGCGGAACGGGACCTGGCGGAAGATCCTGACCGCCCTGCAGGGCCGCGCCGATGCGGCCGGGCTGATCACCTGGGACGTGTC
>Ga0335075_10005704_pt1 | contig 19266 bp, 17 predicted proteins | sample Lox_Sample_24_FD_206723 | JGI IMG/M metagenome (GOLD analysis project Ga0335075, IMG submission 206723) | Soil microbial communities from Loxahatchee National Wildlife Refuge, Florida, United States - Lox_Sample_2.4 | ecosystem: Environmental > Terrestrial > Soil > Wetlands | place: USA...
GCCGACCGGGAAGGCGCCGAGATTGGCCATGACGAAGGTCACCGCCGCGATGAGCAGCGCCACCCCCATGAAGATCTGGATCGCGCGCCGCGGCATGCGACTGACCACTCCGGCGCCGAGCCAGGCGCCGACCGTGGCGCTCGCCACCATGGCCACGAGCAGCTTCGGGTCCACCGCGATGATGGTGACGAAGAAGACGGTTTCGGCGGCTCCGACCGCGACGCTGCCGACATTGAGAGTGCCGGGAATGAGCTCATCGCTGGGCCTGCCGCGGAACTTGTAGAGAGCCGTTGTCGGCGCGTAGGAGCCGATGCCGAGGGCATCGAGGAAGTTGGTCAGGAGGCCTATCCCCAGGTCGGCAAGGGTCGGCCGCTCGCGCCGCCCGGGGTCGCGCGCGAGGCGCAGCCACTGGACGGCGAAGATGGCGGTGAAAACGCCGAGCGCGGTGAAGAGAGCGATCTTGGCAGGGCTCATCCGGCCCCTCCCGGCAGCGGCCGCCGCAGGCTTTGCTCGAGAGCGTCACGGAGCTGCAGGTAACGGATCGTGGCCCGGGCAGCCAGCCGGCTCAGGCCGTGCAGCCGGATGGGGCGCAGCGGCGTAACCGGAAAATCCAGGCTCTCCGCCGACTCGCCCAGCGCCCAGCGCCCCAGGAGGCGTCCCATCGCGGTTGCCATGGCGACGCCCCGGCCGTTGTAGCCGAGACCCGCCAGCAGCCCGGGCGCCGGCTGATGCAGGTGCGGCAGCCCATCGCGAGTCATGGCGACGAACCCCGCCCAGCGATACTCGAGAGGAAGTCCGGCGAGCTCGGGATAGATTTCGCGGATGGCGCGCTCATGGGCCGTGGTCGTCGCGGGAACGGGCACATCGGCGTAGGAGCCGCGCGTGCCGAGCACGAATCGTCCCGTCGCATCACGCCTGAAATAACACAACAGCCGCCGGGTATCCGACACGGATTGACCACCCGGCAGGATTGCAGCGTGCAGCGCCGACGGCAGCGGTGCGGTCGCAACCTGGATGGACGGCACCGCCACCACCGTGCGTCGCAGCGAGTCGAACGCCCGGTCGGTATAGGCGTCGGTGGCCAGGATGACGGTGTTTGCGTCTGCCGAGCCGCGCTGCGTATCGATTCGCCATCCGCCGGCGGCGCGCGACAGCTTTGCCGCCGCGCTGCGAACGAAGATGCGCGCGCCGCTGCTCATCGCGGCCCGCGCCAGCCCCCGCACATAGGCAAGCGGCTGCACCGTGCCCCCGCGCCGATCGATCCAACCGCCGCAATAGCGGCTGCTTCCGGTCAGTTGCGCGGCCTCACGATCCGACAGGACGGCCGCGTCGGCGCCGCGCCGGCGCCACTGCTCCGCGCGGCGTTCCAACGCAGGCAGATGCGACTCCGATGCGGCCAGCTGTATCCAACCGGCACGCGCCGCGTCGCAGTCGATGGAATGGCGCGTGATGAGATCGAACACCAGGTCAGCCGCTTCCGCCGAACGGGCGGTGAGTTGTGCGCCGATCTTCTCGCCGTAGCGGGTCGCCAGCAGATCGGGGTCGTGTTTCAGGCCGGCGACCACCTGGCCGCCATTGAGGCCCGAGCCGCCGGCGCCCACCTCCCCCGCCTCCAGGATCACGACTTCCCGGCCCGCCGCGGCAACATGCAGCGCGGCGGACAATCCGGTATAGCCGGCGCCTATCACCACCACTTCCGCGCGCGTTCCCCCGGAGAGCTGCGGCAGCGGCTCCATCGGCCTGCAGGTCGCCGACCAGAGCGAGCCCGTCGCCGATGCAGTCGCCAAGCAAGGAACCCCTCTAATTATTGATTATCGATACAAGCGAATCGAAGTGCCGCAGGCAGCATAAGGCCGGCGACCGAGCGGCGTCAATCAGCCGCCGCGGGACTCGGCAGAGTGCGGAGTGCGCTGGGCGAGGTATTCCTGCACCGAGCGCAGGCCGAGCTCGTATGCGGTGACCAGACTTTCCAGGTGCTCGCGGCTGTTGACCAGCCCCTGCGCGACGATGACGCCGGCCGCGCTGATGAGCACCGCGTAAGGAAGCTTCGCCACCTGGAAAGCGCGCCCCACTTCGGGCGCATTGGCGAAGCGTGCGGGCTCGATGGCATGACGTTGCGCCATCTGCCGCTGTTGGCCTTCGTCGCCGTCCCCGATCAGGAGCAGGTCCAGGCGCTCGCTGCGGGCAAACGCCTCGACCGTCGGCAGCAGAGACTTGCAGATCGGACAGGTCGGAGAAACGAAGAACAACAGCCGCAGCGGCCCCTCCGGCAGCGGGCCGCCGATCTCGACAGTGCCGCCGGCGAAGGTGCGCACCGTGAGGCGCGGCGCCGATTCGCCCGTCTGCGGTCCACGGCCCAGCGCCAACGCGCCGACCGGCGCAATGCGCTCATGCAGTACACCGACCTGGCGGGCGAGCGCCAGCACGGCGACCGCGAGGGCTACGACGACCAGCCACAACATCACCTGCGAGACCAGCAGCATCAGGCAAACCTCCGGCGAAGCTCCGCGGACAGATGGCGGAGAGACAGCAGCTCGCCGAGCACCTGATAGAGCGCGTAGGCGGCAAGGCCCGCACCCAGACCATCCACCCACTGGAGGGCGGTGACACCGGCCGCGTGCGCGCCGAGAAGCGGAGTCAGCAGCGCCGCCAGCAGGAAGTTGCGCAGCACCAGCGCCGCGCTCAGCCGCTGGCGCAGTCCCGACTGGAAGCAGCCGCAGTCGATCTCATGCCGGCCGCGCGCGAGGTTGATACCGATCGCGAGCGCAAAGCCCGCGAGCAACGCAATTGCCAGCGTCGCGCCAACCGTCAACCACACGCCGCTGAGGAGCGACAGCACCACCGCGCACTCGAGGCCGACGATCACCCATGCGGCCGGGGCAGCCAGCGGCCCAGGCAGCAGGCGGTAGTTGGCCACCACACCCGCAAGCTCATGTCGATGTTTGATCTTGCCCGCGACGGCAGCGGCGAATACGAGCGCCCCGACGAGTCGGCCGGCCAGAGCGATGGAGGGATCTACCGTCACGGCGGCAATCGTATCGGCCGTGAAGCTTGGCAGCAACCCGGACGCAGCGGATCGAGCCCACGACGGGACTGTTTTTGCATTCACATTCAAGCGGTTATTACCGCCGTCGTTCATCGTCCGTTCAGTTACGGAACGTTGTCATGGCGAGCCTGGAACTCCCGCTGGGGTCCAAGGTTTTTTCTTTGACAGTTGTCACCTGGAGACGATGTGCAACGCTTGGCCGGGGCAGTACCGTTGGCGCTCATTGCGGGTTTGGCCGTCGCTCTTTCGCCGCTTGCCTCGGCGAAGAGCCCGCATCGAGCCGAGCCGCCGCGGGTTACCGGGCCCGCGAAACCGGATCTCTCGGCGCGAAAGCGGCGCGGCAAGGCGTCATTTTACGCGCGCCAATTCTTCGGCAAGACCATGGCCAATGGCGCTCCGATGAACCCGCGTGGCAACAACGCCGCGAGCCGCACCCTGCCGCTCGGAACGGTGGCGAAAGTCACGAACGTCGCCACCGGGAAAAGCGCCATCGTCAAGATCGAGGATCGCGGCCCCTACATCAAGGGTCGGATCGTCGATCTGTCGCCCGCCACGGCACACCGGATCGGAATCACCCGGCGCATGGGTATCGCGAAGGTCGTCGTCGCGCCGATAGCCGTTCCCCTCCCCAACGGCAAAGTCAAACTGAGCCGGGAGCTGCCACGCCAGGAGACGGCACAACTCGCCGCGAGCCTGCTGCGAAAATCCCATGCCTCAGCCCTCGTAATGAGGGAGTAGCCATTAATTTCAGCTAGTTAAGCTCGCTTGTGCAAGTAACGCATGGGGATGTCGATATGCGGGTACGGCGTTCGGCTACAGTGCAGTGAAGCTGCCCCGTCGAGGACCGTAATGAAATACCTGACCTTCATCCGCCATGCCGAATCGTACCGGGAGGCCGGCCCGCCGAAAGCGCTCATGGAGGCCATGGGTCAATTCGTGCAGAAGACCCTGCAGGACGGTAACTTGGTCGATACCGGCGGCCTGTTGCCGAGCAAGGATGGCTTTCGCATACGCCTCAGCAAAGGCATCATCTCCATGACCGACGGTCCCTTCGCCGAAACCAAGGAAGTGATAGGCGGCTGGGCCATCCTCGAGACGGAGTCGAAGTCCGAAGCGCTCGGCATCGCGCGCGAATTCATGGAGCTGCACCGGAAGCACTGGCCGCAGTTCGAGGGCGAAGCCGAGGTACGACCCATGTTCGACCCCGGAATGGGGTGCTAGGCGAGCGACCATGTGCAGAAACATCAAGACGCTTTTCAACTTCGAGCCGCCGGCGACGGACGAGGAGATTCGGGCCGCGTCCCTCCAGTTCGTCAGGAAACTGAGCGGTTTCAACACCCCGTCCAAGGCCAACAGCGCGGCGTTCGATCGCGCGATCGAGGAAGTTGCCGCCAGCGCGCGGGTTCTCATCGACGCTCTGGTAACGACAGCGGAGCCGCGCGACCGCGAGGTGGAAGCCGCCCGTGCGCGAGAGCGGGCCGCGGTACGCTTCGGCCGGGAATAGATTCAGCGGCGCGAGACTCCCGCGATCAGCGCCAGAACCCGCAACGGGCTCCCCGAGCCGTGGCGGATCTTGAGAGGCGGGCAGAAGATCACGGACCCGACCGGCGGCAACAGATCGAGGTTCGTCAGACATTGCAACCCGTAGCGCCCGCTGCCATGCATGTAGTAGTGACAGGGATACGGCGGCCGCAGGTGTGCCCCCTGCCCCGCGTCTGTCCCGATGGCCTCGGAACCGAACCCGACGATATCCCGCTCCTCGATCAGGAATCTCACCACCTCGGCGTCGGGTCCGGGCGTGTGCTGGCCCTCTTCATCTAAGTTCTGATAGGCGACCGGGTCGATCCGCTTCGACCAGTCGGAGCGCATCAGCAGCCAGGAGCGCGGTGCGATGCGTCCGTGCTCGCGCTCCCATTCCTGCACGACGTCGACCGTGAGCAGGAAATCCGGATTCGCGGCGGCCTCGCGCGAGCAGTCGATGACGCAGGCCGGCCCGATCAAATGCTCGACGGGAACGGTATCCGTGGCGTTATGAGGCAGGTCACGCCCCGACACCCAGTGGATCGGCGCATCAAAATGCGTACCCGTGTGCTCGCCGCACGAGAAGTTGTTCCAGTACCAGGCGGGTCCACGCTCGTCATAGCGCGAGATCGTCTCCAGACGGAAGGGCCAGCACTGGCCTGCTTCGGGCGGCAGAACGATCGGCGGTGTATCAGGCGACAGCGTCTGCGTCAGGTCGACGATCCGGATTGCCCCGGACGCGATGTCCGCGACGAGTTGGGCGAGAGTGGCGGTCATGGGGGGTCGCTCTTCAATAGACGATGCTGCCGACGGATGTGCCGCCACATACGAACAGCGTTTGTCCGGTAACGAAGCCGGCTTCAGGCGCGGCGAAGAACAGGATGGCGCGGGCGACGTCCTCCGGGCGCCCGAGTCGCTTCACCGGAATCGACTCGGTGATGCGCGGCAGCTTCGAGCTGCCTTGCGGAATGATCTCGTGAAACATGCGCGTCGCCTCGATGGGCCCTGGAGCGACCGCGTTCACGGTGATGCCGTGCTCTCCGAGCTCCAGCGCCCAGGTCCTCGTCAATCCCAGAAGCCCCGCCTTGGTCGCCGAATAGACGGTGCGCCTGGCCAGCCCGAGCACCGCCCGAGTGGAGACGAGCACGATGCGGCCGAAGCGCTGCTCCTTCATGGTCGGCAGAGCGGCCTGTACCAGAGTGATGGCCGCGGCGAGGTGCAGCTGCGTGAGCGCTTCGAGATCGTCCGGCGTCACTTGCTCGAGCGGCTTTTCACGTATCGCGCCGGCATTGTGCACGAGCGTGGTGATCGGAAATTGCGCGGCAACGTCGCGCGAAGCTTGCTGCGTGGCAGCCGCATCGGACAGGTCGACCTCGACGTTGTGCACGCGGGCCGACGAGAAATCGCAGCGTCCGCGGGAAAGACAGATGACATGGTACCCGGCGTCGTGAAACGCCCGGACGGTCGCGGCTCCGATGCCGGAGCTGCCGCCCGTCACCAACGCGTGACGATCGTTCAATTGCGCTCTCCCACGATCAGCGACTCATCGCGAGCTCTCGCTCCAGCACCTTGGGATCGCCGCGCCAGCGCGCGAGCCACTCCTGCGCCACCTCGCCCGGAAAGAGATCCTCGACCCCGTCCCGCAGTCCCGTGACCACGGCCTGGGCGAGCGTTTTCGCGGTGAGCTTGGGCGGCGGCAGCTCCTGGTTCCATTCATCGTCGATGGGACCGGGAAATACATTCAGCACGCGCACGCCCGCCGGCTGCATCTCCGCCCGCAGGCACTGTGCCAGCGAGTAGGCCGCCGCCTTCGAGGCGGAATACGTGCCGTGTGCGGGGAAGTTCGCCAGTGCGAATACGGACAGAAGGTTCACCCACGCCGTGGCGCTCGCTTGCCCGTCGGCGCCGCGCGAGCGCATGGCCGGACCGAACTCCTGCGCGAGCCGCAGAAGCCCCAGGTAGTTCACGTCCATCTCCAGCCTGGCGGCGTCCAGTCCCGGGCGTGCCGCGATGCCGTACGGCCGATGCGCCTCCGCGTTGTTGATCAGAATGTCCACCTGGGCGCCGAGCTCGGCGCCCAGGCTCTTCACGGAGTCGGAGTTGGTCACATCGAGCGGCACCAGCGTCACGGACTCGAGCTTTTCCAGCTCCTCGAGCCCGGGAGGCCGTTTCCAGGGCTCGGCGAAGCCCACCCATACGATATCGGCACCCGCGGATACGAGCGCCGCGGCCAGCGCCTGACCCAGGAGGGTCTTGCCGTCCGTCAGCAGAATCCTGCGGTGCCGCGGGTCGCACGTCATTTCCCGCAACTGTGTGTCGTTGACCATGTCCGCTGCCATCTCGCTGATGTTGTAGCCGTCGGGAATCGAGACGAGCGCCGCCTGTCCGGCCTTGTCGAGCCGCGCCACGACGCGTACCCGGCACGGAGCGGGCCTCACGCCGGAATGCAGATGGGTGATGACCGTCGGACCGCAGTCGAGGCGGACCATCCCGAGTCGCCAGGGCAGCCGGTCCCGAAAATAGAGGTCGTGACTGTGATGCAACACGGTCGCGGAGATCAGCTCGCCCGCACCGGACTGCGGCTGCCATCGGAGATCGAAACAGAGGCACTCGTGACAGGCTTCGCGCGGAGGATACTGCACGGTCCCACAGGCGGCGCAAACCTGCAGCTCGAAGCGGCCGAGCGCCGCGGCCGCCGTGAGACCGAGCGCGATCCGGCTGCGGCCGGAAGGCGGCAGCAGCGGCACGCGCGTGCGCAGAATGGGGTTCTTGCGCTTGCGGCGACCGGGCTCGCTCATCAGCGCGGCCCCGCCACGATCGCCGCACCACAGCAGAGCCCGCGATCGTAGTTGATCATGCCGAACCCGCTCACCAGCCCGACGCGCGCATGAGGTACCGCGGTGCCCTGGGCCCGCCCGGTCACCTGGCGGATCGCCTCGGTCATGCCGAGATAGCCGCCGGCCGCACCGGCCTGCCCCACCGAGAGCTGGCCTCCCGAGGTGTTGACCGGGAAGGTGCCATCGATGGTCAGACTGTGCTCGCGGATGAATTCGGGCCCTTCTCCCTTGCCGCAGAAGCCGAGATCCTCGATCTGCATGGCGCTGATCACCGGATAATCGTCGTAGGTCTGAAGGAAATCGATGTCCCGGTGGGTGACGCCCGCCCGGGCGAACAGCTCCCCGCGGTCGAGCACCCAACCGCCGCGTGTCTGGATCGGATCCTCGGGAAAGGAGTTGTGACGCTCGAGGGTTGCGAGCACCGAGGCGAACGGCAGGCCGAGGTCCTGCGCCCGGGTGCGGCTCATGACCAGGAACGCCTCCGCGCCGGCGCAGGGCATCACGCAGTCGAAGAGACGCAGCGGCTCGGCGATGAGCCGGGCGTTGAGATACTCTTCCATCGTCAGCGGCTTCTTGAAGAGCGCGCGCGGAAACCTGAGCGCATTCTCCCGTTGTGCGATGCAGAGCTTGCCGAAATCCTCGCGGCGCGCACCGAATGCGCGCATGTAGTACGCGGTCAGGAATGCGAAGCTCGCGTTCGGGCCTCCGGAGCCATAGGGATAGACCGCATCCCGCGCGAACTGGCTGAAGCTGCCGAGAGTGGCGCGGAACGTATCGACGTGATTCGTGTCGGCTCCCAGGCACGCGACGACGGCGGCGTCGCCGGACCCGACGGCACGCAACGCACGGCGCAACGCTACGATCGCAGCCGCACCGCCCATGGGAATGTGATCCAACCACCTCAGTGACAGTCCCAGGTGCTGCGTCAGGCCGACCGCCGTGTCGGGTGCCAACGTGAAACTCGAGAGACAGAGCCCGTCGAGATCGCTCTTATGGAGGCTGCTGCCTTCGAGCAGCGCGCGCAATGCATGCGCAACGAACCAATGCGCTCCCCGAATCGAGTGGCGCACGTAAGGGATCGTTACCGGTGTGGTCACGACCAGGTCGTCATAACCCACTTGTCGCGGCCGGGTCACGTGACGGCCGTCCGTTTCTTCAGCGGGCGTAGATCCACACAGGCCGGACCGCGCAGCAGCGCCTCACCGAGCGCCTTGAGTTGCGCCCGCTGGATCTTCTCGGTTGCCGTGAGCGGCAGCCGCTCGCAGAAGCCGACATAGCCCGGCGCCTTGAAATACGCGAGCCTGTCGAGGCAGAAGCGCGTGAGCTCCCGGGCAAGTGCCGCACGCTCAGGCTCATTCAACTGCCGACGAGGCACGACGCAGGCCATGACCTCATCCCCCCGAATCTCATCGGGCACGGCGGTGACACCGACGGCGGCGACTCCGGGATGCTGCAACAGCACACTCTCGACTTCCACCGCGGAGATGTTCTCGCCGCTGCGGCGGATGACGTTCTTCTTCCGATCGATGAAATGAAAATCGCCGTCCGCGTCGAGCTGGACGACATCTCCCGTGTGGAAGTAGCCCCCGGCCCACGCCGCCTCGGTGGCGGCGGGCTCTTTCAGGTATTCGCGAAAGAATCCCCGGCGCGGCGCATCCCCCGTGCGCCTCACCAGGAGCTCTCCCGGCTGCCCGGCCGCAACCTCCTGGCCGCGATCATCCACCAGGCGATACTCGATCTCCGCTCCGGGCCGCCCGAAGCAGGCAGTGCCCACCTTGCGCGGCTCGTGGTTCGCGATGATCGCCGCGCCCGCTCCCGTCTCGGTCATCGCCCACGCCTCGACGAGCGGAAAGCCGAATCGGCTCTCGAATGCCGCATGCAGACGAGGACTGACACCCGCGCCGAACCCGAACCGCACGTCATGATCGCGGTCGCCCCGCGAGGGCGCCGCGCCGAGCAGCATCGGCGGCATCACTCCGAGATAGTGGACGATGGTCGCTCCCGAGGCGATTACGCTCTCCCACCACGTGCCCGGGTGGAAACGGTCGAGCTGAATGATGCACCCTCCGGTGAGCAGCATCACCATGCTGGAGAAGGCCATCGCGTTCATGTGGCTCAGCGGCAGCGGTGTGATCAGGCGCTCGCGGCCAGGCCGGATGCGGCACAGGCCATCGAGCCGGCCGTACCAGGACCCGGCCGAAAGGAAATACTCGTTCGGCAGCACGCATCCCTTCGGCCGCCCTGTGGTACCCGACGTATAAAGCAACGCGCATTCGGTGTCGATATCCGGCGCGGTCGATGCGGGAGCGGGGAACGCAGCCTGCGGCAGATCGGCAAGATCCGGGCGGGTCACTCCGAGCGGCCGCCCTGCCGCCAGCGCCGCTCGGGTGAGCTCCGCTCCGCGGCCTTCAGGTACCACCGCCGCACTGATCTCCGAGTGCGCTATCAGGTACTCGAGCTCGGCGCTGCGCCACTCCGTACTGATCGGCACGACGGAGACGCCCAGGGCGTTGAGCGCGAGCCAATGGAACAGGAACGCGGGCCGGTTCTCCAGCATGAGGCCGACGCGATGACCGTGTCCGTAGCCGGCCTGCCGATAGCGTGAGAGCAGTACCTCCGCTTCCCGTGCCGACTGGCCGTAGGACCAGGCACGTGCCTCTATGCAATAGTTCGCCGCGGTCTGGGGCAGCACATGGAGAAATTCTCTTTGGGCATGCTCCACCGTCGTGCGGCGGAACGCCTGATAGACGGTTCCTGATATCTGCGGCGGAGGATGGCTCATCGCCTACAGGAAGAGCTGGATTGAGGGCAGCGCGGCGTCGCAATTGAGAAGGTCGATCTTCTTCAGGCGGATGCGCAGGGCGCCATCGATCAGGACGAGGTGATGCCAGGACACACCCGCCAGGATCAACTGCCGATCGAGTTGCGATTCCGCGTACATGAACGGCGTTCGCAACACATAGCGGTTTGCGTCGGCGTCGGCCTGCTCCACAGTCGGCTGCTGCAGCACGTGCTGGCAGAAGCTCGGCGGTTGCTGCGAGAAGGCGTTCGGGCTGCGCAGGCGCTCGATACGCACCTTGAGCAAGAGTCGGTCTTCGTAGAAGAGTGACGTGTGAGTCTCACCGTCCGGCTGCCCGCGGGTGAGCGGCATCCAGTAGCGTCCGTCCTCCGTGAAGAGCTCGTACCACGCGTCCAGACGCTTCTCGTCGATGAGCCGCGCCTCGCGGTACACGAAATCCACAAGCGCCGTGTCCGAAGCACGCACCGAAACGGACACGGTCAGCCTTCCTGCGTGCCGAGTGTCATGTAGCGCGCCCAGGCCCGATACTGCCCTCTCATGGGAATCTCGTTGGTCGCACCGTAGTTGCCGGTGACGCCCGCCGATTCGGCGGACGAGTAATTGCGATTGAGGTTCACCCAGTCGTTGCCGCCGGAGGCCAGTCCCTCCTGGATCGAGCGATAGCAGTGCAGATCATCGTGTCCGACCACCGAGGTCGGTGCATTGATCAGGCGCGTATAAGTCGTGGTGCGTCCCAGCAGCTCATCGGGGGCGCCGACCAGCCGGAAAGTCCAGCTCTCGATGAGCGTCCTGTCCACCGCGAGCGGCCGCGCGACGCGGATCGCCTGGATTGCGCCCTTGATGGTGAGGCTGGGGAAATACACGGTGTTGTGACGGGCCTCGCCGAGTATGCGCTGCGCCCGCTCCTCGCCATACGTTTCCGTCATCCGCCGCTCGTAGTCGCCGACGCTCGCGTACTTCGAGTGGATGGAGAAGTTGACCCCGGTGTAGCTGTGACCGTTGTCGTAGACCTTCACTCCCATCTTCTCGAAGAAGTCGTAGCCGTTGACGAACGGCACGAACTGCTCGATGACCATGGGGGCCGGAGACACCGAGCCGCCCTCTTCCCAGACACGCTTGGCCGTGCCCGCGGAGGACTCGTGCGCCACCATCGGATGCATCGCATCGTTCAGGTTCTCGACGAACATCTTCCAGTTGCAGTCGTGAAGATAGCGCAGAACCCCGCCGGCGACCTCCAGCCGTCCGGCCGGCGAGCGCTCGACCATGTTGTCGATCGAGCTCAGCGACTCGCCGAAATAGTCCTCGAAGCCCGGCCCGTCGGCGCCCAGGCGGACGAACACGAAGCCGCGGTAGTTCTCGCATGCGAACGGCTGCAGGCCGCGCGCTGCCTCGCTGCTCTCGAAGCCGGTCCCTTCGTAGCCGCTCTTCAGCGGAACGGTCCGCAGGGTCCCATCCAGACGGTATGTCCAGCCGTGGTAGGGGCACCGCAGCGCTCCTGCGGCGCATCGGCCGGTCACCGCGCCAATGAGCTTCGTGCCCTTATGGGCGCACCGGTTCGCCAGCACGCGCACCGTGCCATCGGTGCCGCGCAGCATGATGACCGGCTCGCGCCCCACCTGGGCCGTGTAGTAGTCACCGGGCTCCGGCACCTGGCTGTCGTGGCCGACGTAGATCCACGTATGGCGCCACAGGCGCTCCATCTCGAGCTCGAACAGCTCCGGATCCAGATACAGGTCCCGGTGAACGCTGTCCGGGCGGACCAGTGCCCGGATCGCCTGTGCATTGTGGCGATATCGCCCCATGAGCCTCCATCAGTGCGTGCTGTACGTCAGCTCCAGCCGCCACATCCTCGGGTGTGGCTCGACCCGCACGCCGCCCAGGCCGAAGTGATTCGAGGTCCCGGTGTAATACTCTCTGTCGAAGAGATTGCGCACGCTGAATACCAGGCTCAACGCGCTGTGCGTGACTCCGAGATGCAGGTTCGTGACGGCGTAGGACGGCATGTCGAACGGGAAGCTCGGAAGGCCCAGTGCCGGCGCAGCAGCGCCCTCGAGGTCGGCGCTCATGCTGCTACGGTAACTCTCCTCCGCGCCGAGATTCCAGTAGGTGTTCGTAGAGATCGGCTGCGTCCATTCCGCCGTGGCATTGGCGGTCCAGCGGGGCGATTGCGGCAGCGTGTAGCCGCTCAGGTCGACCGGCACGCCATAGACCACGGCACCCGGGAACGCACCGAATTTCGCATCGAGGAACCCGATGCCGGCGCCCACGGTCAGCGGGGCGATGGGCCGCGCCTGAATCTGCAGATCCGCGCCCCGGCTCCTCGCGCTGGAGGCATTCTCGGTGATCTCCACCGCCGAGCTGATGTCCCCCGGCGTGATCAGGTAGTCCACCTGCGATTGCACGTCCTGCCACTGCATCTCGTACACTGAGGCGTCCAGGATCGCGCGGTGATCCCAGAACGAAGTCTTGTAGCCGACCTCCTCGTTCCAGACCTTCTCCGGCTGGAACGGCCGCTCCTGCTGCGGGAATTCGGCGTTCAGATCGACGCCACCCGCCTTGTAGCCGTGCGAGACCGTGAGATAGACATTGGAGTCTCGGCTGATGTTGTACTTCGCCACCACGCGCGGCGAGAAGTCGTTGAAGGACCGGTTGCCGTAGAGATTACCCTGCGGAGTGCCGAAGGCCTCCACGCCCGTGAGGCTGCTCTCGATCGTGTCGTGAGAGAAGCGGCCGCCGAGTGTGAATGACCACGCCGACAAAGGCTCCCAGGTCACTTCGCCGTAGAGTCCGCTCGCCAGGTCGACGTAACCTTCGAGATTCTCGTTGATCGGCAGGCCGGCCGGCACCGGCGGCAGCAGCACGAATACGGTACCGTCGGGATACGTGTAGGTGCCCTGAGGGCCGACGAAGATATCGTTGTGCATGGAGCTTTCGTCGCGCGCGTACAGCGCGCCGACGGTCCAGTCGAGCGCGCCGCCCGGCTTCGACTGCAACCGCAGCTCCTCGCCATACGAGTCCGCCTGCCACTGGTTCGTGCGCAGCACCGCGTTCACGCTGACGCCGTCCTCGGCATACTGGCGGTTGGTGCTCGACTTGATGTCGCCGGTGATCGACTTCAAGGTGAAATTGCCGAAGTCGTAGGTCAGGCGCAGGTCCGTGAAACGCGTGAAGTTGTGCGTGAACTCGGGGTAGCCGTGGTCCACCAGGCTCTGGTTCTGCGGATAGAACTTCAGGCCGTCGGCAATCGGCACGAACGTGCCCCAGATCGATTCCGTGTCCGGCTCGAGAATGCCGGTATTCACGTCCGGATCCATTCCCTGGTTGTCGTGCGAGAAGGTGTAGGACAGGTCCGCCGTGAAGGCGTCCGTGATCAGCCATTTGGCCGACACGCGCGCGTCACTGTCGTCGTAGCCGCTGTTGCGGGTACCGGCGGGGTTGATGTTCCTGATGATGCCGTCACTGCTCTCGAACTGACCCGCGGCGCGCACGAAGAACGTCTTCGACAGCGGCAGGTCACCGATCACCTGCACGCCGTCGGTGTTGTAACTGCCGCCGTAGACGGAGACCAGTCCGTACAGCTGGTCGTCAGGCTCGTTGGCCATGATGTTGATCGCGCCGCCCTCGGAATTGCGGCCGAAATAGGTCCCCTGCGGCCCGCGCAGCACCTCGACCTGGGAGACGTCGAGCAGCGGCAGATTGATGGTGCCGGCCGAGACGTTGCCGACGTTGAACTCGTCGATGTAGTAGCCGATGGAGTTCTGCACCGCGGTCTCGCCCAGGTTGACGTTGCTCACGCCGCGGATCGCGATGTTGACGGAACGGCCGCCGGCCTGCCCCTGCTCGGAGAAGGTTGCATCCGGAGTCATCGCGAGGAAGTCCTGGTCGGAGTTCATCCCCTGGCGCGCGATCTGGTCCGCGCTGAATGCCGTCAGGCTGATCGGCACCTGTTGCAGCGGCTGGCTGCGCCGCTGCGCGGTGACGATCACCTGCTTCAGTTGCGCGACGGAATCGCCCGAAGTCGACGAGCCGTCCGCCTGGCTTTCCTGGGCGAGGATCGGTCCGGCGTACATTCCGGCCCAAAGAACCAGCGGAATCACGGTGATGGAGAACGGCTTGCGCATTTAGCCCCCGGACGTCGGCGAATCGTTTTGGCTGGACCCCGGGGGAAAGTGTATCCAGCATCGCCGCCGCGCCCACTTGATTCCTTTTCATGCGCCGCATTAACCAACGTAATGCGGCGGGCGGGCGGGCACTCTCAGTGCAGCAGCATGCCGATGCCGATGCCCACGAAGGTGCCGATGACGTGGCAGAAAATGCCGATCATCACCGCGGGAGTGACCATGGAATACCAGCCCTTGCCCGCCACGACGGCGACGGTGGCCGCCGGTCCCACGATCGCCGAGCCGCAACCGGTGACCGCCTCGGCGAGATTGAGCCGCAACAGCTTCGAGAGCAGCATCGAGATGACGATGCCCACCGCCAGCAGCAGGATGGTGAAGAAGAACAGGCTGACGGCGTGATGGAGAAAAATGGTGATGTCCGTGCCGAGGCCGATGATCCCGAAGAAGAGATACATGAAAAGCATGCCGAGCTCGAACTCGCACTGCAGCTTGCGCAACGGACCGGGGACGACGTTTGCCACCACGAGCGTGATGAGCGTGACGTACAGGATGACGTATTGGCTCTGGTCGTGTCCGGTGAACGCGCCGATCGCGTGCGCCAGAGCCCGCGCCGCGACGCAGATCCCGAAGCTCAACGCCAGGGCCCCGGACAGATGCGTCAGATAGAGAGTCGGCGGCCCCGATGCGCTCTGCGGGCCCAGACCCGCTTCGTTCGAGTCGGGCGGCGAAGGCAGGTGACGGCGCACGAGCCCCATTGCCGGAAGGGCGATCAGCGTCATCAGACCGAGCACGCTCGGAATCATGCTGGCGCTGGTGATGGCCGAGAAATCCGCGGCGCTGACCTTCAACGAATTGGCGACCGCCACCATGCTGATGGTGCCGCCGATGAAGGCCCCGGCGTAAACCCCGGCGACCCTGCCCGCGACGTGCCAGGGTTGGAACAGAAAGTACCCGGCCAGCACCCCGATCACGATGCCGACGCAGGCGGCCGCAAAGCCGAGCATCACGCGTCCGCTCTCGATGAAGATGCGCTTGAGGTCCGCCTTGATCATGAGCAGCGGTATGGCGGCCGCCACCACGTACTGGCCGATGAAATCGCTCACCGGCGAGCTGAACGGAGTCAGGTGCACGTTCGACAGCAGGATGCCGAGCAGCAGGATGCACAGCACTCCCGGGATCGCCTTGCCGAACCGCGACGCGTCCGCCACGAAGCCGAGCCACGCGAGCGCCAGCAGGATGGCGGTGAGGGTCAGTGCATCGTCCGGCCGTACGTACGACATGTTCCATTATGGCACCCGCCCCCATCCTCCCGGCTCATGAGCATTTCTAATCCCCCGTATCACAAACTCTCGCTTGGCGACCGCTACAGCGGATGCCTACTCTGCGGCCGCAGCAAAAGCGGAGTAAATCTTTCCGATGACAAGGCTATCAGGCGCGATGGCCGCGATCAGGAGCCTGATCGGGCATGGCATCGATACCGTGTTCGGTCTGCCCGGAGGGCAGCTGGATCACCTGTTCGACGCGCTGTACCACCATCGCGACCGGCTCCGGCTCATCGCCTCACGGCATGAGCAGGGCGCGGCTTACATGGCCTTCGGTTATGCGCGCTCGACGGGCCGCCCGTCCGTGTACACCGTCGTGCCGGGGCCCGGCGTGCTGAATACGGCCGCGGCACTGTGCACGGCATACGCCTGCAATGCGCCGGTGCTGTGCCTCTCCGGGCAGATCCCATCCGATGCCATCGGCAAGGGCTTTGGGGAGCTGCACGAGCTGCCCGACCAGCTGGGTACCCTGAGCCGGCTGACCAAGTGGGCGGCCCGCGTAGAAACTCCGGCCGACACGCCGCGAACGATGGCTCGCGCGTTCGCGACTCTGCAGTCGGGCCGTCCGCGGCCGGTGGCCGTGGAAATGGCTCCGGACGTGATGGCGCGGGAGGAGGACATCGTCGAGGTCGGTCCGAAGCGCGTGCCCCTCGACACTCCCGACCCCACGCAGATCGAGACCGCCGCGGCGCTCATCGCCGCCGCCCGCTCGCCCCTGATCTATGTGGGGGGCGGAGCCATCGGTGCCACGGAGGCGATCCGCGCGCTGGCGGAGCTCATCGATGCGCCCGTGGTCTCGTTCCGCAGTGGCCGCGGGATCATGCCCGATGAGCACCCCTTGGGCTTCACGCTGCCCGCGGGACATCGACTTTGGCCCAAAGTGGACGTCGTGATCGGCATCGGCTCGCGCATGCTCGAGCCCTTGTGCCATTGGGGCGTCGATCGGGACCTGAAGGTCGTCCGCATCGACATCGATCCCGAGGAAGTGGCCCGCGCCGGGGAGCCCACGGTTGGGATCGTGGCGGATGCGGCCGCGACTGTCGCTGCACTCATTCCCAGCATCGAAAAACGCCTGCAGCGACGGGCCAGCAGGCGACCCGAGTATGCTGCCGTCAAAGCCGCGGTGGCGCACGATATCGAACGCGTCCAGCCGCAGCTGCAATACCTGACGGCAATCCGCCAGGTACTGCCGCGTGATGGATTCTTCTGCGACGAGATCACGCAGTGCGGTTTCGCCTCCTGGTACGCCTTCCCCGTCTCGCGGCCCCGCGAGCACATCAACTGCGGCTATCAGGGGACACTCGGTTACGGTTATGCGACCGCCCTCGGCGTGAAGGTCGCCCACCCGGACCGGCCGGTCGTCTCGATCGCGGGCGATGGCGGTTTCATGTTCAACCTTCCCGAGATCGCGACGGCCGTCCAGTACGGCATTGGCTTGAAAACGGTGGTCTTCAACAGCGGCTCTTACTCGAACGTGAAGCGGCAACAGCGCGAGTGGTTCGGCAACCGGCTGATCGCCTCCGACCTGCGCAATCCCGACTTCGTCAAGCTGGCCGAAGCGTTCGGCGCGGCCGGCTACCGCGCCAACTCCCCGGAGGAGCTGCGCGCGACCCTGGAACGAAGCCTGGGCGAGGCGGGTCCGACGATCATCGAAGTGCCCGTGGGCGAGATGGCGACTCCATGGCCGTACATCCTGCTGCCGAAGTCCCGATCATGAGCCCACGTCCGAAGCCCGGCGTGCTGCGAACCTCGCCCTACGTTCCCGGCGCGCGCGCCGTCGAGGGTTACCCGCAGGTCGTGAAGCTCTCGTCGAACGAGTCGCCGCTCGGCCCGAGCCCGCGGGCGCTCGCCGCCTACCATGCCGTCGCGCCGATGCTTTTCAGATACCCCGATGGCTCGCAGGCCGGCCTGCGCAACGCCATCGGCAGGGTCTACGATATCGACCCGGACCGCGTGGTCTGCGGCAACGGCTCGGATGAAATACTGTCGCTCCTGATTCGCGCCTACACCGGCCCGGGCGATGAGGTCATTCTCAGTCAGTACTGCTTTGCGATGTGCTACACGCACGCCAACGTGCAGGGAACCGACCTCGTCGTCTCCCCGGAGGCGGACTGCCGGATCTCGGTGCGGGAAATCCTCGCGCGAGTGACTGCCCGCACACGGATGGTCATCCTTGCCAACCCCAACAATCCGTGCGGTACGTACCTGCCCGCCACCGAGCTCAAGCGATTGCATGCGCAGCTGCCGGCGGAAGCGCTGCTGGTGCTCGATGCGGCCTATGCGGAATACGTCATCGCCGAGGATTACGACAGCGGCATCTCACTCGCGCGCCACGCCGACAACGTCGTGGTCACCCATACGTTCTCCAAGCTGTATGGGTTGGCCGGACTGCGTATCGGCTGGGGCTATGGTCCCGGCGCCGTGATGGAGATCCTCAACCGGATCCGGACGCCCTTCAATGCGAATGCCGCCGCACTGGCCGCGGCAGAAGCCGCCGTGCTCGACCGCGAGCACGCGGACTTCGTGCGTGAGCACGTGCGGCTGTGGCGAACCCGCCTGATGGAGGAATGTACCGCCCTCGGCATCGAGGTGCTGCCGAGCGTCACGAATTTCATCCTGATGATCCTGCCGGAAGGATCCAGAAATGCCGCTGCGGCCGCCGCCCATCTCACGGCGCGCGGGATCATCCCGCGACCCCTGGGCGCCGGCGGGCCGCCTAACGCGCTGCGCATCACCATTGGACTCGAGAGCGACAACCTCGCGGTCATTGCCGCGCTGCGGGAGTTCATGGCAGCCTGATATGCGTCCCGATCAGACTCTCGCCGATGACACCCGGCGCTTCCTCGAGGCGCCGCACGGCCTGCTGATCGATGGCCGCTGGAGCACGCCCGGTCCGGAGCGGATTCCGACACTCGACCCGGCGGACGGCCTGAGCCTCTCCGAGCTCACGGATGCCGGTGAGAACGATGTGGACCGCGCCGTCACGGCGGCGCGTCGATCCTTTGACGACGGCCGCTGGCACAGGCTTCCCGCATCGCAGCGCGCCCGGACCCTGTGGCGGGTCGGGGAGTTGATCGAGCGCCATGCGCGCACGCTCGCCGAGCTCGAGGCGCTCGACTGCGGCAAGCTGTTGACGACGACGCAGGGCGGCGAGATTCCCTTCGCGGCGGAAGTCTTCCGCTACCACGCCGGTTGGTGCACCAAACTCGAGGGCCGCGAGCTGCGGGTGGGCGCCGGGACGGCCGGCTTTCACTGCCACATCACTCGCGAGCCCATGGGCGTCGCAGCGTTGATCGTGCCCTGGAACGGACCGCTGACCATCGGCGCCTGGAAGCTCGCGCCGGCGCTGGCGGCCGGCTGCAGCGTCGTCATCAAGCCTTCCGAGCTCGCCAGTCTCTCGATCCTGCGGCTCGGCGATCTGCTGCTCGAGGCCGGAATTCCGCCGGGCGTGGTCAACATCGTCACCGGCGCCGGAGCACGCGCCGGACAGGCCCTCGTCCGGCATCGCGGAGTCGACAAGATCTCCTTCACGGGCTCGGGCCGCACCGGGCGCGAGATCGTGTACGCCGCAGCCGACCGGTTCGCCAAAGTAACCCTGGAGCTCGGGGGCAAGTCACCT